>Ga0207906_1000241_pt1 | contig 27689 bp, 22 predicted proteins | sample LinPmetageLP37_FD_184050 | JGI IMG/M metagenome (GOLD analysis project Ga0207906, IMG submission 184050) | Marine viral communities from the Pacific Ocean - LP-37 (SPAdes) | ecosystem: Environmental > Aquatic > Marine > Oceanic | place: Pacific Ocean | collected 2010-06-16 | reverse complement strand
CGCGATGGCTCTGGGCTTACAATAACGAGCGACCAAATATGGCGCTCGGTGGCATCACTCCCATGCAGAAGCTCCGTATGGCCGCTTAACTCCGCTTTTAACTGGCGTTAAAAATGGGGGGATTACCCCAGGAACCCGAAGACATTCATGCGGTTATTTATGGTGACCACGATCATGTTGCCGTCGTCTGCTAGCTTGCTGCCGTCGTAGTCGTTGCTGCCACCGGCCAGGATGGCGCCGCCGTGCATCCATATCATTACGGGCAGGCCGGAATCGGGGGATCGATCGGCGGGCGCAAAGACGTTCAGGAACAGACAATCCTCGTGATCGCTGCGAGCGGCAAAAACGCCTAGTGTCAGTGTCTGCGCACAGGTGTTTCCGAAGGCCACGGCGTCCAGCGTATCTGCCCAGGGCTCGTGAGGCTGAGGCGGTCTCCAGCGCAACTCGGCCAAGGGCGGTGTCGCGTAGGGGATGCCGAGAAACTCGTCGACGTTGTCCTGCACCCGCCCTTGGACAGGACCGGCCGTCGTGTCGACCACGGCGGTACGACCCGCGACGGGGCTACCACTGCCCTCGTTCGTATTGCCGTCGTGATCGTTGTCGCTGCAGGCGCTCAGGCCGCCTGACAGTGCGACGGCTGTCAAGGCTAGCCAGGCCTTGGCGTAGCGGTTTTTTTTATTCGTCATGAGCACTTCCTCTGATTATCCTGCCATCGGTTGTGGCATTTTCTTGTCGTCACCTGCCGTTCGGTACGCGCCGGGCTTTCGGAGCCGCCCGGATTGCGCCCCGTGCATGGCGTTTGGCCACGAATTGTTCGCCGGCATGGCTGTTTGTTCGCTCGACGTCGGCGCGGACGTGATTTTGCCGCCAGGCCCGCGTGTTCCACGCAATCGTTCATTCGGCAATGCCGTCCCATAGATCGCAGTGGTGCGCGCTGTCGAGATCCTGGAAATCGCCGGTCACGGGCTCGGGCAGTTCCAGTGACTGATACTTTGGGTTGTCCCCGGTGTATGCGGGCCATTCCGGGGTGCTCGACGTATTCGGGTCGCCGGTGTCAGCGAACCGGGTCCAGTAGCTCACCATGTCGTCGGAGAGGGCCTGCTGGGCATCGTTGAGCTCGTTCGGCGTTCCTTGGGCACCGTGATAGAGCGGGAACAGGTACTGGATCTCGCTCGTATGGTAGGCGCCGTAGGGAAAAGACACCGCCGGGGCGAACGCAGGTGCTGTGCGATCGGTGAATTCATACGCATAGACCGGTACGAAGGCGGCAAACAGACGGTCGGCGCGAAGTGCCGGACAGACGTACCCGCTATCTGTGGTTACCGCTGAATAGGCCAGCGCCGGTGCGTCGTAATCGCTCAACGGATACTGCGCCAGCACCGCAGCCGCGTTGTTGCCGTAGCTGCTGTTGATCTGGTCCGTGTAGCCGTCCGCTGTAAGCGCACTCCCACTGGTCAGCTCGCTGAGGCCGACAAACAGCGTGTTCTCGTCCTTATTGGTCCCGGCTATGATGGGCACCTGATTGAAATCGCCAGCTGCCAGGGCCGAATCGAGCGGTTGCGTGAGGATAGTGCCGTCGATGGTCAGAATCTGCCGGCTCTGATAGCTGGGCGCCATCGACTGAATTTCCTCGACCGAAAGCGATCGCAGACACTCGGTCGTCTGGATTGGGTCGTTGCTCTGGCAACCGACCTGGGTAGCAAAATCCACGCCAGCGGCTTCTGCCGTATCCAGGCTGACCGTCGGCAATCCCGCGCCGCTCTCCATGATTGCGCGTTGGAACAACCCGCTGGCCGGGGGCGACACGAGGTGGGCCAGCACGCTGCGGCCACATGCCGATTCGCCGAAGATTGTGACATTTTCCGGATCGCCGCCGAAGGCCGTAATGTTGTCGCGCACCCACTGGAACACGAACTGCTGATCCATGAACCCGTAGTTACTGAACGCGTGGCCTTCATCGTCGAGCGCGGGGTGGGAAATGAAACCGAAGACGTTGAGACGGTAGTTGAAGGTCACGACCAAGACGTTGCCCTGCTTGACGAGCTTGCTGCCGTCATAGTCGTCACTCTCACCGTCGAACAGCGCACCACCGTATATCCAGATCATCACCGGAAGCTTGGCCCCGGGATTAATGTCCGTCCGGGCGAAAATGTTCACGTAAAGACAGTCTTCGCTGGCGCTTGGCGCGGCGAACACGCCCAGGGTATTGGTCTGTGCGCAGGTGTCGCCGTAGGCGACCGTGTTGAGCGTGTCCTGCCACGGCTGCGGGCTCACCGGCGGCCGCCAGCGTAGGTTACCTACTGGTGGCGCAGCGAAGGGGATGCCGAGGAACTGGCTTACGCCTTGGCTGATTTTGCCCTGGACGGGGCCAGATCCAGTCTCGATTATCGCGGTGCGACTGGCGCTGGATCCGCCATTGTCCGGCGTATTTATGTCGTTGTCGTCGCTGCATGCGCCCAGCACCAGCGTCAGGGCAATCGCAAGCGCTGTAGCGAAAGCTTTTACCGTGTTTTCTCCCCTGCTTATCATGGTTTGCACATCCTTTTTATTAGTGTTGTTGATCGTGTCATTTCCGGCCCGCCGGGCTCGAGAACGACCCGCGTCTTGACTTACGCGTGGCGGTAAGCAATCGCCGCGACGTCGATCACCTCAGCCATTAATGATCTAAATTGCGTAGGCCGTCTTTCACTTTCGGGCCAATTCTTGTCAAGAATCGGCCTTGCTTTTGAGGCCGGGGCGGGCGAGCGGCCTCATCCGCTTCGCCAAGGTACAGCCGTCACCGGACGTACGCGGTTCAAGCCGGGCCGAACGATCAAGGAGCGGGAGACGACGGCACCTCGAGTGACGCCGCTCTCATTAAGGAGCGCGATATTTCGTCACTCAAGCGATTTGGGAACAACATCCGCTATGAGGTCGTCGGCACGCTGATGGGTTACTCAACATCGTCCCCTCAAGTACGGATGATGTGATCGCCGAGTTCGGGCGAGCATCGCTTGGCGATCTGAACGTTGATGTAACCGCAGCTCGCCCCGAGCGGTGACGAGGCTTAGGCCGCGCCGCGATATCTTCCCGGTGAGCCGCCGATTAGATACTGCAATGCAAAGATGAACCTCGTGCACTGGCGGCGAGTTGATCCATCGGTACGTGCGGCAGTGAATTTCGAGGTTACCCGAGAGCCGCTGGGTGTGATGGGCGTGTTTACCACGTAGAACTTGCCCGAGTCGATCCCAACTTAAAAAATGCGCTGGCGCAGGCGTGCCGGAACACGATGGCGTTCCGGCAATCCACCATGGGATCGGCTAGGAACCGGCAGGAATTCTGCATCACGCAGGGCTCCCTTTTTTGGAACGCTTTATCTGATCATGTGTAGTGGAGCCGTTCTTTGTCATCTGGTGGCGGAACACCCTGACGTAGATACCATCACCTTAACTACATCAGTTTCAGTGGGCCTTGGTTTAGCCGCTGCATGCGTAACCGGGTTGCGGTGAAGAAGATACAGCGCGGAATGAGTGGCAAGAATCCGCTTTTGATTTTGAACGACGCGGATCTCGATACGGCCGTGGGCTGGCTCGCCCAACGCCGATTTCTCAACCGGGCAGCGCTGCACCGCCGCATCGAGTGTGGTCGTTACAGAGCGCATTCATAAGATGCTCTCATGGGGTTACCCCACGTCGGGGCCAAACCGCTTTTAAAATCTACGAAGCCATCGTATGCCGTATCAAGAGGCGTCGATGGCTGCGGCAAGCTCACTTTTCGTCATGCGGCTGCGTCCGGCTATATTTATCTCACGCGCTTCCGCATAGAGCTCATCGCGCGTCATGTCGGCTTTGGTCTCGCTACTGTCGTCTTTGCGCGTTCGCTTTTTCTTGGAAGACCCGGCCCGCTTCGGCTGCCGGTTGCTCTTTTCTTTACCGCTTTGATTCGATCTGTCAGCTTTCTGCTGCAAACTGTGCTTAAGAACGGCCATAAGATCGGCGGGTTCGTCCGCTTCGGACTCGTCTTCGTCCTCGATGGCTTCAGGATCGTGGAGCACATCCTCGTCAGCCTCCAGTTTCTCGTCGACGATCCCTAGAATGCGCGCAGCGCCCTCATCGAGTAGTTCGTCGCGGTCTAGCGTCTTTCGGCTATTGGCGTTGATAGACTTGACCATCGCCGTCACGGTTTTGTTTTTTGCTTTTTTAATTTTTGGCAGACCAATATCCGCGGGCGTTCGCAGTTCGTCGGCGAAGCGCAGGATTTCGGCGCGCAGGATACCCTTATAAGAAAGAATGGCCAGCAAGTACTCCTTGCCGCGGATAACGCAGGTCGCAATCCCAGCGCGCTCGGTGTCCTCCATGCTTTTCGCCATCAGCCGGTAAGGTTTGATCGCGCCCTGACTCGGCGCGAGGAAATAGGCGCGCTGGAAGAACATCGGGTCGATCCCATCGACAGGCACGAAGCGCCGCAGGTCGATCTCCTGCGATTTCTCAGGGGCGATCGAATCGAGTTCTTCCTCGTTCACAATCACGAACTTGTCCTTCTCGACTTCGTAGCCCCGCACGATCTCCTCGGACTCGAGCGCAGTCTTCTCCTTGGGGCAGAAGTAGCGGCGTGCCAGTGGTTCGCCGTCGTGATCAATCATCCGAAGCGCTACTCGTTTTGAGCGCGTGGCCACGAACAGACTTACCGGGAGGCTGACGAGACCGAAGGTGATCGTGCCAGACCAGAACGGGCGCGGCCCATGGTGTTCCGCTTCGTGACTTTCTTTTTCGTCGTGCTGCTTTTTGTCAGGCACTCTTGCGCTCGCGTTTCAGGCTGGCTTCCAGCGCTTCGGCAACGTTGTCCGAGGGTTTCGCCTGCTTGATCGGACGTATCTTCACGCTGCCGCCGCGGCGCTTGGTCTCAATGAGATGGAGGATGCGCTCGCGATGCTCGTTCTGGTATTCCGCCGGGTCAAATTCGGCTTCCATCATGCAGATCAATTCACTCGCCATATCCAGCTCCTTCTGGTCGAGCTTGCGGCCCTTCGGTGCTTCGAGCTCCTCTATCGAAACCACCTCCCCGGCATGGCGCAGCGAGACCAGCACCGGGTAGCCTTCGTGCAGGCGAAGTGCGCCCACATATTCTTTCTTGCGCATGACCCAGCGCGCCAAGCCTTCTTTGCCCGTCTTCTCGAGCGCGCCCACCAGCGCGGCATAGTTGTTCTCATCGCCGTCGGGTCCCAGGTAGTAGGGACGGAGGTACCAGCGATGGTCGATGACCCGGGGCGGCAGAAAGTGAAGGATCTCGATCTCGCGGGAGGCCTCGGGCTCGATTGAATCCAGGTCTTCATCGTCGAGTACGACCCAGTCGTGATCCTCGGTTACATAGGCGCGTTTAGCGTCGGCGTATGCGACTACATCATCGGTTTCCGGATTAACCATCGCCTGCTTGACCGGCACGCGATCCTTTTTATGCAGTAGCCGGAAATGCACGCTGCGATCAGCCACCGCGGCGTAGAACTTCACCGGCACGCGCACGGCGCCGAAACTGATCGCTCCCTTCCAGAAGGCTCGTACGCTCATAGTTTGCTCCGATGAACCGCTCTATCGTTCCGCAGGCACGCCGTCATTTCATGCCGACCGTGTCTCGCATCGCCCGTGTAATCTGACGCGTCGAGGCGTCGAAGCCCTCCCACGGATCGCGAGCTAGCGAGGCGAGACGTTTTACCACGGCCGGAATATCATAATGATCGGCGCGTCTGTCGGCCTCGAGTTCATCCCACCGTATCGGTACCGCCACCGGCGCGCCGACACGTGCACGCGGCGAATAGCTTGCAATCGCTGTAGCGCCGCGGCCGTTACGCAGATAGTCAAGATAGATACGGCCCTCGCGTTTAGCCTTGGACATGTTCGCGGTGAGCCGTTTCGGGTCGTCGCGTACATGCGCGATACAGACGGCGCGGGCGAACGCTTTAGCGTCATCCCAACTGCTGCGCCGCACGATTGGTACGACGAGATGTAGTCCCTTGCCGCCTGTCAGGCGCGGGTAAGCGGCCAGCCCCAGCGCCTCCAGCCGTGCGCCCAGCGTACGCGCTACGCGGATCACTTCGGTCCAAACGACATGAGGGCCCGGATCCAGATCGAAGACCAATCGGTCGGGCTTTTCGATCGCGTCCAAGCGGCAGCCCCATGGATGAATCTCCAGCGCGCTGGCCTGTATGAGGCCGACCAGGTCAGCTACGGTTGTGATATAGACATAGGCGGCGTTGGATTTGTTCTTGTCGGCAATTTCCGTACGCGGCACGGTATCCGGAATCGCCTCGCGCGGGTGTCGCTGGAAGAAGCAATCGTTATCCACGCCGCCAGGGCAGCGCAGCAGCGACAACGGACGATCTGCGAGTTCGGGCAGGATCCAGTCGGCAATCGCAACGTAGTAGCGCGCCAATTCAAGCTTGCTGATGCCGGCTTGAGGAAAGACCAGCCTATCTGGGTGCGTCAGGCGTACGCCTTCGAGCTTGACCGACTTGCCGCCGCGAGCGGTCTTGCTTGCGTCGCTGCGCGGCAGTTGTTTCGGCAAGCTGACCTTAGAGCGATCCTTCGGGCGATCTTTCACTGATTGCTGTTCTCGTATCGAGGTTGGCTCTCGATCTTCGCGCAGGCCGCGAAAGCCGGGGTGGCGCAGTACGCCTGTGCGGCTGCGTTCCGAGAAGGTCACGTCAACAACCAGTACGGGTTCGACCCAATGCGCACCAGCCGAATCAGGGACCGGTTCGGCGAATGGGCATGCATCGATCTCGATTTTTCTCAGCGCGGCATGAATCGTGTCGATCTGGCGAACCGAGAAGCCGGTGCCCACGCGCCCCGAATAGACCAATCGATCGTTTGCCTCGTAGATGCCCAGCAGCAGCGAGCCGAAGCCGGCGCGCGACCCTTTCGGCTCGGTGAACCCGCCGACAACAAATTCCGCGTCGTGACTCATCTTGATTTTACGCCACAGCTTGCTGCGACCGCAGTTGTAAGTACTGTCAGTCTTCTTGGAAATGATGCCTTCCAAGGCCGCTGCTCCGGCCTGCTTGAGAAAAGCGGGGCCTTGGCCGATGACATGATCGGTATAGCGCAGCCGCGGATGGTCGCCTGTGTTTTCGAGCAGTTCAGCGAGCAAACGCTTGCGCTCGATCAGTGGTGCTTTGCGCAGATCATATTGGGCGAGATGGAGCAGATCGAAGATTTGATAGACCAAGCGGTCCGTACGTTTGCGGCTGATTGCATCCTGCAGCACACCGAAACGGCTGATGCCGTCGCGATCGAGCGCTACGATCTCACCATCGAGCAACGCGGTTTGGACTGGCAACGCTTCGATCGCCTTGCGCGTTGCGTCAAAACGAGCGCTCCAGTTCTTGCCGTTGCGCGTAAGCAACTGCGCCTCACCGTTTTCCAGCCTGGCAAGAATACGATAGCCGTCATACTTGATCTCGTGCAGCCAGCCATCTCCAATCGGAACCTTTTTCGATAGCGTGGCCAGCTGTGGCTTGGGCGCACGGGCCATTGCACGCTTGCGCGTGCCGGAAACGTCACCGGGGGCAGATTCGAGCGATGGCGTATCGTAGATCGCTGACGGCGCACCGGCGGCGATCTCCTCCATCGTTCGGCCGGTCATCACACTCACATCGTGGTCATCCGGCGCCGCGCTCGGCTCCGCCTTGTCACGGCGCTTGATCAACAGCCAGTTTTTGCCCTGCTCACCCGCCTCTCCGGTCATCAGCGCTAGCGTCCAACGACCCTTCAGCCTCTCGCCAGCGAGTTCGAAATCGATGCGATCCTTTTTCCGTTCGCTCTTCTCGCGCCAGTGACCATGATCCCAGATCATGACCGTACCGCCGCCATACTGGCCTTTCGGGATCGTCCCCTCGAAATCGCCGTAATCGACGGGATGATCCTCAACCGCGACTGCGAGGCGCTTCTCGCCCGGCTTGAGACTAGGCCCCTTGGGCAGAGCCCAACTTCGTAGTACGCCGTCCTCTTCTAATCGCAAGTCGAAATGCAGGTGCGAGGCTGCGTGCTTGTGTATCACGAACACCGGCGCGTCTACGTCACCCGCAGTGTAGTCAGCCGCGGCCGGTTCGCGTGTCTTTTTGAAGTCACGTTTGCTGTGATATTTGTCCAAGCGGCTCACCGGCGGTGGCCGCATGCGAGCGCTCGTCTGAACCTCGCTGGCGTTCCGCGAAAAGCAGATATCCAGAGAATAGCAAGGCTCGCTAACTCAGCCATCAGGGTGAATCCGGTAGGTGCCCCTCACCATATCGCTGTCGTTCACTTAGGCTGTAACTTAGCTATCGGCTAGGAGACAAAGGTCGCTTCTCTGGACAGAAGTAATAGATCAAAATGCACGGTGATAACGCTCTGACGATTCCGTATCAAGAACGACGCTCCACCAACAATTTCTTTATTTCCTGGATCGCTTTTGCCGGGTTAAGTCCCTTGGGGCAGGTATTCGTACAATTCATGATGGTGTGGCATCTATAAAGCTTAAACGGGTCTTCTAGGTCGTCCAGGCGTTGACCTGTTGCTTCGTCGCGTGAATCTATGATCCAGCGATACGCTGACAATAACGTCGCCGGACCGAGAAATCGCTCGGGGTTCCACCAGTAACTGGGACATGCAGTTGAGCAACACGCGCAAAGAATGCATTCGTAGTAGCCGTCGAGTTTGGCGCGATCTTCGCGCGTCTGAGGTCGTTCGCGCGTCGGCGCTGGGCTATCGGTTTTAAGCCAGGGCTCTATTGAAGCCAGCTGAGCATAAAAGTGGGTTAAATCGGGAACCAGATCTTTTACGACCGGCATGTGGGGGAGCGGATAAATACTGATCGCTCCCTCCCGGGTAGCTTCGATACGAGTAGTACAGGCCAACGTGTTTTTGCCATCAATGTTGAAGGCACACGATCCACAAATCCCCTCCCTGCAGGATCGTCGGAACGCGAGTGTGGGGTCGACTTCATTTTTGATCTTTATGAGCGCGTCAAGAACCATCGGCCCGCACTTGTCGAGATCGACCTCGTAGCTATCTAAGCGCGGATTTGCGCCGGCGTCTGGGTCCCAACGATAAATTCTAAAAGTTCGGACGTTTTTGGCGCCGTGCGGGGCCGAATAGCGCTTACCTTCTCCAACACGAGAATTCTTGGGCAATCGAAACTTGGCCATGCTTCTCTCCGCCGAACCAAACATCTTCTGGGATGCTAATTCTTGTAAATGCGCCAGACTCAGACTGAGTCTGGCGTATCGCTCTCGCTAGTGGACTAAGTGCTACATCTGCTCTTTCTGCGCGCCAGAGTTTTTCGGCGCCTTACCTAGTGACGGCTCCTGTCCGGTCGGCTCGGGCTCCTGCTTCATGGAGTATTCGCTGCGGCCGTCCAGCGATGGGCCCTGGCTCCAGCGCCCTTCAGGTGCCTTCTTGTCCAGAAGGGTGTTGAGGTAGTAGTACGAGTGCTCCATGGCCTCGTGATCTTCAGGGGTGGAGTTGGGAATTGGCAGCTGCTCTTCCATGCCCCCGAGTTCTTCGATGATCGCAAGCCACTGCTGCTGATGATAGGTGTCGCGGGCGATCAAGAACGATAGAAAGTCCTTCATGCCTTTGTCGTCGGTCCAGTTGTACAGCCGGGAGGCTAACACTCGGCCACCGGCTTCAGCTGCGACATTGCACAGCATGTCTGCACCTATATTGCCGGTCGCGTAGACATGGCTCATATCGAACGGCACACCGTTGGCATTAACCGGCATTGCCGATAGGCCTGAGGACAGCAGGTGTCGTGGGTTCATGCCGCCAAGAATAGCGTTGATCACTGGGTCCTTTGCAGATTCTTCCTGGTATGACAAGGGCGCGCCTTCGAGATTTAGCGCGACCGCATGGCCGAGCATCTCGATATGCGACAGTTCCTCGGTCGCCGTCGACATGAGCAGATCGCGGATTCGGTCATCGCCCCGCGCGCCCATGGCCTGAAAGAAATACTGCATGGCCACGCGAATTTCGCCTTCAATACCGCCGATCGCCTGCTGGAGGAGCATTGCGAATTGCGGGTTCGGCTTATCGACCTTGACCGGGTACTGGAGTTTGGAAGAATGGTGGAACATATAACAACCTCTCAGGCACAAAAAAACAAAACAATTAAAGCTGTGGTGAAGAGTTACGCTCTATCTTCCATCCACTTTCTGTGTATAGATTCGTCGGCCATGCCCTGCAGAAACTTGTCGCGCAGCTTCGAGTCGATATCGTCGCGCTCGCTGGCAGTGCGGTACGCCGCTTCCGTCTCTATTTCATTGGTAGCCATTGCCGTCAGAATCGCAGAGTCACCGATCAAAGCGGCGAGTTTGACCTTCCCTTCGGTCAGGATGCTCTTTGCACCACTCTCTGAAGGAACCTCTACACCCATTCCGCTCAAGTGAGGCGAAAGCTCGGCTATATGGCGTTCGTGGTCCTTGCGAAAACCAGAGAGCGCTTCCTTCGCCTTGCTATCATCAAGCCGTTCGATTGCCGCATCGTAGGCATCGATTGCGTCGTAATCGAGCTTGATCAAATCATGCAGAAGATCCTTGAGATCGCTCTCGTGCCCTACTGTAGTTACCATAAGAATTCGTGTTGCAGAGTTGCATAGCTAACGCTGCGCTCCCCACGGCAATGTCGCCATAGGCAGAAATACGGTCGGTAATCTCCCGAACGTGTTGCAGAGCGGTCCGCGAACATCGGGACCAGCCAGGCCAAGTACTACTCCATGAACTGTTTAACCACCAAATTTGCTAAACCCTGCAAAGCCTTTAGCGTCATCGCGAGATAAGATCTCGATCCGCAGTCCAAGCGATATGCAGTATTTATCTGGGCAGTTAAGCCGGCAGATAGAACACGCCATGTTTCGTTTAACTCGTATGCTTCACAGCCTTTAAGGATCTTCGTCAAGGACGAGGACACGCGTATCGTGGCGCTGTCTGCGGTCCATCGCCCGGCGTGTGTAGGCGCAGTTGCGGAGACAGTGTCATATCAGCTCAACACGATGCTGCAGGCGAAACCGGTGAATCGTCGAGTACCTCACCACGATTCATCCGCGAATAACGCGGCCGCGCTGAATAGAAATTCACGCTTTTTCTTCCTCTTCGCGAGCTTGCGCATGGGCGCGTACAACTAATGATCTCTCGGCGTCGCGGTGCATGGAACAGGCTTGCAGCGAGCTAGGCGGCTCCCGACACCATCGATTGAGCATCGTGGGGGCAATACCGATATCGGGGCTATATGGCTAACGATTGTTGTCGATAGCTGAGCCTTCACGAGTGCGTCTGCCTTGACCTCGGCACTATATCTCTCGCGCCGTGACGCAAAACACCTTTGGATCCATGATGAAGCGCCTCGGCAACGTCCGTATCGCTCAGAAATAACTCGTTAGCCAGATAAGGGGATTAGCCAGAGCGAGCCTGTAAGAGACGCTACGCCAAGCGTCTATGACTTTGGAACTTGCGCCGTCGTACGCTTTGGGCACGAGGTGCTTAGCTCTGCATAATTAATAATCGTTGTCCTCATTGACGTCCGTAGCTCTGCGGATAGGTACGGTGTCAATCGTTGCTCATGATCTGTGAAGCATTGCAGTGGCATGAAAAGTAGATAAAGCACGCTGAAATTTCGCGGTATCTGTTATCGGGGCGGCTCCGAGGTCAGCAAAGCCGTCTGTTAAATCAATGCTATTTCTCTACCGGTGGCTTCACAGCGGCTTTCAACGAGATAACTTATGAGCGACGAGCATTTTCCCCGCCAGACACAGGAACAGCAGCCTGGCGACGAGCACGCTATGCGGCCTGCGCCCGAATATATTCGCGAAAGTTACAAGCCCGCGGCCAAGCTTGCGGGGAAATGCGCAGTCATCACTGGCGGCGATAGTGGGATCGGGCGAGCGGTCGCGGTGCACTACGCCGCTGAGGGTGCCAATTTAGTGCTCGCATATCTAGACGAGGACGACGATGCTCGCGAAACCGCAGCCTTGGTGGAGGCTTACGGGCAAGGGTGCGAGCTGATGCGAGGCGATGTGGGTGACTCCACGTTCTGTAGCGACGTAGTGGCACACACGATAGAGCGCTTCGGTGCTTTCAATATTCTGGTCAACAATGCTGCCGAGCAGTACGACTGGGGGGACATTACCGCCATACCCGATGATCAACTACTGCGTACCTTCCAGACCAACATATTCAGCCATTTCTATATGGCGCGAGCTGCCGTACCTCATATGGCCGAAGGTGACGTTATCATCGCGACGTCGTCGGTCAATGCATTCAAGGGCAACGATACATTAATCGATTATTCCGCGACCAAGGGCGCTGTCCAGGGGCTCGTGCGCTCGCTAGCCCAAAGTTTGGTAAGCCGTGGCATTCGTGTGAATGCCGTCGCGCCAGGACCAGTTTGGACGCCGTTGATTCCTGCAAGCTTCTCGGCGGAAAAAACTGCCCATTTCGGCGGCCAAGTGCCGATGAATCGTGCAGCCCAGCCCGGCGAAATCGCGCCAGCATACGTCTACCTTGCAACGGACGAATCCTCGTACATGACAGGTCAGACAATTCATTTGAATGGCGGGGTGATTCTCAACACCTGATGCCGGAGCGCGCTCGTACCATCGCGTTTCGATTAGGGACCGTAACCTGGGTTCTACGGTCTCTGCCGTTAGCCTGTTTTACTGACATGGGCGTTAAGCACCATTTCAACCGATCGAAGAAGGTAGATCGAGATCAGTGAGGAGCCAGCATGACGAAAAACCACGGCAAATCAGTCAAGAACGATGACCAATACGAAGCGTTGCGTGAGGAGGGCGCCAGCAAGGAAAAGGCGGCGCGCATCGCCAACGCAACGAATCCCGGCGAAAAAGGTGGTAAAGCTGACCCGTACGAGAAATGGACGCGTGACGAAATGTACGACAAGGCAGCTGAGATCGGTATTGAAGGGCGTTCGAATATGACCAAGAGCCAGTTAAAGGCCGCATTGCGTTCTCACTAGCGAGCTTCCGTATATGCGAGCCGGGGGCGCGCCGATAGCAGCTGTTCGCGCCAGCTTGTCCACGAGCTCTTTGGACTCGATGGGTTCTACCCCGTTTCCGCGGACGGTTGAGAACAGGTTAACGGATACTTTCGATCTTCGGTTGCCATGCGCTGATCGATCCGAGGATTGTAAAAGCGCTCGATATAATCAAACACGTCTGTACGGGCCTCGGCAACGGTTTGATATCGCCGGCGATGGACGCTCTCTAGCTTGAGCATGCCGAAAAAGCCTTCAGCTGCGGCACTATCTGCACAGTGGCCGATGGCACTCATGCTGCAAATGATCCGGTGGTCTTCGAGAAACGCCTGATATTCACCGCTGGTGAATTGGGCGGATTCAACTGGTCGTCGCAACACTGGGTTGTTGGACAGATTTTAGATACTCGTTCAGGGTTTCGGCAGGTGTCTTCCAGCCGAGCGTTTTCCGGGGTCTGGTATTCAGCGCTTGGGCCACGGCCTGGATCTCTCGATCACTCCACCGAGACAGGTCTGTGCCCTTCGGGAAGTATTGCCGCAGAAGACCGTTTGTATTCTCGTTCGTGCCGCGTTGCCATGGACTGTGCGGGTCGGCGAAGAAGACCTTCACCCCGGACTCGATGGTGAAGCGGGCGTGATCGGATAGTTCCTTGCCACGATCCCAAGTCAACGATTGCCACAACTGGGCGGGCAGGCTCGTCACGGTCTTCTTGAGCGCATTGGCCATAGTGATAGCACCGTAGCCGGCCAGAGCGGGCCCGTTCTTCGTTCGGGGAATCTGCCCATAGCCATTCTCGCGAGGCAAGTGCACGAGCATGGTGAATCGGCTTGATCGCTCGACCAGCGTTCCGATCGCGGACCGGTTCAGGCCGATGATCAAGTCGCCCTCCTAGTGCCCTGGCACAGCACGATTTTGCGCTTCTGCAGGGCGGCTGGAGATCATGACATCGTCGCTGACGTGGGCCCACGCCTTAGCTTGCGCTCTGGCCCTGGGCACACGCAACGCCCGCCCGGTGCGCAGACAGCCCACCAACTCGCGCTTGAGCGCGCCTCGGCCTTGAATGTAGAGGGCCTGGTAAATGGCTTCGTGAGAGATGCGCATAGATCCGTCATCCGGGAAGTCGATTTGCAGCCGTTTGGCAATCTGTTCGGGTGACCAGCCGTTGACCCATTTGCGATCACCGCGATGTGGCTTGTTCCGGCCCTTGAACGGCGCCTGCCGGGGTCCGGCAATCTCACGGCCATCAGCGTCATGCAGCTTACCCTCCAAGCGATCTTGTACGTAATGGCACAGCCGCGCGTCAGTCACCAGTTTGGCTGGCTTGGGTCGTTTGGCAACCAGTTCCGCCTTCCATTGCGCAACCGAGGGCCGGTACTCAAGCCGGCCCCCACGAGTTGCAGCATTACGTATCAGTTCCCGTGAAACAGTTGACGGGCTGCGACTGATACGACGAGCGATCTCGCGCACCCCGATGCCTTGGACCGAGAGCAGTCCGATCTCTTCTCGCTCCGCAAACGACAGGTATCTCCCGGATGTGGGGTTCGACATGAAAAGTGGCATACCGCCACGATGACGGAACCAGCGCGTGCCTGCCGGCTGCGATACGCCAACCGCCTCTGCCGCCCTCTCGCTTGTGATCCCGGTCGCAATCTGTTTCCAGAATAGCCGCTCAATTTCCCTCCGAAGCGACGGCGCACCCGGTGAGCGCATCGTCCCTCGCCCCGTCAATTGCTGCATCCACCCAGCAGGTCGCCCCATAAAATACCTCCACGATTAAAGGTGTTGCGACGACCAGTTGAATCCGCCTTGCGTACCTCGATCCGAGTGCAAAACGACCGGCTCGTCGTGCTTCTCGCGTTGCCAGAGCGCCATCAGCACGGCTTTGAGCGCGAGTTCTCGGCACCATCGATTGAGCAGCGTCGGACCGACGCCGATATCGCGGGCAATCTGACTGGCGCTCGATGATGAAAGGATGGTCACCGAGAACGACGGCGTGATCGGGGCGCCTCGCATGTGGGAGATTCTGCGATACGACGGCAAAACCGTTAGCCGCAACCGTGTCGCTCGACGGTTGACAGGCCACGGCCTCTATGGCCGTAAACTTCAACGTATCTCTTCATATGGCCTCGTCTCATGTGACTTGGCGTGACAGCTAGTGTTTGAGTTGAAGCGAAAGAAGAACCCAGCGTGCAGAATGGCTGAGACACACATAGCGGGATCCACCATGACCAATCTGGCGCACGATTACCTCGACCTTGACGGTCTGCTTTCAACCGAAGAGATTGAGTTTCGCGACCGTGTCCGTGCCTTTGTAAGCGCTAGGATCAGACCCCATATCGGGCACTGGTACGAGGCCGCGTACTTCCCTCGTGAGATCATTCCTGAAATGGCCGAGCTCGGGCTGCTCGGCATGCACCTGAGCGGTTACGGATGTGCCGGGCGAAGCGCAGTGGATTACGGCCTGGCAGCTATGGAACTCGAGGCAGGCGATTCGGGCCTGCGTACCTTTGTCAGTGTCCAAGGTTCGCTGGCAATGAGCGCGCTCCACAAATTCGGATCCGAGGAACAAAAACAGCACTGGTTGCCCCGTATGGCGACCGGTGAACTGGTCGGCTGTTTCGGCCTCACAGAGCCAACCGCGGGCAGCGACCCTGCCAGCATGCAGACCCACGCAGTTTGCGAAGGTGAAACTTGGGTGCTGAACGGCACCAAGCGTTGGATCGGCTTAGCATCGATTGCCGATGTCGCGATCATCTGGGCGCAGACCGACGACGGCATTCGCGGCTTCGTCGTTCCCACAGATACTGGGGGGTTCACGGCCACCGCAATCGAGCCCAAGCTGAGCATGCGGGCGTCGATCCAGTGCGATATCAACTTGACCGACGTCCGGGTGCCAGGACACGCGGTGCTGGGCGGAGCCGTCGGCTTGCGCGCCCCGTTTTCCTGTCTCAACGAGGCGCGCTACGGGATCATGTGGGGGGCGATGGGCGCGGCTCGCGACGCCTACGAGGCTGCCTTGGCTTACACTCTTGAGCGCCAACAGTTCGGCGTCCCGATCGCCTCGTTCCAGCTAACCCAGCAAAAGCTGGTTGATATGGTGCTCGAAATCCAGAAAGGCGTACTGGTCGCGCTCCGCACGGGTCGGCTCAAGGATGCTGGCACGCTGCGTTCCGAGCAAATTTCGTTCGGCAAGCTCAACAATGTCCGTGAAGCCATCGCGATTTGTCGGCAGGCCCGCACGCTGATCGGCGGCAACGGCATCACCCTCGACCACTCGCCGCTACGGCACGCCAACAATTTAGAGAGCGTGCGGACCTACGAAGGTACCGATGAAATCCACACCTTGATCATCGGTCAGGCCATAACCGGCATCCCCTCATTCAGCCCATGATCCGCTCCGTGAACTACAAAACGCTGGGTCCCAAGCAATCCCGCGTAGATGAATCGTTTCGACCATGAGCGTATACCCGAACATGGTCTATGGGCGTGGTGCTGGCCGTCGAGGCATGATGCCTACAGGCAGCCGGTTCTCTGCTCCCAAGCACGCAACACCAGTATTCGTGCAGTTTTCCAACGTGTTGGCGTAACTCTAACTACATCGCGCGCGATGTGGATGGGTTCGCGACCAAGTCTTATACCATGCAAGGTAACCGGGCCCCAGTAGACGACGACATATCGGTCTTTTTTAACTAGGATGCACTCGATTTTCCCGATTTTGTTCATGCCGTTACACCAGAGCAGCATAACGAAATTCCGTAGGGTCAGTGCGCACACGATACACGTTGGAATTTCGTGAGGTTCATGCGGGAAACGGAGCGACCGATTCTCTGGACAATGTCCGATCACGCTTTCCCTCGCCATTTTCGTTTCATGGAAAACTTTGGCGCACATACCTTCAGGTTGGTTGAACCCAATGATCAGTCGCGCCTCACCAAATTCGACTGGAAGCCGTGGCTGGCACTTGTTCGTAGGTCTGGGATTAGGCGCAGAATCTCTGGGGCCACGATCGCGACTCCAAACGCCGAGAAATATGGGGCGATATTGCCAGTGGCGCCCCCATGGAATACGAACTCTGCATTCCGGTCGACGACGAAAACGAAATGAGCTTCCACTAAGACATCTTCGATGCCAAGCTCGTTCCTGAAGAGCAAGTGCGCCTCGAATTAATTGGCGAGATAGTGCTGGGCTGTCAACCGCCCAACTATTTTGCGGAGACCGAACAGGTAGCGTTCTCGCCCGGCCATATCGTGCCAAGTATCGATTCCACCAACGCCCCCCCGCTTCGGGTTCAGCTATTCTCCAGTCTGGATACCCAGATAATGCGTCTGGGATGCCCCAACTTCCATTAGTTTCCGATCAGTCGCGCTATGAGCCGGATTCTATCGGCAACGTCGGCCCAAGCAGGCGCCGCCCGGCCCGAAGTAGGGTGGCTTTGAATCCGTTAACGAGAAGATCGATGCATATAAGATTCTCGATCGCAGCGATTCGTTCGGCGATCAATACTCCCAGGCGCGCCGGTTCTCAAATAGTCAAAGTGCGGTCGAACGGGGTCATATGGTCCAGGGATATGCCTTGGAATTGTCGAAGGTGAAACGACCGTATATTCGCGAGCGCATCATCCCAAATATCTCATTGGAGCTCGCGAGTGCGGTAGCTCAGCTGCACGGGCTGGGCGTACTAGATGTCTTTACCGCCTTGTACGCGCAGCTGGACGCGCATCGCGTAGAGTCGCGTAACGACGAAGCCTATGATATGCCGGCACGACCGGGGAGCAACACAAGTTAGGCTTTCCACCATACGATTCGGGAGTCTTTCCTGCCTAATGCTCCCGCCACCAAAATTTTATTCGCCATTCTATGGGCGGCCATAAACAGCGCGCGCTGGGATTGCACATGCTTTTGCGCGATATTTAAGCCGCGCGAGGCTACATGCCGTTAAGTTGTTTTCTACGCGGCCTTGAGGGGAGAGGGTCGCTGTAGTATTTCACCGATATCCAAAACGCACGTCCGTCTTCCATCAAATTTCGACCGCATTGCCGAGAGTTGGAAAGCCCAAGAGTCAAGGCGCGTGCCAGTCCTGTGGGTTTACTTCCTGGCATTTTCCAAAGGCTGAAAAGCAGTGTCGTTCATATCCAACGGCTCACAGCGCTCACGAGTGGCGAGAAACTCCGGTCGCGGCTTGTTGCCGCAAAAGGGCTCCTTGAGCGTATTGTCAACACTGTTGTAAACGAAGAACAGGTTGGAACGCGGCCACGGCGACATATTTTTGTTCGAGGCGTGCAAGGTGTTGCATTCGAAAAGTAGCAGCGAGCCGGGCCGGCCCTTCGGTGCGACGATGCCGCCGCGTTCAGCCAGCCAAGCTAGATCCTCCCGCTCGGGTACGCCCACGCGCTGGGCCTTTAGCGAATCTTTCCAGTTGGCGTCGGGCGTGGGCTCAATCGCAGGCACAAAATAATGATGCGAGCCGGGGATGAGCATCAGTGGGCCGTTGAACTCGTTGTTATCGGTGAGCATCAGCGAGGCGCTGATCGCGCGCATATGCGGCATGCCGTCCTCGGCGTGCCAAGTTTCGAAATCCGAGTGCCAGTTGAATCCGCTGCCCTGAAAACCGAATTTGTCGTTGATACGCGACTGATGGATATAAACATCGCTGCCGAGCAGCTGACGCACCATACCAAGTATGCGTGGGTCGCGTGTGAGCTCCGAGAAGCGTTCTGAGATCTCGTGCATGGCGAACACCGAACGCAGTTCATCGGCTTCGGGGTCCTTAATCACTTGCTTCGAGTTCATCAGTGAGGCGTCATGGGCCATGTCGCGCAATTCATCGAAGAACGGCTGTACCCGCTCTTGTGAGAAAAAGCCGTCGAACCAAAGAAACCCGTCTCGCTCGTAACGCGAGAGCGACTCTTCGCCGAGCGGCCCGTCCCAACGGTTCTGATTGCGATTATGGACCACCGGATCGACGCGCGGGAACATGGTTTTCTTATGGCCGCTGCGCGTTAGATATGGATCGTTCGTTTGTTTTGCTTTAGTCATTACAAAAGTCCTCGAAAATTTCTTATCGAAACGCATTAGGGTTGAGACAACTCTCCCTAATAGTCGAGTAGGCGCAAAGTTACCATTGCGTTTTTTATCCGTGACCTCGGTAAATTACGGACGACAACGAAGTGGACCCTATTAGCTGAACAGCCGACAGCGATTTTTAAGTGGGAAGCAGCGATGGTTATGCCGCTTGCGAACGCCGCATTTGGTTAAGTAAACCTAATCTGGTGTGTGTGTCGATCAAGCGCCTAGTGTTACCGCCTGCTGTTGTAGAACGCGAAGTACGTACCAAGCCCATGTTGTACCTGCCGGCGATCCTCGTAGGCCTTGGAGATAGATCTCCTCGTATTTCACGCTTCGCTATAGCCGCTCGATGAACACGTTATCCATCCAGCGACCGCTTCCATTCATGCTGGTCTCGATCTCCTCGCGCTTGAGCACGTCGATAAGTGCAGTGCCGGTGAACTGGCCGCCTTGGCCCGTGTTGAAAATATCAGAGGTGCCATACGCCCATACGCGGCGGCAGCGGCTTCGAGCGCGGCGAGACGGAAGTCATCGTACATCGTGTTCGCCACGCGCCACGGAAAGACTTTGCGGGATTTGCGGGACTGTCAGTCTGTGACGGCTACCGGCTACGAGAAACCGCGCACCATCGGCAGATACGTGATATCCGTGCACCAGATTTGGTTCCGTCGATCGATGATCTGATTTCGCAGCAGGTAGGGATAGATCCGATGCCCAGATGCCGGTTGTGTCGTGCGTGGCTTTGGATATGAGGCGGTAAGTCCTATGAGCCGCGCTAAGCCGAGTACGCGCTTGCGATTGAGGACGAGCCCGTCGTAGGCAGGCAATTGCTTCGCCGATCCGACAACTGCCGGAGAAGCGGCCACTCCAGATACACCGAGTCGATACGCTTCATCAGCTGGTCATCGTTCGCCGCTGGGGTCCCTAATAGAGGGTCGATCGGGCAATATCGAACAGCGGGTCTGAACGCGCACTGGTTCCTGAGCCTGGCGGATGCCCAGGAAAAAGATCGAGCACTGGCGCATCGAATACAATGAAGACATGACCCACAGCTCGCTCGGTAACGTGACGCCCGCAAGTTCTATCTGAGTCACTCACACGTGATTTTCTCGCTAAAAACCGCAGCGATCAGAACTAGAGAAATCGGCCCATTTCGATCACGCTGACATGCGGAGGAAATGGTCCATGAAGAAGTCGAAATACACCGACAAGAAGGTAGCGTTTGTGGTCAAGCAGGCCGAGACCGGTACAAGCGCCGCGGTATTTGCTCGCAACGTGCATTTTCGGTTCCTTATGAAGAGTACCTCATGCGAGTGAGGCGGGCGATGGCGAATTCTGAAACCATGAGACCGCCGGCTATACTGACGCTGATTGAGCCTATTGGACCGAGGATCAGGACTGTGTCGTCCTCAACAATCGAAGTCCTGGATTCAACGGAGGCTGACGCCCTGCTAGGGCGAGACCCTGCACTTTCAGTTGCCGCCGATCAGCTGAGGACAACTGATGCGAGCGCGCTACTGTTTTTCGGCTGCTGGCTCTAGTCGAACCTACGGATTGTGGAACGGGTTTCGCTATGTGAACGTGCCCAGCGTTATCCGTGCCCGGCAAGTTTAGGAATGCGTAAAGACATCGTTGTTTGCTGTGACGGCACGAACAGCCAGTTCGGCAAACTCAACACCAATGTGGCGCGCGTTTATGATGCGTTGGCCGACGACGGGCCTAAGCAGGTCTCGTTCTACGAGCCCGGGGTCGGTACGTTCGGTGCACGAATCTTTGGAATTAATGTGGGCGAGACGCTCGGCAAGGCACTGGGCGCTGCCTTCGGCTACGGCATGCAGCATAATCTCGAACAAGCTTATCGTTTTGTTGTTGATATGCACCAACCTGGCGATCGGCTATTCATATTCGGCTTTAGTCGTGGTGCTTTCACGGCACGCATTCTCGCTGCGATGGTCGACGTGATGGGCGTGCTCGATATCGTCGATCGTGACCTGGTCAAGCCCCTTACCAAGGCATACTTGCGAACTGGAAGTGGTGGTGGGGAGGTCGGGCAGACTCGACGATGCGCTACATGCGCGCCCGACTTCGTTGGCGTATGGGATACAGTGGGCGCGCTCGGCTTGTTTATTCGGATGCACAAGTTCGATAACAACCGTTTGAGCCCCGGCGTAAAAAGGGCCGCGCACGCGCTGTCCATCGATGAGCGGCGTAGTCGGTTCAAACCCAGCCTGTGGCAAGAAGACGCACTTAAAACCACCCAGAGTGTGGAGCAGGTGTGGTTTGCAGGTGTGCACAGCGACGTAGGCGGCGGCTATGCGAGACGAGATCTGGCGGACATCACGTTACGATGGATGCTGAAGCAGGCAGAGGCTGCCGGACTTGCACTCAAGCCAAAAGCTTATGAACCGATCAATGGCGACCCTGCCGGCCACCTGCACCAATCGTATCGTGGTGCCTGGCGGCTATTGGGCAAGCACGTTCGCTATCCGGCGAAAAGTGCGAAGATTCACCAGTCGGTTGCCGAGCGATTGGCCCGTGTTTGCGAATACGAACCTGAAAACCTCGCAACCGCTGTTCGCAGGGCGTGCAAGCGCTGACAGGTGGCTTGTTTAATTCGGCAAATCGAGTGTGCTCAGCTACGGCCACCGTTCAAGCTATTTTGTTGGCGACCGGTCACGTTAGGATTGAGCAACATTGGTTCTGTCCAATACAGCAGTCGAGGACGCGACTACGGGTTATCGCCAGCAGCGCCTCGTGCACATTGGCCTGCTCGAAGTTGATCACCTCGGCGCTAGCCTTGTCCTTATCGATCGTCAAGCGTTCGGATAAACGATCGATGGCGATGACGCGCCCTGTGCCCATTATCCATGCGCTGCGAATAGCGAACTGGCCGACAGGCTCGCAACTCCAGATGGTAACGGTGTCACAAGTTTGTATGTCGGCGTTTTCAGCCCTCATGCAACCGGTAGGGTATATATCTGAGAGGAAAAGCAGCTGGCTGTCTGATAGGACAGACTCCACCGATGGCTTTTACCGACGCCATGCGTGTGTTAGCGGAAGAACCTTCTTAACGGACGCGCCAATCCGTCCGCCCAATAACGATGACGCGCTCATTGCTGCGGCAAAATCGATCTAATCCAGTTTGCCAACTATGAGCGCACTTACACGGCAGGGCGTATTCGCAAGTTCAAGTGATTACTGGAATACAGCCTAGTGCGCGTCCACACCATCAGGACCAATGGTCCGGGTCGGGCCGCGAGGGCACCTAGCTCCGCACAGAAAATTATCTGGGGGTGAGTACCGGTGCATTGGCGGTGTGCCTAGCCGGAAATCACTCTGAGCTCGCAACAGGCTCGCGAGATCGATCGACGTTAGGTGTTGAACCGGATAATTTCATTTCGGCCAATCAGTTCTTTGAGCAAGCAAAAGCGTCGTAGCGCGCAACAGTGCCTGCCGTGCCTGCCGTGCCTGCCGTGCCTGCCGTGCCTGCCGTGTTTGCCGTGTTTGCCGTGTTTGCCGTGTTTGCCGTGTTTGCCGTGTTTGCCGTGTTTGCCGAGAACGATAATCCCGGCGTATCCAGACGTGTGGACTATTACCGCCTGAACTGTCGACTTGTTTACGTTGACGCACTCTGGTCCTGCACGGTCTCCTCGTCGTCACCATGCTCGCTATCGATCGTAGGCAGTTCCAGATAGAAAGTGGCACCGTTGGCATCGCTCGACTCGGCCCGTAGCGAGCCGCCGTGATTTTCGGCGATGCTGCGGCTCAGGGCGAGGCCCAAGCCCATCCCATCCAATTTGGACGTATAGAAGGTATCGAAGATGCGGCCGATCTTGTCAGCCGGTATTCCTTCGCCGGAGTCGGCGACCGAGACGTAAACACGATTACCCGTTTCGGTGGTGGCGCTGTTGATTGTCATGACACGCTCATCGCGAGGCACCCCATCCATCGCTTCATACCCGTTGATCAGCAGATTCACGATGATCTGCTCGAGTTGTACAGGGTGACAGCGAATATCCGGTAGCGGCGTATACAGGATGACGCGTCGGTCAATATTGCGATCCTTGGCCATGCCTTCGGTCAGAGAAAGCGCGCTGTGTACCAATTCGTTGAGATCGGTATCAATGGCGACCTCATCACTGCGGCCGACGAACGTACGGGTAATATCGACGATATCGTTGGCGCGGGAGACCTGATCGGCGAGCTTGCGTAGAACGGGCACAATTTCGTTGCTGGGCTTGTCCGCGTGCAGCATCCTCATGAGCGTAGCGGCGAAATTGTTTATGGCCGTCAACGGCTGGCGCACGTCATGCGCCAGCGTGCTCGCCATTTCGCCGATAGTGGCCATGCGTTGGAGCATAACCAGACCAGACTGACGCGACATCCGATCGGTATCGCGGCGCGCGGCGTGGGTGACGTCTTCCATCAGCGCGTAGTAGCCGAGCACGTTGCCGTCGACCGCATGCGGCACGTAACTGATATCGATGGTACGTGTGCCGCCGCCGGGATGATCCAGAAACAGGTTGCCGCTCACCAGATTGCCCGACAGCGCCGAGCGGGTCGCGTGTTCCTGACTCGCGGCGGCCTGTTGGCCCATGAAGTCGCCCAGGCTGCGGCCGGCAACGTCGTCGGCGAGCAGATTGAACCATTCGTTGAACATCCGGTTGCTGAAGCGGATCTCGTGAGCGCTGTCCACATAGACCAGCATCTGCGGCAGCGCGTCGGCCAGCAGCTGCAGCTGAGCGCGCGTGCGCCGGCTGTGCAGATCGGCTCGCTTGGCTTCGGTGATGTCGTAGTCGATGCCGATCCAGCGCGCCGGCCGACCCTCGGCGTCGCCGATCACCCGGCTCTGGCTGGAGAACCACCGGATGTCGCCGTCCCGGTGCCGCGCCCGGTATTCAACCACTGCCTGTTCGCCGGTCTTGAGGGTGCGCACCTGCTGAAACAGGGCGCGGTCCTCGGCAACGATGCGTTCGTGCCAGCTGGCCAGCGAGTTGGGCAGTTGCTGGTCGTCGAAGCCGAGCAGTCTTTTCAGGCGCGCGGAGATATAGACGTGATCGGTCGCGGTGGCGGTCTGCGGGTCGACGGTCATATCCCAGATCCCGCCGTTGATGGTGCCCAGCGCCAGATCCAGCCGCTGTTCGCTGTCCCGGGTGGCCTGTGCGGCGTGTTTGAGCGCGTTGATATCGGTGAAGGTGACCACTACGCCTTCGATGCTGTTCACGCGGGTGCGATAGGGCAGCACACGGCGCAGATACCAGCTGCCGTCGCTGGCCTCGATCTCGCGTTCGCTGATCGACAGTTCCTCCAGCACCCGGTCGGCGTCGTCGAGCAGCTCGGCGTCGTCAAACTTGAAGGTGATATCGCTCAACGGCCGCCCAACGTCGGAGTCGATCACGCTCAGCAGGGCCTTGACGGTCGGCGTGAAGCGTTTGATGCACAGCGAGCGGTCCAGAAAAAGGGTCGCCATCTGTGTGCCGGAAAACAGGTTGTGCAGGTCGTTGTGGGCGGTCTCCAGCTCATCGAGCTTATTTTCCACTTCGCCGTTGACGGTGGTGAGTTCCTCGTTGACCGATTGCAGCTCTTCCTTCGAGGTTTCCAGTTCCTCGTTGGAGGACTGCAGTTCCTCGTTCATCGACAGGATTTCTTCGTTGGAGCTTTTCAGGTCCTCGTTCGAGGCTTCCAGTGCCTGAATCGTGCTGTTGAGTTCGTGTCGGGTGGCGTCGAGCTCATCCGAAAGCTGGCGTTCGAGGGTGTTCTCGCCCGTCGAGCGCTCGAGTGTCGGAACGCGTTCGGACACGCGTTCGAATATGATCAGCATCAGGCCGTGGGCAGAGTCGGGCTGGTGCAGGGGGCGCGCGGTGATCGTGAGTGGCCCCGGCTCGTCGGTCTTGAGCGCGGCATTCACCTTGACCGTCTGGTCGTCACGGAAGGCGCGGTGGGTCGCGGCGCGAACCGCGCTGCGATACGCGCTGTGCACCATCTCCATCAGTGCGAGCGACGACTGGCCGAAGGGCAGCGACAGGTAATCGCCGGTTGGCCCGTAGCCGCACAGGATTTCAAGCTTGCGGTTGATCAACACCGCGGCCGGCACGTGGTCCTGCAGCAGCACATCGCGGGCAATGCTCTCGACATCGTCGTCGTGCGGTGCGCGTTGTGCAGGAACGGCTTCGAGTGATCCGCGGCGAGGGGAGCGGGGCGGAAACGCCAGATCCAGACGGTTGCGTTGTTTCGGGCCGATACGCCGGAACAAGCGGTTTTCCTTGACCACGGTTTCGAACAGATCGATCTGCCCGCCAACGGTTTCTGCATTGCCCAGCAACAGAAAACCGTCGTTCTTCAGCGCAAAATGGAAACTGCCCAGCACCCGCCGCTGCATGCTGGATTGCATGTACATCAAAAGATTGCGGCAGCTCACCAGATCGAGCGAGGAATAGGGCGGGTCTTCAGTCAAATTCTGGATCGCAAACACGACCCGCTCACGCAGACTCGGCTTGATCTGGTAGTGATGATCCATCTTGTCGAAAAACGTACGCAGCCGTTGCTCCGAGACCAGGGTGGCGATGGCCTCGGGATAGACGCCGGCCCGGGCGAAATCGAGCGCGCGCCGGTCGATATCGCTGGCGAATACCGTGAACTGCTGGTTGGTGCCGTTGGCGGCAATTGCTTCGGCCACGCAGATGGCCACGGAATAGGCTTCCTCGCCGGTGGCGCACCCCGGTATCCAGATCCGCAGTGGGTCGCGGGTCTTGCGGCCGGACAGCAGCGGCTCGATCACCGTCTTTTTCAGCGTTTCATAGGTGGCCGGGTCGCGGAAGAACTCGGTCACGCTGATCAGGAAATCCTGGCCCAGACGCTCGCATTCGGCCGGTTCGGCGCGCAGCAGTTCCAGGTATTTCGCAAAGCGACGAATCCCGTTCATGCCCATGCGCCGGCTAATACGGCGCTTGAGCATGGCCGGCTTGTAGTGCGCGAAATTGTGATTGCGCTCGCGTGACCGCAGTAACGCAAGGACCTGGTCGAGGGCATCATCGGCTACGGCGCCGGCATCGTCGACATCGGCACTGTCAACGCCGAAGTTGAGTCGCAGGTGGTTCTCGAGCGGGCCGACGAGTTCGAGGGTGTTGAGCACGTAATCCGGCATTGCGGCTTCGATCGCGGTACGCGGCATGCCGTCGTGCAAGGCGTCGACCGGGTCCTGCACCATGGTCAGGCCGCCCATGGACTTTATCGCCTTGAGACCGAGCGCGCCGTCGCTACCGCTGCCGGAGAGGATGATGCCGACCGCTGACGGCCCTTTCTCGCGCGCCACGTTCTGCAGGAATTCGTCGATCAACCCGGTCATCGCGCTGTGGCGTTCGTCCGAGCGCAGTCGCAAGGTGTCGCCGTCAAGCGTGAGCCGCTGGCCGGACGGAATGACGTGCACGCGGTCGGCCATGAGCGTCATGCCGTTCTCGATCGCGACGACATCCAGTTTTGTCGCGTTGCCCAGGATCCCGTCCAGATGAGAGCGCTGCTTGGGCGCCAGATGCAGCAATACCACGAACGCAGCGCCGGTTTCCGTGGAAAGCGCTCGAAACAGCGTCTGCAACTGCTCCACACCGCCGGCGGAGGCGCCGATGATCACCGCCGGGAGCGAAATGCTGGGCTGCTGTGCGGGGGGGGGGGTTACTCGGCTCATGTGTTCTCGACAAGTTAAAAGCGCGGATCGACAGTGTTGAAACCTGCCATCAAGCATACAGTGGAAAGAACATCGCCCAATTCATGTGAAAGGGGGATTTTTTCAAGATTTCCGTAAGTAATAACGTACTTTCGTCAGTAGCGATCCAGTTGCAGCAGATTCGCTTAAAGTCCGATGGAAGAACGGGCGAGATCAGGAGGCCGGCCAGTCGCCCGGCGTAAGCGACCGGCGCGGCGCTGAATGGAACCGAACGGCGCTTGATCGTTCGAGATATCTTGGCCTATTTCGTTATTCGCGCGCTAATCGCCGTCCGTGATCCATAGGTGGCGTTCGATACGGTGCGGTTCGCAACCAGCCCTACACCTCGGGCCACTGGAGTCTGAATGATCGACGAAAGCTGACTTTATTTTGGTATGAGAGTAGCCACTGATCCGACCGGTTCAGAGTCAATCGACCGATGCTCTAAAGCTTGGGATTAACAGCAGAATAACCCTACATAGGGTATTGTTTGTCTCCCCCCAGCCAAACCAACTCGCCGTCAGGCGCTGGACAGCTTAGCGCGTGGAGGTGGTGAACGAATCCCGGGACAAGCGTAATCGTGTGGGGTGACAGATAGAGGGTAGCGCACTGGTTTGACCTAGCTCGTAGCCATAAGCTCATGCCTTTGGGTCTATTCCTACTAATAAACGCCCGTTCAAACATGCCGACGATGCACTCTTTATCTTGAGTAAACGAACGTTCGCACTCCAACTCGATCCGATACCAACTGGTATTAATGTTTTCCGTGCGCATTTTAATTAGTCTACAAATGAATAATTGCTGATGGGTTCTACCCCGTTCGAACGGACGTATTGGAAAAGCCTTAAAACAACAAATCCTGCTTGGCGACGCGTCGCCGCATTCTAGGATTATGGAATCGCTCGATGTAGTCAAAAAGATCCGATTTGG
>Ga0207906_1000239_pt1 | contig 28259 bp, 27 predicted proteins | sample LinPmetageLP37_FD_184050 | JGI IMG/M metagenome (GOLD analysis project Ga0207906, IMG submission 184050) | Marine viral communities from the Pacific Ocean - LP-37 (SPAdes) | ecosystem: Environmental > Aquatic > Marine > Oceanic | place: Pacific Ocean | collected 2010-06-16 | reverse complement strand
TGGAAATATAAAGGTAGATAGTACACCTTATGAAGAAACATTAGAACCTTGGGAAAGAGAAATGTTAGAAGCATCTTATAAAAAAGGTGGTAAGGTAGGTAAGAAAAAAGGTGGTAAAGTAGGTAAGAAGAAGCAAGGTTACAAAGCTCGTAAAGATGAATCTATTGCCATGAGAGTAAAGAAGAAACGTACTAAGAAACAACTCAAGGCTAGTAGGGATGAGTCTTACGGTAAGAAAGGTAGGGGTAAGATCAATAGAAATTCTGGTTCTGCTCTTGTTGCTTCTTCATATGATTAATAAAAGGAGTATTACATGATTGACTTAAAACATTTAAAAAATATAAAATTATCTTACTTCAAACATTTTAGATTTACATGGTTTGAAAGTGTAAGAGGGATAGTAGTTATGATAGGATTACTAATACATGGAGTATTTCCATTCATTCTTCCTAATATATTTTCTTCCTATATAGAGAAAGCTTCTAAAAGAATAAAAGAAATTGGTACATAAATGGCTGTATCAGGTACATATAATTTTAATCTGGATATAGATGAGGTAATCCAAGAAGCTACTGAAATGATTGGTGGTGAGGATACGCTTGGTCATGAGCCAGCCTCTGCTCGCCGTTCAATTAATCTTATGTTGAAGGACTGGCAGAATAGAGGCATTCTTCTCTGGACTACTAATACAACTTTGGTAACAGTTTCTGTTTCTACTACTGCATATGATTTGAGTAGTAATGTTATTAATGCTTTAGAAGTTGTAATTAGCAGAGATAATACAGATATTAAGTTAACTCGTATTACTCCAGAAGAGTATTTAATTATACCTGCCAAGACTCAAACAGGAAAACCTAGTCAATATAGTATTCGTAGAGGAAGAGATAATCCAGTAATGTCGGTATGGCCTATACCAGAAAACTCTACGGATGTACTTAAAATTGAAACAGTAACTGAACTGCAAGATGTTAATAAGTCTGCCATACAAAATGCAGACTTGCCTAAAAGATTTCTCCCTCCTCTTACCTGTGGTTTATCTTATTACATGGCAATGAAAAGACCTGGAGTTGCTGATACTAGGATTGCGATGTTAAAAGCAAACTATGAAGAAACTCTTGCCAGAGCAATGGAAGAAGATAGAGAAAGAGCGAGTCTTTATCTCTTACCAAGACTGACGTTTTATACTTAGGAGATTTTATATCTTATGGCAACTCAAAAAAAAGCATTAGCTGTTTGTGATACTTGTGGTTTTGTGTATCCACACAGAGTAATGAGACTTAATAGTTATGGATTATTGGTTTGTCCACAAGATTTTGAAGGACAATATGATTTAAAAAACAGTCCTCAAAACAAAGTACCGAATGTAAAAGATGATCCTGCCATTAGAAATCCAAGACCGGATGATGGTGGAAGGGGAGTATTATGGGATGATGGTACTATGTATATTAAAATTGATTTAGATGAGGAGATTGAAAATGATGATGATCAGCTTGTACCCAATCCGAATTATGGAAAACAAACTAGACAAACTACACGACCAGAAAAATTTGGTCTTTTAGAAGGATCATTTCCTAATATAACAAGTTGGATAACAGTTGATCCTACAACTTTAGAAGAAACAAAACATATAACACAATATGATGATGTTAGTATAAGTTGGAATTTAATATGACAGATTTAACAGGAAAGCTTATATCAGGAACATATAAGCAGCTTTTACAGGTTAATTCCAGTACTACAAATACCGGAGTAAAAACATCTATTACTAATGTTCAGTCTGGAGATGGTACTGCCAGTGCTTTAAATATAGGAACTGGAGGGGTTATTGTTTCTGGTAATATTGGTATTATAGGAAATGCTTCAGTTAGTGGAAGTTTACTTGTTTATGATACGGTATGTGCCTCTGCTTATTATGGTGATGGGTCTAATCTGACTGGTATTACTGCTTCCGTTGGTGGAGATATTTCAGTTAGTTCTATTACTGTAGCTAATACAGGTAATTTTGGTGGTAATGTTGTTATTAAAGGAGCCGCTTCTGTTAGTGGTAATATTGATACGGCAGGGAATATTTCGGTAGGTGGTACTGTAACGATTACTGGAGCAACCCATCTTAAATCTACTCTTTCTGTTTCCGGTGCTGGTGTATTTAAAAGTGGTTTATCTGTAACTGGATCAATTAATGCAAGTGAAAATGTTTCAGTAGGTGGTACTCTTTTAGTTACAGGTACTGGTACTTTCAAGGCAAAGACAGAATTTAACAATGAAGTTTCTATATCTGGTAATGTTAATATTGCAGGAAATACTTCAATAGGTGGTACATTAATTGGTACAGGTGCAATTACTTTTGGAAGTGCTGTTTCTATTGGTTCTAGTGATTCTAATGCTAATCTTTTTGTTGCAGGTAATATTCGTGCAAGTTGTACTGATGCAGGATTTAAAGTTTGTGCTTCTTCTTTTTATGGTGATGGTTCTAATCTTACTAATGTAGAAGCAGAATTAGGTATTGCTACTAATATTTCAGTATCAGGATATATTAATGTAGGAGGAAGTGTTTCAGTTAGTGGACCTTTAAATGTTGTAGGTGCTGCTACATTTAAAGACGATGTTTCTGTATCTGGTAATGTTAATCTTAGTGGTACTGTTACTGTAGCAGGTGCAGTTAGTCTAGCATCTACTTTAAGTGTAGGAGGAGCTACTAATCTTCTTAGTACAGTTACAGTAGCAGGAGCTACACAACTTGGAAGCACAGTTACAGCAGTAGGCGCTGCTACATTTAAGGACGATGTATCTGTATCTGGTAATGTTAATATTGGTGGTACTGTTACAATAGCAGGAGCCGTTAGTCTTGCTTCTACATTGAGTGTGGGTGGTGCTACTCATTTAGGAAGTACTGTTACAGTAGCAGGAAAAGCTATCTTTGAAGATAGTGTTTCAGTAAGTGGTAATATTGATGCTGCTGGTAATGTATCTATAGGTGGTACAGTAACTATTGCTGGAGCCAATGTACAAGCTGCTAATGCTAAAGTATGTGCTTCAGCATTTTATGGTGATGGATCTAATCTTTCTAATGTTCCTGCAAACATTACAGGAAATATATCTGTTAATAATGCGACAATAGGTGGAAATCTTTATGTAGGTGGTACAGTTACTATTGTTGGTAATACGACTCTTACTGCTAATCTGGGTGTTGGAGGTACTGTTACAGTAGCAGGTGCTGTGAGCCTTGCATCTACTCTAAGTGTAGGGGGAGCTACTAATCTTCTTAGCACTGTTACTGTAGCTGGAGCAACACAACTTGGGAGTACTGTTACCGTAGTAGGAATAGGTACATTTAAAGATGACGTATCAGTATCAGGAAATGTTAATATTGGAGGTACTGTTACAGTAGCAGGAGCAGTTAGTTTAGCATCTACATTAAGTGTGGGAGGTGCTGCTAATCTTCTTAGTACTGTTACAGTAGCTGGAGCAGTTAGCCTTGCATCTACTTTAAGTGTAGGCGGTGCTACTAATCTTCTTAGTACTGTTACTGTAGCAGGTGCAGTTAGTCTTGCGTCTACTCTAAGTGTAGGTGGAGCTACTAATCTTCTTAGTACAGTTACAGTAGCAGGAGCTACTCAACTTGGAAGTACAGTTACTGTAGTAGGAATAGGTACATTTAAGGACGATGTCTCTGTGTCAGGAAATGTTAATATTGGAGGTACTGTCACAGTAGCAGGAGCCGTTAGTCTTGCTTCTACATTAAGTGTGGGAGGTGCTGTTAATCTTTTAAGTACTGCTACGATAACAGGTGCTGTTAGTTTAGCATCTACATTAAGTGTGGGAGGTGCTGTTAATCTTTTAAGTACTGCTACGATAACAGGTAACTCTGGTTTTCTTGGAACTGTAAGAGTTAGTGGTAATACATCAGTAGCTGGAACATTTGCTTTATCTAAATCAGCAGCAGCTTCTGTGCATACTACAGCAATTAATGGAATTGCTTCTGTTTCACTTAATTTTACCACAGGACAGAATTTCTTAACTACAGTTACAGCAGCCCATACAATGGCAAGACCTACCAATTGTAGAGTAGGGCAAACAGGAAGTGTCTTCTTTATACAGTCAGGAGGTAGTGGAACACTATCTTGGAATGCTTGTTGGAAGTTTCCAGCCGGTACTGATCCTACCTTCTCAACTTCTAATGGATCTGTAGATAGATTAGATTATATTATTGCTTCTATTTCTAGCGATAATACAGGTGAGAATATACAAGCAATCTTATCACAGGAATATAGTTAATGTTTAGTAATAATTTATTAATGGGAGCAGCGTCAATCTCAGCAGGTGGCTATGAAGTTGATTATTCATGCCGGTTCAATGATGATGACAGTGCTACCTTATCCAAGACCTATCTTGGTGCAGGAACAAGTGATAAAATTTCACAGATTGAGTTCTGGTTTAAGCGTGGTCTTTTGGCAACAGAAAGATATATATTTTCAGTCGAAAGCAATTCATTTCAGATAGCGTTTGGTGCAGATGATAAATTAAATATTTTCTATTTTACAAGTAGCTACTTATTCAGACTACATACTACTCAGGTCTTTAGAGACCCTCATGCTTGGTATCATCTTACGCTACATCTGGATACTACACCATCAACCCCAAGTGCCAGTTCTATGGGATTATTAATAAATGGTGTTGCAGTAACGGCTTTTGATACTGCGACCTATCCTAGTCAAAACCAAGCTATGGGCTTAGGAACTGCTACAAATTTTAATATAGGATCAAACAACTCACCAGCGGCTTATTATGATGGGTACATTTCTAATTTCTTGTATTGTGATGGTAACAGTAGTTCAACACCTTACAGCGCAGAATTTGATAGCAACGGGGTTTGGCGACCCAAGGATGCTTCTTCAGCGACTTTTGGGGATAACGGGGTTTGGCTGGACTTTGCAGTTGATAGTGATTTTGGTAACGATGTTTCTGGAAAGAATAATGATTTTACTGATTCCGATGGATTAGCTACTGCTGATCAGATGACAGATACGCCAACGAATAATTATTCCACCCTCTCCTCAATCGGGCTTACACCTGCTGGATCTAGTTTTGGCTTGGGTGATGGGAATCTGTATGCCCTTCCAGTCACCACCTCTTGGCTTTTGTATCGTGGGTCGCAAATGATTACGTCTGGGAAATGGATTTTTGAAGCAACCTGGACAGGAACTTTAGCCAGTCATGCCTATATTGGATTTCTTCGTGATGATCATCCGTACACGCAGGATGATGCACGTTCCGGTACGCCAGCCGCCAAGAGTCACGTTTGGTCTGATAATCAGGAACGATATGATTTGAATGTCAGTACTACCTCTCAGGGGGCAACGTGGACTGGTGGCGATGTCATTACCTGTGAGCTAGATTACTCCGCACAGACCATAAAATGGTACAAAAATGGTGGGAGCGTTGAAACAACATCAACTGGTATCTCTAACACACATGGATTTATTCCTTGTATTGGATTATATGGCAACAGCAGTAGAACAGTTACACTCAACTTTGGTCAGGCTTCATACACGAAAACACCAAGTACAGATCACATTGATATTTGTACAACCAATCTTGCCGTTCCGACGATTGTTGATGGTTCTGTTCATGTTCAGCCTCATGCCTATACTGGTACTGGTTCTGCCCATACCGAAACTTTAACTGGTAATTCTGATCTTACCTCAAGTGATATTGTCTTTATCAAGAACCGTGATGCCGCAGATTATCCTTATATACATAATATTATTCGTACTGCTACTAAATATGTAACAGCCGGTGCGTATGATGGTGAGAACACGAATGCTAATTCAGTAACATCATTGGGAGATTCTAATGCGTTTACATTAGGTTCAGGTGCTAATGGTTGGAACGATAGTAGTGAAAAGTTTAGTTCATGGGTTGGTTATACAGATGGAACGACAGGGTCTGCACATTCTGTAGCAACCGCTAATGTAAATGGGGCTATAAGCAGCACAACCACTTTAGTGGTGGATGGTAATTCAGGCACAATCGTGGCAGGAATGTATGTTGCGGGTACGGGGATTAGTGGAACTGTTACGGTTGCATCTTTATCAGACCAAAATAATCTTGTCTTATCTTCCTCTCAATCATTGAGTAATGACGTTGCTTTAACATTTTCAACTAGTGCGGGGGCAACAGTAGCATCAACAGTTTCGGCAAACACCGATGCTGGGATTTCGTTAGGTACTTATACTGGAAATGGTTCTGCTGTAACTGTTGGGCATGGTCTTGATTCGGCTCCTGAATGGATAATTCTGGCTAATCTTACACAAGGAACGGAATGGAATGTCTATAGTATGACAAATGGGCTGGGATGGACAAAGGCTTTCTATCAACCAGGAACTACTCCATCAACAAGTGCAAATTGGTGGTATAATACTGCTCCAACTGATGCTGTTTTTACGGCAGGAACAAGTAATTCAGTTGATGGAGAAACTTTTCAATTTATTGCATTTCATTCTGTAGAAGGGTTTTCTGTACAAACAACCTATATTGGAAATGGTGATGCTGATGGTCCTTTAATAATAACAGATTTTAAACCTTCCGTAATATGGGTTACACAGAATAGTGCTAGTTCTTTAAAGCAAATAGATATAACCGTAGATAAATATAACCTTGCTTCCACACAGGCTACTATATGGGGTTCTACTGTTCATCAGGCTGATCAAACAGATATGGATATATTAAGTAATGGGTTTAAAATTCGGCAAACATCTGGAAGTGTGAATGATGATGGAGTAACGTATTCTGTAATGGCTTGGGCAGAAAATCCATTTGGTGGTCATGGTGGTACATTTGGTGGTGGCGTGGCACCAGCTACAGCAAGATAATGGAGAATTAAGATATGTGGAGATATAATGGCAGAAGTATAAGACCGGGAAAATCTTGGAGAGATGATAATGGAGTACTACATCCTGGTAATTGGAATATCTGGTCTGCTGACTATAAAGCTAATATGGGTATTACAGAAATAATTCCTGAAACTCCACCTGACTCTAGATTATATAATTGGTCTATGAATAGTGATGGTAAGATCACCTCCAAAGCAAAGAGCCTAGATGACTCTGGATCTGGAGAGAGTAAGGTTCTTGGCCTTAAATCTACTTTAAAGAATGTGGTAAAAAAACAGCAAGGGTCATTTCTCGCCCAGACCGATTGGGTTGTTATTAGAAAGGCTGATATAGACAAGGAAGTTCCTGCTAATATTAAAACATGGAGGGATGCTATTCGTACCAAGGCTACTGAAATGGAGAATGCTATAGATGCTTCTTCTAGTATAGAAGATATAGCAAAACTTTGGGTAACTCACAAAGAAGATGACGAAGGAAAAATAGTAAAGTCAGGCATACTTTATGACTGGCCCGAATTAGAAAGTTAATTGTTATGAAAAAAATTATATTTTTAAGTATGTTTCTTTTGTTAATTCCCTTTTATGCTTTTTCTCAAGAGGATGGAAAAGGATTACAGATAACACAATTTAATATAGTTACTGCTGTATATTGTGGAGCAACAGAAAATTTTAGTAAAGTCTTCCCAAAAGAAAATTTAAAATTTACTGGTTTTATAGATGACTCACATATAGTAAAACTTTTTATAGGTAAAGATGATGGTTATTCAATTATTATAGAAAATTCTGGAGGAATGTCTTGCATACAGAATGGTGGAAGTCCTGGAATACTTACGAATAATAAAAAAAATATTAAATATTTTAAAGCTGGAGTAAAATAAATGGCGAGTACATATACATCAAGTCTAAGATTTACCAAACAAGGAGATGGAGAAAATCCCAATACCTGGGGAGAAGTATTGAATGGTGTCTTGAATCTTGTTGATAATGCTGTGGCAGGTTATACCGCTGTATCTGTTGGAAGTGCAGCTACCGTAGCCCTTACTGAAAATCAGGGGAGTGGAGATCAGTCTCGTTCTTCCATGCTCCATTTTACAGGAAGTGTTGGAGAGAGCCATACATCTATCTTTGCTGTTATTCCTAATGTTCCTAAAGCCTATATAGTTAGAAGTTCTGTTTCGACTTCCACATCTTCAGGAACCTTTATGTTACGGGTTACGGGAAATACTGGAGTAACAATTCCTGCTGGGTCTCATGGTGTCTACTTTACTGATGGTGCAACTGTCATGACACTTAATGCTACTGGTCTTGGGTTTACGGATATTGTTAATAGGGATGTGGGTGTATGTGCTACAAATGTTCCTGATACATCTCTGGCCGATCTTAGATATGTACAGGCTGCTGTATCAAGTACTATTACAGCCGATAAACATTTTGTAGGTGTCTCAGCTTCTACACCAGGAGGAATTGTAGTAGGTACGAATGCCAGAGCTTATAATCCTATTACAGTTTTAACATCAGTTAGTGCTTGTATTACTGTTAACTTTGCTGTGGGAAATAATTTTGTTGTAACGCTAGGAGCAAATAGAACTCTGAAAGCACCTGCAAATGCAACAGCAGGACAGACAGGAGAAATATATTTTATTCAAGATGATACTGGTAGTAGAACAATAAGTTTTAATGCGGTTTATAAATTTCCAAAAGGATCAGTACCTTCTGCTACCACATCTGTTGGAGCAGTAGATATACTAGTTTACAGTGCAAGAAGTGGTTCAGTAGTTGATGCTGTAATGTTGAAAGACTTTAAGAGATAATAAATAATGACATCTAAGTTAGCAAAGATTGATCTTCAGCAAGGGTTTAATAGAGAGACAACCCAGTATGCTGAAGAGGGAAAATGGTACGATGGTAATCGTGTCAGGTTTCGTGCTGGCCGTCCAGAGAATATGCGAGGATATACTACCAAAGTATCTACCGCTTTTGATGGTTCAGCTAGAGATCTACTTGCCTGGAAGGGCGTGGATAATAAGAAACGTGCTATCTTTGCAACACCAGATAAAGTCTATGTACATGATCAAGACAGACTAACAGATATTACTCCTGTTACAACTATTGTAACCATAACAAGTTGCTTTGGAACAAGTGTGGGATCAACAAGAGTTTGTTGTTCGGATGGTTCTCATGGAAGGGCAGTTGGCGATTATGTTTTATTTACTTCTGCTGGTACAACAATAGGATCAAACATTGTTTTAAATAATAATGTCTATGCTGTTACATCTGTTATAGATAGTAACTCCTATACTATATCAGTAACTAATACTGCTGCTGCAACTTCTTCAACATCTGGTGCAGCTTCCTTTAATTACTATATTGCCACTGGTACTTCAGTTGCTACGCAAGGAGTGGGTTTTGGTGCAGCACTTTATAATGCTGCTGATCCTACTTCTGTAGGTCTTTCAAAGATAACGGCAACAAGTGGGAATGCTCTGGTTACTGTTTCTTGTGCTTCCGCTCATGGTGCTGTGGCTAATGATTTTGTAGTATTTCAGAATACGTCTATAGATTCAGTAGCTGCTACAATTGGCGGTAATCTTAATCTTACTAAGTCTGCTGCTGGTGGACCGGAGTTTACTGTTGTATCTGTTGCCAGTACACAGATAATTGTAAGTGCAGCAGTTAATGCTAGTGCAAGTGAGGATGTAACAAGTAATATAAACATGACTGCCTTGATTTATAAACAAACAGATGGAGGGGGATCAGGTAGAGCCTGGGATACTCCAGCTTCAGCAGATGCTACAGACCTTGCTTTGGATATTGCTCAATGGTCTTTGGATAACTGGGGAACAGATATTGTTTTAAATCGAAGAGGAAGTAATATATTCTATTTTAATACGGCTGCATCTACTTCTCCGGTAAGGGCAACAAGTGTAACAACTTCTCCTGTCAGTGTTCTTAGTATTATTGTATCACCTAATGACCGGCATTTGGTAGCTCTGGGAGCAAATCAGTATGAGGCTTCTGCTACGGTGAGTGGAGCATTTAATCCTATGCTGGTACGATGGTCTGATCAGGATGATCGTTCTAACTGGGTTCCTTCTGTGAGTTCAACATCTGGTGAAGTGGTTCTAACTGACGGTACAAGAATTGTAGGAGCGCAGAGATCAAAGAATGCCATTAATATATGGACTGATAATGCTCTTTGGTTAATGGCTTTTGCTGGACCTCCCTTTACATTTCACTTTGATCAGGCAGGAACTAACTGTGGTTTGGTTGGTCCTCATGCAGCTATTGATTATAATGGTGTGACATATTGGATGGGATATGATAACTTCTATTCATTTACAGGACAGGTAAAGGTTCTTGATTGTACAGTTCGTAGGTATGTTTTTGATAGATTTAATACAACTTATTATGATAAGGTTTATACAGGAATTAATACAGAGTTTAAAGAAATTATATGGTTGTATGTTTCTGATAGTGCAACAGAGTGTGATAGTTATGTTATATTTTCTCCTGAAGAAGGGTACTGGGTATATGGAGATACTTTCTATACTACCTTCAAGGATAGAGAAGTCTTTGGTAATACTATAACAACAGGGGCATCTACAACTGGGAACTATCTTTATAATAATGAACCAGCAGAGGTCTTTACTGGAGATGGTTCTACACTAATATCTTTTGTAGAGTCTGCTGACTTTGATGTTGAAGATGGTAATGCTATTATGTTCATGAATAGGATTATACCTGACTTTGATTTAAGTCAAGGTAAAATTAAACTTCATGTTGTAACAAAGCAGTTCCCTGAAAGTGTAAGTGCAGTAACAAAAGATTTTGATATTTACGGTAATACTACGAAAGTTGATTTTAGAGCTAGAGGAAGGCAAGCAAAGATAAGGGTATCTTGTGATTCTAATAATGCTAGTTGGAGGTGGGGATCTATCCGTCTGGCCTTACAGGGAGATGGGGGAAGGTAATGGCAAGATATCCTGCTTTGCCAGAGTTTTTAAGAAATATAGATATTGATTCGGTTTATACAGAGATACAAAGATGGGGATCAGTTTTAGTTAGAGAGTTAGATTCCAGAGAACAACAAAATCTAAATAAACCATCATCTAATATTTATACGGTAGTGACAGTGACAAGTATTAAAAGACCTCGCAAGGGAGATATAGCTTACTCTGCGAGTTCAGGAAAGTTTAAAGGATATGTAAGTTTGGGTTCGGAAACATCTTGGCAGAATTTAAATTAATGGTTAAAATTGGTGAGCATTTTGATTTGGTTAATAATACTACTTATTTCAATAATTTAAATAGGGGAGTGATGATTGATAAAAGTCGGTATTCTATGCAACAAAAGATACCAGATCAATTTAAGAAATTAAAGTTAGACTATAACAATAAAAATAATATAGACTATCTTGAGAATATGAGTAACTTTGTAACGAATCAATTGGGACAGGTAGGATATAAATATGGCTCTTAAAGATATAGGAAGAACTGGTCAGGCTATGGATTTTAGGAATGATGCTAGAGCTAATCCTATGGCTGCTATGCAAGCTATAAGAGGACGCCAAGCGCCTGTTCCTATGCCTGTACCTGCTGGTCCTACAGGTGGTCCTCCAGTACCTCCTAGAGGCGGTCCTATGCCTCCTCCTCAAGCTGGTCCTATGCCTGTACCTGCTCCTCCTCAAGCTGGTCCTATGCCTCCTTCTACGGCTGGTACTCAAGTACCTGAAGCTCCTCCTTCTTTGAATGATGGATTAAAAAAATTGGGACTAATTGCAGCAGCAGTATTGGGTGAGAAAGCTACAAAAGGATCAGAAATAAAAAGGGGGCTGGATGAACAAGAAAGAATGGCTAGGCAAGCTCCTTCTCTTCAAGACATGGGTGGAGGAGCTTTAGGATTTAATCCAAGAATGGCTACTGCTGCTGATGGGGGATTGATTGGAATGGCAGCAGGTGGTGAGTTCATGGGTAGAGTTCCTGGTGATGGGCATGGAATGGAAGATAATGTTTATATGCCTATCAGAGAAGGATCAGAAGAGATAGGAACACTGGCTGTTAGTCCTTCTGAATATGTAGTTGATAGTTATACAATGGCTGCACTTGGTAATGGTAATGCAGATGAAGGTGCAGAAATAATGGATGAGGTTGTTGAAGGTGTCAGAGAAAGAGCATATGGCAATAGAAAACAACCCAACGAAATTAATGGTCTAGCTGCTCTTAGACCAATGTTAGAAAGGGTGTAAAAATGGGATGGTTATCAAGTTTTTTTGGGTTTGATGATAAACCCGCTGCTCCTACGGTAGTTCAGCAAACTTCTAAAATACCTGAAGAACTGGCTCCTTTTGTTAAGGAAATTTTGGGTGAAGCTCAAACATTATATGCAGCACAGAAAGAGAGAGGATATAATCCTTATACTGGTGAGACTATAGCTCCTCTTACTCCTGAAGAGTTACAAGCACAGGAAGGATTAAAAGGTCTTGTAGGTACAACTACTCCTTACTTGGAAGAAGCTTTAGAAATGTATAGGACTGGGGCAGAGAAGTTTACACCTGAAGCTGCCCAAGAATATATGTCTCCTTACCAGAGAGCGGTTACTGACATTGAAAAGAGAGAGGCACAGAAAGTCTTTGAACGTGATGTTATGCCTAAGTTTGAGCAACAGGCTGTTCAGGCAGGTGGTATGAGTGGTCTGGGAAGCAGAGCAGCTATTCAGGCAGGTCAGTTGGGACAGGCTCAAATGCAGCAGATGGGAGACATAGAAGCCAAGGGATTACAAAAAGCATATACAGATGCCCAGAAACTTTTTGCTGCTCAAAAAGTCAGAGAAACACAGTTGGCTGGAGATATAGGAAGGACTGGACCGGCCATGCTTCAAGCTGGTTTAGCAGAGCAAGGCATTCTACAAGACATTGGGCAACAGAAAAGAGAGATGGCTCAAGGTGCATTGGATGAGGCTTACTATAAATTCTTAAAGGAAGAGGCTTATCCTCAAGATATTCTGGCTAGTTATTCTGGAACTACCTATGGTGCATCTCCTTTCGTTGGTCCCGCAGGAACTAAGACAAGTACAGGAGGACCACAACCTTATCAGCAAAGTTCTGGTCAACAGTTGCTAGGTCTTGGTATGCAAGGTCTTAATCTTTATGGTAAGGGAACAGGTGGCTTCCAAAGTGACTTTAGTTGGGCTAAGATGTTCGGAAAAAAAGAAGGCGGTGGTCTATCTGATCTTCCTGTAGTTCGTAGGCAAACAGGTGGAAAGCAATTTCGATCCTCTGCAAGACCAAGAATAGTGCCAAAGAGGAAGAGTGTGCCACGCTATTCTTACCGTGATTTGTCGAAGCAACACGAATTAGACCTATTGAAGGGGGGAGACTATCCTCATCCCAGTCCAGACGAAATTGATATAGATATAATTGGTGGGGGGCTAGTTGGTGTTGATGAAGGAATGGGGAGAGGAGGTATGACAGGTCTGGCTGGAACGACTGGAACTAAATTAGCACAAGCTAAAGATGCTCCTGCTAATTTTAGGACAACAATGAGAGGTCTTGCAGAGGGGATGTTAAAAGATGAGCAAGCTAAAACTCCCCTGGACCAAAGAATAAAAGAAGCAATTGAATTAAAATCTAAAGAGCCAAAATATGATCCAGCGGTACAAAGAAAAATAGGAGAAGCTACAGCAGCAGAGCTTGAGGCAGCAAACATAGCATCAACGGCTGAAAGAACAGCAATCCAAGAAGGGGGATGGGCTGAAGAGTCTAAAGCTATGACAGATTATCTAAATAAAAATAAGAAATTTATAGATGAGCAAGGAGGATATCCTGGTGATATTATTGGAGATGCTATAGATCAAGGTATGGAGCAGCGTGGAATTGTTAGAATGCTATCAAAAACTCTTGGTGTAACTTCTAAAGGACTGGGTAAAAGAAGTAAAGAAATTAATAAAGAATTAAGAAAATTAAATAAAGATCAATTCCAAATGGAAAAAGAGTTACGCAAGGGTAAGCGTACTGATAAGTTAGCAAATCTAGAAAAGAAGGCTGCTCGTAGTTTAAATAAAATAGCAGCTAAAGCAAAGTTATCAAAGGAAATAGCTGGACTTCCAGAAAAAGCACAACAAGCAGCTATGACACAGTTAAATGCAGTTCTTAAAGCAAACCTTACTGAGAAGCAAATGACTGCCAAAGTTATTGGAATACTCCATGATGTAGTTAAGGCTGACGCTGCTACTAAAGCTGCTGGTCTTAAAGGCGGTAAGGCTTTTACAGCACCTGAAAAACAAGTAGATGCTTTTGCTGCAAATCAATTTGGTGCAGTGCTAAGTGAAGATGGGATTATGCTTGGTGATGTACCTCTTGATAGAAGCTCTGCATTATTTAAAAAAATAACAAAAGCACAGAGTATAGGAAGAAAGGTTTATAAGGATACTTTAAGTAAATTAGGAACAAGTTATCAGGCGCAAGTTGAAGCTCAAAGGGAAGCAGAAAAAGCTATAGAAAGCGTTGTAAATGCAGGTGGTGGTACACAAGCAGGTGGTGGTACACCTCCAGCTAATTATTCTAATGCAAAAAAAGCTCCAGATGGTAATTGGTATATTCCTGATCCTAAAAGACAAGGCAAATTTTTAAAGGTTAACTAATGGTACAGCCTACTCCAGTAGATTATAATCCATTTGAGGACAATCAAAAGGAAAGCAAAGCTCCTGTTCCTGTTGATTATAATCCATTTGAAGATAGTCAAACAGTAAGTGAACCTTCTGTATCTTCTTCTGCTCCTGTTCCTGTTGATTATAATCCATTTGAAACCCAACCTGTCGAAACTCCAGAAAAAATGGATGAAGATGTACTTGACACTAATCAACAGTGGCTGAAGAATGCTGCCATAATTTATAACTCTGAAGAAGGAGAGAACTGGAAGGGTTCTCAAAAAGATCTTTCTGATTGGATGAAAGATAGGCATTCAAAACGTAATTTCGATATTACTAATATGGGTATAACAGCCTATAGAAGTAGGGATTTAACTGATAAACAGGAGAGAGCTTGGCTGGAATCTGAACTCCAATATACAAATACCAAGGGAAGTTGGTCACAGTTTGGAAGAGGTTTTTATCATACCATAACAGATCCTCTTACTGCTCTTAGTATTGCAACTGGTATTGGCGCTCCTTTATTATTTGGTGGAAAGGTAGCTGCTGGTGCAGGACTTAACTTTCTAGGTAAAACTCTTTTTAAAAATAATCTGAAAGACGCTTTAATAAAAAGAAAAGTTAGTGAAAAACTAGCCTCGCAAGTTGTTAAAAAGGGAGCAGCTAAGGGAGTAAAGAAAGAAGTCTTAGAAGAAGCCAGGAAAGAAGCTGCTAATACAACTGCTAAATATGCAGGAATGTATGGGGCAGCAGAAGGTGCTTTATATATGACGGCAGCAGACATTGCAGATCAGTCAGTTGATCTTGGTCTGGATGTAGATAGAGATAAGTTTATAGAATTTGTTAATGAAGGTGATGACTATGAACTGGCTATGGAAAAGGCTAAAAAAACTGATTTCGATTACATAGATATGGCAATTAATGCAGGTGCAGGACTATTCTTGGGTGGAGCATTAGTGGGTGTCATTCCCAAGATTGGAGAAAAGATAGGAAGAAAGGCTGCTCTAAGAAAAGTAGAGCCAGATGAAGTTATAGAAAAGGTAAGTGAGACTTCAATTGTTATTGGGGGTAAAGATACTAAGAATGATATTATAACCCAGGCAAGAAGGGTTCAAGAAGAAGTAGAGGTAGATGGTACTGTTAATATAGATTTGTCTGTATCAAGAAAAGATCTCGCTGATCAATTTAGAGAGATGAAAAAAACAGATGAATGGAAGAAGATGAGTCCTAAACAAAAAAGGGAATGGAGAGCTAAAAATCTTGAAGGATTAAAAGAAAAAGAAAAAACTTTAGAGGAAGTATTTAATAGAGTGGGAGTTAAGTTAGAACCTGTGAAGGGTCAGAAAGGAAAATATACAGGAACAAAGGTAATAGATGAAGTAGTAGAAGAAACTACGGAAATAGGAGATAGACGGCCATTCACACAGAAACTTTTAGCAACGCTTAAGGGAGAGTTCTTTGATTCTCCTGATGATTTCTTGGGAAGGTTACGAACCAGAAAAGATTCTGCTGTTAGAGTTATTGAAAATAATATTAGCACTAGATTAAAAAATTATACAAAAGCTATTAAAGATAATTATGGTTATTCTTTTAAAGAAGTTCCTAAACATTTAAATAGGGTATTAGATGATGCCTTTCGTGGCGATGCAGAAGCAATGGCTACAGTTGTAAGGGAAGCTCCAGAAGTTGCTGAACAAATACAATCATTAAGGCAGGAAATTACAAGCCTTCAAGATGATCTTCTTAAAAGTAAAGCTATTGAAGAAGGTTCTCAACTAGAAACTAAAATTGTAGCTTCTCAAACTCCTACTGGAAAACCTACTTTATATGTAACTCGTAAGTATCAAATGCATGATAATCCTAAATGGACAAAGTTTTTAAATAAAACAGATGAAGGTCAAGGTATAGTTAGAAAGGCTAAAGAATTTATTTTACTTCAGTCATCTACTAGAGATAAGAACTTAGGTAAGATTCTAGATAAAAGTAAAAGTTTATGGACAAGAGAAGACCAGGAACTCTATGATAGTTATATGAAAACAGATGGATATGCTGATAATGTAATTAGTGATATTCTAAATATGGATGATGAATCCAAATTAATTTCTGTCTTTGAAAAGGATCGGCAAGGATATCAAAGTTTATATGATAATGCTTCTAATATTTTAAAAAGAAGGAAAGATATTCCAGAAGAAATAAGATCATTAATGGGAGAATATGATAATCCTATTTCAAATTATGCTAATACAGCAATGAAATTATTTCAAACTATTGAAGATTTTAAATATGAAAAACAAATAGCAAATGCCATTATGGAGGGGGATAGGATAGCTGGGACGGCTGTTCAGAAGCTTCCTTCAGAAGGAGTAACAACTAAACTCTCATCTTATCTACCATCCACACAAGGCGTTACCCAACCCTTTGAAGAAATAGAAGGTATGGTCCAGCCTTTTAAAGCTGGTAAGTATGATAATATGTATGGTACAAAAGAGGTAGCCGCATTTATTGCCAATGGCAATGAGCTATCAAGAACAATACCGAAACCTTTGCAAGCTTATTTAATGTTGCAAGGACATTCTAGAGCAGCAAAAACAATTTGGAGTATTACGGGTACAGCAAGAAACTTTCTTAGTGCTGGATGGATGGCTTTGGGAGCAGGATATATGAATCCTAAATATCTTAAAGAGGTTCCTAAAATCTTTAAAGGAATGTATCTTAAATCTAATGAAGCTCTTAATATTGATCTGGAAAAGGGATTGTATCTTGGTTTCTTACAGAGTGGAACAGATATAGGATCATTCAGAGGAGCCATGAAAGATGCTGGGCAAGAAACTTTTTGGGATTTAACATCTCCTCTTTATAAGGGAGAAAAGAGTTTAATAGATCATGCCAAGAAAGCTAATACTACGGCTGCTAAATTCTATCAGTCAATGGATGATATGTGGAAGCAGTTTGCTTTTATGAATGAGAAGGGAAATTTTAGACAGATACTTACAGATCAAGGTATAAAGCCTGATGAAGTTACCAGAACTCTTAGATCAGCAGATGGTCTTGAATTTAATATTACCAGACTAGATGAGGTTGCTGCTGAAGCTGTAAATAAACATATGCAAAATTATGCAGGTGTTCCTAAATTTATTAAGCGTATGAGGCTTGCTCCTTTTGCTGATTTCATTGCCTTTAAATCTGAAATCCTACGAACTCAAAAAAATATAATTAAGTCTGCCTTTAAAGATATAGGTGAGGGTAGTACAATGATAGGGAGGGGGGAGAGAAATGCAGATGGCTCCTTGAAGGGAGTTGCCCAGCGAAACTTGGGTATAAAAAGATTAGGATCTTTTATAGCTGCCCAAAGTGCGGCACCTGCAATGGCCTATACTACGGCACAAGTATGGGGAATGAATGAAGTTGAACAAGGTAATACCAACACAATAAAGGATGGAGTAGAAGCTTTTGAAAGAGACTATAATAAAGGCGCTGCTTTTTGGTACATGGGAAAACCAGATAAAGGGAAGGGCAGAAGAATAAATATAAGTTATATGAATCCTTGGTCTCCTACTCAAGATCCTATTGTAGCTGCATTCAGAGCCTTTAATCGTGGAGAACAAGTGGATGGAGCAGTCGATGAGGCATTCCATAGGTCTGTTGTAGAACCTGTACTAGATGCTTTTAGTCCTTCAATGGTTGCCAAAGCAATTTCACAGTTTATGAATAATGTTGATGATTATGGAAGACCTATTTTTAGTAGCAATCAAGCTGCCGGTAAAAACATTACTAATGGAATGAATGTATTTTTACAAGCATATCAACCAGGGGGAGTAAAGAGTATAAGAGATATTATTCAATCTTATAATCTTAAAGATCAGGGAAAAGAATTTGGTGTATATGGTAAGGCAGGAAAAAGATATCAAGAGGATGCATGGATATCTTTATCAGGAGTAAAGCCAGAGCGATATGATATAGGGCAATCATTGGCTTTTAAATTATCTGGTTTAAAAAAAGATATGGGAGAGACAAATAAAATTTTTAAAGAGGCTTATCAACAACGTGATCCCATAACTGTAGATGAATTAGTAGATTCTTATAGTCAAGCAATGGAAAAACAGTTTGGTCTAGCTACAGAAATGTTTGATTATATTTCCAAAGCAAAGAGTGTTGGTCTTAATAATCAACAAATTATAAAAGCTATAACAGATAATGGTTTATTTATGAATAGACTTGATAAGAAATTTATTGTAAATCTTGTTAAGACTGGCAGATTTATACCACCACCTCCTTTAGAGAGAGATGTATTTAAGTGGGGAATTTCTACTGAAAGAACTACAGGACAGAAGCCTCCTGTTAAAGAAGCACAAAGAGAACTGATGAATATATATCGTTCTTATGCAGGTAGCATAACAGGAAGACGTTAATGCTAGAACTAGGACCAAGGGAACTTGTCACACTAGGGACGGTACTGGCAGGATTGGCAGCTACTTGGGGAGTCTTGAAGGCTACCTTGAAATCTATCATAGTAAGACTGACTGATAACAAGAAAGATATCATTGATATATATACCAGACTAGATCACTTTGAAGCCAACCAAGCAGTAGCTCTGCATAGCATTGACGTAATGGGAAAAGATATTCTATCTCCACAGATTTTAAAAGAAAGAAGTGAGAGGGATGGGGCTACTGAAATGCGATTAAGAAATTTAGAAGAAAGCATGAGAATGTTTCAACATATGCACAACGGTTCTCATCCACCAGTTAAAAGTAGTAAGGATTAATTATGTGGGAATACTTTAGTACTGACGAGTTAAAGTGCGGGGGTACAGATGAATGTGATATGAACGAAGACTTCATGAATAAGCTGGTTCGTCTTCGCAAAGAGTTTAACGAGCCAATGGTTATAAGCTCTGGGTACAGACACTTATCTTACAACCAAGTTATTGGTGGAGCAAAAAGTTCTCCTCACCTGTATGGAAAAGCTGTTGATGTTCTGGTTAGTGGTAAAGCAGCCTATAGATTAATTAAATTATCTATGGATCATGGCTTTACTGGTATAGGGGTATCACAGAAGGGTCCACATAAGGGGAGGTTCTTACATCTAGATACAATGGATAATACTAATATCCATCCCAGACCTTGGATATGGAGCTATAAATAGCTAAATGCTCTGTGTGGCGTTTTAAGCCCCGTACAGAGGAATTAGGGTCTGTCGGGTAGGGTACCCCCAGAGCATGGCTAGATACCCCTCTCTAGCGGCTCTCTGTCGGTAAATAATAGCGATCCAAAGCTAAACCTTTTTCTTTTTGGAGGAGCTTTTATTATTCGATCCAGACCTTTTAATTTAACAAGTAATTTTTCAAGATCATTCAGATGAAGTTGACTAGGACCATCACTAATAGCCTGATCAGGGTTATCATGTACCTCCATAAATATAGCACCAACTCCTACTGCTATGGCAGCACAAGCTAAAGGTTCTATAAATTCTCTCTCACCACCTGAACTGTCTCCCTGACCAGAAGGTCTCTGAACTGAATGGGTAACATCCATCACAACTGGGTATCCTGTTTTAGCCATGATAGGTAGAGAACGAAAATCAACAACAAGATTTCCATAACCAAAGAATGTACCTCTCTCTGTTAGAAGTATCTGATTGTTTCCAGCACTCTCAATCTTGGCAATAATATTTAACATGTCATTGGGTGATATGAACTGGCCCTTCTTTACATTGACTACCAAGCCAGTATCAGCAGCAGCCAGGAGAAGATCAGTCTGTCTACATAGGAAGGCAGGGATTTGAACTACATCCACCACATACTTTATAATGTCACACTGCCATGTCTCATGAACATCTGTTAGAATAGGGGTATTCTTTTTAAGTCTTTCAAAAACTTTAACAGCATCGTCTAATCCTAATCCTCGTTGTCCTTTAATAGATGTTCTGTTCGCCTTATCAAAGGAAGACTTAAAGATATAATTAATTCCTAGCCTGTCGGTAATGGCTTTAATTTCTTCTTGCATCTTCAAGGCATGGTCAGCAGACTCAATTGCACAGGGACCAGCAATTAAAGTAAAGGGTAGATCGTTATCTATTATAAAGTCTCTAACTTGGACTATCATCTTCCTCTTCCTCTTCATAGAAGTCACACTTCACTAACAACGCAGAAACTCTTTCTTCTCCCAGAACATTCAAGCATCCTATAATAGCACTCTCCAATGTCTCCTCATCCATGTTGGTATGGACATCTGTGTTGGCACCTCTGACCCTAGATAAAAGTTCCAGAGCTTTGATAGCACTGTTGGTGTGTCCGTTCGCCTTGGCAAAAGAATACTGATTTTCAAGTTCCTCAATCACATTGACTTGTGTTTCAAGTTCATTCTCTAGTTCTCTAATACGTTCAGTTATTTCATCTGATTGTAGTAGGCGGTATCCTTGATTATAAGCAGATGCTGCCGCATACCCTGCTGCCTTTGCTGCTTCGGTAGCGTTCCTGTGTAGGATATAAGATTGAGCAAACTTTTCTTGTTTATCATTAAGCATAATTAAGTATCTTTCACAGAGAAACTTTCTCCGCATCCACACATGGAATTAACATTTGGATTTTCTATCATTAGTCTTTGTCCAAAAATATCTTTCTTATAATCAACTACTGTTCCTGTTAAATACATAAGAGAAAGATTATCTATGATAAGTTTACCAGTATCTAAATCCATAGTGAAATCATCTGTAAAGTTTATTAACTCTTCTTCAGATACTAACTGCCAGTCATAGTTAAATCCAGAACACCCTCCGCTATTAATAGATAACTTAATAGCAGGGATATTCTTATCTACTATAATAGAAGATAAGTGTATGTCAGCATTATCTGTTAGTTTTATCATGTCCTTTACCTGATAAGTATTGAAGTTCTGGTTTTCCTTCAAGCTTTTTAGTTAACCAAACTAAGAATTTTTTAATCATCTCTTCATATTATTTCTTTGAATACCCTTGTACTTCTCAAAGGATCTCATGGAACCTAGACCCAGAAGAGAAAGCGTTAACGGCATCAGTCCTTCTGTTTCTAACATTGGTAATACTATATTAGAATCAAAGGCTGCAAACAACCAGAGGGTTACTGGTTGAAAGACAAACTGCCAACCCAGACCAAAGGCACATATCCACATGATGGCTGGTCTAGCCCCAGCTATAAACACACTGGAATGTTTAGCTTGCTCCAGGTTTGTTTGTGCTTGTGCCAGATCAAGAGAGATAATCTGTGACTTTAGTTCTGTTTCAAGCTTTCGTTTAAGATCTTTATCTTCTACAAACTTATCAAGAACCTTTCCTGCTACACCTACTACTGATTCTACTATCCCTAACATTATTCTTTCTCCCTTGGCTGTAATTCTATTGCCTTTAAATCATCACCACTAAAGACCATTTTGAATCCTTTCTCAACGACCGTATTGTTTCCATCATACATGTCAAAGAAGGCATACAAAGATAAATGCTTGAAATGCATTAACCTTGCTGCCATAAGTTCTAACCAATCAAAATAATGGAAGACTGATATGTGTGCATTCTCACCACTAGATAAAATCTTTAATGCTTTCAGACAGGCAACATTTATAAAGACCATCTTATCTGCGTAAGATAAGATCTCATCTATGACCCACATTAAATCTGATTCGGGTAAGTGTTCCAGAACATCAGTACAAATAACTGCATCGAACTTTCCAGAGGGAAGCTTTTCATGCTCTGGATAACCAGGATCAAATAAATAATAGTCTTCAAGCTCCCATAATTCCGGCAATGGTTTATCTATTTCTTCTGTTACTGTATTAAATTTATCTGTATAAAGAAATCCTTTACCACACCCATAGTCTAGAAGAGTCTTAGAATCTCTGTTATCTAAAAAACTTTTTATAACATCTACAAATTTAACCAAGCTACGGCCATTAAACATATTCTCTGCTTGACAATGTAAACGTCTATACTCATCTAATAACTCTGTATATTTATCAGAAGGATTCTTTCTATGAAGAGTATTATCTACTTCAATTTCTTTTCTTAGAAGTTCATTCGTTGTAGTATTCATTAAACTCTGGCTCCTTAACATTCTTCTTATTTATTTCCCACAGATCAGCAACCATTGTATCCTTTCCATGAAAGGAAAGAACACCTTGAAGAGCTTCATCTGCAAAAACTTTTTCACAATCTTGTGCCATTGCCAGAAGCTCTCCTGTAGTCCAGTAGGCTTTGTCTTTAACATTAACCTGGATATATTTGGGTTTGGGAGTCTCTCCTCCTTCTATATCGCCAGTTGTTTCAGTCTGCTCTTCCTTGGTAGGTTCTTCTCTGCAAGAATCAAAACCAAAGAGATGGATATCTCTAAAGCCCATTGTATGCATGATACCTATAGACCTCATGGCTGCACAAGTACCACCAGTAATTAACGTAGAGCCTTGAGGAATGCCTAACTCCTCTGATATCTTTACCTGTTGATTTATAATCTGTTTACCCTGATCACCTTCATTACGAAGAGAATCTGTGAAGGCATGCCATCCCCATATCTTTGCTTCATTAGCAATGAGAAAATTAGTTACTGAAGGATCAGTCATGGATGCTACAAAAAATCTAGTATCAGGGTCTATTGTTTTAAATAAATCTTTTCTTACAATATTGTGGGTGGAAACTCCTGTGATGGGACGGGGGTCTAAGACTACACAGCCCCAAGGTTTGATATTATTTTCTAATAAGGTAGGATAGGCATGTTTAACAGCCATCGTTTTTACATTAGGAGTATCTTTAATAAAGTCTTTAAGTTCTTGATAATCTAAATAAGGACCAGCAGAAATAATAACTCCTACATCTTTATGTGTGGCGTGTCTTTGTACCCATCGTTTAGGATCTATCAAAGTAAGGTTTGATTTTATATTATTTTGAATATAATCTTTTGGAACACTATCTCTGGGGTGTACAATTATAGGTACTCGTTTTAAATCATCAGGAATATCTTCTACATCTGGATTGTGAAGAAAAACTACAAGGTGAGTATTACCACCGCCAGCAACTCTATCACCGGAAGGTAGTATGTATTTTCTTGTTGTAGCTTTCTCGTCAAAATTAGTCCAGCCATCTTCTGTTATTTCCTGGGCGTCTACCTTTCTTATTTTTACTTTATCAAAGACATGCTTAACTCCTTGATATCGTTCAGGAGGAATGCCTTCTTCCTCTTCCTCCTCTGTAAAGAAGTGATCAGCAACTACAACATCTACATTCTTTAGAGTATTATATTCACACTCAACAGTTTCTTTACTGTTACCACTTCCTATCAAAGCAAAATCAACTTCACTTATTACTTCTGTCTTTAAAATCTTTTCTAGGGTTTCTCTAACATTACCTTTGGTAAGTTCAAATGTAAATGTTTTGTTGTCATTATCTTTTACATGTTCTGTAAACTCTTCAAATCTTTTATTAACAGCTTCCAAGGTATTGTGAGGTTTAACATTGAACTCTTCATGGTCTGTTTCTACAGATGCATCTTCAAAGAGATCATAGCCTATGTAATGAACTGAATCATTATGTTCAAAGGATGCTAATGCCATCTCAATAGCACGGCCACCGTTCCAAGTTCCAGTTTCTAGAATAGTTTTAGGTTTATAGAAACGAACGATATCAGCAAGCTGCCTGTACCTATTGGGAAGGATATCTGGAGATGTCTCTGTATCTGAAAGCTGGATGATCCTATTCCCAGAGCTATCCCTAACTCCTAAATTCTTACGGTCATTTAAATCTACTATGAGATTGGATATGGGAGAACCTTCTTCGGTAATTGTATGTGTGACCATACCATGTGCTTCATAGATAGTTCGTAGCCTATTAAATATAAATACATCATGCCACTCTCTATAATTTAAAAACTCTCCTGAAATAAAAGCTCCCCTTAAATCTCCTAGTAAATCAATAGGAGTTTGACGATCAAGATTAAGAGCATGAAAATAATATTTATCTTCTAAGATTAACAAATCTATAGCATTAGATTCAGGGAACAGAGAGGCTATCTCTTTTTCAGATATTGGTTTACGATTAATAATATAAGGATCAAGCCATAACAACCATCCCCCGGTATAGTTAAAGGCACATTCTGATATAGCCATAACTTTTGGAATAAATTTTAATGGATTTAAGACATCGTTGTAGATGATAGTTCCATCTTCGGTCCCATCGTGTTTGGAAAAATTTTCTAGGAACTCTTTATATTCTAGTATCTCTAGAAGATTATGATAATAAATATTAGAAGCTTTAGGTAGGGAATAATTTTTTAAATCTATATCATAATAATAGCAATGTATATCTATACTAGATTCCCAATTGTCTTTAAATTCATTTAATAGATTTATTGTCCCTTGTTGTAGCAAGGTTTCATTAAAGGCGGTAACTACTTTATATGGCATCTACTTTATCCCTCAATAGTAAGAAAGAATAATCCTGATTCCATTCAGAAGCATAAAGACCATCAGCAGCACGGGTAGGTTTCCAGCCTCTAAACCAAGGACCACCTGTAGTAAAGTGAACATTCTTTGGTTTAATCTCCTCATCAGAGTGACCATCAAGCCAGTTCCATTCCTCATGAATAGTACCCAAGGCACTGTCCTTATCAGGAAGCCATTGAAACTGATGAAGAAAAGATCCAGGCTGAGTATTAACTTCTTTAGGTGTGAGCTTTCTATTTAACTCATGACCACAATTCCAAAGTATAAAGCTAGACCAGTTCTTTCTAGGATATTTGGTTTGTTGCTTGCCATCCATTTTATAGGCATCGGCAGGATTATAATCATGCTTAACACAATAGACTGGATAAAAGTCATTGTTATATTCTTCAAAGAGTTCATTGATATCTGTTCTCAAATACATATCACAGTCCATATATAAGGCCCAGCCCTCGTACATCATAAGTGCTGGCACCAAGAACCTACTGAAACTAAATTCTGTAGAGAATGGCCTCATATCTATCGAATCAATATCCTGTTCATTTACAGTAGAATGTTTTCTATAATACAATCCCATTTGCTCTAGGATATCTTTCCTTAAGAGCTTAACATTAATTGGTTTGGGAGAGTTCTCTCTTATTAAAAACTCTAGAACAGTGGCTGCTGTCTTTTCTCTAGGATCATATCCTATAAAAATAGTATTTATTTTTTCAGTTCTTTTCATAATTTATTTTATCCTTATATATATATTATAGTATATAAAATACATCTTGTCAAGCTTAAACTCCACAAACTCCACCTGCCCCACTAATTTCACAAATGTCATGGGGTTGTATATTATCTTCAAACTCCTCACCTAATTTATCTATCGCTTCTGTATAAGGAACTACGGTAAGGGGTTGTCCTCCTCTACAGCCATCAGGATAACAGGTAAAGCCTCTTAATCTATGAGAGTATTTAGCCAGTGTCTTAGCAAAAGGAATAACAAGGTCTTCATTATTATGTTCTGTTCCCCACTCTGGAAGATTAATGGTGCTGGATATTGACATGTCTACATACTCTTGTACATTGGCTTGGAAGCTTAACCTTCTTTCATAGTCAGTTGCTAGATCAAGGGCAGATTCAATTTTATTAGGATCTACATTATAAATGTCAATCATTTCTTGGGCCGCACTATCCACCACATACTGATGATGCCATCTTTTATTCTTAAGGTATCGTCTCTTATAGGCTACTGCAAAGATAGGCTCTACTCCGGTGGAAGTTCCTGCAAGAATACCTATAGTACCAGTAGGAGCAATCGCCCGTACTGCTACTGGTCTTGATAAAGATAACTTATCAGCAAACTCTCTAGCAGTTTTATCTGATTCGGCTTCGTATACCTTTAACCATCTGTGTAATTCAGGAGTAGTTTGATACTTATGTCCACGTTCAATAAGCCATTCATGTAATCCCATCAGGCCTAGACCTAGCCGCCTATTGGTTTCTCGTACCTGATAAATTTTAGGATAGGGTAGTTCGGCTCTGGTTGTCCCACATAAAAGAAACTTTGTTGCTAGTTGTACAACTTCTTGTAACTGATTTAGACTTTCGATCCTAGCAAAATTAAGACTACCAAGATTACACACATCACTATCATCTTCACTAGTAACTTCAGTACAGGCATTGCGAAGGGTTTCGTTTTCTTTCTCAAAGAAGTTGAACGAGAATCCTGGTTCTCCTGTTCTAAGAGCCTGACTAAGATTATTCCTAAAGACATCTCCTATATCTCCTGTTTCCCAATAATTTAGTAACCATTCAGTATCATAATTTACAGATATGTTTGTCATATCAAGAGGCGCTGGGAAATTAAAGTCTTCTAATTTAATATCAAATAATGTTTTACCAGTGCTTCCTACTGGCATGTCAGACCAATTCTTGGCTGTAAGAAATTTATCTATATCATCGTGTTTCCAATTCAGAGATGCATAGATAGCTGATCTTCGACTACCACCTTGTATAACTTTTTGTCCAATAGAATTAATCATTTCCATTTTAGGAATAGGTCCAGAGGAAACTCCCCCTGTCCCTTTTAAAGACTGCCCCTCTGATCTGTATGTGGAATAGTCTACACCAATACCTCCCCCAGTCATCAAACAGGATTCTGATTTCCAAGAAAGATTAGCCCAGTCTTCTCTGGTATCTTCTTCAGCTTTTAATAAATAGCAATTGTTAAAGAATTTCTTTTCTCTGCCAGCATAATAAAGATACCTACCTCCGGGTAGGAATCGTAGATTAGATATGTGATCTATTAATTCTTCTTTCTCATCCTTGGTTAAATAATTTTGACATACATCCTCAACCAATGTACAAGCCAACTCATGAAATGTTTCTGCACCTTCATGAGAATACTTATTATAGAATATATCCTCACTAAACTTGGATCTAAATTGTGGATTCCTATTGGATTTAAACATGCCTTCCCCTTTCACTTATAAGATCACGAAGCATTTTATTATCTACTTCCTCGTATTCTAATTGTAATATTAATTCTGCATAATGTATAACTTTCTCAATATCTTTTCTACCCTCTCCTTTTGTTCTATGTCTAGTTATATATTTAATAATATTTCCTTCAAAGTAATTTAAATCATTTGCATAAATATATTCTACAGGTTGAATGCCACAACTTTTATAGTGTGATCCTCCTACTTGTTTATCTAGTGGATCAGTAGATGAGGGAGCTAATAGTTGTTCTTTTTCCATCTTCAGATTCTCCTGAATTAATAATCTCAAAAGCAAACTTTCTAATTTCTGTTGATTCAAAGCCAGCATACTCGCAGATAGTATCAAAGTCTTGGCAGGAACAAAAGAACCAAGAGTGAGCTTCGTTTCTTATTTCTTTAGATTCATTAGACTCACGTTCTTCTTTAGGCTTTGAAGCATCTAATAAAGCTTGTACTATAACAGCTACATATAAACTTCTGTGAGGATTTTTATCTGTGGAATCGTAGATAGAACGTGCTGATACTTTAACATTCATCATAGTGTTGAACAGGTCTAAAAAATTTACCGCCTACATAATTATTATAGAAGGCGGCTTCCTCTGTTCCCTTTAGAGTAGCAGTTAATACATTGTATTTTATTTGATAGTAACATTCATAGTATCGTAGACTTCTTTTATTCTTAAATTCTGCTAAGATTTTAAAAGAAAAATTATTCTTACCAATCTTTTTTATATCCTCACATAGATGTTTGCTCGATCCTACATAAGATTTCCAATTTGA
>Ga0207906_1000235_pt1 | contig 28526 bp, 26 predicted proteins | sample LinPmetageLP37_FD_184050 | JGI IMG/M metagenome (GOLD analysis project Ga0207906, IMG submission 184050) | Marine viral communities from the Pacific Ocean - LP-37 (SPAdes) | ecosystem: Environmental > Aquatic > Marine > Oceanic | place: Pacific Ocean | collected 2010-06-16 | reverse complement strand
ACCCCTTTTTAGTGATCGCCATTAGCATGGACCGTTCTTCTTTGGTTAATGTTACTTTGTAGCTCGCCATATGAGTTTTAGCAAAAATACAAAATATAACGCCAATTTACAAATGACATGACACTAGTTTGTTTATGGGATAGTTATGCCTGAAAATCAAATTCTAGGCCCTAAAAAGAGAGTTTTATCGATTTGAACAGCAGAACCTTCAAAAAACATCAAATGACAGACCCTTTTAAAATCAATCAAGAAAAGCTGGACCCAAAAATTGAATTTATCAACAAATTACTCCACTTACCGACCAGACACTAGATAGTTATTCCTAATTGCACTCTCTTTTTTTGCGTTAATAAAAGCTCTTAGCTGTTCTGCTTTTATATAGCGTGTAGAATCCTCGTGTAGATGATTAAATTTCTCAATTTCGTTTGTCCTTATTTGTTTTATTTCTTCTTCTATTTTTTGTTGGCGTTCTTGTTCTTTTCTTGTTAATTCTCTTTCAATATCATCAGCTCTTTCTTGCATAGCATATTCTTCGAAATATTGCATTATATCTGGAATTTTAGCCTCTAACTTTATATTTTTAGAATCCTGCCATTCCTTGCTAGGCAACGTTTTTATTTTCGAAGTGTTTGATTTCGTTCAGTTCCGATTCTTTCGTTTCCTTTTCCTCTTCAATGTCATAATCATCTTGGATTCCAAGCCAGAATTTGGCGGAATTTCCAAAATATTTACTCAGTCGTAAAGCCGTGTCCGCAGTAATTCGACGATTTCCTTTGATAATTTCCGAAATTCGTGTTTGCGGGATTTTCAAATCCTTTGAAAGTCGGTATGCAGTAATTTCAAGAGGCTCAAGAAATTCAAAATTCAAGATTTCTCCAGGATGTACATTTGCTAACTTTTCCATTTTTTTTACTTTTTTTAGTGATAATCAATTATTTTCACTTCACTTGCGTTTCCTTTATCCCAAATGAATATAATCCGCCATTGTTTGTTAATCCGAATACTATAATATTCCCTTAATTTTCCAGTCAGTTTTTCAAGTCGGTTTGACGGTGGAATTCGTAAATCGGCAATATCTTGCGAGTTGTTCAACATTCTTAATTTCCGACGTCCAACGTTTTGAATTTCAATCGGAATTTTTTTAACTCGGATTCCGTTCCAAATTTGTTCGGTCTCTTTCGAGCCAAAGGAAATAATCATATTTTCGTTTTACGTTACTAACGTCAAAGATAAGTAAAATAATTGAATTTCCAACGGATTTTCTCAAATGTTGCCTAACGTAGTGTGTCCTGTGTTACTTGGGGATACAAGATAAGAATTAGAATAGTGCGGTTTTGTTAGCGAGGATTTTCCGCAGGAAAATCGGAAGCTGGCAAAACCGCACTATTCTTATACCGACCGTTGTGTGCATTATGGCATACATCTTGATACAGTATTTTAGACATTAACCAAATTCAATTATTACCTTAAATCCGCGAGTTTACTGATTAAAAACTAAGTCAAATCCAGTAAGGGAAAGACTTCCCTTACTGTTTTGACATTATAAAAATATCACGTATTTTTAAGATATCTACATTTTAAACAATCGTGAATATTTTTATGAAAGTAATAAAAAGCAACAAAACAATCAGCCCTTTTGCAGGAATATCTTTTGTAAACGAGTCTTTTAAAACATCAGGTATTTCAGACCTTATTGATTCAACTTTGGGCAAACGTGTAAAAACCGTTGGTTATCAGTATAGTGATATCTTTAAGAGCTTGACCAGCGTGTTCATGAGCGGCGGTGATGCCATAGAGGATTTAAACACTTGTTTTGGAAAATACCTAAAGGAAATCCCCAACAACAAGGTGCCAAGTCCAACAACAGTAATCCGTGGGGTAAATGAGCTGACTGTTAAAAACAGGAGGTTCACATCAAAAAGTGGCATTGCCTATAATTTTAACATCAACACCAATCTCAATAGGTTAAACCTTAAAAGCCTCCTGCTGACCAAACAACTTGAAAAGGGAAACCTATACGATTTTGACTATGATAACCAAATCATTGAAAACTCAAATCATGATGCCAAAACAACCTATAAAAAGAGCAAAGGCTATCTGCCGGGAGTAGCGACCATTGGGGACAAGGTTGTTTATATCGAAAATCGTGATGGTAATGCCAATGTAAAAGTAGAGCAGGCCGGGACTTTAAAACGTGCGTACCAATTACTGGAATCAGAAGCAATAAAGATAAACCGTTCTCGAATGGATGCAGGCTCATACTCCAAAGAAATAATTGATGTTGTGGATAAAAACAGCCAGTTATTTTACATTAGGGCCAATAAAAGCACCACTGTATTTGAGCAGGTCAAGGCGGTTGAAAATTGGCAAGAAATAGAGTTGAACCATAAAAAACATGAAGTAGCTTCAATAAAATTCAAGCAATTTTATCAAGAACGCAATTATCGATTGGTAATAATGAGAGAGAAAACAAACTCGGCACAGATCGATCTGTTTACACAAGACAGTATGAAATACAGGGCCATCTTAACAAATGACTGGGATTCATGCGAACAAGAAGTGATCGAATATTACAATCAACGAGGTAGAAGTGAGAAAGTGTTTGATGTGATGAATAATGATTTTGGGTGGAAACGCTTGCCCTTTTCCTTTTTGGACCAAAACGGTACTTTCATGATAATTACGGCAATGATTAAAAATTTCTATACATATTTCATAAATATTGTATCGGCAAAATTCGAGGACCTAGAGCCTACATCTCGATTAAAACGTTTTGTTTTTAAATTTATAACCGTTGCAGGGCAATGGATTTATGAAGGAAGACAATACAAACTGCGGTTGTACTCTAACAAGCCCTATTTTGATATAAAAGTTTGATTTAAAAATGTAATCCCTTAAACTAAAAGGGATAAACACATCTAGTAACCAAGCATAAAGTACTGATTTTTAGTTGTTTGGTTTTTTTTCAGCAAGATTTACAGAAATATATAACTTCGTATGCATATCATATAAAGGAGCCATCAAGTTTTAGTAAATCAACCCCATAACAATCTGGTTTTATAAGGTAAAACACATCAAAATCTGATAATAAAAAGAAGGATAACCCAATAAATTATCCTTTAAACCTTCTTGCGGATTTAAGGATTTACAAAATTGCCATTTTCGTAATATTTTTAACATTAATAAAAGAATTTATAATTATTCTGGAGGTATTTGATGATTATTAAAAAAATATTTAGATATATTAGCATGACTAACTCAATAAATAAAAAATTATGAACAAACTATTATCTATCAAATTGCTTACACTTTTAATGTTTTTTGGAGCATCAAATGTAGTTTTAGCACAACAAGTTTCTGGAACAATTTTCGATGATTCTTCCCAACCTTTGCCAGGAGTTTCTATAGTTATTAAAGGCACCTCTATAGGAACAACAGCCGATTTTGATGGAAAATATTCAATTAAAGCAAATAAAGGAGACGTACTTGTGATTACTTATGTTGGCTTTAACTCGAAAGAAATTACAGTTACAGGAAACGTGTTGAATGTAACAATGCAAGCAGGAGTTGCCCTCGATGAAGTTATTTTAGTAGGAAACAGATCAAAGCCTAGAACCATTTTGGATTCACCAGTTCCAATTGATAACATTGGGGTTGATGAATTACGTAATACGGGGCAACCTACAATTGATAAAATGTTAACTTATAAAGTACCGTCATTTAATTCTACCAATCAAGCAATTTCTGATGCTACCGCACATTTTGACCCAGCAGATTTAAGAGGCTTAGGCCCTAGTAGAACATTGGTTTTGGTTAATGGAAAGCGTAAAAACCAAAGCGCTTTAGTGTACATTAATGATACACCAGGAAAAGGAGAAGTTGGGGTGGACCTAAAAAGTATCCCTGCGGCCGCCATAGAAAGAATTGAAGTATTACGCGATGGAGCTTCGGCACAATATGGATCTGATGCTATAGCAGGGGTTATTAACATGGTCCTAAAAAAGAATGTTGAATATACAACTGTTAATGCTAGTACTGGAGTAACTACTGAAGGTGATGGTTTTAATTTTGGAGTTGATCTAAACACAGCAATTAACATTGGAGATAATGGAGGGTATTTAAATTTTACCGTGGGGTATTATGAACAAGACAAAACCAATAGAGCCGGAACGCCTGGAGACGATGTTTTATTTGGAGTTGCTGCCAATGACCCTACCTGGGGGTCATGGTTAGCTGATAATCCAGATTTAGGAATGACGGTTGGGCAACCAGAGTTAAAAAAAACGGATGTGTTTTTTAATGCAGCAATACCCTTTAAAGGTGGGAATGGAGAGTTTTATACCTTTGGCGGGTTAACCTATAGGACAGGAATTAGTTTTGCTTTATACAGAACGCCGTATTGGGTTCCAGATCCTTTTAGTTTATTGCATGAAGCTGGTTCTACGTACCAAGGATTCCAACCTACTTTTGAAACCGATGTTAGAGATAACAGCATCACCATGGGAAGTAAATGGCAACTGTTTAGCTTTGATGTTGATTTAAGTGGAACCTATGGCAGAAATGCGGTGGACTATAACGTAAATAATAGCCTTAACAGAGATTTAGGGGCGGCCAGTCCAACCTCGTTTGATGTTGGGGCCTATACTTTTAGTAATATACTTGCCAATTTAGATATTTCAAGAAATTTTGGTCAGGTAAGTGTTGGGTTTGGAGCTGAAGTTAAAGGAGAAAATTTTACAGCCAAGGCAGGAGAGCCAGCGTCTTATTTTAACCCAACTGGAGCTGGAGGAGCACAATCATTTCCTGGGTTGCAACCAAGTAATGCAGTTGATGCCACCAGAAATAATTATGGTGTTTATGGTGACATAGATTGGGAACTAACCAAAAACTTGTTAATAGGTGCAGCCGTTAGGTATGAAGATTTTAGTGATTTTGGAGACAATACTTCCTGGAAGGTAAGCAGCAGGTATTTATTAGGAGATAAAGGTGCCATTAGGGCCTCATACAGTACGGGTTTTAGAGCACCATCGTTACATCAAATTTATTTAAGCAATGTGCAAACATTAGTTTCTGGAGGTACAATTTCAAACCAAGGAACGTTTAATAATGTAGATCCAATTATTAGAGAAGGTTTGGGAGTGCCTCAATTAACGGCAGAAACTTCTAAAAATATATCAGCAGGTTTTACATATAAACCAGTATCTAATTTATCATTATCTGTAGATTTCTATAATGTTAAAGTTGATAACCGAGTGCTATTTACAGGGGAAATTGGTTTTGATGGGGATTCAGGTACTACGAACCCTGTAGAACAAATTTTGTTGGACAATTCAATAACCAGTTTAAAATTCTTTGTAAATGCCGTAAACACCAATACAACAGGAGTTGATTTAGTGGTTAGTTATTCAAACATTGAATTAGGAAATGGGAAATTGGGTGCGACCTTAGCCGCTAATTTTAATGATACTAAAATTGACGGACAAATTGGAACACCGAAGTTATTGGCGGACAATGGTTATGATATATTTAATAGAAAAGAACAATCTAGAATTACATCTGCCAGACCAAAATCTAAAATACTTCTAGGGCTTGATTATAACATTAACAAATGGAATTTTGCATTAAACAACACCTATTTTGGGGAAGTAAGCTGGCAACATTCAAACAATGGATTAAATGGAGCGCCATTAGGCCCTGGAGGGGCTAATCTTCCTATTGAAGATTCTGCCTACGATCAAACCTTTGCTGGAAAAATCCTTACAGACATAATTATTAATTTTGAAATCTCCAATAAATTTTCATTGAATGCTTCCGTGAGTAATTTATTAAATGTGTATCCAGATGTGATTGATACCAAAGGTGACTTTGTAACTGATCTTGGTGGACGTTTTAAATATCCTTGGGAAGTCAACCAGTTTGGATTTAATGGAACAACCTTTAATGGCGGTATTACTTTTAAGTTTTAACCATTAATCTAAAATCTCACCACTAAAAAAATAAGGCTGTATAAAAAGTGAATTCTAAAGTCATATTGAGTACTTCGACTTTGCTCCGATAGAAAACAGTTGTCAAGCTGAGCCTGTCGAAGCAATAAGGAAAAGAACAACTATGTCAAGTCGAGCCTGTAGAAGTTATAAGGAAACGTAACGAGACTTCGGCTTCGATCAGCACAGGCTCAACCTGACAAATCAATAATAAAGACTTTTTATACAGCCTCTTTTTTGTTTTAAAATAAAGTTATATTTTTATTCTGCAGCAATATTTTTATTACTAACGACTCTATCTTTAAATAACCACATTTTAAATCTGGTTACTAAATAGAATAAAATAGGCACCACAATCAATGTTAAAAATGTTGCAATGAATAATCCGTAAATAACCGTCCACGCTAATGGCCCCCAAAAAATTACGTTATCACCCCCTACATAAATATTGGCATCAAAATCACTAAAGAAGGTAAAGAAATCAATATTTAATCCTGTTGCAAGAGGGATTAATCCTAAAATGGTGGTAATGGCAGTCAATAATACAGGTCTTAAACGTGCTTTTCCACCTTTAATAATGGCATCCAACAAATCTTCTTTCTCTAAATATTGATGGTCATCCAACAAATGTTTTACTTTCTTTCTGTCTATTAATAATTGCGTGTAGTCCAGTAATACAACGCCATTATTTACCACGATACCTGCCAATGAAATAATGCCCATCATGGTCATCATAATAACAAAGGAAGCACCAGTAATAATCAAACCGCCAAAAACCCCTATTAAACTTAAGAAAATGGCGAGCATGATAATGCCTGGTTTTGAAACTGAGTTAAACTGGAATATTAAAATAAAGAAAATCAAACCTAAACCTATAAAAAACGCGCTCATTAAAAAGGCCATCTGCTTATTTTGTTCTTCAATTTGTCCCGTAAAATCAATTTTTACATTATCCGGTTTTTCTGTGAAACTTTGCATTTCATGTTGAATTTTTGCAACAATGGCACCAGCATCAGTAAATCCTGGCGAAAGCGCAGAATACAAAGTTACCACACGCTTTACATTTTTATGTTTAATGGCGCTAAAACCAGACGTATTATTTTGTTTGGCAACAGCAGATACTGGAATTTCCTTTATTTGTCCTGACGCTGGATCCCTAAAGGTTATTTTCTGATTGAAAATGGCGCTTGTATTATATCTGTTTTCTTCATTAAAACGCACATAAATGTCATAATCTTCGCCATTTTCTTTATAAATGCCAGCTTTAGCCCCGAAAATTGAATTACGTAATTGTTGTCCAACTTGTCCTGAAGAAACACCAAGTTCACCTGCTTTTTTCCTATCAACATGCACTTGCATGGAAGGTTTTGATTTATTTACATCAATTTTTAATTCATCAATGCCAGGGATGTTTTGTAGGTTTAAGAAGTTTCGCATTTTTTCAGCCGCATTTATCAATTCAGCATAGTCTTCACCTTCTAATTCAATGTTAATGGGATAGCCTGCCGGAGGGCCAACGTTTTCTTTTTCAACAGAAATGGCAACACCAGGATAAATATCTTTTAGATCTTCCTGAATTTTTTTAAGAACCAGATTGCTGTCAGCACCTCGCCTATATTTATATTCACGCATGGAAGCAGTGATTTTTGCGCGGTGTGGCATTTCAGCAGCAGAACCACCATCAGTTTCAGGGTTCCCTGCGCCTTCACCAACTTGAGAAACAGCACTTTCAGTTAAAAAATTATAATCACCATCTTTGTAAATGGGATCATTAATTATTTTATATACTCGTTGTTCAATATCTTTTGTAACATCATTGGTTTTGTTAATATCAGTGCCTTCTGGGTATTCTATATAAACAATAATTTGGTTAGGCGTGTTGTCTGGAAAAAACTCCACTTTAGTCCTTTGGCTGCCAATGGAAGCTCCAAAACCTGCAAAAGCTATGATGAGTAAGGCAAAAGTACCAATGCTAATCCATATAGGGCGTTTTCCTTTTAAAGCGGCTCTTAAGGTTCTTTCATACAAACGTTCATATTTTGGTAAAATGTCATTTTGAAAGTGATTGGCCCATTTTCTTAAGAAAAGTCTATAGACCCATAGCATTATGGAAGTGATCACCATTAATGTTCCTAACCCTCGATAACTACCTCCAAAAATAAAAACCAAGATACCTATAAAGGCTATGGTGCCTGATAATTTGATGATTTGATTTAAGGGTAGATTTTTATCTTCCGTGGTCATAAATTGAGAAACCATCACGGAGTTAAAGAATATGGCCACAAATAAGGACGACCCTAATACCACTGACAGTGTTATTGGAAAATAAACCATAAACTCTCCCATAACTCCTGGCCATAAACCCAGCGGTATAAATGCTGCTACTGTTGTAGCTGTTGAAATGATGATAGGGAAAGCAATTTCACCAATTCCTTTTTTTGCAGCTTCAATCCGGTTCATGCCTTCACCGGTCATTAATCGGTACACATTTTCAACCACAACAATACCATTATCAACCAGCATTCCTAAGCCCATAATTAAACCAAATAGAATCATGGTATTCATGGTGTATCCCAAAAGATTTAATATCATAAGCGACATAAACATAGACATGGGAATGGCGAAACCAACAAATAGTGCGTTTTTAAAACCTAAAAAGAACATTAATACGGTTACTACCAGAATGATTCCGAAAAAGATGTTATTAACCAAGTCATCAACCTGACCAATAGTTTTTGATGACTGATCGTTTGAGATGGTAACTTTTAGGTCTGGTGGGAATACATTGGTAATGGCTTTATCAACAATAGCTTTAATTTGGTCAACAGCTTCAACCATGTTTTTTCCGGCACGTTTTTTAACATCAAGCATCACAACGGGTTTGCCGAATTCTCTGGCGTACGTTGTTTTATCTTCGTCCTTAAAAGTGACTTTAGCAATATCTTTAAGATAAATGGGATTGTTTTGTTCAGATTTCACCACAAAATTTTCTAAATCACTTGGTTTATCAATCTCACCAAGAATTCTAACAGTACGACGTTGCCCGCTTGTAATTAAATTGCCGGCAGACATGGTCATGTTTTCATTGTTAATGGTGCTTATTACATCATTAAAGCTTACTTGAGCAGCCATCATTTTGTAGATATCTACGGCAACTTCAACTTCTTTTTCTTGTGCCCCACGAATATCTACCTGTTTAATTTCTTGAAGACTTTCTATCTCATCTTCTAAATATTCCCCATACTCTTTTAATTTTTCTGTTGGATAATCGCCTGAAATATTAATGTTCAAAATAGGGATTTCTTCAGACATACTTAAATCAAAAACATTAGGTGTAACCTTGGCACCATTAAAGGTTGGCCAGTCTTCACCTGAAGTTTTAGAATCTATTTCGTCCTTTACTTTTTGTTTGGCAGTTTCAACCGAGATGTTTTCGTCAAATTCAACAATTATAATGGAATAATCTTCTTGACTGGTTGATGTTATTTTAATAACATTGCTTACTGTTTTTAGTTTTTCTTCAATGGGATCTGTAATCAGCTTTTCCACATCTTCAGCAGTATTTCCCGGATATATGGAGCTAACGTAAATTTTAGTTTCTTTAATTTCAGGAAAACTTTCCCTGGGCATACTATAATATGCGCTTACACCTAGAATTAAGATAAGGGTTATTAAAACATACATAGTTGTTTTGTTATTAATAGCCCAAGAGGATAATCCAAACTCCTTATCTACTTGTTTTTTTATTTTACTCATTTTTTAAGCTTTAAGGATTTGAATTAATTTGACCCATTAACGACAAGAATTTTTATTTCTTGCCCATCTTTCACACTTCGCGCACCTTCTTGAATTATTTCATTTCCGTTTTCCAAACCGCTAAGTATTTCAATAAAATCGCCTTGAGTTTTTCCGGTTTGAATAATAACTTGTTTAGCATTTCCTTTGTTTTCAGTTTTATTGATTACCGTATACACATATTGATCTCCTTCAGCATTTTCAGAAATAATACTTTGTGGGACTAATATAGACTTATGGTTTGTGTAATCGTTAATTTTAAGTTTAGCAGTAAGGTTGGGCTTTATATTTTTGTCCTTATTCGGAACAGCTACCTCCACTTTGAATGTTCTGTTTGCAGGATTAATGAAATTTCCGGCTTGACGAACTTTTGAAACCAATGAAGTCCCTAATATTGGGAATTCAACCAAAACTTCCTTACCTAATGTTACGTCAGATATATAACGTTCGGGCACTTCAGTTTCTATGTACATATTGTTAAGATTTACAATTCTGAAAAGTGCCGTTTGTCCTGGGGCTACAACACTGCCTTGTTCTGTTATGACATCATCAATAGTTCCTGAAAATGGAGCCCTTACTACCGTTCTTTCAATTTGTTGTTGTAATTGGTTTACTGCTTTTTGTTGACTTTCATACATTGATTTGGCCTGCAAATATTGTATTTCACTTCCAATTTTTTGATTCCATAATCGCTCTTGACGCTCAAACGTGGTTTTAGCCAATTCAGCCTGAATTTTAAATTGAGAAACTTGTTGATTTAATCCACCATCATCAATTTTTGCCAATATTTGTCCTTTTGTTACAGGTTGTCCATCCTTAACGTACACATGAGTTAAAACCCCTGAAAACTCTGGATAAATAACTAAATTTTGTTTGGTGCTCACGTTACCTTGTAGCTCCAGGTAATGAGTAAAAACATCTTCTTTGGCAGAAAAGGTGGTTACTAATGGAATTTTTTCTAACGGGTCTAATTCTTTGATTTTTATTTCCAATTGTTTTAATTCAGAATTTAGCTGTTGCTGTTCGGCATCCAATAAGTTTTTCTTGGCTCTTATTTTTTCCAGATTATTTGTTGCAATAATGGATTCTACAGACTGTTTCTTTTCTCCTCCACATGAAGAAAAAACAAAGGCAATGATTATAATTGATACTATATGTTTCATGTTTTTAGTTGATTTTAATTATTTATGGTGTTTAATATGGTTTCAAGCCCTGCTTTGTTGTTAATTACATTAAGCATGGCCTGTAAAAATTCTTGCTGTGCTGAGTATAGTTGTGTTTGTGCTTGTCTTAAATCGAAACTAGAGGAGATGCCTTCAAAAAATTTTGTTTGATTTTTTTCTTCAATGCGTTCTGCTAAGTTTAAATTTTCCTTTTTATTTGAATAGTCTTCAACTGCAAATTGGTAATCGCTTTTTGCCAAAGCAATTTTAAGGCGTATCTGTTGTTCGGCTTCAGTTAAATCATTTTCCGCTTTTTCAAGGTTTATTTTGGCCCGTTGGGTTGCGGCACTTCTGCCAAATGAGCTGAATATGGGAATATTCATTCTTACCCCAATCAAAGAAGACCCTAACCAATCTTGTTCTTTTTGTAAAAATTTAAAATTATCGTCATAGCCATCATAAACGCCATTTATAAATGCATTTAGAGTAGGCAGAGCCTTGCTTTTTTCTAATTTTAGCAATAGTTCTTTGGCCTTTTTATCATTTTCGGCAATCATGTAATCAATATTGCTTTCAACGGTGCCCTCTGTTTCAAGTAACTCCAGCGACATGTTTTTTATGGTTAGGTTTTCAAGACTGTCGGTAAGAATGGTTTTACTGTAAATATCCAGTCCCATGGTAATGTTTAGCATTTGATAGGAAAGTGTTTTTAAGCGCAAGGTGTTTTTTAAAGAACTTTCAACGCCAGATAAGGTGATTTGCAATTGTTCAACACTTTCTTCTTCTTCCAGGCCATTTTCGTAGATCTTGGTCAATTCATATAGGTTTTTTTCCAAAACGGCTTTATTTCGTTCAAGAATAAGAACACTTTCTTCGGCAAGCAAGACATTGCCATAAGCATTGATAACGGCTTTCCTGATTTCCAAATCGGTTTTTTCCTTGGCGTTTCTTGAAATTTCCAAAAACACTTTTGCCGATTGCAAGCCTACCAAATACGAGCCATCAAAAATCTTTTGATTTAAAATAACGGTTGCATTTACAGATTGTTTGGTTCCAAAGGGAACTTCTACAAATTCACCTGAAGCACCTCCAAGAAACTCTGCTGGGATCAATGCCAATTGTTGTTGCAGCCATTTACTGTAATCTATGGATGCACTTATTTGTGGCAAACCTGTTGCTGTGGTTTCCCATTTTTGTTTCTCTGCAGCCTCAATGTCACTGGCTGCATTTTTTGCTGTCCTGTTATGTTCCATGGCGTAATTTATAGCTTGTTGTAAACTAAAACTTTGCACGACTTCTTGTGAGAACACCATAGAAGACATAAGAAATGTTAGGATGAATATTTTTTTACTTGTCATTTTATATTAGTGATTTTTGATGAATTTGTTTAATGTTAAGAGTCCTTTTTCAGTACAAATTCCCCTTAAATGATACTCCAAATAATACTCCATGAGGGTATTCATTGAAAAATTATCTAACGGGAAGAGCTCTTTATCTTTTAATGCAGTCATTGAGTTAAAATAGATTCTAGATATAAATTCTACGTTAATTGATTTAAGATATAATCCCTGATCTATACCCCTGTTAAGATTGTCTTTAACACAGTCTTGCATCATTTCAAATTGCTTCTTTTTAAGTGTGCTGAAGATTCTTGGATAATATTTTTGTAACTGATATTGAGGAGAAGATTTTTCATCCTTTAAATGTTCCATTACAAATTGTTTAATGTCGTAGATCTCATCAATAGGGTTCTTTTTTAATGAACATATATCACCTATCCCACAAGAAATAGTATCAAAAACATGCAAAGAAACAGCCTCTACAAGTGTGGTTTTGTTTTCAAAATGTTGGTAAATGGTTTTCTTGGATATTCCAATATGATTGGAAATATCATCCATGGTAATACTTTTAAACCCGTAGTTTAAAAATAATTCTTGAGCGTTAATTAATATTTTTTCTCTCATAATGGGTGCAAATGTACAACGGAAACTTTAAAAACAAAAATAGTTTCCGTGGTTTTATTTATTTTTTATAATTAATTTAAATACACTCTTTTTCATAAGATGAATTCCGTTATTTTTGTTTTATGCTTTCAATAGAAAAATACCAAGAGAAGTTTATTGAATTTCTTCAAGAATATGCCGTCATAAAAGAACCTAAAAGTTTATATGAACCCATTCAATATATTTTAAACTTAGGTGGTAAGCGCTTACGCCCGGTTTTAACTTTAATGACTGCTGAGGTTTTTAATTGTGATTATAAAATGGCCTTAAATGCGGCGTTAAGTGTTGAGGTTTTTCATAATTTTTCATTGGTTCATGATGACATAATGGATGATGCACCTTTGCGAAGAGGACAAAAAACGGTTCATGAAAAGTGGGATACGAATACAGGTATTCTCTCTGGAGATGCCATGCTTATTATGGCGTATCAATTATTTGAAAATTATGATCAAATCACCTTTAAATCTTTGGCGCAATTATTTAGTAAAACGGCGCTTGAGGTTTGTGAAGGTCAGCAATATGATGTTGATTTTGAAATTAGAGATGATGTAACCATTTCTGAATATTTAAAAATGATTGAATATAAAACAGCTGTTTTAGTTGGTGCTGCCATGAAAATGGGTGCTATTGTTGCTGAAGCTTCAGAAAATGACCGTCATCATATTTATGAATTTGGTAAGAATTTGGGTATTGCATTTCAATTACAAGATGATTATTTAGATGCCTTTGGAGATCCAAAAACCTTTGGGAAACAAGTAGGAGGTGATATTATTGAAAACAAAAAGACCTATTTATATTTAAAGGCAATTGAATTTTCTAATAAGCATGATGCATTGCAATTACAACATTTGTTTAGCATAAGTCCGTCCAATCCCGAAGAAAAAATTCAAAAAACAAAACAAATCTTCACCTCAAGTGGTGCTACTGAAGCCACAAAGCAAGAAATTAAAAAATTCACAAATAAAGCATTTTCTGTATTGGATGCATTGGATATTTCTGAGGATAAAAAATTGATTTTGAAACAATTTGGAGAACAGTTAATGAATAGAACGGTTTGATGTCATTACCCGCAACTTTTGATGAATTAATACAAGAAGCAAACCAAATGGATTTGTATAAAAAGTTGATTCACCAGCTTAATAAAGATTTTCTACTTGCTAATATTGACTTGGATTTTCATGAAGATATTTTACCAACAAGTTTAAAGTTACTGCTTCATGAAACGGTTTATAAGCTTATTCAGGAAAAATTTACAGAATATTTGAACCTTCTTTACATCATTGATGTTTCAGAAAAACAGGTAAGAGCCTTGGATGGCGATGATACACTTAAATTATCAGAAGAGGTTGTGTTTTTAATTTTAAGGCGCGAATGGCAAAAAGTGTGGTTTAGAAATAAGTATAAATAAATTAAATAGGATAAACTTATCTTAATTAAAAATATCTTCATATATTTGTATTAAATTTAATGACAATATGTTTTCAAAAGCGTGTGAATATGGTATTAAAGCAGCAATTTTTATTGCCATAAACTCTTATGAAAACAAGCGTGTAAGTCCAAAAGCCATTGCTAAAGAAATAAACTCACCTGAAGCATTTACGGCCAAAATATTACAGGATTTAGTACGGCATGACATAATTTATTCAATAAAAGGTGCTCATGGGGGCTTTGAATTGAATAAAAATAGTTTAGCATCAATTAAATTATCTCAAATAGTAAATGCCATTGATGGCGATAAAATTTATAACGGATGCGGTTTGGGTTTACATACCTGTGATGAAAATCATCCGTGTCCGGTGCATGATAAATTTAAAATTGTAAGGGATGAGTTAAAGTATATGTTGGAAAATACGAGTCTGGAAGAATTAGCGCTAAATATAAAATCAGGCTTTTCATTTTTAAAGGCGTAAAAAAAATTTGAATATTAATAGGATAAATTTATCCGAAATAAAATTGTTTAATTAATAAAAACCCAAAAAAGGCCCTTTCCTTTGGAGAGGGTTGGGAGAGGATTATGGAAGTAATAAATAAAAATTCAGAAAAACAAATAGGGCAATTTGTTGCAGACGATTTCAGAACTGCAGCAGTATTCAGTAACCATGGCATCGATTTTTGCTGTAAAGGAGACAGAACAGTTGAAGAAGTTTGCAATAAAAAAGGAATAGAAGTAAATACCCTTTTAGATGAGCTTCAGGCTGTTTTAAACTTAACTACGAGTCAATCTATTGATTATAAAACATGGCCTTTAGATTTATTGGCAGATTATATTGAGAAAAAACACCACAGATACGTAGCAGAAAAAACACCTGTAATACGTCAGTTTTTAGATAAACTATGTTCTGTACATGGAGGAAACCATCCGGAATTATTTAAAATAAATGAACTTTTTACAGCTTCGGCCGGTGAACTCGCTTCACATATGAAAAAAGAAGAATTGATTTTATTTCCGTTTATTAAAAAAATGGTGAGCGCAAAATTGGGAAATAGCGTTATTCAATCACCACAGTTTGGCACCGTAGAAAACCCTATTGCTTCTATGATGCAAGAACATGATAATGAAGGTGAACGTTTCAGACAAATTGCAGAAATATCAAATAACTATAACCCGCCGGCAGATGGCTGCAACACTTATAAAGTAGCCTTTTCAATGCTTCAGGAATTTGAACAAGATTTACATTTACACATACATTTAGAAAATAACATTTTATTTCCTGGAGCAATTAAATTAGAACAACAATTTGGTTAATAGCAATTTTTATTAATAGTTTTATTTATGAAATTCCAGAAAGTCTCTAAAAGTCATTCTGGAATTTTTTTTAAATTTATACATTGCCGAAATAAAAATTAAAAATGCAAAAAAAGCTAGTTGTTATATGTTTAATTAATTTTTTGATTGCATCCTTAATGGGTTTGACTTTACGCTACTCATTTATAAATTCAGTTCCAATTAATTACCGTTTTTTAACCCATGCCCATTCACATGTAGCCATGTTAGGGTGGGTGTATTTAATGTTATATACCCTTTTTGTTCATTATTTTATTGAAGAAAAAAAAACAGTATTTAACAGATTGTTTTGGCTTACTGAAATTTCTGTAATTGGGATGATGATTAGTTTTCCTATTCAAGGGTATGCATGGGCATCTATTTCGTTTTCAACCCTGCATATTTTATGCAGTTATTATTTTGCTTATCTTATTTGGAAACATCATAAAATTAAGAACTTGCCAGCACGTTATCTAATAAGAACTTCTCTTTTGTTTATGGTAATATCCACATTAGGGGTTTGGTTTTTAGGGCCCGCAGTTTCCATGTTGGGGCAAGCATCTGCTTTTTATCAAATAGCCATTCAGTTCTTTTTGCATTTTCAGTTTAATGGGTGGTTTTTAATTGCGGTTTTAGCGGTGTTTTTACATCAAATACAACTTCAAGATTCTAAACAATTCAGGTTGTTTTTTATACTTTTAATAGGGGCAACCATACTTACATTTTCATTACCTATATATTGGTTTGTACCTCGTGAATTTTTGTTATTTATTAACGGATTAGGCATTTTGCTGCAACTTGCCGCTTTGTTTATATTTTTAAAACTCATAAAGCCGGCATTTCCAATTGTATTAAAAAACAACTCAACGCTCATTGTTTATTTATATAGTTTTGCTATTTTTTGCTTTATCTTAAAAAATGTATTGCAGTCACTTTCGCTGATTCCAACATTTTCAAAAGTGGTTTTTGAGCAGCGCAATTTTGTGATTGGATTCATACACCTTTCCATGTTGGGCGTTGTTACCGGGTTTTTGTTTTCATTTATTTTTAAAAATCAATTAGCATCTACTTCTAAAGGATTGCATGTTGGAATCTATATCTTTGTTTTAGGTTTTTTATTAACTGAAATCTTACTTGGTTTTCAAGGATATAAATTTTATTTTGGAGGCGGAATACTTCCACATTATTTTATGTTACTTTTCCTTTTTAGTGTACTGTTGCCATTAGGAATTGTTCTTATATTAATTAATACTATCAAACACTACAATCATGAAAAATCAATCACAAAAACGCCATAAAGCTTTACAGCCCTTAAGCAGGGATCATCATCAAGGATTATTGCTCTCTTGGAAAATACGAACTGGTTTTAGTAAAAATGTGTCGCCAGAACGTATAAAAAATTATGCGAATTGGTTTTTTGAAACGCATTTAATCCCTCATTTTGAAATGGAAGAAATGCACATTTTTAATATTTTAGGAAATGATAATCAGCTTATTAAAAAAGCCCTAGCTGACCACCGGCGTTTAATACGACTTTTTAAAAAAGAACAAGACCTTGGTTTGGTTTTAAGTAAGATTGAAGAAGAGCTGGATAAACATATTCGTTTTGAAGAACGGATTCTTTTTCCTGAAATTCAAAAAGTTGCAACTGACAATCAATTACTTCACATAGAAAAAATACATTATCAAGAGCCTTTTAAGGACAAACTGGATGATGAGTTCTGGAAATGATATGTATAAATTGAACCGGAATTTGCGTTAGGGATTGCAGTAGAAATCCTTTTTAAAAAATAAAAATGCTATGACTCCCTATTAAGGGATTGCCACAGCAAATTAAAATTTGTTTCGCAATGACCTTGATTTTTAAAAAGATTGTAACGGAAAGCCCGACCCTTGTGGTAACGCCTAAAATCAATTTAATTATAGCTAATTAACCACAAATATTATTGTTACAAATAGTAATAAAAACCCCAGAATCATCCCTTTCCAAAAGGGGTTTGCTTTTTTCATTTCCATAAACTGAAAAGATATTCCAATAAATTTTAGTGCTGCCAATATTAAAATTATTAGTGCTACATAGGGTGGGTTGAGTTTGGATAGTAGGGCAGATGCAATGGTTAATGCCAAGAGAACGATCCAAGTTATGGTTGTTGATTTTTTCATGTTAAAAAAGTAAATAAATGACCGGGAAAAGTAATATCCAAATTAAATCACACATGTGCCAAAAGGCTGCACTGGCCTCAACATCTTCAATGGTTGTAGTTGTGTTTTTCTTTTTTATTCCGAAGTAAACCGAGGTTAAAATGACCAAACCAACAAGCACATGAATAACATGAAACAGCGTGAGCATCCAATAAAATGTGAAAAACGTGTTATACCCTATGTCTAGCCCTTCTGATAGTTTTTCTGAATATTCAAAACTTTTAAGCCCTAAGAACAATACCCCGAAAAGCATGGTTAAAAGAAGGAGGGTTTTGAATTTTTTAATATTTTTCCGCTTTAATTCTGCGACTGAAACAGCCATGAAATAGCCGCTGGTTAATAGGAACATGGTGTTTATCATACCAAAAGCAGCATTTAACTGAAGTCTGGAATTATGGAATATTTCAACTTCTTGTTTACCATAAAACACCATGGCAATCAATGCTGCCCCAAAAGTGATGAGCTCTAAAAAAATGATCATCCAGATAAGAATTCCTCCTGGCGGATAATAGATGTTTTTATAATTGATGTCTTGTGTTTGCATGTTTTAATCCCAATCTAATAATCGTTTTTCACCTTCTAATTTTTGAATGTCCGTAATATCTTGAGACATTTCTATAACACCTTTGTATTGTTTGTTGTGATCTCTAATGGCGAAGTATCGAACATGAATAATTCTGCCTTTAAAATTGAACCAAAACTCTGCCACATCTTTAGTGCCTGCCCTAAATTCATCAACAATACGCAAAACCATATCGACACTTTTTGGGGGATGGCAAAAGCGCACTTCTCTACCAATTATGCCTTTGCTTCGAGCAAAAACCCGGTCGTCGCCACGGTTGTAAAATATCACTTTATCGTTTTCATCCACATAAGTAATATCAATTGGTAAAAAACGCAACAAAAGGTTTACCTGTTCGGGTGTCATATAGCCTTCATCGTAATGAAATGTATTTTCTAATGAAAAAGATAAGTCACGTTGTGTAAAATCCTCGCTTGGGTGTACATAAGCCGCTTCTACCGCAGGGTAAGGTGCGGGTTTTTCTAACAACATCCAGCCAATTTCTTCGTCGCCAGTGTAAAATTCTTTCCATTCTTCTTCAGAAATTAATTCTATGGCATTCGGGAATAAACGCATGTCTTCAATAGTTAATAATCTAGTTATACCATCGATTAAATATGGGATATCTTCAGAAATTTTAGGAATGTTTCTATCTGAATTGTAACCATTTAACAGCCTTATTTGTTCGCGTAAATTATCATGAAACGACCACATACCTTGCGATGGCCCATGCCAATTATGTTTTTCTAAATACGGGAATAATTGATTTTCTTTTCGTTTGAAACGTTTTTCAATGGTGGTTATTTGGTTGAAAATGTTGAAGTATTTCTGAAAATCTTCTGCAGGATTTGAATCTTTAAGTTCTAAAATAAGGTCTTGAATTAAGGCACTTTCTTCGTAATAAACTTTTACTGGATGACCTTGTGGTAATTTCTCAACGGTGGGTAAAAATGAATTCATTGTGATGTATTTATTCTAAAATTTTTAATTTATGACTGATGTTTAATTTTTTCGTACAGTTTTACAAGTGACTGTAATAACTCTACCGGAGTAGTAAGAATCTGATAATGGTTTTGTCCGAACATTTGGGGTAAATAATATTTTGCCTGTGCTTCAATGGCCAAGGCATACGAATTTATTTGGCGTTCATTCAACTCCCGTAATGCCTGTTTTACATCGTTAATACCGTATTTGCCTTCGTACTTATCGTAATCATTTGGTTTGCCGTCTGATATTAAAACCACCCATTTATTCTTGGTATCACGCTTATCTAACAAAGCCCCCGAATGTCGTAATGCGGCACCAATTCGGGTATATCCACTGGGTTCAATAGCACCAATTCTATATTTGGCGGTATCCCAGTTATCATCAAAATCCTTGAGGCTCAAATAGGAAGAATGATTTCTGGTTTTTGAGTAAAAACAATCAATGGAAAAATCGATATTAAACTCATTTAAAATTTCTCCAAATAAAATAGATACTTGCTTTTCTACATCAATGACCCTGTTTCCTGCAGCATAACCATCACTGGATAAACTAATATCCAACAGTAATAAAATCGAAAGATCTTTTTCTTTTTTCCGTTTGGATACATATATTTTTTCTGATGGGGTATGACCCGATTTTACATCGATATACAAATCGGTTATGGCATCAATATCAAATTCCTCTCCTTGTGTTTGCCTGCGTTGTTGTTGGTATTTATTGTTAACCGTGGTTAACATTTTACGCAAACCAATTAGTGTTGAACGATTTTCGTTGAGTGTTTTTTTATAATAAGAAACGTCTGTTTTTAACGGTGTTTTTGGATAGACTTTACAAAAATCTTCTTTGTAAGTGCGTTTGGTATAATCCCATTCATCGTAATGAATAAAGTGTCCGTTGCTTTCGCTTTCGGCACTTTCAGAAACTGTTGTATTTTCAATAAAATCGGCTTGATAAACCGAGTGTGCCGTATCATCAACACGTACCGTAAACTTCATATTTACTTCATCTAAGGCATTGGAATGGTCTTCTAAATCATCATCTCCATCCATATCTCTAAAATTCCCGCCAAATTCTTCGGCAGTTTCAACTTTTTCAAATTGATGCTGTAATACGGCATCTTCCATTTGTTTTTGGTCTATTTGAACCGAAATAATTTCCTCAACAGCCTTCGATTTTATAATGGTTTTGGGTTGTTCGTTATTGGCTTCTTTAACCTTATCGGTAAAGTTTTTTAGCTGTTTTTCTGAATCGTCATTTGGCGAATTCCGCATCCATTTTCCATATAAAATCGAAAAGTCTGCAGGTTTTTTTTCTGTTGTTTTGTTTTGATAAAATGAAATGAATTTTTGATGGTATGTCTCAGTTATAGGAAATTGAGAAAACAATAATTCTAATACCTGATGTGAAGTTTCTTTTGCTTTTTGTAGTGATTCTAAAGTGTCATGTTCTAGAGTATCGTTCCAGTTCAAGTTTAGGTTTTTTTGGATAGATAGGTATAAGATCCTGAATAAATAAAACGACAGATTTTCTGTTTCAGTTTCAAAATCGTAAAACTTTGCCGGTAAAAAGAAGTTGTTGTTTCTATAACCTCCTTCACGTTCAGCTTCAAAAATTTCTATGGGTTGACCCGTAATGGCACGTGCAAAAATGGTGAGCCTTGGTTTTATATCAGCTAAATCAATTGCATGTTCTAATGCCGCCTCTTTTATTCTTTTTCGTTTCTTAAAAAAGAAGGCAAATTTTGTAAAAATATATTCGTCTGGTTCGAATTCAAACATCTTTTTTTAGTTTTCAGTCGCAGTCTCAGTCGCAGTTTGCATTACTGAAAACTGTGACTGAGACTGGAAACTGATTTTCATATCATTAAATCGCTTAAATCCTTCAGTGCCTGAATCACTTCCAGATCATCTGTTAAAGGTTCAATAACAGCAACGTGTACCGCAAGGCGTTTAGGTAAGCCTGTATGAATTAATTTAGCGGCATCTACCAATAATCGGGTTGAAACGGTTTCGGTTAACCCAAGTTCGGTTAAGTTTCTGATTTTTGTGGCAATGTTTACTAGTTTTTTAGCGATATCAAGTTCAATTTTTGTTTCTGAAGTTAATATTTCTGCTTCTATTTTTGGTTCAGGATATGCAAATGACAGGGCAACAAATCGTTGTCTGGTTGAAGGTTTTAACTCCTTAAATCCGCGTTGATATCCAGGGTTAAATGAAGCAACCAACATAAAATTTTCATGTGCTTTAATGGTTTCACCTAACTTATCTATAAACAATTCACGTCTATGGTCTGTTAATGAATGGATGGCTACGATAACATCTGGTCGTGCTTCGGCTATCTCATCTAAATACAATATATACCCATTTTTAACTGCTGTTGTCAATGGGCCATCCAACCAAACCGTTTCAGCACCTTTAATAATAAACCGTCCTATTAAATCTGTTGAAGAGGTTTCTTCATGACAAGAAATGGTGATTAATTTAGTGTTTAGTTTATGTGCCATATGCTCAATAAAACGGGATTTTCCTGTTCCCGTAGGCCCCTTTAATAAAAATGGTATTTTACAGGTATAGGCATGCTCAAAAACATCTATTTCCTTATCAGTAGCATGGTAATATGGTGCCTTCATTTTAAACAATTGTCTTTCAGTATTTATAATAAATTAATTTGCTTTATAAGAAAATAAATGTGGTTTAAAGGTGAACATCACCCAAGTCCATGAATTATTTTCATTTTTATCACCTCCTTTTAAAATTTCCATGGTATTGGTAGCGTACATTTTGGAATATCCTGCATTTAAGACAATATCTTTGGCAAGTTTATAACCTATGGTAAAATCTATTTCGGTCCCTAGGTAATTATCCATTTTAGTGGTCCCATCAAATACATTGGCAGCTGCCGAAAAGAAATGAGGTATTACTTTTGCCGAAAACTTATCTTTGGCATAAGCTACTGTTGCATATATATCATTTAAACCAACACTATTTGCATAATTATTTACGTAAAAATAATCCATCCAACCATTAAACTTGTGGTTTGTTCCAAACAGTGGTGCGAATGATTTTGTATCGGTATCTACGTCATCCATATCTTTACCAGAAAGATACTCCATCCCAATACCAGCATTAAAATGGTTGCTTATTTTGTAATCTACGTCGCCGGCAAAATAGGAAGCACTAACATTAGTGTTTAATGATTTACCTGTTTGAAAATAGGCTGCGGCATTGGCATTAATTTTACCATAATTATAAGTCAATCTGGGTCCAATAGTTTGCATATAATCTATGGTTTGTGATTCATTGTTGAACCCAATATTTTCTAAATACTCAATGCCTGTATTCAAAAACAAGAAACTCAATCCGAATTTGTTAAAATCACCATGGTAATATGCATATTGAAATGTTTTGTAACCAGCGGCATTGCTGTACAGATTATCTATATTAGACTCTGAATCTGAGTTTAAAGCAAACCCGATATCCAATTTCTGGTTTTCGTTTGGTACATATTTAAACAGAAAAGCATCATGACTTCGTGCCTGTTGTGTCCAATCAACATCACCAAAAATCCTATGGTCATCATACACAATTTCTTGTCGGCCTAATTTCAATGATATTTTATTGGTTAAAATGGCTTCAGCCCAAGCCTCGTGTAAAGCAGAAGCCTTATCGTCTATAGCTAAAGTGTTAACATCTCCCCAGACCCTTATGTTTTGCGTAACAACCTTTAGTTGCATTTTATCGTTTTTGAAACCAAAATTTAAACGGGTACGTTGTGATACAAAGTTTGAACCATCTGTATCCGTGGGAATTAAAGACCCATAACCACGCCTGTTTTCGTAACGCGGTCTTATTTCCGCAGATAGGTCAAATTGTTGCGCATAGGTGTTAAATATTGTTATAAATGTTAGAACAGTGGTAATTAAGTATTTTTTCATTAATATTTTTATTGGTCTCAAATTTATTTAAAACCCTGCCTGGTGGCAGGTAGGTATGTAACTTAGTGCATTTCGCTTTAACTTCTAAAACTTTTTAGCCACGATCCCGATAGCTATCGGAACACGAATATTGGTTAATCAATTTGTATAAATTTGCTCAATTATAGTTAAAACAACCGAGTCTTTAGTGAAACAGGCTTTCAGTCTGCCAAACCAAACCTATGGACTGGAAGTCCATAGGTTTGGTTATTTATTTGATGGATTTTTACTTATTAGGTGATGGTTCCAAAGCTTCATCGGTTGGTTTACCGTGCTTATAAAAATCTATCATGTATAGGATAATGCCAGTAACAAATAGGGTTGCGCAAATAATCAATACATAAAAATGAACCTCAATTTCTTTTTGAACTGCCATAAATTCCATTTTCATTTTGCGCTCTAAATACACTTGAGCAACTCCAGCAACCCCAAAAGCCACGGTCATACCTATCATGCCAATATTGGATAGCCAGAAAGCAGCTAGACCTCTGGTGCTTTCATATAATTTTCTGCCTGTCATATTGGGCAAGCTATAGCTAATGATGGCTAAAACTATCATGGCATAAGCGCCCCAAAATGCAAGGTGACCATGCATGGCGGTAACTAAAGTGCCGTGGGTATAAATATTGGTTTGTGGTAATGTGTGTGCAAATCCCAATAATCCCGCCCCTATAAAAGAGACGATGGCAGCGCCAAGTGTCCAGTATAAAGCCAATTTGTTGGGGTGTTTCTTTTCTCCTTTTCTGTACATATTAACAGCAAATAATGCCATTGCCAAAAAGGCCAAAGGCTCAAGAGCAGAGAAAATGCCGCCAACAATCAGCCAAATTTTATTAACACCAATATAATAGTAATGGTGGCCTGTACCTAACACACCAGATAAGAAAGTTAACCCAACAATAACATACAGCCATTTTTCAATAACTTCCCTGTCAACACCTGTAAGTTTTATCAATAAGAAAGACAGAATACCTCCCATGATTAATTCCCAAACACCTTCTACCCATAAATGAACAACCCACCATCTAAAAAAGGAATCTTTTACCTGACTGTCAAACGGAAGCATCCCCGGTAAATACAATAAGGCTGCAAATAAAAGCCCCATGGAAAGCACTAATGCCGTAGTGGTTCTACGTTTTCCTTTATATAAAGTTAATAAAATTAAGCCCAAAAACAGAAGTACGTTGGCAACAACCAAATAATCAAGTCCTCGTGGGATTTCTAAAAATTTTCGTCCTTCCCAAATATTAAAGTGAAAACCTACAATGGCTATAACACCAACTAAGGCTAAACTAATCAATTGCACATAAGCGAGTTTTACGTTTACCAATTCGCGTTGTGCTTCTTCAGGAATAATATAATATGCTGCACCCATAAAACCCGACAATAGCCAAACAACCAAAAGGTTGAGGTGTACTGCTTTTGCCGTATTAAAAGGAATAATTTCATGCAACCCATCAAAACCTGCATGAGCAAATCCCATGATGAACCCATAGACCAATTGTAGCCCGAACAACAACATGGAAAGGGCAAAAAACCAGTACGCTACTTTTTGTGATTTATATTTCATTTGTTTTATTTTTTAGTTTTTATCTTTGGCTAATGGTGATACAACGGTGTCAAAACCATTTAAATCAATATGACCTATCCAATCGAAAAAGGCAATCAAATCTTCGGCTTCTTCTTTCGAGAAACCATAGGCCACCATTTTCCTTCCGTTAGGCTCCCAAGATATCGGGGTCATTAATACGGCTTTAACGTAACCTTCCCCTCTTCGGTCAATTACTTTAGTTAATTCTGGAGCGTAATAACCTCCTTCGCCTAAAAGTGTATGACAACCCATACAATTGTTAGCTTCCCAAATTTTCTTTCCCCTTACAACAGCTTCCGTTATTTCGTCATCATTTGATTGGTCTTGTGCTTTACTAAATGAGTAAATGGTAAGTCCAATAAATACGAGAAATGTAACTAGCGTTCCGCCAAGGAAAAAGGCACGTGCTTGTTTTTTTGATAACATATTTATTTAGTTTTAATTAATATTCCAATTATTTGATAATTCAAAGATTGTTTTAACGGTTTCTTTATGATCTACTCCTAAACCTTCTTGTTGATGTATTAATTCGCCTTTTGAATTAAACACACTTATCATGTTTGAATGTGAAAAATCCATAGGGGAAATTTGTTTGTATTTTACGGCTAGTACATTGGCAAATTCGCGCACACTACTTTCCGTACCTTGTAAAAAGGTCCATTGTTTGCCATCCATTTGATTTTCTATGGCAAATTCCTTTAGGCGTTTTGGTGTATCTGTTTTTGGGTCAATGCTTATTAACACAAAACGAATATTTTCAAGGTTGCTTTTAGGAATTTGAGATTCAATGTTTCTCATATCGGCCACTAACCGTGGGCAGGCAGATCTGCATGAAGTGTAAATCATAACCATTACTAAGGTTTTTCCTTTTAATTCTGAAAGCTGAATGGTTTCACCTTCTTCTGTGTTCCATTTTGATGTTAAGTTGAAAATAGATTCTTCAGAAATAGTATTGGTATCAATAACTTTTGAAGATTGTTCATCAATACGTTTTAAATCCATATTACAAACAGGACAATTTCCTGAATGGTTATAGGTTTTTTTGCCTTCGCATTTCATAGGGCATTGATAAACAACCTGTTCAGTGATAGCCGAGTTTGATTTGTCGTTTTTACATGACGTCAATGCTACAAAGCATAGCAATACTATTAAAATCGATTTCACTTTATTCATTTTTTTAATTGATAATATCTTTAACACATCTAAAACCAAGGTTTTTCATTGAATATTTTGCTTTTAAACTTCCTCGAATGGCATAACGCATAAATGCCGCATAATTCATTAAATCTGTAGCCCCAATCGCAGCACTTCCGCAGAATAAATCAGTGTCTTTATCTACATCTTTCCTAGATTCTCCAGACAATAAAACGGAATTAAAATCTAAAGTCCATTCCCAAACCAAGCCATGTAAATCATATACATGCCAATAATTTTTGAAGGTTGACCCTATCTCATTATTAAATGTTTTAGGTTTTTCATACCATCCTAAAATAAACTTGTTATAAGATTCTAGTTTTCGGGCATCAGCTACTGTTTTGTTTGCCATTGCTACATATTCCCATTCATCAATAGTTGGCAAACGCTTACCTTGACATTCACAGTAATCTTTGGCTACAAACCAAGATATATTTGTTATAGGTGCTTTTAAAGGTTGGGAATCATTTAATTCTGTATCCGATTTCCAATTAATTAAGTAGCTATTATCTGCAAACAGTTTTTTTATTTGTGAACGTTGCCATGTAGGATGTTGTTTAACAAATTCTAAAAATTCTTGGTTTGTTACTGGATACACATCCATTTCGAAATCTGATATGGTTACTTTTAATGAATCTCTACCATAAAGGGGTATGTATGAACCGCCTTTAATAGAAACCATTTTAGATTGACAAAATGCAAAATTTACATTAAGTAGTATTATACAAATTGTCAACCTTAAAATAAGTCCCATTTTAGTTCCGTTGATTATTTACCACTTCTAACTTTATCTACCTGAGATGTAGTTACATTGGTTTTGTTATTTCCCCAGGAATTATATACATAAGTCAACACATCGGCAATTTCAGAGTTGCTTATAGACTGTGCGGTCATAACACTATTGTATTTTGCGCCATTTACAGTAATTTCACCTGTTTTACCTTTTAGTACAATACCAATAGCACGATTTACGTCGGCATTTAGATAATCTGATTTTGCTAATGGTGGAAAGGCATTTGGTATTCCTTGGCCTTCAGCTTGATGACACGCAAAGCAGGTTTGCATAAAAATTTTCTTTCCGGATTCCATTTTTTCAGCTAAACTTTTTTCAGATGTTGATTCTTCAACGTTAGCTTTTCCGTTATTTGGCATGGTTTGAATGGTTCCTCCTTCTGGATGATAAATGCCTTCTTGAACAACCCCTGCATAAATGGTTTTATTCTCTTCGCCAGAAACTTTTAGCATCCCTAAAGCTCCTTTGTTAAAGGCTCTAAAAATAGAATGATCCACTAAAATAAATGTACCGGGAACATCTACCCTAAACTCAACAATAGCTGCTCCTCCAGCAGGAATTAATGTAGTTTGTACATTTTCATTAATGGTTGAACCTCCTTCAACATGGACTTTATCAAAAATTTCGCCAATAACATGGAAAGAGGATACTAAATTAGGGCCTCCGTTTCCTACAAATAATCTTATAGTTTCTCCAACATTGGCGGTGAGAGCATTATCACCAGTTAGTGAGCCCATTTTTCCATTAAAAACCACATAGTCTGGTTTTTCATCAACCGCTTTCTGCATATCAAAGGCTTGTAAGCCCGGGTCTCCAGTTTTACCTTTAGTGTAAAAATCACCCTGCATAATGTAATATTCTTTGTCAACAGGAGGTAAACCACCTTCTGGTTCAACCAAAATCAAACCATACATCCCATTTGCAATGTGCATTCCAACAGGTGCAGTAGCACAATGGTAAACGTATATGCCTGGATTTAATGTTTTAAAGCTGAATGTTTTACTATGCCCTGGGGCTACAAATGAAGAAGTAGCTCCACCACCTGGACCTGTTACCGCATGTAAATCAATATTATGAGGTAATTTATTGTCTGGATGATTTGATAGCGTAAATTCTACTTCATCACCAACTCTTGTACGGATAAAACTTCCAGGAACAGAACCGCCAAAAGTCCAATAGTTGTATGTTGTTCCATCAGTCATGGTGCCTTCTTTTTCTAGAATTTCCATACTGACCATTAGTTTTTTTGCTTTTCTTCTCCCAACAGGTGTTGGAACATTTGGCGGGGATGTTAATTCTGCTGTCATTTCCCTGCTTACAGGAATGTCGGCCGAATTTTCATATACCTTTTCTTTATTGTTAATACATGACGTTATTAATAGCACAAAAGAGGCTAAAATAACCTGGGATAATTTAAATTGTTTCATTTGTTATTGTTTTAGTTAGCTTCATGGTTTGATTTATGTATTGAATTATAAAAAAGACATTTATGTCCTTTTTATAGGAACCAAAAAT
>Ga0207906_1000234_pt1 | contig 28621 bp, 29 predicted proteins | sample LinPmetageLP37_FD_184050 | JGI IMG/M metagenome (GOLD analysis project Ga0207906, IMG submission 184050) | Marine viral communities from the Pacific Ocean - LP-37 (SPAdes) | ecosystem: Environmental > Aquatic > Marine > Oceanic | place: Pacific Ocean | collected 2010-06-16 | reverse complement strand
AGCAACTAAAACTATTATCGAATACCTGTATCTATATCAATATTAAGCATAGTAGTTTCATTTTTACTAATATTGACTGTTGCTGGCAATGATGAACCAAAAAAGTGTTCGTTCACCAGATCAACAACGTAGATGCCTTCTGGTATTTCAAAAGTGTAAGTACCATCCAACATTTGGTTGAATCAATCCTACTTTGGTTTTTTTATCTGAAGTCCAAATAGCAATCGGCCATGCTTTATAGGTTTCTGCAGTAGGTTGACAATAGGGGTCTGGCGGATTCGTTTCCACCGGACAAATGGGTCCAATTGTAACCTTTCCTCTCAATTCTCCTTGATTTAAAATCTGATTTTGTCCTGAATCACAACTAAAATTTGAGGTTATTATTAGTCCAAAGAACAACATGGAGAGGTGCTTGCGAAAACGACCTCGTGAGTGGACTATCCTTAAAATTTGTAGGTTCATATTGTCAAAATTTAGGGTTTTTCATGTAAAGTTAGTCAAAAAAACAATTTCATTGGTTTATCCTTTTGAAAAATAATCTTAGTGATACTTTAAAATAATCGTCCTATATCATCATTAATGTTTTTAAACAAAAAATATAATCAAATTTGAATTCTGTAATTATAGTTATATAAAACCTAATCAAATAAAATTTATATAAATTTGATTTTTTAAAACCTAATACAGAACATGGCTGGTAAAAAGATTTTCGGCACATTTGAAGGGGTATTTACACCTTCTATATTGACTATCCTCGGTGTAATTATGTATATGCGTTTAGGCTGGGTCGTTGGTAACGCAGGTTTAATTGGTGCTATTGTAATTATTTTAATTGCCCACGTTATATCTGTTTCAACAGGTTTAAGTGTGTCATCGGTGGCTACTGACAAAAAAATTGGAGCTGGAGGTATCTATTATGTGCTTTCAAGAAGTATGGGGATTCCTATTGGTGGCTCTATCGGCATTGCTTTATACGTTGGGACGGCTTTTTCCATTGCGCTTTATTTAATAGGGTTTGCTGAAAGCTTTAATGGCTATTTTGGATTTGATTTGACCATTAATGCATACAGACTAACAGGCACCATTGCTTTAGTATCTTTAACAACTTTGGCTGTTATAAGCACTTCGGTTGCCTTAAAAGCGCAGTTTTTTATTTTTGCAGCTATTATAATTTCAATTATTTCTATTTTTTTAGGTACCTCTGATTATATCCCTCAATCCATCCCCATGTTTTCCACAACAGATTCTGTTCCATTAGAAGTTGTGTTTGCCATATTTTTCCCTGCAGTAACAGGATTTACAGCTGGTATTGCTATGAGTGGAGATTTAAAAGATCCTAAACAGTCTATTCCAAAAGGAACCTTAGCCGCAATTGGTGTTGGTTTGGTAATATATTTAGTTCTTGCCGTTTTTATGGCTTACAATGTAGATTCGGAAGTATTGAAAACCGATAATAATATTTTAATGCAAATCGCTTTATTTGCACCTGCCGTTGTTGCGGGCATTTGGGGAGCCACCTTATCTTCTGCATTAGGTGGTATTTTAGGTGGCCCTAGAATTTTGCAAGCCATGTCAATTGATAAAGTCACCCCAAAAATTTTCGGTACAGGAAAAGGTAAAAACAATGAACCCATTAATGCCTTGATTTTAGTTTTTTTAATTGCTGAAGCAGGCATTTTAATTGGTGAACTGGATGTTATAGCCCGTGTGGTGTCTATGTTTTATTTAACAGCCTATGGTTTTATAAATTTATCATTTTTCCTTGAAAGTTGGGCGAATCCAGATTTTCAACCCACATTTAAAGTGAAACGCTGGATAGGATTATTAGGATTCATAGCCTGCTTTGGAGTGATGTTTAAATTGGATATGTTCGCTATGATTGGTGCTTTGGCGTTGGTAACGCTGTTATATTTCTTATTGCAACGCAAAGAAGTAAAATTACAATCAAATGATGTTTGGCGAAGTGTTTGGGAAAATGTAGTCAATAAAGGTTTGAAAAAAATTCATGATAAAGATGATGAAAACTCAAGTTGGAACCCAAATATCATATTATTTAGCGGTGAGAGTAGTCACCAGTCCTACTTATTAGAACTTAGTAAAACCGTTTCTGGAAAAACAGGTATTGTCACAAATTTTAAATTAATTTTAAATAAAGACAATGAAAAACCGCTTAAAAAGAATGAACAAATAGTACGAGAAGATATTTTTAATGACCTCGGAATTTTTGCAAGACAAATAAAAGTGGATAATATATACCAAGGCATTACAAATATTGCCACGACGTTTGGATTTTCGGGCGTAGAACCCAATACGGTTATGATGGGCTGGCCTAAAGGGTTAGAGAATTCTGAAGATTATGCTAAAATGACAGAAACACTGTTATATTTAGATTACAACCTGTTATATTTAGATTTTGACGAAAAAATGAAATTTGGTAATTATCAGACGGTTGATTTTTGGTGGCGTGAAACAGACAGCAAAAATGCGGAAATGATGTTGAACATTGCTCGTTTTATAATTTCTTCACCAAGATGGAAAAACACCATTATTAGAGTGCTGTTTGTGAATAACAATAATGCTAAAAATGACCTGATATATGCAAAAGTTTCAAAACTTGTAGAAGCATTGAGAGTAAATGTTGAAATTAAAATTATTGATAATGTGGTAAAACAAATTCCGTTTTATGATATTATTTCAAGATATTCAAACACAACCGATTTAACTATTATTGGAATTCCTAATTATAACATTGAAGATCAGGCTGAATTTATTTTAAAAACGAACAATTTGTTTGATACCATTGGTTCAACATTACTTGTAAAAGCAGCAAATAATTTTAATGTTCTTGATTTAAATTTTGCAAAAAACAAATAGTTTGCTCCTACCCTAGCAGGATTATCTCATGCTCAAAGTGATTGGATAATCATAAAAAAAGGGATTGAACCATTAGTTCAATCCCTTCAATTAAGCAAATATCATGACGTTTTTACATTATTTTAATTGAACGTATTGGTTTTTGCTTAGCTTCTTCCTTTTTAGGAAGTTTAATGCTTAAAATACCATCAGTATAAGTGGCATTGATTTTACCATCATCAACAGAATCTGGCAGTGTGAATGTTCTTTTAAATGAAGAATAACCATACTCTCTGCGAGTGTAATTATCTTCTTTTTCCTCATTTTCTTCTTTTGTTTCAGAAGAAATTGATAAAATTTGATTGTCTAAATCAATATGGAAGTCAGATTTTTAAAACCCGGGTACCGCCATATCAACAAAATACGCATCCGCCTCTTCCTTAATATTAACTTTTGGTAAAGTTATACCTGCATTAAAATTTGTTGAAAATACTGAAGGCAGGTTAGCATTTAAAATGTCATCAATAAAAGACCAGTTTGGGAAATTTGATAAACTTGGTGTTCTTGTCAAACCTCCATTTCTAGGAACAGTTACTAAAGTGCTCATAATAATAAAAATTTTAGTTAAACATTATACTTTTTTAAAAATAAGTTGTCAAATAAAATGCCAAAATTTAAAAATATTTTTCACTTTAACATTTTTGCTTTTTTTTAACTATTAAAGGAATGAATGTCATATATAAAGTGACATATTTACGTTTTAACAATCAAATTTTTTGCCATTTTGTCATTAAATAATCCTCGAGGTAAGCCCGCGAGGTGCTTAATGAAAAAGAACTTATTAATGGCGTGATAGAACCTTGGTTTTTTATACTTTCCTTTTTAACTCACAAGACAGTGTCCTTGGGTGATTTTTTTGATTAAAACTAAATTTTTGTTAAAAAATGAATGTTCATTCTTTTTTTATCTATATTTGTACCACACTTAAAAAGTATGTCAAAAACATTAAAAAGTCAATTAAAACGGGAGTCGCTTGTGAAAGCGACCATGAACCTGGTTAATAATAGCGGTTTTCATGCCACACCAATGTCTAAAATAGCAAAAATGGCAAACGTGTCGCCAGCAACAATTTACTTGTATTTTGAAAATAAACAAGACCTTGTAAACAAAGTATATATAGAAGTTAAAGGAGCTTTTACTACCTATGCGTTTGCAACATATAATAAGGACATGCCAGTTAAAACAGGTTTTGAAATAGTATGGAAACGTATTGCAGATTTTAAACTTAAAAAATGTGATGAAGCTATGTTTTTAGCGCAGTGTGATAATACACCTATGATTGATGAGGCCAGCAGACAAGAAGGGTTAAAACATTTGCAACCCCTGCTCGATTTATGGGAACGTGGTAAAAGGGAAGGTCTTATTAAACCATTATCCCCCTACTTATTATATGCTTATACCATTAGTCCGTTGTCCTTTTTAATGGTTATGCAGCAGCGTGGGGCTTTTCAGTTAAATAAGAACCATATAGAAGATGCCTATCAAGCAGCTTGGAACAGTATTAAAATATAAAAAACAGAATTAAATAAATAAAAATGGAATTATTGGATAAATTAAATTGGAGATATGCTACAAAAGCAATGAATGGCAAAAAAGTAGCTCAAGATAAAGTAGATAGAATTATTGAAGCTGCTCGTTTAGCTCCAACATCAAGTGGTTTACAACCTTTTGAAATCATGGTCATTACTAATCAAGAGGTTAAAGAAAAAATTAAACCGGTAGCCTGGAATCAATCTGTAATAACCGATTGTTCTCACTTATTGGTATTTGCTGCCTGGGACACTTATACTGCAGAGCGTATTAATAAAATGTTTGATTTAACAAACGAAATTCGCGGATTTAAAAATGAAGGTTGGGAAAATTACAGACAAATGTTGTTGAATATGTATCCTAAAAAAGATGCTGAAGAAAACTTTAACCATGCAGCAAAACAAGCTTATATTGCTTTTTCCCAATCTATTGCTGCTGCAGCCTTTGAAGGTGTTGACTCCACACCTATTGAGGGGTTTGACCCCAAAGCGGTAGATACCATTTTAGGATTAAGGGACAAAGGATTGCGAAGTACCGTTTTATTGGCATTAGGCTATAGAAAAGAATCAGATGACTGGTTGGTAAACTTAGTTAAAGTGAGAAAAAGCACAGAAGATTTGGTTACGGTTATTGAATAGACAATAGGAGTCAATGAGTATCTGATTAAAAATAAAAAAAAGCATGAATAATTTTGAATTTAAAAACCCAACTAAAATCATATTTGGGAAAGACACCATAGAAAAACTAACAACAGAAATACCCGATAACGCTAAAGTATTATTGCTTTATGGAAGCGGGAGCATTAAAAAAAATGGTATTTACGAGCAAGTAAAAAAAGCATTAAAAAGCGTAGTAGTCATTGAGTTTGGTGGTATTCCGGCAAACCCGGAATATGCAGTATTAATGGAAGCATTGAAAATAATCAAGGAACAGAACATAACATTTTTATTAGCTGTAGGAGGAGGATCTGTTATAGATGGCACCAAATTCTTGTCTTCTGCGGCCCTTTATAAAGGAGATACACCATGGGATATTTTAACAAGCAATACGCCTACCACTAAAGGCATGCCTTTTGGAACGGTGTTGACCTTACCGGCAACAGGTTCTGAAATGAACTCGGGGGCTGTTATTACACGTAAAGATACACAAGAAAAACTAGCCATGGGAGGTCCGGGATTATTTCCAATATTCTCGATTTTAGACCCACAAGTGATACAATCCATACCAGAACGGCAACTTGTAAATGGTATTACAGATGCTTTTATGCATGTATTGGAACAGTACATGACCTATCCTGCTGGTGCTTATTTACAAGATCGATTTGCTGAAGGCATTTTACAAACCTTGATAGAAATTGCTCCAAAGGTAATTGATGATCCATCAAATTATATTGCAGCCTCCAACTTTATGTGGTGTTGCACCATGGCCCTTAATGGTTTAATACAAAAAGGCGTGCCGACAGATTGGGCAGTTCATGCCATAGGACATGAATTAACGGCACTATATGGAATAGATCACGCGAGAACCCTGGCCATTATTGCGCCCAGTCATTACAAATACAATTTTGAAGCCAAAAAACAAAAATTGTCACAGTATGCAGAACGTATTTGGAATATTAACGAAGGTAGTACTGATGATAAAGCAAACGCTGCAATTGAAAAAACGGAGGAATTCTTTAACAAATTAGGCATCAACACAAAACTATCACAATACACAGGTGATTATGAAGGTACCGCTCAAAAAATTTCAGGGCGTTTTACAGAACGTGGTTGGTTGGGTTTAGGTGAACATAAAACCTTGACTCCATCCGATGTTGAGAAAATTGTCGCCATGGCCTATTAATTTTATAACCATGAAAGCACTAAATAATATTGGCATTAGCAATTATAACTATTGCAAGTTGTATTAACAAAGTGAAGAATGACTCTGAAATTATTAAAACAAAAGAATTTAACAATAAAATAACAAACAACAAAATGAATATATTATTTGTACTAACATCTCACGATAAATTAGGGGATACAGGGAAAAAAACAGGTTTTTGGGTTGAAGAATTTGCAAATCCATATTACACATTATTGGACAAAGGTGCTACTATTACATTGGCAACGCCTAAAGGCGGAAAAGCCCCAATAGATCCAAGCAGTGATACACCAAATACCAGTACAGAAGCTACAGAACGCTTTAAAAAAGATGAAGCAGCACAACAGAAAATAAACAGCACAGTGGTTCTATCTGAAATTAAACCAGACGATTATGATGCGGTATTTTATCCAGGAGGCCATGGGCCACTTTGGGATTTGGCAGAAGACAAAATATCCATCCATTTAATTGAAACTTTTAATAAGCAACAAAAACCAATAGCATTTGTATGTCACGCTCCAGCAGCTCTTAAAGCGGTCAAAAATGAAGATGGTACACCAATTGTAAAAGGCAAAAAAGTAACGGGTTTTTCCAATACAGAAGAAGAAGCTGTACAATTAACCAATGTTGTACCTTTTTTAGTAGAGGACATGCTTAAAGAAAATGGCGGTATTTATTCTAGAGGAGATGATTGGTCTGCGTATGCAATTCAAGACGGAAATTTAATTACAGGACAAAATCCCGCTTCGTCAGAATTAGTGGCAAATAAGTTATTAGAGATACTTAAATAAACACTAAACAATCAGTATTATGAAAGAGGCTGTATAACTTTTTAAACAGCCTCCTTTTTTTGGACTATTTTTGTATCAACAATATAAACTCCCAACACCTGAGTTGGGTAGATAACTCAGAAAATTATGGTATAAATTGTGGCATGTCAGCTACTTATTCATCATCAATTTTAGAGACATTCCCTTGATAGCGAATAAAAAACCGATGCGTACTATTAACGGAGATTGCACTGGTTAAATTTGGGAATAATTCAATATTAACCGTATAACTTTCAGTTAAATTTGTTTTATCAGGGATACTAAAACTTATAAGATAGCTATTCTTTTTTCCCTTTTTAACTTCATAGTTCTTAGGAATATCATCAAATTGAATCCCTGTATTGACACTTGCATAGCCTCCCCCCATCTGCCGTTCCCCAAAATAAGGCAAGTATCCTGTTATACTATCGCCTTTGATCTTTACAAAATTTGAGTTACCTATCAAACTGATTGAATTCACCGAGCTACCAAGAGGAAGCAATCCTGCATTTAAGATACTGCTAAGCGCATTTGTTACTTGAGGATATGCCCATTCCGATTCAATTTTAAATGATTTATGGGTTACCATATCATCCAACATTCTTTTACTATTGATTGAAGTATCAGATTTTGTTGTTGCACATCCCCAAAATATCAGAAAAACACTTAAAATCCCTATAGTCTTCTTCATCTTCTTTTTCGTATCAATTAATAATCTACGAGTTCCTTACTTTCTCTTAAATATAGGAATAATTTGTGATTTAAACACCTTTTTTAACACTAGTTTGGTAGATTGTTATATACCATGCACACTTAAAAATTAAATCCACCATATAATTAGTACATGACAAAAATTAATTCAAAATAGCGTTTAATGCTTGGTCTCCGACGTGATAAGAACTCACAGGTTTCTGATATTAGTTTGAAAATAAGCCACTATAATTTGAAATCCATGGTTTTAAAACAAAAGAATGAAATTATTTTTAAAGTTAGCTTGTCATTCCGAATGTTACTGAAATCAAAATATATTTTGATTGAAAGTACATTGCGGAGCAATCAAAGAGGAACTCATTATTATAAGATTTCTCGTCGCTCGTTCTTCTTCCGATAACTATCGGAACTGTCGAAATTACAAGATGTTCTAAAAGTTTATAGAAAGTAAAGTAACTACAATGTATCCCGATAACTATCGGGAGCAAGGTTTAACCTATAACTAGATAATAAAGAGGTCATAATTATTATTGCCTTTTTTATCATGTCCTTTGGGGAAATATATAAAACTTTGAGTGTTCTTAAATTTACATTACTTACACCGCCTGTATTCTATGATTAAACCAAATTCAGGAAAATAATTGTGCCACAAAAAAAGCGGCTGCGGCAGCTATGGCACCAATAAAGGTCACTTTTAAAGCACCTTTTATAACAGGTTGCCCTGTAACCTTACTTTTAAAATACCCAAAAACAAACAAGCAAATTATGGTTAAAGTTGTTGAACTATACAAACCCTCTGTTGGTGTATTTGTAAAAATATAACCTAAAAGCGGAATTAAACCACCCAATATATATGCTATGCCAATTGTTAAGGCACTATTTCGCGCTCTGTTGATATCTGGTTTTTCAAGACCAAGCTCAAACTTCATCATAAAACCTACCCATTTAACTTTATCCTTTGCAAGCTCTTCAACAATAAGTGTTTGGGAGCTTTCGCTTAAACCATAGTCGGCAAATATTTCCCTTACTTCTTCTTTTTCTTTTTCAGGTAAAAGTTCTACTTCTTCAAACTCCCGTTTTAATTCAGATTCATAATGCTCTATTTCAGTTTTTCCTGCCAAATATCCACCTAAACCCATGGCAATGGAACCCGCTACAATTTCAGCAATGCCAGCGGTAACAATTATGGCATTAGAGTTAACAGCTGCACTTAAACCTGCGGCCAATGCAAAAGGCACTGTGAGTCCATCAGAAAGCCCAATAACTGCGTCTGTAATAAAGTCTGAATTTTTAAGATGCTTTTCTTCGTGCATATTTGGAAAAAATTTTATCAAGATAAAATTACCACATAATTTTTTGTTTTTTAAAACATTGGGTTGATAATATTTTTATTATATTTGTTAACCATTTGGTTAAACTAAATAGTTAAATATGAATAAAACTAAAAACGAAACGACAGAAATACAGATATTAAATGCTGCAAAAACTGTGTTTCAACAGAAAGGGATGGATGGTTCAAGGATGCAGGAAATAGCAGATGAAGCTGGTATCAATAAAGCCATGTTACATTATTACTACAGGAGCAAACAAATACTGTTTGAAGCTGTATTTAACCATGCATTTGCCCTATTGGCACCACAACTCAATAAGATATTAAATGATGATTCTTCCATTGAAGAAAAAATTAGAAACTTTACTTCAAACTACATTTCTTTTGTGAACAAACACCCTTATTTACCAAACTTTGTGATTCAGGAAATCAATAGAAACCCAGGTTTTGTATTAAAAATGAAGTTGAATTCAGGGTTTCCAGATATTGAAAAGTTTAAAGAACAAGTAAAAAAAGATGTTGAAAATGGCATCATTAAACCTATTAAAGCGGAACAATTATTTATCAATATTTTATCATTGAGTGTTTTTCCTTTTGTAGCAACTCCATTAATAAAAGCCTTTATAAATACAGATGACCAAGGGTTTAAATTTCTTATGGATGAACGAAAAACGGAAGTTGCCAATTTTATAATCAATTCAATAAAAACATAATACAATGAAAAAATTATGTAACTATATCCTTTTGCTCCTACCCTTTGGTTTTTTTGCACAAGAACATCTCATATTAGAAACATGCTACCAATTAGTAGACAAAAACTATCCTTTAGCAAAGCAATACAGTCTTTTGGAAAATCAGAATATCATTGATTTAGATGTCATTAAAACCAAATCCCTACCTCAATTTAATTTGGATGCTCAGGCCACCTATCAATCCGAAGTTATTGAGATTCCTCCTCTACCAAATGCTTTTATAGAACCCCTAAATAATGATCAATATAGAGCCACGGTTACCATGAATCAACTTATTTATAATGGAGGTGCTATTAATGCTTCATTGCAAGATAAATTGGCTGCCCTAAAAACGAAGCAGAAACAGGTTGAAGTCAATTTATACCAACTAAAAAAACAAGTGAACCAATTGTTTTTCTCTGTCTTGTTGTTCCAAGAAAAAAATGCTCTGTTTCTGGCAAAAAAGGAGCTGCTTCAATCAAAAATCAAAGAAGTAAGATCAGGAATTGAAAATGGGGCTATTCTACCAGCTTCAGATAAGGTCCTGAATGTGGAATTAATCAAAATTCAGCAGCAGCTTCATGAAATTGAATATAATAAAATAAGTTTATTGGCTACATTGTCATTATTAATAGGAAAGGATATTGAACCTACTGCCATTATTGAAAACCCCGAGGTCACAGAAAATTTACGAATAAGTATTAAGCGCCCAGAATTGGAGCTGTTCCAACTAAAAAAAGAACAAATAGACGCATCCGAAAGGCTTATATCCAAACAAAATGCTCCAAAAATTTCAGGTTTTGCCATTGGCGGATATGGAAATCCTGGTTTAAATTTATTGGATAATTCATTTAAATCCTTTTATACGGTTGGACTCAAGCTCAATTGGAACGTTTTTGATTGGAATTCCAATAAAAAAGAACGTCAATCCTTATTGATCAATAAGGACATTGTGAACAATGAAGCTGAATTATTTAATTTGAACACTTCCATTGAATTGAATCAACAACAATCTGATATTGATAAAATAAATGCATTTATAAACACAGATTCTGAAATTATCACACTTCAAAAGGATGTTTTGAAATCGGCTGAATCGCAATTACAAAATGGGGTTATTACAGCATCATCTTATATCACAGAGCTCACAAATTTATTTGAAGACGAAACCACTATGAAAACACATGAAATTCAATTATTACTTATCAAAGCAAATTACAATATAACCAAAGGACAATAAGCACATGATAACACAAATTAAAAAAACAGTAACGTTAAGTATAGTATTTGCTACCCTTTTTTCTTGCGGTAAAAACAACGGGAAAGCAGATGGCTATGGTAATTTTGAAGCAACCGAAATCACAGTTTCTTCTGAAAACAGTGGGAAACTATTAATGTTTAACATTGAAGAAGGCCAAAATTTAACTAAAGATTTATTTATAGGCTATATTGATACGATTCCTTTAAGTTTAAAAAGGGAACAAATAGTGATTTCAAAAGCCGTATTAAACTCAAAATCCAAAGGAGTTCTCTCGCAGATAAGTGTTTTGAATGCGCAAATGGCAACCGCTAAAAAAAATCAAAATCGCATTGAAAATTTGATAAAAGATAACGCGGCAACGCAACAACAATTAGATAATATTACTGGTGAAATCAATGTGCTCAAACAACAAATCAGAAGCATAGAAATCCAGAATGCACCAGTTGTTAATGAATTAAAAAACATCGATATACAACTAAAACAAATTGACGACCAAATTCAAAAAAGCATCATTACAAATCCTATAAATGGAACGGTTTTAACTAAATACGCTGAACCAAATGAAATTACTTCTTTCGGAAAACCGCTCTATAAAATTGCCGATTTAAGTACCATGGAATTACGTGTGTATTTAAGTGAACCGCAATTGGCATCAATAAAAATCGGACAAGAAGTTACTGTAAAAATTGATGATTCAGACACCATGAAATCATTTAAAGGAACTGTTAACTGGATTGCTTCGGAAGCCGAATTTACACCTAAAATTATTCAAACCAAAGAAGAACGGGTGGCACTGGTTTATGCCGTAAAAATTAAAGTTACAAATGATGGTAGCTTAAAAATTGGTATGCCAGCTGAAATGTGGATTAACAATCCTGAATCAAAATAAACAACATAAAAATCAGTATTATGAAACAATTAATTTTTGCTATGAGCCTTATTGCTTTGACAAGCTGTAAAGACAATAAGCAGCAAGGAATCTCAAACCAGAATGAAAAAGTTGAGAAACATTCCGAATCAACTCATGACCAACATCAAAACAATAGTACAACTGTTTATGACAATACTTGGATGACAAAGATGCAGTTAACTAATGGCGGAAAATGGCAGGCCAATGCTGAAACAAACGAAGGAGTAAAACGAATGCAAAAGATTTTAACAACACAGATCACTTCAAAAATTGAAGACTATCACAAATTAGCAGAACAACTCAATGAAGCTAAAAATTATGTGGTGAAAAAATGTACTATGACAGGTGCTTCTCATGATAATTTGCACGTTTGGCTGCTTCCATTAATTGAAAAAATTGATGCGCTTTCTAAAACTGAAACCATTAATGAGGCTGAAATAATCAAACACAGTATTGAAGAAAACCTTGACGCTTACAATAATTATTTTCAATAAAAATTATTAAAAACAAAACTATTATGGACAAACATGTTTATAACGTAGATATTAATTGGACACAAGACCGAAAAGGGATGATGTGTTCACCAGAATTAAATGGTACAAAACCTAATAGAACGAACTGTATTGAAGTGGCAACACCTCCAGAATTTGATAAAGGAATACCCAATATCTGGACGCCAGAACACTTATTTACGGCTGCCGTAAGCAGTTGTTTAATGACCACTTTTCTGGCAGTTTCTGAGTATTCAAAATTCGAATTTATCAGTTTTAAATGTGGTTCTAAAGGCATTTTAGACAAAGTAGACGGTAAATTTGTTATGACAGAAGTGTTACTTTTTCCTGAAGTTTTTATTTCAGATGAAAACCAACGTGAACGTGCTTTAAAAATTCTTGAGAAATCTGAAAATGCCTGCTTAATTTCAAATTCAATTACTTCTAAAGTAACCATGGAACCGAAAATTACCGTTCAAAATTAAAATGTCATGAGCATTTCAATAACCAACGTATCAAAATCTTATAAAGATGTAAAAGCCCTACAGAACATCACTTTTGATGTAAAACCCGGTGAGCTTTTCGGACTTATTGGACCCGATGGTGCTGGAAAAACAACCTTATTTCGAATTTTAACAACGCTATTACTAGCTGACGAAGGCATTGCAACGGTAGCGGGTTTTGATGTTCTAAAAGATTATAAAACAATCAGAAATAGTGTGGGTTACATGCCCGGGAAATTTTCATTGTATCAAGATTTAACGGTTGAAGAAAACCTGAATTTTTTCGCAACCATTTTTGGAACTACCATTGAAGAAAACTACGATTTAATAAAGGATATCTACATTCAAATTGAACCATTTAAAAATCGAAGAGCTGGTAAACTTTCTGGTGGAATGAAGCAAAAACTGGCTTTAAGTTGTGCCCTGATTCATAAACCAAAAGTATTGTTTTTAGATGAACCAACCACTGGTGTTGATCCCGTTTCGAGAAAAGAATTCTGGGACATGCTTAAACGTTTGCAAAAACATGGCATTACCATTTTGGTTTCAACGCCATATATGGATGAAGCTGCCTTATGTGATAGAATTGCACTCATTCAAAATGGAAAAATATTAGAAATTGATACTCCTGAAGAAATTGTAAAACATTATCCAAAAACCATTTTTAATGTAAGTGCTAATAACATGTATCAATTAATTAAAAGTTTAAAGGTATATGAACATCTGTATAGCATCTACCCTTTTGGGGAGTTTGTACATTATTCAGATAAACGTGAAAAATTCAATTCAGATGATTTAAAACACTATTTAGAAACTCAAAATCTTTCAGATATTCAAATCAATCAAACGCAACCCACCATTGAAGATACCTTTATGGAATTAGCTAAATAAATGTCTGTTCGAGCGCAGTCGAGAACTATTAAGACATCTCGATTGCACTCGATGAGATAATAGAAAATAATTTAATGAACAATAAAAACGTCATAGAAGTAGAAAATCTAACCAAGACCTTTGGCGATTTCACAGCTGTAAATGCTATTTCGTTTGAAGTAAGAAAAGGCGAAATATTCGGCTTTCTTGGAGCCAATGGCGCGGGAAAAACGACGGCGATGAAAATGCTGATTGGAATTTCAAACCCAACTTCTGGAAAAGCAAATGTGGCAGGCTTTGATGTCTTTACAGATGCCGACAACATAAAGAGGAACATTGGCTATATGAGTCAGAAATTTGCATTATATGACGATTTAACCGTAAAAGAAAACATTACTTTTTTTGGAGGTATTTATGGTTTATCGAGAGCCCGAATAAAAGAAAAGGCCAATGCATTAATTAGTGAATTAGGCTTACAGGAAGTTACTAACCAGTTAGTAGGTTCCCTCCCATTAGGCTGGAAACAAAAACTGGCGTTTTCAGTATCACTGATACACGATCCTAAAATTGTGTTTTTAGATGAACCCACAGGTGGTGTTGACCCTATTACGAGACGCCAATTCTGGGAAATGATTTATAAAGCATCATACCAGGGAACAACCGTTTTTGTAACCACACATTATATGGATGAAGCTGAATATTGCGACCGGGTTTCCATCATGGTGAATGGTAAGATTGAAGCACTGGACACACCAAAAAAACTGAAAGAACAATTTAATGTGGCAACCATGAATGATGTGTTTTTAAAATTGGCAAGGAGCCCATCCCCAACCCTTCCCAAAGGAAAGGGAGTAAATACGGATAAAGATTATAATCATGAGAAAAAATCCTCCCCTTTGGGGAGTTAGAGGGGCTTATATGAAACGATTTATAGGGTTTATAAAAAAAGAATTTTACCATATTTTTAGAGATAGACGTTCACTTTTTATTCTCTTTGGGATGCCAATTGCTCAAATTTTACTATTTGGGTTTGCTATTACTAATGAAATCAATAATGTAGATGTCGCTATTTTAGATCATTCAAAAGATGCCAATACTCAAGAAATTATTAATAAAATATCGGCATCAAAATACTTCAGTATTAATCAATTAATAATAAATGAAAAGGATATTGAAACAGTTTTCAAAAAAGGAAAAGTGAAAGCGGTATTAAGCTTCGAAAAAGATTTCAGCAAAAAACTAATCAAAGACCATGAAGCAACGGTACAAATTATTACCGATGCTACGGACCCAAATACGGCCAACACTATAAGTAACTATGTAAATAATATACTTCAAAATTATACTCAAGGTTTAAATAATAAGGCAACAATTGCTTATCAAATAACTCCACAAACACGTATGGACTATAACCCGGAACTTAAAAGTGTTTTTATGTTTGTTCCTGGAGTTATGACAATTATTTTAATGCTCGTTTCTGCAATGATGACCTCCATTTCCATTACCAGGGAAAAAGAATTAGGCACTATGGAAATCCTGCTGGTTTCACCTTTAAAACCTTTACATGTTATTATTGGTAAGGTGATTCCTTATATTTTTCTATCCGTTATAAATGCGACTGTAATTATTGTTTTAAGCATTTTTATTTTTAAAATGCCTGTACAAGGAAGCCTGATTTTATTAGGTTTAGAAAGTGTATTGTTTATAATTACAGCTTTGGCCTTAGGTATATTAATCTCTACCATTTCTGCAACGCAACAAACGGCCATGATGATTTCGCTTATGGGATTAATGTTACCGGTAATACTATTATCTGGATTTATATTTCCAATATCAAGCATGCCAATGATTCTTCAAGTTATTAGTAACATTATTCCAGCAAAATGGTTTATTATCATAATAAAAGGCATTATGCTAAAAGGTGTCGGACTTGAATATGTTTGGAAAGAGACATTAATTTTATTTGGAATGACTGTTTTTTTTATTGCTTTAAGCATGAAAAAATATAAAATCAGACTGGAGTAAAAAAGTATACAGCATTCAGTTGCAGTATTCAGTCATTGAAGTTTTTAATTCAGTGGCTTTAAAAATAAATAGAAAAACATTAGTGTCCCAATAGCTATCGGGATTGTGGCTAATAAAACTAAATAATTATGAAAACGATAGGTTTTATAATACAAAAAGAGTTCAAGCAAATTTTTAGAAATAAAGGCATGCTTCCTATCATTTTTATAATGCCTTTTATACAACTGATAATTTTATCATATGCAGCCACTTTTGAAGTGAAAAACATCAAGTTTTCTTATATTGATAATGATCATTCTTCAACATCGCGCGCATTAATTGAAAAATTCAATGCTTCAACATATTTCAAAGTATTGAATCATTTTCCTTCGGAAACAAAAGCCAGTTCTGCTATGCTAAATGGAGAAGTGGATGTGGTTTTAGAAATTCCTCAACATTTTGAAAGTAACTTACTAAAGGAAAAACATCAAGATTTAGGTTTAACAATCAATGCCATTGATGGCGCCGCGGCAGGTGTTGAAAACGTATATATCAATCAAATACTTCAAAGTTTTAATAAAAAAATACAAGTCGAACTTTTACAGGCAGAAGACGCACAAATCAAATCGGTTAATATTTTAACCATTCCTTCCTTTTGGTATAATAATACTTTGAATTATAAAACCTTCATGGTACCTGGCATATTGGTTTTACTTGTTACCATGATCACCTTGTTTTTGTCTGGAATGAACATTGTACGCGAAAAAGAAATTGGCACTTTAGAACAAATTAACGTCACACCAATTAAAAAAAGTCAATTTATTATAGGTAAATTATTCCCGTTTTGGGCATTAGGTTTAACTTTATTAAGCGTTGGATTGATTATTGCAAAACTCATGTTTGATGTTCCAATAATTGGGAGTTTGGTATTGATGTACTTTTATACTTCTATTTACATTCTTGTTATTTTAGGAATAGGTTTATTTATTTCAAATTTTACAAATACGCAACAACAAGCCATGTTTATTTCCTGGTTTTTTATGGTTATTTTTATATTAATGAGTGGTTTATTTACACCTATTGAAAGCATGCCAAAATGGGCGCAAATGATAACCGAATTTAATCCCATAAAATATTTTGTGGAAGTCATGCGTATGGTCATGTTAAAAGGTTCCACGCTTTCTGATATTTGGTCACAACTTATAAAAACCCTGCTCTATGCATTTGTTATGAATGGATTAGCCGTTTGGAGTTATAAAAAATCAGAATAATCAGATAATACATTTAAATCATTAGCTTTTTAGGGAACTATCATCACATGGGATTTCTTTAAAACTTTCTTGACGTTTATAAATTACATTCAGAACTAATCCGCTTATAATTAAAGCAATTCCAATTAAACTCCAAATAGTATAAATTTCCCCAAACCAAAAGAGACCGAATAATAAAGTAAAAACAACTTCAATATACTTTAATGGCGCCACTTGATGCGTAGGTGCAGATTGAAAAGCTTTGGTCATAAATACTTGTCCGAAATAGCCAAATATACCCAAACTCAACAACAACAACCACTCTACTCCAACCGGATTTACCCAATCTTTAATTGATAAAAGCCCTCCAACAATAGTAGCGATAACCATAAAATAATTTACGACGACTACAGGGTGGTCTCCCTTACCAATTTTACTTAAAACAATGTAAACAAGCCCACTAAAAACAGATGCAATCAATACCAATGAAAGACCGTATGTACTCATTTGGTTATCAAATCCTTTCAATACCAAAACACCAGTAAACGCCATGATAAAAAACAACCATTGCACGGGCTTGATTTTTTCTTTTAAAAATAGAATGGCAAAAATGGCTGCAAAAATGGGCGCAATATAACGAAGAGAAACCGCTGTACCAACAGGCAAATATTTAATGGACATAAAGAAAAATGCCATGGAAGTAACACCAACCAGTCCTCTTAATACCAACAACTTCTTTTGATTTCCTAAAATTGGTATTTTGTTTTTTAGAAGAAATCCAAAAGTAAAAAACAAGGAACCAACCGACCTAAAAAAAACAATCTGAAAAGCATTAATACCAACTAAATACTTTACAACAACATTCATGCATGCAAATGCCAAAGTGCTTATCAGCATAAATTTAATGGCATTCTTTACATTCATTCTTGTAACATATTAATAAACTATATCATGTTTTTTATTGGTTTGAAAACGTATTCTATTCAGGAATTTGCTGACTCAAACAATGCAAGGTGCCAAAACCCCAGATTAAATCAATAGCGCTGATACCAATGATTTCACGGTTTGGAAAACAGTTTGCAATAATATTTAAAGCCATTCTATCTTGAACATCATTAAAAGTTGGCACTAGCACGCATTTGTTTAGAATTATAAAGTTTGCATAACTGGCTGGAATCAAAATATTATCAAACTTTAAAGGTGTTGGCATAGGTAATTCAACAATATTAGGTGATTTGCCATTTTCTAAAGTCGCTTTTTTAAGTCGATTTAAATTATCCTGTAAAGCTGCATAATTTTTGTTTTTAGGATTCGATTCTACTACAGTTATAATCGTATTTTCATTCACAAATCGACATAAATCATCAATATGTCCATGCGTATCATCTCCTACAATGCCATCTCCTAACCAAATGACATTACTTATTCCTAAATATTCTTTAAAAACATGTTCATAGTCTTGCTTTGTAAAGTTTGGATTTCTGACTTGAATACTAGGATGTAATAAACATTCTTCAGAAGTTAACAAGGTTCCTTTACCATTCACATCTATGGCACCTCCTTCCAAAACTACAGGTTTACCTTTATAGGTTGCTTGTGTTAAAGGGATATTTAAATGGTGAGCCACTTTTGAAGGAACCAGTTTATCCAATTGGAAATTTTTATACTTTGCCCAACCATTGAAATTAAAGTTCAATGCTTCTCTTTCTGTGCCGTTTTTAACAATAATTGGTCCGGAATCACGCATCCAGCTTCTATTGGTTTTATATATTATAAAGGAAACATTCGAAACATTTACATGGGCAGTTTCAAGCATGTTTACAACCCTGTTTTTTAATTGGTCATTCGCCACTACTAAAAAAACCGACTCTACCTCGGCCACTTTTTTTATAAACTCTACAAAAGCCCATTGTATAGCACCATATTTACCTGGCCAGTCGTTACCATTATGCGGAAAACAAAGCAAGAGACCTTGTTGTTTTTCCCATTCTGCTGGAAATCTTCTCATCAGTCTATAGCGCGTTTTGTTATGTCATGATAAGCATCAATACGTCTGTCCCTAAAAAATGGCCAATTCTGTCTTACATTTTCCTGCAAATCTAAATCGACTTCAGCTATTAAAATTTCTTCTTTGTCATGTGACGCTTGCGCCAAAATTTCACCTTGTGGACCCGCAATAAAAGAGGCTCCCCAAAATTGAATGCCATCAGTATCAGGTACATATTTTTCAAGACCAATTCTATTGGCTGCAGCAACATAAACACCGTTGGCAACGGCATGACCTTTCATAACATTCATCCATGCACCATATTGATTGTCTCCATATGGTTCTTTTTCCTTTGGATGCCATCCTATAGCTGTAGGATAAAATAAAACTTCTGCACCCTTTAATGCTGTTAATCTGGCCGCTTCTGGAAACCATTGGTCCCAACAAATAAGCGTGCCAATATTTCCTTTTTTTGTTGGGTTAGATTTAAAACCTAAATCACCTGGTGTAAAATAAAATTTCTCATAAAAATGAGGATCATCCGGAATATGCATTTTTCGGTATAATCCGGCTTCAGAACCATCCGTATCTATAATATAAGCACTATTGTGATAAATACCTGCCATACGTTTTTCAAAAAATGGAACGATAATAACAACCCCTAATTCCTTGGCTAAGGCACTAAAAGCAATAAATGACGTGCTATAAAGTGGTTCTGCAAGCGCAAAATTGTCGGTATCTTCACTCTGGCAAAAATAATGACTGCTATAAAGTTCAGGTAACGAAATCACTTCAGCGCCTTTATTAGCTGCTTTTTTAACCCAACTCAAACACTTTTTTAAATTGTTTTCTGGCTTGTCATTTAAATTAAGTTGAATGACCGCAATTTTATATGTTCTGCTTCCCATTATTTAAGATTAAGAATACAAAAATAGTTATTTAGATTAGAATAGATAAACAGAATTTTAAATGAACGTATTTACCAATCAAAAGGGCGGTAATCTTTTAAAAATTTACCACTCCAATGTTTACCTGTATTGATTCCATCAAATAACGGATCCATTACTCTGGCAGCACCATCAACAATATCTAAAGGTGGTTGAAAATCATGAACTTCCGCTTTATGTTTAGCTAAATCTGCCGGGTCTTCATCAGTGACCCAACCCGTATCAACAGCATTAATATAGATACCATGTTTTGATAAATCATCAGCAGCGGTATGCGTTAACATATTTAAAGCTGCTTTGGCCATATTGGTATGTGGATGACGAGACGCTTTAAAAAACCGATGGAATTTACCTTCCATAGCCGATACATTGATGATGTGTTTTTTGCCTGTACTATCTTTTTTCATAATTTCAGATAGTCTATTGCATAATACAAAAGGCGCTACAGAATTAACCAATTGAACTTCAATCATTTCTGTCGTTTCAATTTCACCCAGTTTTAAGCGCCAGCTATTTGTTTTACGTAAATCAACTTGTTGTAAATCAGCATCTAAATGCCCTTCCGGGAATACTTCTTTAACCACCAAGGTATTATCAAAACTATAGGGTATTTGTGATAATTTAGCCGATGCTCTCAAACCAATTCCAGGTTCTGGACCATGCCAAGTAACCGGCATATTTTGATTGGATGTAGAACCCGAAATAAGCACCTTCAATTCATCCAAACAATTGGTATGGTCTACCAATAAATTTTTGGCATATTTAGGTAATGAATCCAACAGACGCTCTTCATTTTTCATTAAATGCGCATAAAAACCGGCGGGTCTTCTAACGGTTTGTGCCGCATTATTTATTAGAATGTCTAATCGTTCATATTTTTGCTCTATAAAATTGCAGAAAATTTCCACACTTGGGATATGTCTTAAATCCAGTCCGTGAATTTTTAAACGATGTCCCCATTCTGTAAAATCGGCTTCTTTTGAAAATCTCAAAGCAGAATCAACCGGGAAACGGGTTGTTGCCACTACCGTAGCTCCAGCACGTAAACACATTAAGGTTATATGATAGCCAATTTTTAAACGCGAGCCAGTTATAACAGCCACCTGCCCTCTTAAATCTGAGGTTTGAAAACGTTTAGCATAATTAAAATCCCCACATTCTGAACACATAGTGTCATAAAAATGATGCAATGTGGTGAATTCCGTTTTACAAACATAGCAGTTTCTTGGTGATTGTAATTTGAGTGTTTTTTTGTTAGATAAATCGGCTGAAGAAAGCAATTTAGGCGCTTCAAACACAATGGATTCCCTGGCGCTTCTGATGCCCGTTTCCTTTCTAGCTGTTTTATCTTTTGCAGCTAGTTTTCGCCTTTGAGCTTTTTTAGAATCTTTTTTCCGACGGGAAAATTCTTCACGACTTGGTCTTGATAATTGTCCGCTAACTTTAATTAAAGCCGTTCTTTGTTGTTTTGGAATCTCAAATATTTGATTTGTGTCTGAAACCAATTGCTCTAAAATAGTGATACACTTATTTATTTCTTCAGAAGAAAAACCTAATTCATCATTCGCATTACCATTAACCATATCAAAATTCTTATAAATAGAAAAAGTGCAAATTTAGTTTAAATTCTTTCCTAAATAACAGACTATCTTAACGTTCTAATTTTTTTCTTGGAATTTATAAAGTAAACACCCGTTAATAAAATAACTGCTGCCAATATGGATTGGGCTGTAATTTTTTCATTTAGAATCAATGCGCCTAAAATTAATGCGATAACGGGATTTACATAGGCGGATGTTGACACTTTTTCGGTAGAAACAACCTTGAGTAAGTAATTAAAAGATGTAAAAGCTACTATGCTTCCAAAAACAACAAGAAGGCCCATTGATATTTTTACCGGTGCACTCCATAATAACGGTGATAACCATGTTTCCCCAATAACAAAACTGGTTAGCAATAATATAATACCTCCGGAAAGCATTTGATAGCCTGTGTTTATAAAGAAATTTGACGGAAGTTCTGCTTTTGCTACAAACAAGCTGCCAATACTCCAACTGATGACACAAGTAAAAATCATGAACATTCCTAAAATGCTATTTTCTTGATATACTAATGCTTCCTGGCTAACCAACAAATACATCCCTATAATACCCAAAACGATACCAATAATAGACATCCTTTGGATTTTTTTCCCATCTATCATGCGCATCATTAATAGCACAATTAAAGGTTGTGTTGAAGCCTCAAGGGCTCCAAAACTACTATCTACATATTTAAGAGCCCACACAAATACCCCATTACCATATGCCATAAATAAGAATCCTGCAATGACACAATTTATAAGTTGTCTTTTGTTAATTGCTAAACTCAATTTCATGAACTTAGCAATGACAAAAATTAATAGACTTGCAGAAATAAACCTGATACCGGCTAAAAAAAGAGGTGATAATTCAGAAACGGCTATTTTATTTAAAACGTACGTGGATCCCCAAATAAAATAAATAGCAAAAAAAGCTAATAAAATAAGAATTGTTTTACGTGGTAATCCCATAACGCAGATAAAATGAAATTTAAAATTGGAAATTATAATGGACCAGCGTATTTAAATCTCATTAAAAACTTCGGAAACAATCGTATTATCTAAGCTTAACCGTTCACCTGAAAGGCCTTTTTTATCATATTCAAGTTTGTTAACCACATAGCGCATGACTTCTTTTCTGGCAACATCACGGTCATTACCTTTTACTACAACCCAAGGAGCATGTAGTTTGGCCGTTTTTTTAAACATGGCTTCTTTATAAAATGTAAATTCTTCCCATTTTGATTGCGCTTGAACATCAACACTACTTAATTTCCAGTGTTTTAATGGATTATGCACCCGTTCTTCTAAACGACGTTTTTGTTCTTCTGCATCAATTGAAAACCAGAACTTAAACAAATGAATTCCGTCTTGAACAAGCATTTTTTCTAATGACACAACCTGTTTATTAAATAAGCTATATTGTTTTTTGGAACAAAATCCCATCACGGGTTCAACAACAGCCCTATTATACCAACTTCTGTCAAATAAAACCATTTCTCCAGGACCGGGTAAATGCTCAATATACCTTTGGAAATACCATTGTCCTTCTTCTTTTTCTGTTGGTTTTGAAAGTGCAACAACTTTAAATAGACGGGGATTTAAAAAACGAATAAAACGCATAATGGCTCCACCCTTTCCGGCAGTATCACGTCCTTCAAATAAAATAAGCACTCTTTGATTTGTTTCTTTAATATGCTGTTGAAGCCAAACAAGTTCTGTTTGTAAATTAATATATTCTTGATCTTGTTCTAAAAGATGTAATGCCACGTATTGATACTTTTTATTACAAACTAAATTGACACTAAATCTTTTTTACACGAACAGCGTTCATGCCTTTCTGACCTCTTTCAAGCTCATAAGTAACCTTATCGTTTTCTTGAATTTCTTCAAGCAATCCACTTACATGAACAAAATATTTTTCTTGAGACACACTATCAATAATAAAACCAAACCCTTTTGAACTGTCAAAGAAAGAGACTTTTCCTTGTTTGTCAACTGTGGCCTCTTCTTCTCTATCTTCTTTTTTAGGAATACCAATTTCTATGCTTTCAGCCTCAACTTTTATTTTCATTGATGGATCTGGAGGCGTGTCAGTTAAGTTCCCATTATAATCTACATAAGCAAATTGAATTCCTTGAGGATTCTCTTTTGCTTCTGATTTACGGGCATCTTTTTTCTTTTGCTTTTCCTCCCGTTTCTTTAAGCGTTTTTTTTCTTTTTCAATTTTATTAAACGTTACCTGCGATTTTGCCATTGTTTAAATTACCTTTTTTTTAATTAATTTATATGATTACTTCTTTAATTTGAATATTAAGTGCTTTTTGAATATCATGTAATTTATGCAATTCTCCTGGAATAATCAAAGCTATTGAATTACCTTTTTTTCCTGCTCTGGCTGTTCTTCCACTTCTATGCGTATAATATTCTATTTGTTCAGGAAGTTGATGATGAATAACAAATGATAAATTATTTACATCTATTCCTCGAGCTGATACATCAGTAGAAATCAAAATTTGCAAAGATTCATTTTTAAATGCCCGCATTACTTTATCACGTTCCTTTTGTTGCATATCACCTTCCAAAGCTCCCACAGAAAATCCTTCATCAATCAATTTTTCGGTTAAATTTTTGGTTCCTGCCTTCGTTCTACAAAAAATAATACCGCGTTCGCCTTCTCGTCTTCCTAACAATGTGACTAAGATATTAAATTTTTCTTTGATATTGGTACTTATATATTGATGCGTAATATTTGCATTCACTAATGCATCCTTATTAACTTCAATTTGAATTGCGTGAGGTGACATATACGTTTTAATAATACGTTGAATTTCTTCAGGCATGGTTGCCGAAAATAGCCACGTATGTTTTTTACCCGTATTATATTTTAAAATTTTATTTAAATCCTCTTTAAAACCCATGCTCAGCATTTCATCAGCTTCATCTAAAACCAGGGTTTTTACATTTTTAATGTTAATATCACCGCGTTCAATTAAATCTAATAATCTTCCCGGGGTTGCAACTACAATGTGCGTGGTTCGTTTTAAAGCACTTATTTGTTTGTCTATTTTCTCTCCTCCATACACGCCTTCAACAAAAATTTTGGCATCCGTAAATTTTGTGAATTTAAACAGTTGCTTTTTTATTTGCTGCACCAATTCCCTGGTTGGTGCCAATATAAGTGCTTGAATTTCATTTTTAGACACATCAATATGATGCAAAACTGGAAGTCCATAAGCTGCTGTTTTACCAGTTCCTGTTTGGGCTAATCCAATAAAATCTGTTGTGGATTCTAATAATATGGGTATTGCTTTTTCCTGTATTTCAGTTGGAACTTTAATTTCCAGTTCTTTTAAGGCAAGCACAAAGTCTTTTCGGACTCCTAAATCTAAAAATGTTGACATATTAATGATTACGAAGCGGCGAAGATACGCTTATTTTAAGGATGTTATAAAAATAAAAAATAAAAAAATCAATCTTCAGGTGGAAAACCGTTTATAGATTCAAAGACTTCATCAAAATTTGATCTTAAATAAGCATTCAGTTTTTTACGATAATCACCTTTCATCCATTCTACAAAGTTAAAAGTGCTTTTACTTATACATTTTGTATAGCGTTGGATTCTAAAATCAATATCATCACCCAACATCTTAGCTAAGGCCAAAGCGTCATAAACGTCTTCACTGTTTTCTACACAAATTTTTGCATGTTGTGCAATAGAACGTTCTAAAACAACTTTGGAAGATTCGCCATCTCTAATAGATGAAACATAAGTTTCATGTACATTGAATGAAATATCTGCAGATTTTGAAAACTCAGCTCTTAAGGCATCTGGCATTTCATACCTAAAATTATTTTCCAGTTCATCATCACTTAATAGGGAATCTAAATAATAATTTGGTGATTTGAATATACGTTGCCAGTCTAAATTATCACCCCATGGTCCGAACCTATGAAAATTATTACCTAAATCAATCACGTCAAACGTATTTTTATCTTTCAAAATCCTGGATCCACGACCAATCATTTGATAATATAAAGTCAATGATTTGGTGGCTCTGTTTAAAATGATACTTTCAACGGTTGGTTCATCAAATCCTGTGGTTAAAATGCTGACAGAGGTTAAAATAGCGTCCGGGGTTTTTTTAAACCACCTTAAAATTAAAGCCCTTTCCTTTTTGGTATTGGTATTATCTAAATGCGCTATGGGATAACCGGCAGCCCTAAACGTATCATAAACATGTAAAGAGGTGTTAATACCATTATTAAAGATAAGTGTTTTTTTGCCTTTGGAACGCTCTTCATAAGCGCTTATCAGCTTTGTGAGCATGTCATTATCTGTATATAAATCCTCTGAAGACTTTACGGTGTAATCTCCATTTGCCCCAACCACCAATGAGGTTAATCCCACATTATAGGTGAACATTTCCGCACGTGAAAGAAATCCGTCTTTTATTAAAGATTCAATAGTTTCACCAACAATGAGTTCGTCATAATTATCAGTCATTGGCAATTCAACATTTGAACTTAAAGGCGTTGCGGTTACACCTAATATAAAAGATTTGCTAAAAAACTTAAAAAGTTTTGTAAATGAATTGTAATGAGCTTCATCAATAATGACTAATCCTATATCAGATATATCCAGTTTATCATCTTGCAGCCTATTGTTCAAGGTTTCAACCATAGCCACAAAACAACTGAATTCACCTTGATCATTTAAATTGGCTTTGCTATCAATAACTTTATTAACCACACCAAACTCGGTTAGAACAGACGAAGTCTGCTTACAAAGTTCAATACGGTGGGTCATTACCAGAACTTTTTTATTGTGGTGTTTTAAATACTGCCTAACTATTTCAGAAAATATAACGGTTTTTCCACCACCAGTTGGTAATTGATATAATAAATGATAATCATCTTGCGCTTCTTCAAATCTTTTAAAAATTTGATCAATAGCCCCTTTTTGATAACTATATAAGTCTTTACCTACTTTACGCTCTTCTAATTCTGTTTGTTTTGACATCTATTAATTTTGATAACGTGCAAAAATAAGACCTTTTAAAGGTTTATGACGAATGATTACATGAAAAAGTTATCACATCATCAAAACTAATTGATACTTTTACTTTTCATAAAGTTTTAATAAAACATGCAAATTAATGACAAATCAGGGGTAAAATCCTATCAAGCAAACACAACTCGTTATGAATCTATGGTTTATAATAGGTCAGGCAAAAGTGGTGTTCAATTGCCAGCAATATCTTTAGGCTTGTGGCATAATTTTGGGTTTGTTAATAACCTACCCAATGCAAGAAATGTTTTAAAATGTGCCTTTGATTTGGGTATTATCCATTTCGATTTAGCGAATAATTATGGGCCCCCACCTGGTTCAGCTGAAGAAAATTTTGGCAAAATATTTAACGAAGATTTTAAATCATACCGTGATGAACTTTTTATCGCAACCAAGGCAGGTTATGGTATGTGGGAGGGGCCTTATGGAGATTGGGGCTCAAGAAAATATTTAATTTCAAGTTTAGACCAAAGTTTAAAACGAATGAAATTAGAATATGTTGATATTTTTTATCATCACAGACCAGATCCTAATACCCCTCTAGAAGAAACTATGGGTGCGCTTGCCGACATAGTTAGGCAAGGAAAAGCATTATATGCTGGAATTTCAAATTACGGAGCAGAAGACACTCAAAAAGCTTCTATGATACTTAAAAACCTGAATGTTCCTTTTGTTTTGCACCAGGCTCGCTATTCTATGTTTGATCGATGGGTTGAAGACGGACTTTTAAATACTTTAGAACAAAACGGTGTAGGTTGCATTGCCTTTTCACCATTAGCCCAAGGGATGCTTACCGATAAATATTTACATGGCATTCCTAAAGATTCACGTGCTGGAAGTGATTCTGTATTCTTGAATAGTGAAACTGTAAACAGTACTTTAGAAAAAGTAAAATTATTAAATACTATAGCTCAGGAACGTGGGCAAAAATTATCGCAAATGGCTATTGCTTGGATATTAAGACAACCACAAGTAACATCCGTTTTACTTGGTGCAAGTTCAGTAAATCAATTAAAAGAAAATGTAACGGCCTTAGAAAATCTAAATTTTACAAATGAAGAATTAAAATTGATTGATAAGATTGTATCTTAAAAATCAATGTCACTCTTTAACTATAATAATTGTTGCTTTTACACCGGTTGAAAGATTCCACATATTGGATGCAATGGTGTTACCTAAATCATCAATTACTTGAAATTCAGCGGTATTTGGCAGAGCATAACCTTCATTTAAAGCTAAAAAATCAATTTTATTAAATCCTTGTATTAAATCAAGTTTAAAACCTTTATATCCATTAGTTAGAAGAACACGAGGATTAATAATCTCATCATTTACTGAGACACTAATTAAATCTCCGTCTTCAAGTCCAAAATCTCTATATAAAACTTGAATAAATTTCGATTTACTATTAAAATTTCCAAAATACTGATCGGTTTTACTTCCTACACTCCCTAAACCCATCTCTTCTTTTATAGACTCCTTATTTTTATTAAGTCTTTTATTATAAAGTTCTCCAGGGTTTCCAAAAGTTTCTCCAAACATAGAAAATTCTTTTTTGGGAACATTCATATCTGAATTTGTTTTAGGAATTGATAAACCATTAAAGGCATTATTTTCATTTGCTTTATTTGGAATAAACAATAAAGTTTCTGCTGAATCTTTTTTATTTGGAATAGCTGGAATTGAAGTTGATTTACTTTTATTATCAATTTGAGCAGTCACAGAAAGTGCTGCTGTGAATAAAATAAAACATAATAAATTTAATTTCATTGGTTTCAAAATATATATAGGGTCTACTCTACTTTCGATTTGATTCTGAATTCAATATCAAAGATATTTTATTATCTGAAATATGATGAAT
>Ga0207906_1000233_pt1 | contig 28856 bp, 29 predicted proteins | sample LinPmetageLP37_FD_184050 | JGI IMG/M metagenome (GOLD analysis project Ga0207906, IMG submission 184050) | Marine viral communities from the Pacific Ocean - LP-37 (SPAdes) | ecosystem: Environmental > Aquatic > Marine > Oceanic | place: Pacific Ocean | collected 2010-06-16 | reverse complement strand
TCAAAATAATCTTGTTGAAATTGACTATTAAGATACTGAATATCAATAACTTAAACAAGTTTAAGGCGTTGTTTTTTCAACAAATTAAGCTTGTTTTTTACTATGGTTCAACCCTTGATTCGCATTTATTGTAAAATTAACCAATTTTGGGTTTTAACAAAAGATTATATGGGTTTAGATTTTGTAATAAGTATTTAAAGATTATTTTTGAAAAAAAACAACATGAAAAACAACATGAAAAACAGCATCATCTTTCTTACACTTTTAATGGGTTTACAGGTAGTGTCACAAAATATTAACCGTGTTGAAGTTAAGGGTAGAATCATTGTTGAAAGCAGTGATCTTATTGGCATAACCGTTTTAAACACTACAACAAATGTTGGTACCATTACAAATGAAATGGGTGAATTTGTCTTATCTGTTGGATTGAATGATTTTATTGAAGTAAGCGCACTTCAATTTGAAGACATTGGCATTAAGGTTAATCAGGACATGATAAATTCTAAAACCATGAAAATCTTTTTAATTGAAGAAATTTTCAAGTTGGATGAAATAGTAGTATCAAAAAAAGGTTTATCAGGAAATTTGAACGCCGATATAAAAACCACAAATACATTTACCCCAAAATTGGATGCCTTGTATTTTGCAATACAACGGAGTGATGATTATGAGTTAAAGGATGATTATAAATCTGAAGTCACCAATGAACCATTAATAGTAAAAGAGCAAAAAATGGTTAATGGACTTAATGTGGTCAATGTTGTCAATCAATTGTTAGTGCCTTTGTTTAGGTCAAGAATTAAAGATAAAGAGGCATTGGGAATACCAGAAGTTCCTGTGGAATTAATAAAACAATATTTCTGTGCATGCTTTATCACCGATAACTTTAATATTCCAGAGCACCGGGTAGAAGAGTTTATAAGATATGTTGAGAGTAGTGAGAATTTCGATTACTCCTTGCTCAATTATGGAAATGAAATGGAATTTCTGGAATTTCTTCATACCAAAAGCCTACAGTTTTTAAATAAAGACAACAAGCCTAAATAACATATTTCAAGTAATTGGTTTAGATTTTAACAAAAGTTTAAAGACTTTTTTCATTTTATTTAAGATTTGAAAGACGTTCTTTATATTCTAAACCAACTCAAATGAAATATGTATTGCTGCTAGAGGCCTTTCTTCTTTCATCTTCATATCTAATTTGTCAAACCTTACCACGCTTAGAAGTACAGGGCATCATACTTGTAGATAATAATGATGTGGAAGGGGTAACCATATTTAACACATCTTCAAATAAAGGGACCATCACCAATGATAAAGGCGAGTTTGTCATTGATGTCTCGTTAAATGACCGCATTGAAATTTCTGCGCTGCAATTTCATTCCACTTCTTTAATTATTAATGAAGAGGTTATCAATTCAAAAAGAGTAAAAATATATTTAGCAGAACAAGTCAATCAACTGGATGCCGTTTTACTTTCCGCAGGTCTAATTGGAAATATGGCGGTTGATATAGATAATGTGAAAATGATAGAACCCATTGAATTAAATATGGGCAATATGAATATACCATTTGAGTATAATGATGATAAAGCATTTGATAATCAAGTGGTTTCAGATGCTTTGAATTCAGTCGTGAATAAAGATCAATTTTATAATGGGATTGATTTTGTTCAAATTGTCGGCGGACTATTTAGCTTATTTATTAAACCTAAACAAAAAAAAACAAATATAAAGGATTATTCCACCTATAAAAAAACCACAGATATTACAGATATTTATTCATATGAATATATTAGTGAAAACTTTAATATTCCGTTAGATAAAATGGAGAATTTTATTGCTGTTCTAGACTTTTCAGAAAAAAATTCAGAATTATTAAAAAGTAAAAATGAATTAATGTTATTTGAATTTTTATTAGAACAAAGCAAATTATTTTTAAAAGCGAACGATGATAAAAACTAAGTACTTGTTCGTGCTTTTAATAATAGGGCAGTTTCATAATGTGGTTTCACAAACGGTTGAAATTTCTGGAAAAATAGATAGTAAAACAGATGTGGAAAACATAAATATTATAAATAAAACTTCTCAATATTTTACCATTTCAAATAAAGATGGTGAATTTAAAATTTTAGCAAAATTGAATGATACATTAATGTTTTCATCCATGTTACATAAACCAAAAAGTGTTATTGTTGATAACCATGTCATATTATTTAAAGCCATTAGAGTCACTTTAGATGAACAGATAAATGAATTAGCTGAGGTTACGGTAGGAAAACTGCTTACAGGTGATTTATTTTCCGATATTAATAATACCACAGGCAAACCACCAATAAATTTTTATGATGTTGGTATTCCGGGTTATACAGGAAAAATAGCAACACAAAGTGAAAGGAGATTAAATGAAGCCAGTACTGGTTCAAATGGACAAAAATTAAAATGGTATTCGCCTTTAACGGGAGCAATCCCCTTAAATCCTATAATTAATGCCATTTCCGGAAGAACCAAAATGCTTAAACAACGAATTGAAATTGAAGACAAGGAAGAGCTTATGCTTAGCATCAAAGCAAAATTATCAAAAGATTTTTTTGTGTCCAATCCATTGGAAGATGATTTGAAAATGGATTTTTTTTATTTCTGTGCTGACGATGAAAATTTTATAAAACATTGTAAACACCAAACCGATTTTAAAATACTCATATTCTTAAGAATGAAGTATAGACAGTACGTAGAGAATCTTAATGATAAAAAAGATTAATTTTTTTGGAACACTTTTTGAACAATGAAAATAAATTACTTTAGCAAAAAATATGTCATTATAATAATATGAAAAGAATAAAAATCCTAATATTAATTGTTGTTCTACCACTTTTAGGCTTTTCGGCCATTCATAAATACTATATAAGTGTCACTGAGATTAACTTTATTGAAGAAAAACACTCGGTACAAATTACATCTCGAATATTTATTGACGATTTTGAAAATGCATTACGTCAAAGATATGATGAGAATATAGTTTTGGCAGATAAAAAGGAACCAGTTGAGACGCACCTATACATTGAAAAATATTTAAAAGATAAGCTTAAAATTAAGATTAATGGAAAAGACATGAATCTTGTTTTTATTGGTAAAGAATATGATGTTGATATTATGATGTGTTATTTGGAAATTGAAAATGTAAAAAAAATAACTTCCATAGAAATTACCGATCAAGTTTTGTTTGAAACATTTGATAATCAGCAAAACATGATTAAAACCAAGATCTATTCTAAATTAAAAAGCTTTTTGTTAAATCAAAATAACAAAGTAGCAGTGTTAAATTTTAATTAAAAATCCTGTATAAATTATATTATTCATTACTTTCGAGCGCTTTTTAGTATAATTATTCAAATAATTGTATATAAAAAGCGCAAATAAATACAGTTAATTCTAAAATGAAAAAATCAATCTATTACTTTCTTTCCTTTATTTTAATGTATGGAGGCGTTTTTGCTCAAGATCAAGAACAATCTAAAATCAAGCCAGGGCATACCAACACCAATAAATTCAGACAATTATATGATGAATTTGCAACACCTAATATGTTTAGAACAGGTTCTGGAGCCCCAGGTCCGGCATATTATCAGCAGGAAGCAGATTATAAAATGGATGTTGTTTTAGATGACAAAAATACAAAATTATCTGGGTTTGAAACTATCACGTATACCAATAATTCTCCAGACGATTTAAAATATTTATGGGTTCAACTTGATCAAAATGTCCGTGCAAAAGATTCTAAATCGCCACTAATTGAAGGAGGCGGTTATAAATCGTTCTCAACAGCAGCTGGATTTGTAAGTACTTATATGAAAGATCCGTTTGATGGGGGTTTTAATATCCAGGAAGTTAAAGATATTAAAGGTAGCAGTTTGCAATATATGGTTAACAGAACCATGATGCGTGTTGAGTTGCCAGCAGTTTTAAAATCTGGAGAGAAATTTTCATTTTCTATAAAATGGTGGTACCTTATTAATGATCATGTAATTAATAGGGCACGTTCCGGTTATGAATATTTTCCAAAAGACGGAAACAGAACGTATGAAATAGCTCAGTTCTACCCAAGAATGGCCGTTTATAATGATGTGGAAGGCTGGCAAAACTCTCAATTTTGGGGGCGTGATGAATTTGCATTACCATTTGGAAATTTTGAAGTTAATATTACAGTTCCTGCTGATCATATTTTAGATGGTACAGGTACACTGATGAATAGAAAAGAAGTATTCTCAAAAACCATGTTAGAGCGTTATGAGCAAGCAAAAAAATCTTATGACAAACCTGTAATTATAGTAACACAAGCTGAGGCTGAAGCTGCTGAAAAAGGATTTTCAAAAGGAACAAAAATCTGGAGGTTACAAGCTGAAAATGTTCGTGATTTTGCATTTGCAACATCAAGAAAATTTATTTGGGATATGATGGCTGTTAAAATTGGAAATAAAGATGTGATGGCTGTGTCATTATATCCTAAGGAAGGAAATCCGCTTTGGGAAGAATGGTCAACCAGGACGGTAGCAAGTACTTTACAATCTTATTCCAGTATGACTTTTGATTATCCATACCATAAAGCTATTTCTGTACATGCAAAAAATCAAGGCATGGAATACCCTATGATTTGCTGGAATTATGGTCGCCCTAATGAAGACGGAACTTATAGCGATCGGGTTAAATACGGTATGATGGGTGTTATTGTTCATGAAGTAGGGCATAACTTTTTTCCAATGATTGTGAATAGTGATGAGCGTCAATGGACTTGGATGGATGAAGGATTAAATACCTTTGTGCAATATATTGCAGAACAAGATTTTGGTAAAAAATACCCATCGGCGTTATCAGCTAATGACAAAAATTTTCCTTCTGATCGTGGGCCTGCAAAACTGATTACTCGTTATATGGGAGGAGATCAAGATTTTATTGCTCCTATTATGTCCAAAGGATTGGATGTGTTTAATTTTGGTGAAAATGCGTATGGCAAACCTGCAACAGCTTTAAACATTTTGAGAGAAACAATAATGGGTCATGATTTATTTGATTATGCTTTTAAAGAATATGCCCACAGATGGATGTTTAAACATCCTACGCCTGAAGACTTTTTTAGAACCATGGAAGATGCATCTGCCATTGATTTAGATTGGTATTGGAGAGGGTGGTTTTACACAACAGATTGGGTTGATATAGGAATTAAGGATGTTAAAAAATATTATGTGTCTGCAAAACCTAATGAATATGCAAGCAGGATGTCTCGAAGGTATAATATGGATGTTGAGCAATTTGTATTTTTAGTTGAAGAGGGCAGTGACGATTTTGAAGAAAATTTACGAGATAAAAACCCCATGGATGTTTCACCTAGCTTAAAGAGTTACATAATGGACAATTTTAGTGAAGCAGAACGCAAATTGATCAAAGAACCTAAGTATTTTTATTCTGTAACATTCAATAAACCAGGTGGATTGGTCATGCCAATTATTGTTGAATATACATATGCCGATGGCACAACAAAAAGAGAAACATATCCTGCTCAAATTTGGCGATTAAATGATAAAGAAGTCAGTAAAACAGTAGCATCCAATAAGGAGATTATTAGTATAGTTGTTGATCCTGATTTAGAAACTGCTGATATTGATACATCAAACAATTCTTGGCCAAAGGAAATCAAACTAAGCGATTTTGATAAATTTAAGGATAGGGTTAAAAGTTAAATTTTAAAATTAATCAATAAAGCCGACTAAATTATTGTCGGCTTTTTATTATACTAATCAAAAACACTTACTATATTTGTATTGTGATACATCAACCTATATTTTTATTTATAAGTGGTGCTGAAATAGCATTTATACTCTTTATTGTGGTAATGGTTTTTGGCACTGATAAAATCCCGGAAATTGCTAGAGGATTAGCTAAAGGTATGCGTACTCTTAAAGATGCTACTAATGATATTAAGCATGAGATCACAAAGACTGTTGAAAAAAACGGGATTGATACTAGTTTCACCAAAGACATTAATGAAGAAATGAAAAAGATTAAGGACAATATTAAAGATAATATTGAAGATTTTACCGGATCTGTAAAACGAAAACTTTAATCTAATTTTCTGCTTATTGTCAACCCATCCCTAATAGGTAATAAAATCGTTTCTATTCTTTCATCTTCCTTTAATAAGGTATTGTATTCCAATATAGCTTTTGTTGACAAATCATCTGGTTGAAGTGGCTCTATCACTTTTCCACTCCATAGTACATTATCAGACAAAAGGATACCGCCAGGGTTTAATTTATCAATAACCATTTTAAAATAGTTAGGATAATTTTCTTTGTCCGCATCAATAAAAATTAGGTCGAATTTAATATCAAGTGTCGGAATGATATCCAAGGCATTCCCTACATACTGAATTATTTGTTCACCAAAAGGTGATTTGTCAAAATACTTGCGTTGAAAATCTGCCAGCTCCTCATTAATATCAATGGTATGAATTACTCCTTTTTTTTGTAAGCCTTCGGCTAAACATAATGTAGAATAGCCTGTATAAGTCCCAATTTCCAGAATATTTTTAGGATTGATTAATTTAGAAAGCAAACTTAAAACCCTGCCCTGATAATGCCCACTTAACATACGTGGTTGTAATATTTTCTGAAACGTTTCCCGGGCTAATTCTTTTAGTAATTCCGGTTCATTTTCTGAATGATTCACCACATAATCATCAAGTGCTTCTGGTATAAAATGCATTATGATAAAATTCTGTTTAATAACTTTTGTTTAGCTGCTTCATCATCACCACATAACCACTTAATGACGTTATCTTCCCAAATAGCATCATAACCATTCTGATCAATGATTTTACGTTCTAAGGCTAAGTCTAGTATTTTCCCAGGATATGATGATTGTTTAATGCTTTCCATTTCACCAAGCGGATACGGGTCATCAAGCCCCATAATAACTTGTTTGGATCCTTGATTTTCTACCAGCAATTTTAATGAACCTGTGTCATGTACTAAAGTGTCAAAGAAAATATTTTTGTGCCCAACTGCTTTTCTTGGGTGATGTTTACCTTCAAATAAATCTGGCCTTCCATCAAACCCTTGTATACGTCTGCCTAAATTAATCTGAGCTAATTGTCCGCCATGAGCAAAACAAGTTCTCATATTCGGAAATTTTTCCTGATAACCATTCAAAGTTAAAAAATGGTAGGCATCTGCGCATTGGGCAAGCATCCAAATTAAATGAAATCGCCATGATATGTTTTCAAGTTTGATAAATTTTTCTCCATCATATGGGTGAATTTCAACGGCTAAATTATATTTGCTGGCTAGTTCAAAAATAGGTTCATTTTCTTCATCAAAAATACATCGCCAGGTACCAATGGTGTCCATGTAGTGAGTTGGCAGGCATAATAATTGTAAGCCTAATTCTTCAACGCAACGTTCTATTTCCCAACAAGCACTTCTTACAAATCCAGGATGAACAACAAATCCACAAGTAAACTTACTAGGGTTATCATGTTGAATACGTGCATTAAATTCGTTTTGAAAACGTAAGGCTTGTTTCATTTCTTCAACACGCAATCCGTTTCCATATAATTGGGAAAGATTTAAAACTACAGCATGATCAATCTTAAAGCGTTCCATCCATTCTAATTTCTCATGTAAAAAGAAACTTGAATCTGTAACAGGCCTGCTCCAATCTTTTTGAAGCATGAATTTTCGGTCTTTATCAACCCAAAAAATACCTTTCTCCCTCATGAAATCCGGAATTTCTTCTGGATATGGAAGTAGGTGCGAATGACCGTTTATGCGAAGTTTTCGTTTCATTTATGTTATTTACGGTTTAAACAAATCATTGTGGACTGCATGGTCGCAAATATTATTTCTTGTTTTTCATCGGTTACAACTCCTTCACAAAAGCTAAGGGTTTTACCAGATTTAACTAGGCTTCCTTTAGCTACAATTTTATTGGTTTTAGCAGCATTAATAAAGTTGGTCTTGAATTCCACTGTAAGCACATCAGAGCCTTTAGGCATCATACTTAATGCTGCATATCCACAAGCTACATCTGCAATACTTGTAATAACCCCAGCATGGAAAAAACCATGCTGTTGTGTTAATTTGTTATTTAGCTTACATTCAATAATCACTACACCTTTTTCAATAGAAACTAGTTTAGCGCCAATGGCTTTCATAAAACCTTGTTTGTAAAAGCTTTGTTTTGCTACTTCAATCATCAGATAATTTATTTGACTCTATTTGGCGGCTCCATTATAGTATCACATTTTTTACAAGTTCGTTTGCTTTCATTATTATAAAACTTGTCAAAAATTTTAGGCATATCAGTTTCAATATCATCTAATTTAAACTTTTTTCTATATAACAAATGATTGCATTTTTCGCAATACCATTCCAGTGCGTCTTTCATTTTTTTAGAACGAGGATATTCAATAACCAATCCAACAGTATTGGCAACGCGTTGTGGAGAATGCGGTACTTTAGGTGGCAACAAATAAATATCACCTTCTTTAATATGCACATCTTTGGGAGTGCCTTTATCAATAATTTTCAACACCATATCTCCTTCAACTTGATAGAAAAACTCTGGTGTTTCATTATAATGGTAATCCTTTCTATTATTGGGGCCACCAACAACCATCACAATAAAATCACCATCTTTCCAAACCACTTTGTTACCAACTGGTGGTTTCAACAAATGCCTGTTTTCTTCAATCCAAGCTTTAAAATTTAAAGGGGATACTAATTTACTCATAATAAGGCCCTCTTAATCTCCCCAAAGGGGAGAAACTCAAATCGGGTTTTGAGTTGTTGTTATACTTTACAAAATCAAATTTAAAGATACTATAATTTTGTCAATTTTCCTCCCCTTGGGAGGGTTCGGGTGGGCTTACAAACTTTTTGTGCGTCCACCATCAACTGGAAGATTAATTCCGTTTATATAAGCTGCAGCTTCACTAACTAAAAAAACAATGGCGTTGGCAGTTTCTTCTGGTTTTGCAAAACGTTTTGCCGGAGAGTGGTTTTTCATCATTTCAGCCATGTCATCCTCTGTAGTTCCTTCAACATTTGCTTTAATTTTTATGATTTCATCTAATCGATCCGTTTCTGTAAAGCCAGGTAATACATTGTTGACCGTAATTCCAAAAGCACCAACTTCAATGGATAAGGTTTTACTCCAATTGCCAACAGCGCCTCGAATGGTATTACTCACGCCAAGTCCAGGAATTGGTTCCTTTACAGAAGTTGATATAATATTTACAATTCTACCAAAGCCTTCCTCTTTCATAAAGGGAATAACGGCTTGTGCTAATACATGGTTACATTTTAAATGTTGTGTAAAGGCATTATCAAATTCCTCTAAACTGGCATTTAAAATATCTCCACTTCTTGGGCCTCCTGTATTATTGATAAGAATATGAAAACCATGGTCTTTTTCAATAAAATTTATAACTTGTTCTTGCAAGTCTCTTGGGTTTGAGAAATCTGCTACAATAAAAGAATGGTTTTCACTATTCGGCATTTCTGCCAATACTTCTTTTAATTTGTCCCTATTTCTGGCGACCAAGGTAACTTTTGCCCCTTCATGGGCTAAAGCCATTGCTGTTGCTTTTCCTATGCCGGCGGTGCTTCCGCAAACTAAGGCGTTTTTGTTATTTAGTTTTAAATTCATGTTTTTAGTGTTTTGTCTGGTCGAGCGCAGTCGAGACCTTAATTAGTTTCTGGATTATATTTTGAATGTGTCGCATTTCTGCATTCAGATAGAATCTGTAAAACATTATATTCTCCATTTACCAAGGCTAATTTCTTTTTTGCACTCCAATTTTTTATTTTCTTTTCGAAATATATTGCTTGTTTAATTTCATTAAATTCCTGATGAAATGATAATTCTAAAGGTCTCCTTTTATAAGTAAAACAATTTTTATTCATTCCTTTTTGATGTTCTTCAAAACGCCTTGAAATATTATTGGTTACTCCTGTATAAGTTAGTCCGTCATTACATTTCAATATGTAAACATAGTACTTTTTCATTATTAACCTCTCGACTGCGCTCGAGGGGACATATAGTTTCTATTAGTATTTTATACACACATTTTTTGCTTCTGTAAAAAAGCGTAAGGCTTCAAAACCACCTTCTCTTCCAATACCGGAAGCTTTGACTCCTCCAAAAGGCGTTCGTAAATCACGTAGCATCCAGGTATTTACCCAAATAATACCAGCTTGTAATTGGTTACTCATGCGCATGGTTCGTTTTAAATCGTTGGTCCATAAGGTGGCCGATAAACCATATTTTACTTTGTTGGCCATTTGCAAAACTTCATCTTCTGTGTTAAAAGGCATGATGGTAACAACCGGACCAAATACTTCTTCTTGATTTATTTTACATTCATCGCTTTCGATTTCAATAACAGTTGGTTCTAAATAATATCCGTTTTCATAACCTTTAACAATCACTTGATTACCTCCGCAAAGAATTTTTCCGTTTTCTTCTTTACCCAAATCAATATATTTCTTCACTTTTTCAAGATGAGGTTTAGAGACTAAAGCACCAATATCTGTGTCTGATTCTGACGGATGCCCAACTTTTAATTTTTTTACTTTTTGAACAAAATCTGTTTTGAATTTTTCATAAATAGAAGATTCCACAAAAATGCGGCTTCCACATAAACAAATCTGTCCTTGATTTGCAAATGAGGAGCGAACAGTCGTTTCCAGCATATCATCAAAATCACAATCTGCAAAGATGATGTTTGGGTTTTTACCACCCAATTCCAAAGATAATTTTTTAAACATTGGGGCAGCTATTTTAGCTATGTGAGCTCCTGTTACGGTGCCACCGGTAAATGAAATGGCCTTAATATCTGGATGCTCTATGATGGCTTGTCCAGTTGTAGTTCCTAAGCCATGTACAATGTTTAAAACACCTTTTGGGAGGCCAGCCTCTTCAAGTATATCTCCTAATAAAAAGGCAGTCATAGGAGTTATTTCACTTGGTTTTGCAACTACACAATTACCGGCGACAATGGCAGGAGCAATTTTCCATGTAAACAAATAGAGTGGAAGGTTCCAAGGTGAAATACATCCCACAACTCCAATGGGCTGTCTTAGCGTATAATTTATGGCATCTTGACCTACACTTTCATGGCTTTCACTGGCAAATTGGGTAATGGCATTTCCGAAAAAACGAAAATTACTTGCGGCTCTTGGTATGTCAACTTCTTTAGCTAAACTTATAGGTTTGCCATTGTCTTTACTTTCGGCTTCTGCAAAGCGTTGTAAATTGGTTTCTAGTAATTCTGAAATTTTGATTAGTATTCTACTACGTTCTTCCAAAGTGGTTGTTGACCAACTTGGAAAAGCTGATTGGGCAGCTATATATGCGTTTTCTACATCCTCTCTTGATGAGTTGGGAATTTGCCCGTAAACTTCACCATTGGCTGGACAAAAGTTGTCAATCCATTCGTTTGATGTTGGATTGTGAAAATTGCCGTTTATGTAGTTTTGGATTTTATGCATTACGTTTTCTTATAAGCCATCACCTTTATCTCCACCACTAAATCGGGATGTGGTAATTGATGCACCGCTACTGTAGTTCGTGTAGGTCCGGTTTCAGCATTAAAAAACCCTGCATAAGCTTTATTATAACCTGCAAAATCATTCATGTTTACTAAAAACGACGTTACATCAACCACATCTTTTAAAGTGGCACCTTCTTTAACAAGATTTTTTTCAATATTTAAAATGACTTCACGCGTTTGAACTTCAATATTTAATCGTTTAGTACCCATATTGTCAATAATATCAACACCTGCAATGGTATTGTCTGCACGACGTGAACTGGTGCCTGAAACAAATATAAAATCACCTACACGTTTAGTGTGTGGATAGGCACCTCTTGGTGTTACTGTTTTGTTTTCACTCATAATTTTGTCCTTAACTCTGTTGAATCTTATATTTTCAGTATAGTTGTGAATTAATTATTTTCAAATCACTAATCACTAATCACTAATCACAAATCACTATTTCAATCCAGCTATTCTATCGTCCTCAAGAATGGCTTCGGTTTCAATTTTTACTTTGTCTAAAACATGTCTTAAATCACTATGCATATCAATGTCACCTTCAACTAACATATTTAAAATAGCTTTGTCTTGTGCACGTCCTTTTAACATGGCTTCTCTATATCCAATATTTTCGTTAAACGTTACCAAAGAATATTTTGATGAATATTCATTTGGGAAATTCTTTTCTAAAGCCATTTCTAAATTACGCTTTTCCCTGAATAAATCATGGTTAACGTGCTCTTTCATTTCATGAAAATTATCAATAGCTAAATCTGCAATAGCATCGGTGTCTTTTTTACGGGTATGTTCATAGGCTTTAAATATGGTTTCCCAATCACTTTTAGAAGTTGGATTCTTGTGTTTATCTAACACAGCATCAAATTCAACAACATCTTCAAATGAAGCATTCATTCCTTGGCCATAAAAAGGCACAATGGCGTGAGCCGCGTCACCCATAAGTAAGGTATTGCCTTTAAAATGCCATGGCGAACATTTTACAGTTCCTAAAGGGGATGTTGGGTTTTTAAAGAAATCTTCTATTAAATTTGGCATTATTTGCAACGCATCTGGAAATTCTTTTTTGAAGAATTCAGTCACTAATTCAGGTGTTGTTAAATTGTTGAAATTATAATTGCCTTCGTCAAAACTTAAAAACAGGGTGACTGTAAAACTTCCATCTAAATTTGGTAAGGCTATGAGCATAAATGAACCACGCGGCCAAATATGCAAAGCGTTTTTGTAGGTTTTATAATCACCATTTTCTGTTGGAAGAATGGATAATTCTTTATAACCATGTGTTAAATAATCTTGCGAAAAACTAAATAAAAATTTCTTACCTAAAAAGTAGCTTTTCCTTAAAATAGAACCAGCACCATCTGTTGCGATGATGATATCAGCATCTTCAACAAAATCAGATTTTGTTTCATAATCAAAAAATAAAGCGGTTGTATTTTCAAAATCGACCGATTGACATTTTTTGTTGAAATGAATAGTTACATGGTCATGTTTTTCGGCTTCATCCAATAACAAGGCATTGAGTTCACCACGAGAAATAGAATTGATATATTCATAATCACGTCCACTATAATTAGAAAGAAATGAGTTTCCTTCTTGGTCATGAATCATTCTGCCATTCATAGGAATACATAGTGATTGCACCTTGTCTTCAAGACCAACGAGTTTCATCGCCTTGATACCTCTATCAGAAAATGCCAGATTGATGGAACGTCCTGCACTAATTTCAACTTTACGTAAATCCGGGCGCTTTTCATAAACAGTCACATGATAGCCTCTTTGACCTAAACGTAAAGCGAGCAGTGAGCCACAAAGTCCAGCTCCAATGACGAGTATATTTTGTTGTTTGTTCATCATATTTCCTGCGAAGGCAGGAATCTTTTTTGTCATGCTGAGCTTGTCGAAGCATCTTTAATGAGATTCTTCACTGCGTTCAGAATGGCAAGTTAATTCAATATTTCTTTTAATTTTTCTATCATTCTGTACACCTCTTCAAATGAATTGTATAATGGTACCGGTGCACATCTAATAACATCTGGTTCTCTCCAATCACTAATAACGCCGGCATCTGTTAATTTGTTATGCAATGTTTTGTCAGAATTTTTTACTTGTATTGAGAGCTGGCACCCACGCTCATTTGGGTTTGAAGGTGTAATGATTCTAATTTTGTCTTCTCCTAATTGTTTCAAAAGAAATTCAAAATAGCCCGTTAGTTTTTTGGATTTCCCCACTAATTTTTTAATACCAACTTCATGAAACATATCCAAAGAGGCTTTTATGGCAGCCATGGACAAAATGGGCGGATTACTTAATTGCCAGCCTTCGGCTCCTGGAAGTTGATCAAATTCATCACGCATTTTAAAACGTGTTTCCTTGTTATGACTCCACCAACCAGTGAAACGGTTTAAGTTTTTGTTGTACGCATGGCGTTCATGAACAAAACACCCAGCCAAACTTCCTGGTCCAGAATTTAAATATTTATAGGTGCACCAAACTGCAAAATCAGCGCCTGAATCATGTAAATTCAGTTCAACATTTCCGGCACCATGTGCACAATCAAAGCCAACTTTACAACCATGTTTATGCCCTAATTCTGTTATACGTTTTAAATCAAAAAATTGACCGGTATAATAATTCACTCCTCCAATCATAACTAAAGCTATTTCATGACCGTGGGTTTCTAAGATAGATTCTAAATCCTCATAATTTGCTAATTCCTCACCTTTTCTTGCTTTCCAAAGAATTAAGCCTTTTTTGTCATCAAAACCATGATGTCTCAATTGTGATTCAACAGCATATTTATCTGACGGAAATGCATCGGCTTCAATTAATATTTTATAACGTGATTTTGTAGGTTGATAAAACGACACCATCATAAGGTGTAAATTGGCCGTTAGTGTATTCATAACCACCACTTCAATAGGTTTAGCTCCCACAATTTTCGCCATACTTTCTGTTAAATACTCATGATATTTTAACCATGGATGTTTTGCATGCATATGACCTTCAACACCTAGATTTGCCCAATCGTCCAACTCTTGATTTATATATTGTTTGGTTGTTTTTGGTTGTAACCCAAGTGAGTTCCCTGTCATGTAAATCAAATCATTCCCATTTTTATCTTTAGGAATATAAAATTGATTTCTATAATTTGATAATGCATCATTTTGGTCTTGTTGTTTGGCATATTCAAGACCTAATTTATAATGTGACAAAGTGAATGGTTTTAGGTTTCTAACAAAAATAAGAATTATAAACTAAGAATGGAATTCTAAAAGAGGAGTTCTTTTTTTAGGTCGTTTTTCGTACATTTATTAAAAACCAATTTTATGAATGAGACTAAAAAATATACCAATGATATGGTTACCATTGTTTGGGAACCCGGAAAATGTATTCATTCCGGAATATGTGTAAAAGGATTACCGGAAGTTTTTAATCCAAAAGCAAAACCATGGATTAAAATTGAAGCTGCTTCTACGGATGCTTTAGTAAAACAAGTTAAATCTTGTCCTTCTGGTGCTTTGAGTTTTTATATGAATAATTTAAATGACCAATCGGCTGAACATTTGGAAACTAAAGTTGAGGTCATTGAAAATGGCCCATTATTGGTTTATGGCACTTTAAATATAATGTATAAAGATGGACGTAAGGAGGTAAAAAATAAAACCACAGCATTTTGTAGATGTGGTGCTTCCAACAATAAACCTTTTTGTGATGGTACCCATATAAAGGCATCTTTTAAAGGGTAAATTAAATTTTTAAAGAAAGAGGCTGTCTAAAAAGTATATATTAACCGTCATTACGAGAAATTTTTATTTCGAAGTAATCTGTAAATCAACTACTTGCAATTTACAGATTGCTTCTCCCGATGGCTATCGGGACTCGCAACGACTTTTTAGACAGCCTCTTTGATTTATAAAGACGCTTAAAGCGAAAAATATATACTTTATTTACGTGATATTATTATGATTTGGATATTTTGAATATTTAGTTCGTACTAATCTTAACATTTGTAAAATATAGTTTCCATTTTCCTTCTGCTTTGTTATGGTCTAAGGCTAATTTTATACCATTAAAATCTTGCTGGTTTTCCCATGATGAAATAAGAGATGGTTCTTTTTGATTACCTTTCCTATAAACCCATTCTTTAACTAGATAATTGTCATCAAAATAAAAATCATACGCATCACCAGGTGTGTAACCACCATTATTTGGGTAGGTTAAGGTTGATTTATTAATTATTTTTTTACTTATAGGAGCTGATTCTTTAATGGCTTCAGACATGGAGGCTCCTTTATCCCAGAGTAATTGAAATGGCGCTAACAACCAATATTTATCATTTATAAAACCGCGATCTGTATTTATGGTTAAACTATCAACATGATTTCTGTTATATTGAATGGTGTCCTTTTTAGACATTGCAGTTACATCATTTGTTTTAGGATTCCAGCACCATGAGCGTTCATAATGTGTACTATCTTTATCAACATTAAATGTGAATTCGATTAGTGTAACTCGGTTCCAGTTTTCAAATCCATAGGCATGTGCTATTTTTTCAGAAATTGTCGTGTCATTAGTTTTACCTAATGTGTTATTGTCTTTTTTTCTATCTGATTTACAGGAAGAAACAACTAAAACAATAAAAAATAAGAAAGAGAATTTTTTCATGTTTTTATTCAAAGATAATAAAAGGAGTAATTATTCATGAACTTATACCATTTTTCATTTGAATTTAATGAAATAAAACGCCCTTTTCCCCTTTCTCCTTCAACATAAAAAATAAAGCGAGCGATGGCTATGCTTTGTTTTTCTATTTTGTACAAAGAAAAAAAATCATCATTTTCTTTGCCAATAAATCCAAACAATAATTGGTATTATTTTATATTAGTTGCATCAATAGAAAATTTAATCTTTTAGAATGAATTCGCTTAAATTAATCTTTTCCAGCGGAAAATATTTTGCACCTGCTTTGGTCTTTGCTACCTTAAATATCATTTATGGTACTTGGGCCATCTATATACCTGAAATAAAATCAAAACTTGAAATTGATGACGGACAATTAGGTATTGCTATTTTTTTTATGGCTTTAGGCACCTTATCTATGATAGTATTAGCTCCTAGAATTATAAATCGTTTTGGTGTTGGTAAAGTAACAGCGTATGGTGTCTTTATATTTTTATTTTCATTTATAATTCCATTTAGTGCATCTACCTATGTCTGGCTATGTATTGGAATGTATATAGTTGGCGGGTTTTCTGGATTAACAGATGTTGCTATGAACGCTTTAGTTTCTGAACTTGAAAAAAAGGATCAGGTTCATATTATGTCAGCTAATCATGGTTTTTTTAGTTTGGGCGGATTTTTAGGTGCTGGCATAGGTGGATTTTTTTTACCCGCAGACCTTATTCCAGTAAATCATTTATTAGTTGTGATTGCGATATTATTTTTAATGAATTTAATATGGGTTAAAAATTATTTTCAATTTGTATCTCCAGAAAGTAATGAGGCATCTTTTAGTTTTAAAAATTTCAAACCCTTACTATTATTAGCTGTCATAGCATTTTTTATAATGGCAAGTGAAGGCGCCATTGTTGATTGGAGTGCCTTATATTTGAAAAATGTGTCTCTGGCAAAATTGTCATGGATCGGGTTGGGATATACTGTTTTTTCGGCAACTATGGCGTTTGGAAGATTTTTAGGCGATGGAATAAGTGCCAGGTTAGGTTCCAAATTAGTTATGCTTATTGGGCTTTTTTTAGCTTCTATTGGGTTTGGATTTGTGCTATTAGTCATCCCTTTTTTCGTGATAATTGGTTTTGGTTTGGTAGGTCTGGGACTTTCTGTAATCATTCCGGAACTATTTAGATTAGGAGGAAAAATACCAGCTTTAAATGTTTCAGTAAGTATTTCATTTATATCGGGCGTTGGTTTTTTAGGTTTTTTGGTTGGCCCCGTTTTATTGGGGTTTTTAGCAGAAATATCAAGTTTAAAATTGAGTTTTTTAGCACTATTAATATTTGTAACGATTTCATTTTTTGCGACATTAACATTAAACAATAAAGAACGCTAAACAATATATATTTCATTAACATGGAGAATAATCAGCATTATTTCAATACCAATAAAGCAACTTGGAATCAAAAGGTCAAAGAGCACGCAAAAGGGGAGATGTATGATTTAAAGGATTTTAAAAAAGGAAAATCTTCTTTGCAGAAGTATGAAATAAATGCGCTGGGTGATGTAAAAGATAAATCCATATTGCATTTACAATGTCATTTTGGTCAGGATACATTAAGCTTAAACAGGATGGGAGCTACATGCGTTGGAGTAGATTTTAGTGACGAAGGCATTAAATTAGCAAAAGAATTAAACAATGAATTAAAACTTGAATCTGAATTTGTTTGTTGTAATGTTTTAGATACTTCAAAATTTATCAAAGAAACTTTTGATATTGTTTTTACAAGTTATGGTGTTATAGGTTGGTTACCCGATTTAAAACCTTGGGGTAAAATGATTGCTGAAAGACTTAAAAAAGGAGGGGTGTTTTACATAGTTGAATTTCATCCAATAGTTTGGATGTTTGATTATTTAAAAGGAATGCCAGAATTAAAATATGGCTATACGCAAGAGGATGTCATTTATGAAGAATATGAAGGTACTTATGCTAACGAAAATTCAAAAATGAAAAGTAAAGAATATGGTTGGAATCATGGTTTAAGTCATGTTGTAAACGCTTTAACATCTGCCGGATTACATATAGATTATTTAAATGAATATGATGAATCCCCATATAATGTGCTTCCAGATTTAGAACAAACCAAATCTGATATGTACGTTACTAAAGATAAATTATATCCTTTAATTTTTGAGATTAAAGCAACAAAGCTTTAATGATTATCTTTTAAAAGTTCCGGAAATTTTGATTTAAAATGATTTAATCTTGGAATAGAAACGTTTTGAATATAACTATTTTCAGGATGTAATTTCTCATAGTTTTGGTGATAATTCTCCGCTTTCCAAAATTTCTGAAAAGGATAGACTTCCGCAGCAATTTCTTTATTTAAAGCTTTTGCTAAAGCTTCTTTTTTCTTTAAAATAATATGTTTTTGCGAGTCATTTTGATAAAAAATAATGGATCTGTATTGAACGCCTCTGTCATTCCCTTGTCCATTAATTTGCGTTGGATTTTGTGAACCAAAATACACGTCAACTAAGGTTGAAAAGCGGACTATCTTTGGGTCGTAAATAACTTCAACAGATTCCGCATGACCTGTTTTTCCAGTATTGCTTGCCTCATAGGTTGGGTTACTAGTATGTCCTCCAGAATACCCATTTATAACTTCATCTACACCTTTAACACTCTCATAAATGGCCTCAACACACCAAAAACAGCCGCTGGCAAAATAAGCACGAGCTTTTCCGTTTTTTAATGGCACTTCAATTGGCTTTGCATTAATTATTGCATTTTGTTCTGCATTTACTTGAGCAGAATTTTGGCAACTAAAAAAAAGAGCCATTAAAAATAATGAACCTAACTTTTTCATAAACTTTGTTTTAGTAGTAGACGTATAAAATTATAAAACCTTAATTTATTATTTGTGAAAGTTTTATTAAATAAAAAAGCCTTCAGTTTAGTGAAGGCTTCTATCTATTATTTTAAAATGAATTAAAGTTTAGAAAACAATTTTTCCATTTTAGCTTTTTGTTCTTCTGCCAAGGCACTGTCAACTAAAATACGTCCACTGTGCTCATCTGTAATGATTTTTTTTCTTGAAGCAATTTCAACCTGAACCTGTGGTGGTATCGTAAAAAAAGAACCACCTGAAGCACCTCTTTCAATAGCAACTACTGCTAAACCGTTTTTCACATTTTTACGAATTCTGGTATATGCAGCCACTAAACGATCTTCAATTAGGTTTTTGTAATCTTCAGATTTTGCAATTAAAGCTTGTTCTTCTTTTTCAGTTTCAGCTAAAATGGCATCAAGCTCGCTTTTTTTATGTTTTAAGTGATTTTCACGTTCTTTTAAACGTTCTTTTGTTTCTGTAATCACTTCTTTTTTCTGTTCTATTTGAACCCTGAATTCTTTAATGTTTTTCTCAGCTAATTCAATTTCCAATTCTTGAAATTCAACTTCTTTTGTTAGTGAATTGAATTCTCTGTTATTTCTAACATTTTTTTGTTGTTCGCTATACTTTTTTATTAAAGTTTTAGCTTCATCAATTAGATTTTTCTTTGCAACAATTTCATTGTCAATAACCTCTAAATTAGATGTAAGTTTTTCTAATCTAATATTTAGTCCAGTAACTTCATCTTCTAAATCACGAACTTCTAATGGAAGTTCTCCTCTTACATTTCTTATTTCATCTATTCGAGAATCTACAAGTTGCAAATCATATAAAGCTCTTAAACGCTCTTCAACGGTTACTTCTTTCTTTTTAGCCATACTTTAAAAATACTTAACAGGATTGGTGTTTGTCTTTGATAAAACGACTGCAAAATTAGTGATTTTTTTCATAAGAAATGCTACTAAAATATTTTTTGTGAATTGTTCACTTTCATAATGACCAATATCAGCTAAAATGATGTTGTTTTCTGCCGCGAAAAAGTCGTGATATTTCAAGTCAGCTGTTATAAATATTTGAGCACCAGAAGCTTTGGCGGCTGCTATTGCAAAACTGCCAGAACCTCCTAAAACGGCAACTTTTTTAATGGTTTTGCCCAATAATCTTGAATGTCTTATGTGTTGGGTATTCATTTTGGTTTTTAAATACTTTAGGAAACTATTTTCATCCATGGGCGTTTTTAATTCTCCAACCATTCCAATTCCTATTTGCTGATTTTTGTTTTCAAGCATTGTTATTTCATAAGCAACTTCCTCATAAGAATGTGTTTTGAAGAGCGTTTTTAAAATTTCAGATTCTAAATGTTTTGCGTAAGTGATGGATATTTGGGTTTCTTCTTCTTTATGAAGGGTGCCTTGTTTGCCTTTGGTAGGCGAAGCATTTTCATTTCCTTTGAAAGTCCCCAAACCATCAACGTTAAAACTGCAATTTGAATAATTCCCAATATTACCAGCACCAGCTTTAAAAAGTGCAGCTCTTAACTGATCAGCTTCCGCCTTCGGAACAAAAGTGGTCAATTTTTTTATGGTTTGTATTTGCGGAATAAGGACTTGCTTATTTTCTAACTCTAGCTGATTACAAATGGCATCATTAACACCTTGAAGTGAGTTGTCTAAAGCTGTGTGAATGGCGTAAATAGCAATATCATGTTTAATAGCTTTTAAAATAACGCGTTCAACATAGGTTTTACCTGTAATTTTTTTCAGTCCTTTAAAAAGTATCGGATGAAAACTAACAATGAGATTGCATTTTTCTTCAATGGCCTCATCCACAACAGTTTCAAGTGTATCCAATGTGACTAAAATACCAGTGAGTTTTGTTTTATTATTCCCAATTAAAAGCCCCACATTATCAAAATCTTCAGCATAGGCCAAAGGAGCAAATTCTTCTAAATGATTAATGACGTCTTGTATAATCATGGTATTTTTGTTTTACTTCAAAGATAAAATTTTTAGGTTGAACAGAAACTTTTTATTTTGAATGGGCCAGTTATGAGCTTTTAAAAAAATAATCTTTACTTTGTCTGACTATGATTCACTTAAAATTTATGTTTGTGCTGTGCAGTTATTAAGAAAAATACTTATTCCATTGGTACCAGTATATTATGTGGTTACCTGGATGCGAAACAAAATGTATGATTTTGGGTTTATAAAATCTGTTTCTTTTGATTTACCAATTATTTGTGTAGGTAATTTAAGCGTAGGTGGCACGGGTAAAACCCCAATGATAGAATATCTAATTGAACTACTTAAGAATGATTTTAAGATGGCCACATTAAGCAGAGGCTATAAACGAAAAACAAAAGGATTTCAATTGGCCAATAGCAATTCTTCAGCAGAAACTTTAGGAGATGAACCCTATCAGTTTTACAATAAATTTCAAAATTCTATTCAAGTAGCCGTTGATACTGATAGAGTACATGGCATTCAAAAAATACTACAACTGTCCAATCCACCTGAAATTATTTTATTGGACGATGCTTTTCAACACAGAAAGGTAAAGGCAGGGCTTAATATTTTGCTTACTACTTATGAAAATCTCTATACCAATGATTTTGTGTTGCCAACAGGAAATTTAAGAGAACCTAAAAGAGGTGCTCATCGCGCTCATATAATTGTAGTTACAAAATGCCCAAGTTTGCTTAGTGAACTGGAAAAAGCAGAAATTATTGAGCAAATTAAACCGAAGAAACATCAATCGGTTTTTTTTAGTAATATATCATATTCTGATACTTTGAAGTCGTGTTCAAATAGTAAAAAACTTGAAGATTTAAATGAATTTACGTTGGTAACAGGAATAGCTAACCCGAAACCTTTAGTTAATTTTTTAAAGAATAAAAATCAAAAATTTGAACATTTAAATTTTAAAGATCACCATGAGTTTACTAAAAAGGATGTTTCAGAATTAAGTAAAAAGAAATTTATTATTACAACTGAAAAAGATTATGTGCGGTTGCAAATTCATGAAGATTTAAAAGATAAATTGTACTATCTGCCAATAAAAATGAATCTTTCTGATGATTTAAAATTCAATGAATTAATTGAAAGATTTGTTGAAATTAAGCAGTAGCAGATTTGTTATTCCCTGAGAGCGCATTAAACAACTTAGTTTCAAACTCTTCTTGTTTAAAAGGTTTAGGTATAATATCAGTAAAACCAGCTTCGTCAAATTCATGCATTTTATCTTCAATGGTCACGGCAGTTAATGCAAAAATTGTTAAAGTTTTATCAAAAGTCCTTATAATTTTTGTGGCTTCTAAACCACTAATTCCCGGCATATGAATATCCATTAAAACAATATCATATTTATTTGCTTTAACCATATCTACAGCAGCTTCACCATTATCAACCACATCACACTTCAGCCCCATTTTGGTTAAGATTTTTTTGGTAATCATTTGGTTGATTTTATTGTCTTCTACCACCAAAACTTTAACGTTGGTTAAATTTAATTCCTTACTTTCATTAAATTTGGCAACTTTTATCTCTTTTGATTCTTGACCTGTATATTTTAATGGAATTTCAAAAAAGAATGTTGACCCTTTATCCAACTCGCTTTTTAAATATATTTTTCCTTTTAGAATTTCAATCAACCCTTTAACAATCGATAAACCTAATCCGGTACCTCCATATTTTCTATTAATTTGAATGGAGCCTTGTGAAAAGCTTTCAAACATAGATTCTTGTTTATCTTTGTTTATACCAATACCATTATCTTCAACTTCAAAGCGTAAGTTGAAAATGCCGTTTTCATCATTAATTTTATAAACCCTAATCCAAATATCTCCGTCTTTAGTAAACTTAATTGAGTTACCAATAAGGTTAATTAAAATTTGAGAAATTTTTAATTGATCTGCAATAAAGTCTTCAGGTAGCCCTTGATCATATTCAAAATGGAGTTTAGTATTATTATCTTGGGCTGAATTGCTTAATGCTAAAATAATATTGTTTATTTTCTTTTTTAAATTGAAGGGTTCCGGGTCAATCTCTACTTTATTGGCCTCAATTTTATTTATTTGTAAAATATCATTTATAAATGTTAAAAGATAATCACCAGAAAATTTAAGTGATTTTAAATGTTGTATTTGTTCGGGCTTTGGATTTTCCTCCAATAGCATATTGCTTAACCCTGTTACGGCATAAAGTGGGGTTCTTAATTCATGGGTAATGGTAGATAAAAAATTGGCTTTGGTTTTATAGGCTAATTCCGCTTTTTCTTTCGCAATAATAAGCTCTCCATTTTTTTTATAAAGCATATTATTTGACTTTAATCTTATATTATTGTTTTTATAAAGTGACAGCGTTAGTAAAGATAAGATGGTTATAAGTGCAACACTTAAAATTGAAATTAATGTGCTTAAATCATTTTTGTTATTTGCTTCGTTTAATTGTTCTTTTTGTTTTTTATTATTTTCAATTTGGTCATTTAATAAAAACTGAATTTTCTTTTCAGGCGATAAATTATCTTGCTTGATTTTTCTAAGGGAATCAGTCAATTCTAAATGAGCTCTTAAGTAGTCATTAGAGCGTTTGTAATCACCCAAATTATTGTGGATATTGCTTAATGCCAAGTAGCCTTGATTTACAATATCTGCATAGTTATGTTTTTTAGCTAACTGTAAACCTTCATCAGCATTTACAAGTGCTTTTTCATTGTCACCTAACACCAAATAAACTTTTCCGTGATTTATTAATGCACTACTTTCAATTTTAGGCAACTCAAGACGTTTTGCCAAGGCTAAAGATTGTTCGATAAGTTTTCTTGCGATACTATAATTTTTTAAGTTAATATAGGTTTCGGCTTCACTAAGTATCACATCGGCTAAATTAGTGGTCAAGCCTTCCTGTTCAAAAAGTGTTTGGGCAGAAATATAATAATCAATGGCATCTTTATAATTCTTTTTGTTGTTATAAATGTCTCCAAAAATTTTATAAGAAACACCAAGGTTCGCATTGTCTTTTTCAAAACGTTGAACTTCAACGGCTTTTGTTAGTGATATAATAGCTTCATCCAATTCTCCAATAATTAGTTGGAGTTTGCCTTTTTTAGAATAAATAAGGCCCATGCTTTTTTTGTCATTTGCCTGCTGAGCTATTTCTAATGCATCATCTAACTTTTTCTGAGCATCATAATAATTGAAGTTAACAATATCATGTTCAGATTGGTTAATATAATATTTTATGCGGTTTAGTAAAAACTCCGGATCTTTATCAATGGCATTTTGCCCAGATAAACTGAGTGAAATTAACATTAAAATAGCAAACAAGTATTTAAAGATTTGGGTCATTTCATTAACTATTGTTGACAAATATAATTATTTTTCCGATAAAATGCGCTGTTTTACCGATAAATTGCACATTAAATCGATTATTCTTTTAGAATATCCGGTTTCATTATCATACCAACCTATAATTTTTACCATATTTCCTATAACGGAAGTCATTTGTGAATCAAAAATACATGAGTGATCATTTCCTATAACATCTACTGAAACAATAGGGTCTTCTGTATATTCTAAAATATTTTTATATTCACGTTCTGATGCTAATTTAAAAGCATTATTAATTTCGTTAATTGTCACCGTTCTTTTCACGTTAAAAGTAATGTCTGTCAATGACCCATTTGCAACCGGAACTCGAATGCCACAGCCACCAATAGCATTTGAAAGTTCAGGAAAAATTTTGGTTAAGGCTTTGGCAGCCCCTGTTGTTGTGGGTACTATGGATTGACCAGCTGCTCTTGCCCTTCGTAAATCATGATGTGGTTGATCATGTAGACTTTGATCCGTTGTATAAGAATGAATGGTTGTGATATAGGCTTGATTAATGCCACAAAGTTTATTAATAATATCTATCATTGGAGCGGCATTGTTGGTGGTACAAGATGCATTTGAAATGATATGTTCTGAACCGTCAATAGTATCATCATTTACCCCAATAACAATAGTTTTTAGGTCATCTTCTATAGGGGGAACACTTAAAATGACATGTTTTGCGCCGTTATTAATGTGACATTGTAAATCAGAAATAGTTTTGAATTTTCCGGTAGATTCTATAACAAAGTCTATGTTATAAGATTGCCAATTAAGATCTTTAGGATGCTTATGATTTAGTAATTTGATGACTTGATTATTGACCATAATATGAGTATCATCATGAGAAACCTGCGCTTTAAAAACACCGTGGATACTATCGTATTTTAAGAGATGGCTTAGGGTTTTTGCATCAGCTAAATCATTAATGACCACAACTTGAATATTTTCATATTCTTGAAGTAACCTGAACACCCTTCTTCCTATCCTACCAAACCCATTGATAGCAACATGAATCATAATTAATTTATGTGTTTTTGAGCTTTGTATGAAGATCGTACAAGCGCACTACTTTCAACATGGCGGAAACCAAGTTTTAAACCAATTTCCTCATATTCCTTAAATTGATCTGGATGGATAAATTGTTTAACTGGTAAATGTTTTTTACTTGGTTGTAAATATTGACCAATGGTAACAACATCAACTTGGTGGTCTTTTAAATCATATAGGGTTTCAATAACTTCCTCTCTGGTTTCACCAAGACCTAACATGATACCGGATTTTGTTCGTCTTTGCCCTTGTTCTTTTAAATATTTTAAAACCCCAAGGCTTCTGTCATATTTCGCCTGGATACGTACATCACGTGTTAAGCGCCTTACCGTTTCAATATTGTGTGAAACTACCTCTGGGGCCACTTCAATGATCCTATCAATATGCTGTTCTATTCCTTGAAAATCAGGAATAAGGGTTTCAAGTGTTGTTTCTGGATTCATCCGTCTAACTGCTTTTACAGTTTCTGCCCACAAAATACTTCCCATATCCTTTAGGTCGTCTCTGTCAACACTTGTTAAAACGGCATGTTTAATATTCATTAATTTTATGGAGCGGGCTACTTTTTCAGGTTCATCCCAATCTATAGATTCTGGACGGCCTGTTTTTACCCCGCAAAAACCACATGAACGTGTGCAAATATTTCCTAAAATCATAAACGTTGCTGTTCCTTCACCCCAACATTCACCCATGTTAGGACAACTTCCAGAAGTGCAAATTGTGTTCAGTTTGTATTTATCAACTAAGCCTCTAAGCTCAGTGTATTTTTTACCTGTAGGCAACTTCACCCTAAGCCATTTAGGTTTAGGAAGATGGTTAGGCGTTATATTTGAAATTGTTTCTGTTTCCATAGCTTAAAAAGAAAGCAACAAAGATACAAACTATTCTTTTAAACGTCTCTTATAAAGTTGTAAGATACCAAATACTAAATCCAATCAAGAAAATAATTCCTGACCAGCTTAATACATGAAGCTGTGTTGAAGGTCGCCATTCTTTAGGTGTATGAACACTTGAAATTAATCGGTAATTAATAACGGCATAAAAAGGAGCCGTAATAAAAGATAATATGGTTGCAATTTTTATAAGTATTCCCATTTCAGAAGCTAAAAAGAAAAACACACAAATAGTTCCTAAACTAAGCACAACAATCCAGAATGAATATCCTTTTTTAAAAGATTTTTTAAACAGTAATTCCGTGGCTCTATCCATGGCCCTAGGTGAAGCATCCAAGGTTGTAATGGTAGTGCTGAACATGGTGGTAAAAGCAGCAATTGCAATAACATAATGTGCCCAATTACCTAAACTTTTAGTATACATATCAATTAATTGACCAGAAAAAATACTTGCTGAATTACTGAATGATTCCCCACTATTAAACATAACCAATGCTCCTAGGAGAAGAAATCCGATGCCAATAACAATAGTGCTTAAATAACCAATGTTAAAATCAAATAAAGCAGATTTTGGAGTATATTCTTTGGTGCCCTTATTTTTTTCAATAGCCCATAATGATTGCCATACAGAAACATCTAGCGGTGCAGGCATCCATCCCATAAAGGCAATTAAAAAGGCAATTCCCATATTGTTTTTTGGAAGAATTTGCTTTATAGATAGTAAACTTGTTTCAGTTGAAAAAGCAATATTTACAGCTATAATCGTGCTTATTGTAAGGGTGAGAACGATTATTTTCATGAGGCCATCAAGTAATTTGTATTTTCCTAAAACCAATAGAGAAAGGCAAATAACAAGAATAATAACGGTCCAAATTTCAATGCTAATAAAATCACCAAACAAGGTTGAAGCCAACCCAGCAGTTACAATGGTAACAGCTGTTTGAATTGTAAACATGGTGGCTATATTGAGAATATAATACGTCCATAATACACCTTTACCCAATTTTTTATAGCCATCAAGTAAGCTTTCACCCGTTGCAGTAGCATACCGTGGACCAAATTGAAAAAAGGGGTATTTAAATAAATTTACCAGTAATAAAGCCCAAAGCAAACCTAAACCAAAATCAGCTCCCGCGCGTGTGGATTGAACTAAATGTGAGACACCTATGGCAGCACCTGCAAACAATAGTCCTGGACCTAAATTCTTAATTTTGCTAACCATTAAGATTTTTGAATAATCGCAGCAAGTAGTTTTTTTGCCCGCAATAATTTCACTTTCACATTATTTATAGGTTCCTTAAGTTCTTCAGAAATTTCTTTATAACTCAATTCTTGAAAGTACCGCAAGTTAATGACTTCTTGATAATTAGGGTTTAGTTTTTTAATATCTCGAAGTAGTTTGGCTAAATTTTGTTCTGTTATTAACGTGTCCTCCGGGGAAGGGGATTCGTCAAGGATCTGGTACATTTTTTCATCATCATTTAAATTTCGAGTGTAAGTATGTTTCTTTTCTTTTCGTAATAAATCAATATGTATGTTTTTTGAAATAGTGATGAGCCATGTTTTAAATTTATAATGCTCATCGAAGGTTTCAATTTTATCAAATGCTTTTGAAAAGGTTTGAATGGTTATATCCTCTGCGTCATTTTCGTTTTCAATACGTTTTAATTGAAAACCGTATACATCATCCCAAAAAGTATCCAGCAAGTAATTGAATGCTTTTTGGTCGTTTTTTTTAGCCCGTTTTATAGCCTCGTTTATTTCCAATGATTTGGCTTTGAAATAAGATTAGTTATAAAGATAGATAATTGCATTATAATTAAAAATATTTCTAGGAAGGGAATCATTAATAATGTATCCTTTTCTCCCAATTTTTTTGTTGAATAGCCTATTGTTATATATTGAATGCAGATTCTTAACAGAACTAACGTCAAAACAATTTTCCATTTAAAAGTTACGGTTAATAATATAATAGCAAGTACCCAAAACAAGAGTTGAGATGTGTATAAGGTGGCTAGTAATATTTTATGCTTTAGCTTGTAATGATTCGCCGTTGAGATATGCCTTCTTTTTTGGTTAAACCAAGTTTTAAACTTAGTTTCTGGGATGGACATCGTGAAACTATTTTGAGAAAAACAAATGGCTGTATTGTTTGAAGTAGCAACCTGATTTATAAATAAATCGTCATCACCAGAACGTATATTCATGTGACTTATATAGCCATTAGCATTAAAGAATTCACTCTTTTTATAGGCCAAGTTTCTTCCAACCCCCATATAAGGTAACCCTATTTTGGCAAAAGAAAAGCAATTTATTGCGGTCAAAAGTGTCTCAAAACGAATGAGTTTATTTAAAATTGATTTTTTT
>Ga0207906_1000228_pt1 | contig 29814 bp, 21 predicted proteins | sample LinPmetageLP37_FD_184050 | JGI IMG/M metagenome (GOLD analysis project Ga0207906, IMG submission 184050) | Marine viral communities from the Pacific Ocean - LP-37 (SPAdes) | ecosystem: Environmental > Aquatic > Marine > Oceanic | place: Pacific Ocean | collected 2010-06-16 | reverse complement strand
ACCCCTTTTTAGTGATCGCCATTAGCATGGACCGTTCTTCTTTGGTTAATGTTACTTTGTAGCTCGCCATATGAGTTTTAGCAAAAATACAAAATATAACGCCAATTTACAAATGACATGACACTACTTTCTGTTAATTCTAATTTTTTCATAATTACAAAATATTAAGTTTACCTACTCTATTTAAAGGCTTTTCGGTTTACGCCTTATAAATAATAAGCAGCATATTAATAATCAAATTATAAAAACAATAATAAAACAACTCACAATAAGTAAGCAAAATGACTACATTTAAGATACCATCAATTTTTAAATAAACCCTTTTCCCCTAGCAACTAATACTAATTCTCTATTGCTATCATTATTTATATTAAAAATTTCTCTGAGTTTTCTTTTTCTTTTTTCAATGCCAGATTTAGATAATGGGATTAATTGAACCAATTCTTTCATTCTAGCGCCATTGGAAATTTCATGGAGAATCTTAATATCAATGTCGTCTAACACAACATTTACAGATGCTTTCTTCATTAACAAATCAATAACGGTTTGAGAATAGTAAGTTTGGTTTGAAATAAGTTTTTCAATGGAACGTATAAATTCCTTGGCACCAACATCGCACTTAATTAAAAACACTTCTGGGTTAATTGCTTTTAAAATGGAATTCAATCTTAAATTATCAGTGTACCCCGTACATACCAGTATTTTTGTATTTGGCATTAACGCTCTAATTTTCACACCTAAATCTTGACCGGATAAAATATTAAAATCCATAGCTGGAGGCAAACTAATATCTAAAAAAATGAAATCTATAGGCTTATTTGTAGTAGCATTTTTAATTTTATTATAAGCAATTTCACAGTCATTTGCTATATTAACACTAAAACAGACCGTCTTAAGATTATCTTCAATTGAAGAAAGTGCATTTTTAAAGCCATCAACAATTGCAAGATGGTCCTCAATTATTAAGACATTGTAGGGTTGTTTCATAATTTAATAGCATAAAACAAAAACGCCAAATAACATGTTATAAAACGTTTATGAATTCAATTATTAGCTATTAAATTTCTTTAAGGAGAATTAAAAGACCAAAATAATATATTTTTACTTACAATAAAAATTATAAAGATACTTAATTTAAAGCTTGCTTCAAATCTTGAATAATATCATCAACATGTTTTAATCCTACCGAAATAAAAACTTGTTCTTTGAATATAAATAGTTAAAATATAATTTGTTACAATTGTTATTGTTTACGGTAAACTTTATCTAACTTAATTACAAATTTGTATTACTAACAATGCAGATTTATACATTTTAAGTGCAATTTTTGCAATATTTGTTAAACAGAGCCAAAGATTATGAATTTAGCCGCTAGAAAATACCGATTAATTGAACGCCTTACCAATTTAGTAAGTGCTGAGAAATTAGATAAAATAGAACAGTTTTTAAATAAAGAAATATTTGAAGACGAATTACCCATACTAACGCAGGAACAAAAAGATTTATTGGATGAACGTTTAGCTAATCATAAAGCTAACCCAAATACAGGTAAAAATTGGAATACTATAAAATCTGATTTATCAAAATATGCCTCATGAGCTTATCATTAAACTTGAAGCTGAACTTGAATTGGTTGAAGCTTTGGAATGGCATGAAAAACAACTTAAAGGATTAGGAATCAGATTATTTCAAGAATTCAATGCTGTTTTTGATGAAATAGTTACAAACCCAGAATATTTCCAAAAAAAGTATGGTAATATCAGAATAAGATACAACCTATAAATTTAACTATGGCGTACATTACATTATAGAGAAAGATACTGTTTACAACATTATAGAGAAAGATACTGTTTACATACTCGCTATACTCCACACAAGTAGAAAACCCAATAAACCACTATGGATTTGAAATCCATAGCTTTAAAACAAAAGAATGAAATTCTTTTTAATGTTAGCTTGTCATTCCGATTGAGGTACGAAGAGGAATCTCATTATTATAAGATTTCTCGTCGCTCGTTCCTCTTCCGATAGCTATCGGAACTGTCGAAATGACAAGATGCTCTTAAAAGTTTATAGAAACTAATCCCGATAGCTATCGGGAGCAATGAATCCCGATAACTATCGGGAGCAGGGTTTTAACCTCTAACTAGATAATAAAAACATCTTAAATTATTTAGTATTTAAAGCTTGCTCCAAATCTTGAATAATATCATCCACATGTTCCAATCCTACCGAAATTCTTACCAATCCATCAGTAATACTCACTTGCAATCTGTCTTCTTCTGATAATTTACTGTGCGTCGTTGATGCCGGATGCGTCACAATACTTCTGGTATCGCCCAAATTAGCAGATAGTGAACACATTTTAATCGCATTTAAAAATTTGCGTCCTGCCTCAATACCACCTTTCACCTCAAAGGCCACAATATTACCACCTAGTTTCATTTGTTTTATGGCTACTTTATATTGTGGATGTGATTTTAAGAACGGATATTTTACCCAATTTACGTTTTTATGACCTTCCAAAAATTCAGCCACTTTTATCGCATTTTCACAGTGTTTATCAACTCTCACGGCAAGGGTTTCTAAACTTTTTGACAAAATCCATGCATTAAATGGTGATAAAGCCGGACCTGTATTTCTGGAAAATAGATAAATTTCTCTAATTAAATCGGCTCTACCGACTGTAACACCTCCTAAAACACGGCCTTGACCATCTATTAATTTAGTGGCTGAATGGATCACTAGATGCGCGCCATATTTGATAGGTTGTTGCAGATAGGGTGTTGCAAAACAATTATCAATCACTAAAATTAAGTTGTGCTTTTTAGCAATGCTACCTAATAATTCTAAATCTATAACATCAATAGCCGGATTTGTTGGCGATTCCGCATATAAAATCTTAGTGTTTGGAGTGATGAAGCTTTCAATGGTTTCAGGTTTATTGATATCGAAATAGCTTGTTGAAATCTGCCATTTTGGTAAGTAGGTTGTAAACAATGTATGTGTTGAACCAAAAACCGAACGAGCAGATACTATGTGGTCACCACTTTTTAGTAAGGCAGCAAAGGTTGAAAACACCGCTGCCATTCCGGTGGCAAAGGCGTAACCACTTTCAGCGCCTTCCATGTTACAAATTTTATCTACAAACTCCGTAGTATTTGGATTTGTAAAACGACTATAAATATTACGGTCTTTTTCTTCTGTAAAAGACGCACGCATATCTTCGGCATCTTCAAAAACAAAACTTGATGTTAAGTATATTGGACTGGTATGCTCTAAAAACTCCGTACGTTCTAATTGGGTACGAATGGCTTCTGTTTCAAACTGTTTTTTTTCTTCACTCATTAATTATTATTTTTATGTCCTCTGAAAATTTATTCTCTTTTTTGTCAGGCTGAGCTTGTCGAAGCCTATTTTATTTATAATAATAAAGCCAAAATATTTCGACAAGCTCAATATGACTTTAAATAGATGTTTCAGGCAAATATTTTAGGCCCTGAACTCTAAACCTGACATTAATTTATATGTTTTGACAGTCTTAATATATCTCCAAAAACACCTCGTGCGGTTACTGCTGCTCCTGCTCCTGCTCCTTGAATAACAATAGGTTGCTCTCCATAAGATTCTGTAAATATTTCAAAAATTGCGTCTGATCCTTTTATGTGACCCAACGTACTATCTTCTGGAATGGATATTAATTTCACTTCTAAATTTCCTTTATCTTGTGATAAATCTCCGGATAAATCACCAATATATCTTAAAACATGTCCGGGTTTTTGATTATCTTTTATTTTCTGAAATTCAACATCCAATTCCTTTAATTGCTTCAAGAAATCTTCTACAGAAATCTTTTGATAGGCTTCTGGGATTAAATTTTGAACTGAGACATCTTCAAATTCATTTTGCAAATCTAACTCTCTTGCCAAAATTAACAACTTTCTGGCTACATCATTTCCTGAGTAATCTTCTCTTGGGTCTGGTTCTGTAAAACCTTTATCAATGGTTTCCTGAATGATTTCACTAAATGGTTTATTTTGTACTGAAAAATTATTGAACAAATAACTCAATGTTCCTGAGAACACACCTCGGATTCTGGTTATATTTTCACCCGATTCATGTAGTAATTTAATAGTATCAATTAGAGGCAAACCAGCGCCAACAGTGGTTTCATATAAATATTGTTTGTTTTGTTCTTTTAATTTGGTGCGTAAATCTGTGTAAAATGTATGCGAAATGGTATTGGCTATCTTGTTGGACGAGACTAAATCAAAACCTGCTTCAACTAACGGAATATAATTTGTGTAAAATTTTGAACTCGCTGTATTGTCAACCGCAATTAAGTTTTCCATATGATGGGTTTTCGCAAATGCAATCACATTTTCAATGGAACTATTCAACGAAGAAGTTTTTATGATGTCCTTCCAGTTTTCACCAACACCTTTTTTGTTTAAAATGAGTTGTTTAGAATTTCCAATAGCAAACACATTTAGGTTAATAGCTTTTCTGTTTTCAATATCATCTTTTGATTTTAAGATCTGATTTATTAATGCGCTACCAACTAAGCCATGTCCAAAAATGGCTATATTTATTTTTTTTGAAATTCCGAATATTTCACCATGAATCACGTTCATAGCTTTATGTAACTGACTCTTTCTAACAACCAAACTAACGTTTCTGCCCGTCACCGTATTATTGAATAACAACGGCGTAATCTGATTTTTTATAAGTGCGTTAAACGGTTTATGAAATGAGCTTAATTCAATCCCAATTATTGAAATGACAGACACATCATCAATGATCCCAATCTTATTAACGTCTTGAGAATAAAAATCATTTTCAAATTCGCGCTCTAATGCTATGACTGCTTGAGTAGCTTTATCAGCATCTATTATTAATCCTATACCGCGTTCTGAAGAGCCTTGAGAAATAATACTCACACTGATATTATGGTCGCTTAAGGCTCTAAATATTCTGGCATCTACACCAATTTTTCCTAATAATCCGCGCCCTTCCAAGTTTAATAAGGCCACATTATCTAAAACAGATAAAGAAGTTACTTCTTTTGAGCTTGGTTTAGCCGTGATTAAAGTGCCTTCATCATCTGAATTAAACGTGTTTAAAATACGAAGACTTATATTTTTTTCAACTAACGGAATTATGGTTTTTGCATGTAAAACGGTGGTGCCAAAATTGGCCAGTTCATTGGCTTCACTAAATGACAACTCTCTTATTTTTTGTGCATCTTCAACCAAATCAGGATTTGCCGTAAAAATACCATTAACATGCGTGTAGTTTTGCAATTCCTCAGCATCTAAAAAATTTGCTATTAAAGCAGCAGAATAATTGCTTCCGTTTCGACCTAAAGTAGTTGTTTCATTTTTTGCATTTGAGGCAATATAACCCGCAACAACATGAACAACATCACCATTATTCTCTTTAAAATAACGCTTTACATTATCCTTTGATAATGGAATTATAGGTTGCGCATTTCCGAAAGTGGCATCCGTTTTTATAAGTTGCCGTGAATCTACAGCATTGGCTTTAATATGATGTTTATTAAGAAGTCCCACCAATAGTTTAACCGACAATAATTCACCTTGTGCTAGCACTTCATCTTTGATTTTTGGGCTATAATCCCCTAATAAACTAACCCCTTCAAAAAGTTTGTTTAAAACCGAAAACTCTGCCGTAAAATCAATAGTTTTCAAGGGTTCCTTTTGGTAGGTTTTAAAAGCTTCTAACTGTTCTTGATACGGCTCTCCTTTTTGGGCTTTATTCAAAATAGACTCCAACTCATCTGTAGCATGGTTTCTGGCAGAAACAACCACCGTGATTTTTTCACCATCATGCACTTTCTTTTTAATAATAGAAATAACCCTTTTCAAGCCATCGCCATTGGCCAAGGATTTCCCTCCAAACTTTAATACTTTCATTTTTCTTTTTTTAGAATTTGGCACAAAAATGCCTTCTATTATTTTTTCCAACTGCTCATATTCCATTAAAAAGGCATCGTGGCCATGGACAGAATTAATTTCATTATAGGTCACATTCGGGTTTGTTACTGCCAACTGTTTCTGAGTCAGTCTATTTTCTTCTGCCGTAAAAAACAAATCAGAATCAACACCCACAAGATGAATATTGGCATGAATATTTTCCAACACATTAAAGTCACTTCCTCTGTTTTTAGTGACATCAATGGTTTTAAGAAGTTGATTCATCAATTTATAAGCAGATAACTGAAACCGCTCTTGTAATTTATTGCCATGATGCAACAACCAACTTTCAACGTTAAAAATTTCTAATTCTTCATTTTTAGAGCGCTGAAAACGTTCCTTAAAAGACGCCGGAGTTCTATAACACAACATGGCGTGCATTCTGGCATCATGCACAGGATTGCTAGAATTTATGAGAAACTGCTCTTGAATTTGACAATTGGCAATCAACCAATCGGTAGATTTCCAATCGGTTGCCACAGGAATTAAATGTTCAGTAATATCAGGTGCTAATACCGCCATTTCCCATGCAATTCCACCACCCAAAGAACCACCAATAACGGCAAAAAGCTTCTGTATTTTTAAAGCTTCAATACCTTTTAAAAACAAATGCGCTATATCTCTTGAAACAAAATCCTTATAGTTTTCTATAACAAAACCATCATATCCATTTCCTGGGATATTAAACGCTAAAATGGTATATAATTTGGTATCAATGACTTTGTCAATTCCAACTAGATCCTGCCACCAGCCATCCTCTCCAGCCACATTACTATTGCCTGTTAAGGCATGATTAACCAAAACTATCGGAGAAGTTCCCATGGCTCTTCCAAATAATTGATAGCTTAACTTTATTTCAGGATAGTGGGTTTTACTTTCAGTGATGTAATCCTTAATAATAATATGTTGCAATGCTTTTTCCAAGATTACTTTATTCTTTTTATATGTTGCTGAATGCTGCTTTTAAATCGGCTTTTAAATCTTCAATATCTTCAATCCCAACGGATAACCGAATTAAATCTTTTGACGCACCTGATGATTCTTGCTCAGCATCCGTTAATTGTTGATGTGTAGTACTTGCCGGATGAATAATGAGCGATTTAGTATCGCCAATATTTGCCAATAATGAAAATAATTTAGAATTATCGGCAATGGCTTTTGCTGCATCATAACCTCCTTTGGCACCAAAAGTTACAATACCACTTTGACCTTTTGGTAAATATTTTTTGGCTAATAATTTATATGTACTAGACTCTAATCCTGGATAATTTACCCAAGCTACTTCATCTTGTTTTTGTAACCATTTTGCAAGTTCTAACGCATTTTCACTATGTTGTTTAATTCTTATCGGCAAGGTTTCTAAACCTTGAATAATTTGAAACGCGTTAAACGGACTTAAAGCACCACCAAAATCTCTTAAGCCTTCTAAAATTAATTTAAAAGTATAAGCAGCAGCTCCTAAAGCCTCATGATAAATTAAACCGTGATATCCTGCGGAAGGCTCTGTGAATTCTGGGAATTTACCATTTGCCCAATTAAAGGTTCCCGCATCAATAATAGCGCCTCCAAGCGAATTTCCCTGACCTCCAATATATTTAGTTAATGAATGAATGACTATGTCAGCGCCATGTTTTATGGGATTTAATAACACCGGAGTAGCAACTGTGTTATCAACTATAAATGGAACACCGGCCGCTTTTGAATGTTTAGAAATGGCTTCTAAATCCAATACATCTAACTTAGGATTCCCTAAAGATTCTACAAAAAAAGCTCTGGTATTATTCTTTATTGCTTTTTTGAAATTATCAGGATTATCAGCATCCACAAACGTGGTTGTAATGCCTAATCGAGGTAAGGTTACTTTTAATAAATTATAAGTCCCTCCATACAAACTACTTGAAGCTACAATATGGTCACCAGCTTTTAAAAAAGTTAACAGTCCCGTTGAAATGGCCGCCGTTCCTGAAGCAAAAACAACAGCACCTATCCCACCTTCAACAGCGGCTAATCGATCTTGTAAAATTTGATTGGTTGGATTATTAAGTCTGGTATAAATAAACCCTAACTCCTTTAATGAAAATAAATTGGCCGCATGATCTGAATTATTAAAAACATACGATGTTGTTTGATAAATAGGAACTGCTCTGGTTCCTCCTGTTGCGGTGACATCATGTCCTGCATGTAATGCCTTAGTGGCTAAATGTTGAGTGCTCATTTTTCTAGTTTTTTTGAGTTAATATTAGATTCCCGCTTTTGCGAGAATGACAATTTAAAAGGAAACTTCGATATCATATATCTCAGAATTCTTTTTCGATTAAAACAAATCCCGATAGCTATCGGGACAAATGCCCTTTCGCTAATGTACTTAATAGAAAAATGTTAAAAAGAAACTATAAAATTACTTGAAGTAATTTCGTTTAGTTATCTATCCAAAACAGCAGTTAATGTACTGTTTAAGTAGAATTTAGCACCTTCTTTATGAATAAAGGGTTGCTAAGGTTTCAAAGGGTCTAATCCCTCCACCTTTCTTGATAACATCTCAATAAGTTATTGAACTTTGTGAATGCAAATATTCGGTTAGAAAAATTTAAAATCCTAATTTTTATACAAAAAATTAATAAAAAATTTATTTTCTTAATAAACTTGCTTCAAATTTTTCTTTAATAATTAATCCAATAGGTTTATTTTCTATTTTGGATTCCAGCCATGAAATAATATCTAAATATAAAAAGGCACGACTTTGATATGGATCATCTTCAAACTGCTTTAATTTATGATGAAGTTTCACAAATTCCGCCTTTACTTCATTAGGATAAATATCACCCAAGCCTCTTAAAAACCTGATGAATTCTTTTTGAACTTCATACAAATCCTCCATTTTAATTAAAAACTTGTATGTGCTTTTTATGAGGGATTCCAAATTGTAATCCATTCCCGCTTCATAATGTGCTACCAGATTTAATATTCTGGCAAAGCACAATAAATCTTCACGCATTTCAAGAGATTTATTGTTAATGATTTTTTCTAAAAAGAAAATACATTTTTTATTTTCACCGGCTCCAAAATATATGCTCGCAATTTTATAATAAAACACCATAACGTGATGCTCATCAATTCTATCCTGGTATTTTTTTAAATTTTCTAAAACCTGAGTCACCATAGGTAAACCCTCTTGAAAACTGCCTTCAATAAAATGAAGGTTAAACCTATTGTTGTAAATGTATAAAAAGGCCAATCCTTCAACATTGTCATCCACCGGAAACCAAGTTTCTTTGGTTACAGATTCTAACTCATGTAGTGTTGATTTAAATTTTTCATAATGGCGTAGATAATATAGCGACTCTAACAAGTAATGATTCCCTTTTAAAAAAAATACCGGATTCAAAACAATCTGATCTTTATTGTCATAAAAAAGAGCAACCCATTTTGCCGAATATTTATAACATGATAAAAAATCCTGAGTTAAAAAACTATACCATAAATATGCTTTATAAAGCCATAATTTTTCTCTAAAACCCAACTTATTAAATTTGTATTTAGGAAGCCTGTCATTAAAGTAATCAGTAATTCGTTTCGTCTCCTTATCATTTTTTACATAACCCGTTTTAAGGAATAAACCATATAATTGTAATGATAAATTTGATAGTTTACTTGCTATTACATTTTGTTGACTTAGTTCTTTTGCTTGTATAGTCAGTTCATCTGCCCTATTACTTATACTTCTTGTAATGTACTGTGATTCAATGACTTTTTCAAGTTCAACAATTTCATAAGCAATGTTTTTTTCTTCATTAGCTATCGCTACACTTTTAGCTTTATCCAATATCTTAAGGCTCTGTTTATATAACCCTTTATGATACAAAATAGTGGCAAAATCTAACTGCTCTCGAATTTGAATTCTTATATTTTGATGTGATGGATTTAATCTTAACGAAATAAGAATTTGTTTATATAAATGCGCTTTTAAATTTGATAATTGTTGTTTTTTTACAATGCCTTTTTTTAGAATAATGGCTTCGTCATAAAACGGCAACTTTTCTAAAATATTAAATAACATTAAAAATTTAGAGTCATCATTCACCCCTAATCTGCCAACATATAGTTTAAACTGTCTCTTCTCAGATTTTGAGAGGGATTTAATCAATACAAACAAATTATCTTTTTGCTCTTTTGTCATAGTTGTAATACTAGCTTTAAATCATTGAAATACAATATTTTAAACTAAGTATAATCTAGTTAAACATCGTAAAAAAAATGTGACGTATTCTACATTTAGGAAACCAAAATATACATTCGTAGAACAATAAGAAAATTTATTTGAATAAATGTTAGATAAGAACGTACAAATTTTTGATACAACCCTTAGAGATGGAGAACAAGTTCCTGGCTGTAAATTAAATACAGATCAGAAATTAGTGATTGCTGAACAGTTGGATTTTTTAGGTGTAGATATTATTGAAGCAGGTTTTCCTGTGTCAAGTCCTGGTGATTTTAAATCTGTTGAAGCCATTTCAAAATTAATAAAAAACGCTACGGTTTGCGGACTTACAAGATCGGTAGAGAATGATATAAAAGTTGCTGCTGAAGCCTTAAAATATGCTAAAAAACCTAGAATTCATACAGGCATAGGAACTTCAGACTCTCATATAAAATTTAAATTCAAATCCAATCAAAAAGATGTTATGGAACGCGCCTTTGCAGCCGTAAAATACGCAAAATCTTTTGTTGAAGATGTAGAGTTTTATGCTGAAGATGCCGGCAGGACAGATAATGAGTATTTAGCCAGAGTTTGTGAAACTGTAATTAAAGCCGGCGCTACGGTTTTAAATATTCCAGATACCACTGGGTATTGCTTACCACATGAGTATGGTGCTAAAATTAAATACTTAAAAGAAAACGTAAAAGGAATTGAAAGAGCTATATTATCCTGTCATTGTCATAATGATTTAGGATTGGCAACAGCGAATTCCATTGAAGGTGTTATTAATGGGGCAAGACAGATTGAATGTACCATAAATGGTATTGGTGAGCGCGCGGGAAACACCGCTCTTGAAGAAGTTGTAATGATTTTAAAGCAGCATCCTTATTTAAATTTAGATACAAATATCAAAACTGAAATGCTATACGGTATTAGTCAATTAGTGTCTGATAGTATGGGTATATATACCCAACCAAATAAGGCCATAGTTGGTGCCAATGCCTTTGCTCATAGTTCTGGTATTCATCAAGATGGGGTTATTAAAAATAGGGAAACCTATGAAATCATTAACCCTAAAGATGTTGGTGTGACCGATTCATCTATAGTGCTTACAGCAAGAAGTGGTAGAGCCGCTTTAGCTTATAGAGCAAAGAATATTGGTTATGAATTAACTAAACTTCAATTGGATGAAATATATGCTAACTTTTTAGATTTTGCTGATAAAAAGAAAGAGATTGATGATTCAGATATTCATCAAATTATAGAATCAAGTATAGTTTATAAAGAAATTATTTCAGCCTAATAATTAATGAAATGAAATTACATATTGCTGTTTTACCCGGTGATGGTATCGGACCAGAAGTGATTGCCCAAGGTGTTAAAGTTTTGAAAGCTATTGGTATGTGTTTTGGCCATATTTTTACTTTTGAATATGGTTTGATTGGCGGGGCTGCTATTGATAAAACAGGAACGGCGTTACCTGAAGAAACCCTTGATCTTTGCAAGAAAGTGGATGCTATTTTGTTTGGCGCTATTGGTGAACCTAAATATAATAATGATACTGCGGCTAAAGTTAGACCAGAACAAGGTCTTTTAGGATTACGAAAAGAACTTGATTTGTTTGCCAATATAAGACCCGTTATTGCGTATGAAGACCTTTTAAATCATTCGCCATTAAAGAAAAAGAAAATCAAGGATGCTAATATTGTTATTTACCGTGAACTAAGTAGTGGTATTTATTATGGTGAAAAAAAACTAAGTGATGACGGCAATACAGCTTCTGATATCTGTGCATACACGCGTTTTGAAATAGAACGTATTGCACATTTAGCGTTTAAAGCAGCTCAGTCCAGAAAAGGCAAATTAACTTTAGTTGATAAAGCCAATGTACTTGAAAGTTCAAAACTTTGGCGCAAGGTTCTTCAAGAACTTGCACCTTTATATCCAGATGTTACTTTAGCCTTTTTGTTTATTGATAATGCTGCCATGCAACTTATTTTAAACCCAAGACAATTTGATGTTATTTTAACAGAAAATATGTTTGGAGATATTCTTTCGGAAGAAGCCAGCGTTATTGTTGGTTCTATTGGATTATTGGCTTCTGCTTCCTTAGGGCCAAAATATGCCATGTTTGAACCTATTCACGGCGCTTATTCCAAGGCAACAGACAAAGGTATTGCTAACCCTATCGCAGCTATTTTGGCAACAGCCATGCTTTTAGATCATTTTGGATTATATGATGAAGCTGCCTTGGTTAGAAAAGCCATAGATAAATCATTACAACTTCACATAACCACACCAGATTTGAACACCAAATATGACAACATTTCTACAAGTAAGGTTGGTGATTTTATTGAAGATTATATAAATAATCCTGAAGAAACAAATTTAAATTTTACCAATATACATTTAGGACAATCCACGATCATTTAATTATATGAATTAGTCAGCAACCAATTAAAATTTATGGATTTCAAAAGAGCATCTTAAGGATGTTCTTTTTTTGTTTTATAATTTTTAAATAAAATTAAGCGCCCACAATCATTCTTGATTTTTTGCGAAAAACCAACTTAAAAATCCTTACCACTAGCATACTCAATATCACAGTATAAATAAATAGTACTGTTGCCATTAAACCAACATTAAAAGCCCCTAAAGTATGGGTTCCAAAAACAAACTTAAATAACGGATAGGATGCATATAAAATATACCCGTGCATAAAATATATAGAAAAAGAATCTCTGGCAACAGGCTTCATCCAATTGGGTTGCTTCTCACCAAGTTTCTTAAACATCATGATGAAAATAATTGAAAAACCTATTTTTTGAATATAAAAAAACGTTTCTTTTAATGAAACTTTACCATACATATCTATGTCATTCACATATAAATAAAACAATACCACCGTTGCTAAAACAGATGTGGCCATAATAACATTTTTATGTTTTTTGAGAGACCCCAATTTAGCTTCCAAATCGGCACCCAAATACATACCTACTGCATAAGCTCCCATAAAATAAATCATAGTTTCCAATTTTAAAGAATAATCAGAAACCAATGGAATACGAGAAACAAAAAGAGGTATTCCCATAATTATTAAGAATAACACTTTGGTTAATTGATTGGTTTTTTGAAGAAAACCTAACAATGGTGTTACCATATATAGAAAAATCAAAACCGGAATATACCATAGCACAAAACTGGCTTTCCCAAATAATAGATTCATGAATGCTTTAGAAAAATAATATCCCAATCCTTTTTCAAAACTTAAAGCATTTTTAAACTTTATATTTATTAGGGTAAATACCAATGTAAAAAAAATATAAGGCAACAGAATGTTTTTAAGTTTGCTTTTATAAAATTTGGAATAGCCTTTTGGCTTTAAAATTTTCGAAAATAACAACCCTGAAATAACTGCAAAATAAATGGTACTGTCATGATAGAATATTTCACTTATCATTAAAACCGGATTTGAAACATCAAATACGCCATAAGCACCAATGCAAGCCGCAGCAACAGCATGACCTAGTACAATTTTTAAAATGGCCAACCCTCTAAAACTGTGTAAATACCCTAAAAATTGAGGGGGTTTAATATCTGTAACATTTGTTTTAACCAATAGCCTAATCTAAATTAATTTTGTAATATCAATACGTATCAATCTCACAATCCAAACAAAACCAAGATAAATCATTTTTTTGAACGAATTCAAAATATTCTTCATCAAGAATTTAACGGGTAACAAATCTATAAACAAATCATGAAAACTACTATAATGGATTTGTGTTTTTGGGCGTTACCCTGTGGGTCGCGCTTTTCGTTTCAATCTTTTTACGTCTTTATGAAGAAAATTTCTAATTTTTTGTGGCTATCTCTTAATGCCAAGTAATTACTTCGTCGTCCCGATAGCTCCTAAAATCCGCATGTCTATGTTATAGCGTGTTATTTTTGACGAATCGGGAATGTAAAGTTTCCATTCCTTGTCTTGGAGGTGTTGTTGACCTATATTTTATTTTTTCTATATGGATTATCCTCGTTTTTTAGGGTAGATACAGTCTTTTTTTTGAGTTGTGGCAATATCGTTCTTTCCCGAGTCTTTCAGGTCTTTAAAATTTTCCGTTCCTGCACTTGTTTTCTTGCTAGCGCTAAGTCTGGTAATCTTTGGACGTGTAGATCCTTAGCTTGAACTGTCTGCTCTGTTTGATCCACTTTGCGGGCAATGTGATAAACCTGAAGATGAATTTCTTCATCCTGAAACTGGGCTTTAGGAACTTGTTCCTTTTAGAGAAATACAGGATTATTTTACTGTACAGGTTCCTGAATATGGCTGTGAAATAGAGAAAAACAAGGTTTTTGTTCAAAGTTGAGAAGGGCATATTGTTCCATCCAAAATCATTTTTAAGGATATCAAATTGACGTTCCATATTTCCTCTTTGATTATGGAACCCTACGACACTTTTAGTGTCTTGATCAAAATCGTTGGTAATTATTGCCCTGTATTCATAGGCATCTTGGGTAATCAGGTCTATTTGTCTGTTGTTTTTCAGCTTTCTTTTAACTGCCAGTCTATATTTTTTTGTTTCCAACCCTTTTTCCCTGCTCTGTCTTTCAAAAGGATATATTTCGATGGTTCCCACTTCGATGGGGCCGTCTTTATCCTTCATTTCCTCCCAATGGGAAACTTCTGGAAAATACTTTTCGATGTAATCATTTCTGCAACCTATATAAAAATTATCAACCTTGGTTTCCAGGAAAGAAATAACTTCATGCTGATACGATGCTGCGTCAGCTCTAAAGTTGTTGGTTTTTTTGGAACCCAATAAATCGAAAACTCTTGTAAGTGTTTCTTTCTGGAATGATTTCGCATCTGAATTTCCGTTTCTGTTTTCAATATAAAGGATATGGCCCTCATTTAACGTACACACTCCTGGTTGTTACCCATAGTCTCTTTTATATGTCATTTGACTGTCCTGCTTCTCATTGAAGATGATTGTGTTATCGTAGTCAACAGTAAGTATCCCTGGGTTGAAAACCCCAATTCCTTCAAGAATTTCAATGTTTAAACGTTCTAATTTTGTATTAGCGCAATATTGATGGGTGACTGCACCACGCTTGGTTTTACAAGTCTGGATCGGTTCCGCTAGCTTTATGAAAGGGTTGTCAAGGAAATGGCTCTTTAAATTGGTCTGTAAATCTTCGATACAATCTCCTCCACAGAGGTAAACCGATTTGAGGGAATAGAAAATATCCTTCCAATTGTATTTACTTTGATTAACCATTGGAGGTAAACAGTCAGTGCAGGGTTGATCGATTTTAATCTTGTTTAAATAGTCAAAAACAAAATTTGCTCCTCCAAAAGCTGATATCGGACCTGATTTTATTGTCTTCACATTTGTAGTATTGGTCAACACTAATTTAGGTGAATATTACAAAGCTGCAAAGCTTTACCCAATAAGGTTTTGCAGCATTTTTATTGAAAGACATGCGGATTCAAGGAGCTATCGGGAGAATTAACCTGTAAAGTGCAAGTTATTGATTTACAGATTACTTAGAAATAAAAATTTCTCGTAATGACTGTTAATATATACTTTTTAGACAGCCTCATACAGATGAAGTATTATTATAACCCAAAAGCTTTTTTAACCTTATCAACATAATCCAGCTTTTCCCAGGTAAACAATTCCACATCTAAAGTGATGTTATCGCCATTCGGCTGACTGAATGTTTTTGTTACTATTTCATTTTTTCGTCCCATATGTCCGTAAGCAGCAGTTTCACTATAAATTGGAGCACGAAGCTTTAAGCGTTCTTCAATAGCGGCCGGACGCATATCAAAAAGTTTTGATATTTCTTTTGCAATTTCGCCATCGGTCATATTAAAAGGACAGGTTCCATATGTGTCAACAAAAATAGAAGTTGGTTCAACTACACCAATAGCATAAGACACTTGCACCAATACTTCATCGGCAACGCCAGCTGCTACTAAATTTTTTGCAATGTGTCGAGCCGCATAAGCAGCACTTCTATCCACCTTACTAGGGTCTTTACCAGAAAACGCACCTCCACCATGAGCACCTTTTCCACCATAAGTGTCCACTATAATTTTTCGCCCTGTTAGTCCTGTATCACCGTGTGGCCCTCCAATAACGAACTTTCCTGTTGGGTTAATGTGATAAGTAATATCATCATTAAATAACAACTGGATCTGCTCAGGAAGTTGTGCGATCACTCTAGGGATTAAAATGTTAATGATGTCTTTTCTGATTTTATTCAACATAATTCCTTCTTCATCAAAGTCATCATGTTGGGTAGACACTACAATGGCATCAATGCGTTGCGGATTATTATCATCACTGTATTCAATGGTTACCTGACTTTTAGAATCTGGTCTTAAATAAGTAATATCCTTATTTTCTCGTCGTAAAAGTGCAAGTTCAATTAAAATACGGTGAGACAAATCCAAAGCCAACGGCATGTAATTTTCGGTTTCATTAGTGGCGTAACCAAACATCATTCCTTGGTCACCAGCACCTTGTTGGTCTTTGCTCGCTCTGTCAACACCACGGTTTATATCTTCAGACTGCTCATGAATTGCAGAAAATATACCACATGAATTGCCATCAAACATATAGTCACTTTTTGTGTAGCCAATTTTATTTATAGTGTCTCTTGCTATCTTTTGAACATCTAAATAGGTGTTGGATTTTACTTCACCGGCAAGTACCACTTGACCAGTTGTAACTAAAGTTTCACAAGCCACTTTTGAATTTACATCAAAAGCCAAAAAATTATCAATTAAAGCATCGCTAATTTGATCTGCCACTTTATCCGGATGTCCTTCAGAAACACTTTCCGAAGTAAATAAATACGCCATTTTTTATTATTTATGAAGGAGATTTGACGAGGACGTCGAAGGTAGTTTACACTGCCTTTAGCATTTTTATTTATGCTTAAATAAATTAGCATAAGAGGTTGCAATCAGTCAAATCTTTCCTCTATTAATTATAGGTGCAAAATTAAAAAAATAAAAGGAATGGCAAGTACATTTAGGTTTTTTTCAATGTAAATTTGTGCGTTATTTTTATAAATTGAAATTTTGACTTCATAAAGGTGAAACCCAAATTTCTTATTTCATTTCAAATAATTAGTATTGAATTAATTATTAAGTAGGAGGATAAATATTATAAGGATTGAACAAAATTTAAAAATCTTAGCAAAAAGAGATGTGTTTTATTAGTTTTTTTCAGTTTTGAACATCATAAAATAAGCAAACTAAATACTTGTTAATCAGAATATTAATTCAGTATAAAGTAGAATGAATTTAAACTTAAAAAGGATTGGATAGAATTAATAAAAGTGTAATATTTTAATTTCGAACTCTATTTTAAACATTTTATAAATTTTAAAGAACATAATAATTCTTTAACCCATTAAATATTAAACAAGATAGCGCATATTGTTATTTTTAAAAACATGAATAAACTTAATAAATACAGCAAAACAGTAACTCAAGACCCAACACAACCGGCAGCACAGGCCATGCTTTACGCTATTGGCTTTAAAGATGAAGATTTTTTTAAGCCCTTAGTTGGTATTGCAAGTACAGGATTTGAAGGAAATCCCTGTAACATGCATTTGAATGACTTAGCTAAATTGGCAAAACAAGGAACCTTAAATGAAGATGTTATTGGGTTGATTTTCAATACCATAGGCGTAAGTGATGGTATTTCTATGGGAACTCCAGGAATGCGTTACTCATTACCTTCTCGTGATATTATAGCAGATTCTATGGAAACAGTTGTGCAAGGAATGAGTTATGATGGGTTAATTACTGTGGTTGGATGTGATAAAAATATGCCAGGTGCGTTAATGGCGATGATTCGTTTAAACAGACCTTCCATTTTGGTTTTTGGTGGTACCACAGATTCTGGGTGCCATAATGGAAAAAAACTGGACATTGTTTCTTCGTTTGAAGCTTGGGGTAGTAAAGTTGCTGGAACCATGGAAGAGACTGAATATAAAAGCATTATAAAAAAATCTATTCCAGGTGCAGGAGCTTGTGGTGGTATGTATACAGCCAACACCATGGCATCGGCCATTGAAGCTTTAGGCATGACGTTGCCTTTTAATTCATCGAATCCGGCAAGAAGTAAAGAGAAAGAATTAGAGTCAATAAAAGCCGGTGAAACCATGCGAATGTTGCTCGAAAAAGATATTAAACCTTTAGATATTATTACCAGAAAATCATTAGAAAACGCTGTTCGTTTGGTGACTATTTTGGGAGGTTCAACCAATGCTGTGTTACACTTTTTGGCTATTGCAAGAGCGGCTCAAATAGATTTTACGCTTAAAGATTTCCAGGATATTAGTGATAATACCCCATTTTTGGCCGACTTAAAACCAAGTGGTCAATATTTAATGGAAGATTTACATGCGGTTGGTGGAACTCCTGCAGTATTAAAATATCTTTTGAAAAAAGGCATGCTTCATGGCGATTGTTTAACCGTTACCGGTAAAACATTGGCAGAAAATTTATTGGATGTTGCTGATTTGAAAGTCGGACAGCAAGTTATTAAACCTATTGAAAACCCTATTAAAATCTCAGGTCACTTACGAATGCTTTATGGGAATTTAGCAGAAGAAGGAAGTGTTGCTAAAATTACCGGGAAAGAAGGATTAAGATTTCAGGGAAAAGCAAAAGTATTTGAGGGGGAATATGACGCAAATGATGGTATTCGTGATGGAAAAGTGGTGAAGGGTGATGTGGTGGTTATTCGTTATGAAGGCCCAAAAGGAGGCCCTGGCATGCCAGAAATGTTAAAACCAACAGCAGCCATTATGGGTGCCGGATTAGGAAAAGATGTGGCTTTAATTACTGACGGACGTTTCTCTGGAGGCACTCACGGATTTGTAGTAGGCCATATTACTCCTGAAGCTCAGGAAGGCGGAACCATTGCGTTTGTTAAAGATGGTGACATCATCACTATTGATGCAGAAACAAATTCAATTATCCTTGAAGTTTCAGAAGAAGAATTACAAAAAAGAAGACAAAACTGGACATCACCAAAATTAAAATTTGATCGTGGTGTGCTTTACAAATATGCAAGAACAGTTTCATCAGCCTCAAAAGGATGTGTAACGGATGAATTTTAACAAATTCCTTTGAAAAAAGGAATCTCATAATCGAAAAGCCATAAGTCCAGTCTAATGAAAAGTGAAAATAGTTTGAGAAGAGAGGAGCAAACAAGAGTAAGAATAACAAAAATATTGAGATTCCTTTTTTCAAAGGAATGAAAAAAAAGTTTTCAATGAAAGAAACACAAACGATAGAATTAATGGAAAAGTCAACGGAGGCTACTATTAAGGTGTCTGGTGCTGAAGCAGTAATAAAATGCCTTCTTGAAGAAGGTGCTACTTTAGCTTTTGGATATCCAGGGGGCGCCATTATGCCTGTGTATGATGAAATATATAAATACCAAAATCAATTCCATCATGTTTTAACACGACATGAACAAGGAGCCATTCACGCTGCTCAAGGATTTGCGCGTGTCACTGGAAAGCCAGGTATTGTGTTTGCTACTTCAGGTCCTGGAGCTACCAATTTGGTAACAGGAATAGCAGATGCTCAAATTGATTCAACACCTTTAGTATGTATTACCGGACAAGTGGCTTCGCACTTGTTAGGTTCTGATGCGTTTCAGGAAACAGATATCATTGGAATATCAACTCCAGTTACAAAATGGAATTATCAAATTACAAAAGCTTCAGAAATTCCTGAAGTAATTGCTAAAGCATTTTATATAGCAAAAAGTGGTCGTCCAGGACCAGTGTTAATTGATATTACTAAAGATGCTCAAATAAGTGAATTAGATTTTTCATATAAAAAATGTGAAAAAGTAAGAAGTTATAAACCAGCACCAAAATTTGATATTGAAAAGATAAAAGAGGCTGCAACTCAAATTAATATGGCTAAAAAACCATTTATTGTTTGGGGTCAAGGCGTTATTATTGGAGAGGCAGAACAAGAATTTAAAAAGTTTATTGAAAAAACAGGTATTCCTTCAGCCTCTACAGGATTAGGATTATCAGCGATTGAAACAGACCATCCTTTATATGTTGGTATGGTGGGGATGCATGGAAATTATGCGCCAAATGTTCTTACAAATTCATGCGATGTCTTAATTGCAATAGGAATGCGTTTTGATGATCGGGTTACGGGTAATTTAAATTCGTATGCTAAACAAGCTAAAATCATTCATTTTGAAATTGACCCCGCTGAAGTGGATAAAAATGTAAAAACAGATATTGCTGTTTTAGGTGATGTTAAAAAAACATTGGCTGAAATTATGCCTTATGTAAATAAAGGGGAGCACAAAGAATGGATGCAAGAATTCAATAAATTGCTTGATATAGAAAATAAAACGGTCATAAATGACCAATTAAATCCCACCAAGGTAGGCTTAACAATGGGTGAAGTTATGGCAGGAATAAATCGCTATACTAATGGTGAGGCCATTATTGTTTCAGATGTGGGGCAACATCAAATGTTCGCATGGCGTTATTCTAAATTTGTAAAAACAAGAAGCAATGTAACTTCAGGCGGTTTAGGCACTATGGGATTCGCGTTACCAGCGGCAATAGGGGCTAAATTGGGAGCTATGAACCGTGAGGTCGTTGCCATTATTGGCGATGGTGGTTATCAAATGACTTGTAATGAGCTAGGAACTATACTTCAAACAAAAGCGGCAGTAAAAATCGTAGTTTTAAATAACGGGTATTTAGGAATGGTACGCCAATGGCAAGAATTATTTTTTGATAAACGATATGCATCTACAGAAATGATAAGTCCCGATTTTGTTAAGCTAGCCGAGGCTTATGATATTGAGGCAATTAGAGTTTCTAAACGTGAAAATTTAGAAGAGGCAATAAAAACTATGATTCAATCAAAAGAAGCTTTCTTTTTGGAAGTAGTTATTGAAAAAGAAGATAATGTTTTTCCAATGATTCCATCAGGGGCAAGTGTTTCAGATATAAGATTAAGTTAAGAATGGAAGAGAAGCAAAATTTTACGATTTCAGTATATACTGAAAATAATGTTGGAATATTAAACCGCCTATCGGCCATATTTTTAAAGCGTCACATTAATATTGAAAGCATGACCGTTTCAAAATCTGAAATTGATCACGTTCATAGATTCACGTTTGTGGTAATTGTTCCAAAAACACTTATTCAAAAAGTTGTAGGTCAATTAGAAAAACAAATTGAAGTTATTGGAGCTTTTTATCATACAGAAGATGAAATTATTTATAATGAAACGGCACTCTTTAAAATCTCATCAGAGCATTTATATGATGAAAGAATTCAGAATAAATTAAAATTCAGAAGGGCACATATTATAACTATTACAGAAACGTTTTTTGTCATTGAAGCATCTGGTTTAAAGGCAGATATAGATAATATGTATGAAAAATTAAAGCCATTTGGTTTATTGCAATTTGTTCGTTCAGGGCGCATAGCAATAACACGACCTAAAATGGCAATAACAGAAATATTACGAGAAATTAATTAAAGAATAAATAAAAAATGGGAAATTATTTTAACACGCTTTCATTAAGAGATAAATTAGCTCAATTATCAAAGTGTAGATTTATGCAATCTTCAGAATTTGAAGATGGTGTAAATGTTTTATTAGGAAAAAAAATTGTGATTGTTGGTTGTGGTGCTCAAGGACTGAATCAAGGATTGAATATGAGAGATTCAGGTTTGGATATATCTTATACGTTGCGTGAAGCTGCAATTAAAGAGAAGAGAGCGTCTTACAAAAATGCTACTGATAATGGGTTTAAAGTGGGGACGTATGAAGAATTAATTCCTTCAGCCGATTTGGTGTTAAACTTAACGCCAGATAAACAGCACACAAGTGTGGTTAAGGCTATTATGCCATTAATGAAAAAGGGTGCTACATTATCGTATTCTCATGGATTTAATATTGTGGAAGAAGGTATGCAAATCCGAAAGGATTTAACAGTTATTATGGTAGCTCCAAAATGTCCGGGATCTGAAGTTAGAGAAGAATACAAGCGAGGTTTTGGTGTGCCAACATTAATTGCCGTGCATCCGGAAAATGACCCGGAAGGAAAAGGTTGGGTGCAAGCAAAAGCGTATGCAGCAGCAACTGGAGGTGATAGAGCTGGTGTTTTAGAATCCTCTTTTATTGCTGAAGTAAAAAGTGATTTAATGGGTGAGCAAACCATTTTATGTGGCGTGCTTCAAACAGGCGCCATCTTATCGTTTGATAAAATGGTTGAAGAAGGCATTGAACCAGGATATGCTGCAAAATTAATTCAATTTGGTTGGGAAACTATCACCGAAGCTTTAAAGCATGGTGGTATTACCAATATGATGGATCGTTTATCAAATCCAGCAAAAATCAAAGCTTTTAAATTATCAGAAGAATTAAAAGATATCATGCGTCCGTTATTTCAAAAACATATGGATGATATCATGTCTGGTCACTTTTCTAAAACAATGATGGAAGATTGGGCAAATGACGATAAAAACTTATTAACCTGGAGAGCTGCAACTGGTGAAACGGCCTTTGAAAAAACGACTGCAACTAGCAAAGAAATTTCTGAACAAGAATATTTTGACCACGGAACTTTGTTGGTGGCATTTGTAAGAGCTGGTGTTGAGTTGGCTTTTGAAACCATGACTGAATCTGGGATTGTCGCGGAATCTGCTTATTATGAATCATTACATGAAACACCGCTAATAGCAAATACCATTGCGCGTAAAAAGTTATATGAAATGAATAGAGTTATTTCTGATACGGCTGAATATGGTTGTTATTTATTTGATCATGCGTGTAAACCTTTATTAAAGGATTTCATGAAAACTGTAAAAACAAATGTTATCGGGGCTTCATTTAGCAAATCAAACGGTGTTGATAATAAAGAATTAATCGCTGTAAATAAAGTAATTAGAAATCATCAGGTTGAAAAAACCGGTGCTGTTTTAAGAGCCTCCATGACCGCTATGAAAGTGATAAAAACTGAAGAAAATGCACAAGTTTCTGTTTTAGCATAAACTGATTTAAGCATTAATTAAAATATTAAGCCACACATTTTCTTGAAAATGTGTGGCTTTCTTGTTGTTTAAATAAACTTTCTTGTAAATGAAAAGCAATCTCATTGCAAAGTAAAGTCACGAAAACGATTGCGATTTAAGTAATTTATTTTCAAGTAATTAAAAGACTGATAATCTGCTATTTTTTCAATTTATACCATATTAAAAAAAGAGTTCAAATGAATTAATAAGTATATTAGCATTAAGTTTTTAACTTTATATTTTTCATATGAAAACACCTTTTTTAGAAATTCCAGAAGCCTATAAAATTAATTCTCTTTTACATCAAAATACTTATTTAGTTGCTGGAGAATTAAAAAAATGGGAAGGCGAAACAACCAATATATATTCCACAATTTCATCTACAGAAGCATACAAACCAACCTTATTGGGAAGTGTTCCGGAACAAGGTAAAACAGAAGCTTTAGAGGTATTGGATGCAGCCTGTTTAGCCTATGATAAAGGACAAGGCTTATGGCCAACCATGAAAGTTTCAGACCGCATAAAATGTATGGAAACCTTTGTTGGTATGATGAAGACCAAACGGGATGCTGTTGTAAAATTATTAATGTGGGAAATCGGTAAAAACTTACCGGATTCAGAAAAGGAATTCGATAGAACCGTCGATTATATTTATGACACGATTGAAGATTATAAACAAATGGATCGTGATAGTGCTAAATTCAATAAAAGTGATGGCATTTATGCACATATAAGGAGAGGGCCACTGGGTGTTGTTTTGTGTTTAGGGCCTTATAATTACCCACTAAATGAAACGTTTTGCTTACTTATTCCAGCTTTAATCATGGGGAACACGGCAATTTTTAAGCCAGCCAAACATGGTGTGTTGCTTATTGCACCTTTATTAGAAGCCTTTCAAAAAAGTTTTCCAAAAGGAGTAGTGAATATTATTTTTGGTCGTGGTCGTGTAGTAGCCTCTCCGATTATGGCATCAGGAAAAGTGGATATATTGGCTTTAATTGGTAATAGTAAATCAGCCAATGCCCTGCAAACGATTCATCCTAAAAAAAATAGATTGCGACTGGTATTGGGGTTAGAAGCTAAAAATCCAGCTATTGTATTGCCTGATGCCGATTTAGATTTAGCTATTGATGAATGTATTGCAGGGACTTTGTCTTTCAATGGGCAACGTTGCACCGCTCTAAAAGTGCTTTATGTACATAAAGACATTGTTGAAGAATTTAATAAGCGATTTTCATTACGCGTAGATGCGCTTAAATTTGGAAACCCATGGGAGCCAGGAGTGAAATTAACGCCACTTCCAGAAAAAGATAAACCAGCTTATATTAAGGAATTAATAGATGATGCGGTAAGTCAAGGAGCAAAAATCATTAATGAAAAAGGAGGAGAAACCACTGAAAATTATATTTATCCGGCTGTTTTGTACCCAGTAAATAAGCAAATGCGTGTTTTTCAAGAGGAACAATTTGGACCAGTAATTCCTGTTTTATCATTTACTGATATTGCAGAACCATTAGATGATATGGCTGAATCAAATTACGGTCAACAAGTAAGTGTTTTTGGAAAGGATGTTAAAAAATTGGCACCATTAATTGATACGTTAGTCAATCTTGTTTGTCGTGTAAATTTAAATAGCTCATGTCAACGTGGTCCTGATGTGTATCCGTTTACTGGAAGGAAAGATTCCGCTTTTAGTACTTTGAGTGTTCATGATGCATTGCGTTCATTTTCAATCAGGACATTTGTTGCTTCAAAAGACAATGATTACAATAATGCCATTTTAAAAGAATTGTTAAATAAAAAATCATCAAATTTTATTAGTACAGATTATATTTTATAAACTTATTTTTAGTGAATCACATTTGTTTTTATTAATTTAGTTGAACTTAAATTTTTTTGATATGAATATTATAAGAATACCATTTTATGCCCTTTTAACATTTGGATTATTAGTTGGTTGTGGAAAAAAGGATGAGAAAAAGAAAGAAGGATTTACTAAAGAAAATGTAAATACGCAAGAAAAGACTGATTCAAATAAAGCAGATGATAATGTTGCCAATATTGTTCTTACTGGGAATGATGTGATGCAATTCAATCAAAAAGAGATACGTGTAAAAGCAGGGCAAAAAGTAAAGCTTACTCTAAGACATATTGGTAAACTTGATGTTAATATTATGGGTCATAATTTTGTGCTTTTGAAAAATGGTACTGATTTAATAGATTTTGCGACAAAGGCAGGTTCTGAAAGAGATAATGAGTATCTTCCCAAAGATTCTCAAGACATTATTGCTCATACTGATATGATTGGTGGCGGACAAGTAACAACCATAGAATTTGATGCTCCCGAAAAAGGAACTTATGAATTTTTATGTAGCTTTCCGGGGCATTATGGCATGATGCGCGGTCAGTTTATTGTTGAATAAAAGTGTTTTTAGGAATTTATTCTAATTTCCAACCGTCTCTATAAGTACGTTTTATAAACTGATTGGCAGGTTCAAAATTGGTAATTTTCATATTAATACCATCCCAAAGTAATTTTTGCCGACCTGGAAATCTAAAGGTATCATTAACTTTTTCTCTTAAATTGCAGCTTCTAATAGCCAAATTACCCATTAAAATGGATTCTGTTAACGGTCCGGCAAAATCAAAGGAAGAGGTTAATGCTTTGTGTTTATCACTTCCGTAGCCAGCTTTACAAGCGGTAACCCATTTAGAATGATGCCCGTTTTCAGGTAAAGAGTCACTAGTATCTTCAATTAAAGGTGGTTCAATAATCTCACCTGAATTAAGATAAATTTTCGGATTTAAACCATAGGCTCCACAAGTCATAATCCCTTTATCTCCCATCATAATAACCCCATTGGCACTATCTTCATCACCAAGCGGATGATCTGCAGGAATGAGTTCTGGATGAAACGGACGTAATCCACCATCTGTCCAGTTTAATTTTACTTCAGAAGGATTTTTTTCCGCTGCCGAAAACTTTAATTGAGTTCTAGAAGACGGTGGGCAAGACTCTGGATAATAATCAGGCGTCCAGTCTTGTGTAAAAATAGAACCTACACTGCTTTCAACTTCTGTCGGATATCCAAGTCCTAAAACTCTATATGGAGGATCCATTAAATGACAACCCATATCTCCAAGAGCACCAGTACCAAAATTCCACCAGCCTCGCCATTTAAATGGATGATATAAGGGGTTGTAATCAACCCATTCAGCAGGTCCAATCCAAGTATCCCAATCTAAACCATCTAATAAAGCAGGACTATCTGAAGGTGTTTTTATGCCTTGTGGCCAAACGGGTCTATTGGTCCAAACTTCTACATGGTTAACAGTGCCTATCATTCCTGCGTCGAACCATTTTATCATAGTTTGTACGCCTTCACCAGAGCCTCCTTGGTTTCCTATTTGAGTAACTATTTGGTATTTAATCGCCGCTTCTGTAAGTACTCTTGCTTCATAAATATTGTGAGTTAATGGTTTTTGAACATACACATCTTTATTCAATTGCATGGCGGCCAATGTAATAACAGCATGGGTATGATCGGGTGTTGATACAGTAATAGCATCAATATCCTTTAGTTCATCTAAAAGTATTCTGTAATCTTTAAATTTCTTGGCTTTTGGAAACAACTCAAATGCTCGAGCGGCTTGGTTCCAATCTACATCGCAAATGGTAGCAATATTTGATGCTCCATTATCATAAACATTTACGGCATCACTAAATCCTTTTCCACCTCCGCCAATAACGGCAATATTTAATTTGTCACTTGGTGCAATGAATCCTCTGCCCATAACATGCCTTGGTATAATTGAAATTCCAATGGCTGTAAGTGCTGATTTTTTTTATAAAAGATCGTCTACTTGTAGGGTCTTGTGTCTTCATTTAAAAATGGTTTAAAGGTAAAATGATAATAAAAACTTATGTCAATTATTTTAAAGCGACCATGCTTTACCTTCGGTTAATTCTTGTAAATCTCCACAGTAATATGTAGTTGGAATTGGGTCGTATTTTAAAATATGTTCACCAATTTCTTCAGTAGTTAAATATGCCGATATACATAAATATTTTACGCTATTTAAAAACTCAGATTTTGTCATTTCAAGTGATTCTGGGTTAACTTCTCTCTCTTCATCAATATCATTTTTTCCTAACATATATGTATCTAAAAGTGCTTTGTAATTTTCATCGGAAACCATTTCAATATTATCATTATAATCTGTTTTAAGAATTGAAATAATATTCTGAAAAGCAGTTTTAAATTGCTCTTGAACATCTAAATCTAAAACTTCATTAATATACTTATCAAAAAACTGAGGCACATTTAATTCTGTGGCCGAAGGCATGTCTGATTTTGGTAAAATCACATTTGAAAGATTGGTTAAAACAATACCTTGTTCAACACTTAAAAACATGGGCACCCATGGTTCTTTTTTACTAGAACAACTTTGTAAAATGCTAATGATAGAGGGGGTAGCAACTAAAAAACCTGCTGCAAAACCCATATTTTTTAATACGTCTCTACGTTTCATATTTTAACTTGTTATGCGTTATTTTTTTAAATTCATTGGCAGCATGATTTGCGGCACGAGCGGTAAAGGCCATATAAGTTAATGAAGGATTTTGACAACCTGAGGAAGTCATAAATGAACCATCTGTAACATATACATTGGTACAATTGTGAATTTGATTGTGTTTATTTAATACCGAAGATTTAGGGTCTTTGCCCATTCTGGCGGTACCCATTTCATGAATACCAAGTCCCATGGCTCTATTTTCAATTTCATCATAACCTTCAATATCTTTATACCCCGCTAACTCTAACATTTTAATAGCTTGCTCAACGATATCTTTTCGCATGGCAATTTCATTATCGCCAAAGTCCGCATCAAATGTAATGGTAGGTAAGCCCCAGTTGTCAAGTTTATCATAATTTAAATAAAGTCTATTTTTATGATTTGGCAATGTTTCGCCAAAACCTGAAAGGTTAATCGTCCATTCGCCTGGTTTTAAAATAGCTTCTTTTAATTGTGGGCCATATTTATATTCCGCCACTAAATCTGAAAGCCCACCTCTTGTCGCACCACCTTGATATCCGTAGCCTCTTATAAAATCTTTTTGCTCCGTTTCTTTATCTATGTTTCTAAATCTAGGAATATAAATTCCGTTTGCCCTTCTTCCTTTCGTGTATTTATCATCAAAGCCAATAACCTTAGCTCGGGCACCAACTTTAAAATGATGATCCATGATATTATGGCCTAACTCACCACTATCATTTCCTAAACCATTAGGAAAGCGGTCTGATTTTGATTGTAATAATATGGATGCAGACGCCATGGATGATGCACATAGAAATATTATTTTGGCTTTGTATTCAAACGGTTCTTTAGTAATTGTGTCTATTACTTTAACGCCTGTCGCTTTTTTTGTAACATCATCATATACTATTTCATAAACGATCGAGTTTGGTCTTAAGGTCATGTTGCCTGAAGCATCTGCTGCTGGTAATGTAGAAGAATTACTGCTGAAATAGGCTCCATATGGGCATCCTCTAGCGCATCGGTCTCTGTATTGGCAGGTGCTTCTTCCTAATCCTGGTTTGGTTCCGTCTGTGATATGAGCGGTTCTGCCAATGGTAAGAAGTCTGTCATCAAAATTTTCAGCAATCTTACTTTTTAAATGTTCTTCTACGCAATTAAGATTCATTGGTTTTAATAACTTCTGATCAGGAAGTTGTTTTAATCCTAAGTTTTCACCACTTACACCAATATATTCTTCAACATAATCATACCATGGTTCAATTTCTTTATAACGTACCGGCCAATCAACGGCAATACCATCTTTTTTATTGGCTTCAAAATCTATATCACTTAAACGGTAGCTTTGCCTTCCCCAAGTTAGGGAGCGACCTCCAACATGATATCCTCTTATCCAATCAAAACGTCGGTCTTCATTATAAGGATACTGTATATCATCAACAAAAAAATGTTGACGGTCTCCTTTGGTGGCATCTGCATCTCTTGCTTGTTTAAATTTTCGTTCACGGGTTTCTCGGGTTGATGCCCCGCCATTTGGCATATCCCATGGGTCAAGGTAGGCAGTAGGATAATCTTCAATATGTTTAACCATTCTACCACGTTCAAGGACTAACGTTTTTAATCCTTTTTCACAAAGTTCTTTGGCAGCCCATCCTCCGGAAATACCGGTACCAATTACAATAGCATCATATTGTTGTTTTAAACTCATTTATTTTACATATTAATATTAAGTAGGTTGAATATTTTAAAAAAATAATAATTTAAGAATGAAATACCTAGAAATAACAAAAAGGTGAGGGCTAAATTTAATAAACTTATTTAAGCTTGTGATAAAGCAACCATTATTTTTTAATTATAAAAGGTGTAGTAAAAAAATTGACACCATTTTTAGCAACTATTTAAATTAAAAAAATTTAACTTTAGCGTAACAAAATATTCATATTATGAAATCAAATTTATTTAAAATTATCAAAA
>Ga0207906_1000227_pt1 | contig 30012 bp, 25 predicted proteins | sample LinPmetageLP37_FD_184050 | JGI IMG/M metagenome (GOLD analysis project Ga0207906, IMG submission 184050) | Marine viral communities from the Pacific Ocean - LP-37 (SPAdes) | ecosystem: Environmental > Aquatic > Marine > Oceanic | place: Pacific Ocean | collected 2010-06-16 | reverse complement strand
AAGAAATGAAAGTTCTCACTTTTAAAAGCAAAATAAGTTTACATTTGATTAATATGTTTAATAACAAAAGTAAACGGGCAACTGAGCTATTATCTGAATATGCTTTGATTACTGACTATAATTTATCTTCAGAAGTTTCAGATATATCTATAGACTTCGTTATAGATACAGTAGCCCGAATAGTCAGTTATTGTCATTTGCACAATATACAAGCGCTATATATTCATAATTCTGATATAGAAGCTCTGATAGGTTCTTTTGTCGCTCAGCAGCTAAAGATCCCAATATTTTGTACTTTGCATGGTAAAGGAATGGTGTTTAGCAATAGGCTTAATCCAGTATTACATTTTATTTTTTATTATCTGATAGCACCTTCACTCAGTCTACTAATAACTATGTCTTATAGCTTAAAAGATGTAATAATTAAATATCCTTTTTCCAAAGTTCAGGTGTTACCAAATTTAGTTGACACAGAGTATTTTAATTGTAAGGTAAACAGAGATGTTGATATAAGTATTGAGAAATGGGTTATTGTTAGCAGGCTATCAATTGAAAAGTATGTAGGTATATTGAAATTTATCGAATATGCTTATTTAAGTGGAATAAAGGGAATAGATATAGTTGGAGATGGTACTTTAACAGATTTTATTAAGTCTGAAGTCATGGAGTGTGGTCTAGATAGTTATGTTACTTTTTTGGGTGAAAGAAATGTCACTAGTGAATTACTCAACCAGTATGCGGTAGTAGTCGGTGTAGGCCGTGTAATTTTGGAAGCAATAGCTAACCAGAATTTAGCTTTTGTAATCGGTACTGGTGGTAATGAGTTTATGTCAGGCTTTGTTAACGAAGAAAATATATCTGAGTTGGCTTACGAGAATTTTACTGGAAGGAACTTAAAGTCTTTAGATTATGAAGGTTTCCAACAACAATTAGGATTAGTTGGAAAAATAAAGGTAGAAAAGCTTAGACAGTTTGTAGTGGATAATCACTCCAGTACGTACTTATTGGAAGAATATGTAGATTATATAGGAGATGTGGAGTTCCAAGATAATCCTTTGATAGCCGACTTATATTCTTCTATAAGCCATTTCAGAGGTGCTGTTTCAACTCCATTTTATTTGAGAAATAGTTTTATTAGTCTTTTAGAGAATTTAGTATATAGTGATTTCTATACTACTAATCTAGAAAGAGCTTTTATCTTGATGAAGTCTCGTCTAGAAAATAAATTTATGTATCCTAATAGTAATCATCAAAAGAAGTATCATCTAAAAATAAATAGACCTGTCCTAAAGGGTGACAACCTCCTATTGTGTAATAATTTAGAGTTTCGAAAGGAAGGCACTATATTTAAAATATCTAACTATAATCACGATATAAACTCAAATAAAAGCTATATAGTATTTCTACATTTTCATCACAAAAGTCTTATAGAAAAAGAAAAAGAAAAGTATGGTGTTCTGATTCAATTGGCTCTTTATAATTTGTTAAGTTGCTCTAAAGTAAATCCTTCTTCAGAAGTAAATTACATTTCACACAACCAAAAATTAGGATTTCATAGAATTTTGTATTTTGATTATGATAAGTTGCGTGATGGTATTAAATTAATATTACCATCAAATATTGCCATAACGTCAATTAAAATATCATCTCTTAAAGCAGGCTTAAATATTAATATAGATAAACTACATGTATGGACCACATATGAGTAACTAAATTAAGTTAGGGTTCTATTTTTAGAGTATCCATAGCGATCAAACCCCGAGTTTTCCGAAGTTGTTAACGAGTTTCCTCGTAACAAACCAATGGCTAAAGGAGTTTTTATATATTCAACAGAACATGGCCCGTACGTAGAGATAATAGTATTGAGTAAAGCTTTATCCGATTCAATTCTACGTTCATCATTGAATCCGCCTAGTTCTTCTAACGTTACTTTACGAATCATCATAGAAGAGATGTTAAGTCTTAAAAGTGGGTAGTTTTGTCGACAGCTTGGTAGTCCTGTATTTTCATCTACCCTAAAAAAATTAGAAAAATTAGCTATATTATCAGGGTTTTTAGTTAACTGTAATAGCTGACGTTCTACACGTTCTGGATGTGACCAATCATCCGAATCTTGAAAAGTTAAAAATACACCAGAAGATTGTTCTATACCAATATTTCTAGCATGGTATGTTCCTCGATTGTTACTAAGTTTAATGACCTTGATGGATGGGTATTTTTTGAGAATTTCTACAGTATCATCAGTGCTGGCATCATCCACGACAATAATTTCAATATTGCTAATTGATTGATTTAATAAAGAGTTTATACAGTTCTCTACGAATTTCTCAGAGTTATAAGTGGTAACTATAATACTAACTTTTTGTTTGTTATGATTCTTTTTAACTTTTTTGCGATTGTTACCAATAGTAAGTTTGTTATTTTGCACTAAATTTATTGGTTGCAAATTATATTGACGATAGAATCTATAACAGAGTAGTTTTGCAAGTAGAGGTTTATTTCTCATTAGTGCAGTTTTTATAGAAATAAGACTGTCCGCGTGGTTGTAAAAGCGAAGACTAGGTGTATACCCTAATGTCATTTGTAGTGTATCTATAAACGGCCTTGGAACATCATTTCGTTGATTACATAGTTTCAAAGTTAAATCAGGATAAACATAGCCTACTCTATATAGAAGTGAAAGAGCTTCCTTTCTTTCTAACCTACTAACAATATTAGTGTCTAGCAGACTTTCTATGAGAGAGTCTGCCCTAGAGTAATTTTGAGTTTGGACATAATACTCAAACTCTTCTAACAATTTACCCATATATTATAGACGCCAATCTGGATTTGCTAATGCGCCTTTAACGTCAATAACTACTTTAGGTTTAGTGCAGAAACTATTGATTTTATCATCTTCACCAACGAACTCTGAATGATTCACAGCTACAATAACAGCATCAAAACTATCTTTTTCGATATTTTCATAATTTACATGGTCAACCTTTAGACTATTCCAATCCTCTACAGTGACCCAAGGGTCAGAATAAGTCATTTTCACACCGTACTTTTCAAGCTCAACACCAATATCTGTGACTTTAGTATTTCTAACATCTGGGCAGTTTTCTTTGAAAGTGACGCCTAAAAGTAGAATACGTGCATCCTTAATGTTCTTACCGTATGAAATAAGCTTTTTAATAGTTTGTTCAGCAACAAACTTACTCATAGAATTGTTTATCGCACGTGAGGTCAATATTAAATTAGGGTTTAAACCCAAAGATGACGCTTTATGAGCGAGATAATAAGGATCTACACCAATACAGTGACCGCCTACCAAGCCTGGCATAAGCTTAATAAAGTTCCATTTAGTGGCAGCAGCTTCTATTACTTCATGAGTATCAATGCCAATCTCATTGAAGATAAGAGCTAGCTCATTTATCAAGGCAATATTGACATCGCGTTGAGTATTTTCAATAACTTTAGACGCCTCAGCAACTTTTATAGATGAGGCTTTAAACGTACCAGCAGTTATTACTGAGCTATATAGCTCATCTACTATATCTGTATAATAAGGGTTTGAACCTGAAGTGACTTTTAGTATATTCTCTACTGTACGTAATTTATCACCAGGATTGATACGTTCCGGAGAATAACCTACACCAAAGTCGTCGTTTAATGCTAAACCAGATTTCTCTAATTCGGGAATACAAACCTCTTCTGTAGCACCTGGGTATACTGTTGACTCATAAATAATAATATCATCTCTTTTAATGATTTTACTTAACATTTGTGAGGCTTTGATCAAAGGTGTTAAATCAGGTAGGTTATTATCATCAATCGGTGTTGGCACAGTGATCACAAAGACATTTGCTTCAGACAATTTGTCATTGCTAGAAGTAAAAGTAAGCCGAGAAGTATTTTTTAAGTAATCACTATTTACTTCTCTAGTTTTATCAACTCCATTAGTTAATTCGTCAATACGTGTTTTATTTATATCAAAGCCTATAACATCGTATTTTTTTGCAAATGCACAGGCCAATGGCAAACCTACGTAACCTAAGCCTATAATCGCGATTTTTTTAGAATTCATTGAAGAACCTTTTGATATAAATTAGTTATATAACAACGTTTGTTTGCTCAAGTAGCAACTATAAGATGGTAGGCATAATAACAGATATATAATATCTGAGAAAGTGAAGGTGTGTTTGATTTTGCATTACTAGTACAAAGATCTTCATAAAAAGGTCGCCCTAATACGGTGACCTTTTTTCCTCTCAGTAACGCCTCAAATCCACCTAGTGAAGTAATCGTATAGACATGATCGATAGTTTCCAATGCGTCAACCAAATGTATAGATTGAGTGAGGATAAGGCAATCTAGTTCGATGAGTGTACTAACGATGTCAGGATTGTCTAACGTCATTGGATGTGGTTTGACGATTACCTGAGCGTCAGAATTTTCTTTAATTGCCTTCTTCACTACGTCAAGTAAAGTAATACCCTCACCGCCACCGTATTTCAGTGAGTCATCATGTGGTACTTGACCTAATACCAGAATACGTTCTTTATTCTTAGTACCATATATTGGTGCGACATCGACATAAGGTTGATGATTATATTTGCTCACTCTATGCGTGACATAGTAGTCGAGCATCTCTTGCGCCAATGCCTCATCATAACCGTCCTGTTCAAAGTCAAAGTTAGCAAGAAAATCGGTCAGATCGTTTGGACGAGTGGTATCAAAATATGGCGCTTGGCTATCCATTACAATAGATAATGGTGGCGCGCTACTATCATCTTCAGGACCTGAACGGATAAAACCATCTTCTAGGAAAAAAATGTCCACACCTTGGGCGCGGACATACTCAATAAAGTATTGAGGCGCTTTATAGCCCCAAATATAGATGACTGGATTGACCTTTTGAATAAAAGGTTTGAGCCAAAGATTAAAATACTGCTTATCAAAATGTCGCTGTATTTGTACATGTGCCGACTCAAACACCCACTCGCTGACGATATCTTTCCATGGCAGCATGCCAACCACTAGCGCCAAACGCTGGTTAGGGTAGCGATAGTATCTATAGTAGCCTAATAATAGTGGCTTGAAGTAGTTGTTGAATTTCATGGCGTAGTCGACGGCTTGGCCTGGTAGCGGAAAATTGGATATACATTATTAATATATTTACGTTGGCAATGTATTATAGTTCCCAGTATAGTTGCATTTATGAGCAAAGACGAATAACTAATTCATAAAGTAACGGATCGATGTTATGAAAAATAAAATATTAGTTACTGGCGGTGCTGGATATATCGGTTCGCATACTTGTATAGCACTGCATGAAGCAGGCTATGATGTTGTTGTGTACGATAACTTATCTAATAGTAGCCGTGAAGCGATTAACCGTGTCTCTACGCTTATTGGACAGACAATTGATTTTATCGAAGGGGACATACGAGATTCTGAGTTACTTAGAGAAGTTTTTGCTTCGTACGAATTCTTTGGCGTGATTCATTTTGCTGGATTAAAAGCAGTTGGAGAGTCAGTAGCAAAGCCATTGCTGTATTATAATAATAATGTCAGCGGCACCATTACCTTATTAGAAGTTATGGCAGAGCATAACGTAAAGAATGTAGTATTTTCATCATCTGCCACTGTCTATGGTGACCCTGATACTCTACCCATCGATGAGAGCTCGAAGCGCTCTTGTACCAACCCTTATGGACAAAGTAAACTTGCTGTAGAACAGATCTTAGAAGATTTAGCTGTGCCTGATGACAGCTGGAACATGATAGCTCTTAGGTATTTTAATCCAGTAGGCGCGCATACATCAGGACAGATTGGCGAAGACCCCAATGATATTCCTAATAATTTGATGCCTTATATTTCTCAAGTGGCCGTCGGCAAACTTGATAAGCTCAGTATCTTTGGTAATGATTATCCTACTGTCGATGGAACAGGTGTCCGTGACTTTATTCATGTTACTGATTTGGCTCAAGGTCACGTGGCTGCACTAAATTATCTAGATAAACAAACCAGATCAAACGGAAGCGGTACGACAAAAAAGAACTCAGTAGGCTTTTTACCTATTAACTTAGGTACTGGCAAAGGTACGTCTGTATTAGAATTGGTATCTGCATTTTCTGATGTATCTGGACAAGCTATTCCCTATCAGTTTACAGGTCGTCGAGCAGGTGATATTGCGAGTTGTTATGCCAGTGCCGATAAAGCAAAAACGTTATTAGGGTGGCAAGCTGAGTTATCAATTAATGATATGTGTCAAGATACATGGCGTTGGCAGAGCATGAACCCGAGTGGATACAATATATCTTGATACTTGTTAAGCTATCATCGTTTATCTACTACCTTATTCTCACTTAACTTTTGAAACAGTCTTATTTATATGAAAAAAATCACTCACGCCGTTATTCCTGTTGCAGGCTTTGGTACTCGTATGTTGCCATTGTCAAAATCTGTGCCAAAAGAGTTGTTACCGCTTGGCAATCGTCCTGCTATTCATTATGTGGTCGAAGAGGCCATTGCTGCTGGTATCAAGCATATTGTCTTGGTCGGTCATGCGCAAAAGAGCGCGATAGAAAACTACTTTGATATCAATGCGGAATTGGATAATCAATTACGTCATAAAGGTAAAGATGAACTGGCTGATAGCTTAAACTGGTTGCCAGAAGACGTAACAGTATCGATGATACGCCAAGGTAAAGCGTTAGGTTTGGGTCATGCGGTACTGGCAGCGCGTCCAATCATTGGTGAGCATGACTTTGCCGTATTATTGCCTGATGTCGTGCTTGATCCATTTACTACTGATATGTCAGCTGACAATTTGGCCTTTATGCTTGATGCCTTTGCTACAGATGGTCATTCACAGATATTGGTCGATCAGGTAGCAAATGAGGATGTACATAAATATGGTATTGCTCAACTAGATGAAAAACTCAGCGATAGTAATAGTATTAATAAAGAAATAAATACTAATACTAGCTTTAAAGTGGCTGGTTTTGTAGAAAAGCCTAATTTAGCTGATGCTCCTTCAAATCTGGCTGTGGTAGGACGCTATGTATTCAGCAATCATATTTTTGATTACTTAGCCACTACTAAAGCATCTGTCGGTGGTGAGATTCAGCTGACAGATGCGATTGACGCGCTCATTAGTAAATATGGTGTCCATGTCACGACCATGCGTGGTGATAGCTACGATGCAGGCGATATGCGCTCGTATATGCAGGCATTCATCTACTTTGCCAAGCAGCAATTAGCAGATGATGAATAGCTGATGGAAGAGATAAAGGGCGATAAGGCATATAGCAGTGCTCGACATTCTAAATACTGGCAGCAACTACAGACGCTTGCAAAGCACCCGTGGTCGCTTGCAAAGTTATTCGCGCAAGATGATAAACGCGCTAAGCATTTTAGTGTGCAGGCTGGCGCGCTGTATATGGACTTTAGTAAGCAGCGTATCGATCAGACAGTATTGTCTAACTTACTAAGTTTGGCCGATAGTTGTGAGCTGGATGCTCGTATTGATTCATTGCTGCAAGGGGCGATGGTAAATACTAGCGAGCAGCGTGCTGCATTGCACACAGCATTACGATTGCCAGAGACAGCGACATTACAAGTCGATGGACAAAATATCGTCGCTGATGTACATCATAGTTTGTCACAAGTAGCACGCCTATCTGAGCGCGTACGCAATGGTACGTGGCGCGGGTTTTCGGGCAAGGCAATTACAGATGTTGTCAATATTGGGGTTGGCGGTTCTGATCTTGGCCCACTCATGGCAACTACAGCACTCGACGAATGGGCAGATACCAGTATTGAGGTGCATTTTGTCTCCAATATGGACGGTACGCAGCTTGATAATTTGCTCAAGCATTTAAATCCTGAGACCACGCTATTTATTATTTCTTCCAAATCCTTTGGGACGGTTGACACTTTATCGAATGCTAAGACGGCATTATCTTGGCTACTTGCGACGGCAAAGCTCCGTGCAGGTACAGAAGATAGTGTATTGCGTCGACACTTTATCGGCATCTCAGCCAATAGTGAAAAAATGAGTGCTTGGGGAATTCATCCTGAGCATCAGTTGCAGCTTTGGGAATGGGTCGGCGGTCGCTTTTCTTTATGGTCGGCGATAGGCCTTGCCATTGCTATTCGTATTGGTATGAGTGGCTTTAAGGCATTATTAAGTGGTGCTCATAGTATGGATGAGCATTTTGCACAAGCTGACTTTGCCGACAATTTACCCGTACTGCTAGGCTTGCTAGCTGTTTGGAACAGTACTTTTTTACAAGTAAATGCGCATACTGTATTGCCTTATGACGGTCGATTGGGATATTTACCCAGCTATTTAACCCAGCTAGAGATGGAGAGTAATGGCAAGTCCGTTACTCGGAATGGGGATCATATTGACTATGATACGTGTCCAATTCTATGGGGTGAAATCGGCTCAAATGCGCAGCATGCATTCTATCAGCTGCTACATCAAGGTACACAGCAGGTTTCCTGTGATTTTATCGCTTGCGTACGTCGCTACGGTGATGAGGCGCAAAACTCATCATTGCAACAACAGCACGAATTGTCTTTAGCGAATTGTCTGGCGCAAAGTCGAGTATTGGCATTTGGTAATGCTGCTGTGACAGATCTGGTGGATCCACAGACAGTTTCCGAAGCAGACAAATATAAGTACTACCGTGGGAATCAACCGTCAACCACATTACTGATTGATGAGCTGACGCCGCATAGTTTAGGCGCATTGATAGCGCTCTACGAACATAAGGTCTATGTCATGGCCAGCATTTGGGATATCAATCCGTTTGATCAATGGGGCGTCGAGATGGGTAAGCAAATGGCAGACTCCGTACACCATGCTATGCAGCATGTTCAGAAAGATGCTCAAGGTCTATTCGATACGTCTACTGACCAATTACTACAGCGTATCAAACAGCTGTCTTAGCGATAGTGGTGTGTCAATAATATAGGAAAGCACGCTCATGGAGACGGTTTTAGATGGTAGCCATATGAATAAATATAACAACAAATCTGAACCAAACCAGTTATCTGATTCTACAGTTTGTGTACTTATTGGTCACAGCATAGAGGCAATTACCAGCGCAGTGGTGCTGGCAAGTCTCGGTCAGTGTGTGCATCTTTACGCAGACAAGGCGCTACTGACGCAGCAGATACAACAGTATGGTTTTGAGCATCATCTGCAAGCGCTATGGCAAATGTATGAGCAGCAGCAGGTTATTATTAGTAAGGAATTACCAGTTAGTGCCGATATGCTAATAAAAGGCTATGAAGCAGCTAGTCATAACGAAACTGATGCTCAAAGTACAGTGACGCTTTATTGGTTATTTTTAGACAGTGTCAAGCTTGTGTGGAAAGAAGATAATTGGATTACTGCTTTTAATCACAGCTATCAGCAAGCAATCCCTGTGATTATGAGTGGCATTGAGCAATTAGGACATGTAGCTGGTTTGGCTCAGCGTTTACAGCGTGCTTGGGTCTATTATGTGCCATTTGTATTCTTACAGGATGGTGATGCTTATAGCTCGATGTTGAATCCTTCGTTATGGCTACTAGGTGAAAAGACAGCGAGTAGCAGCCAGCAATTAGATGTGTTGAAGCCTTTAATGCAGCACGCACGCGCTACTCATTATGCTGATATCGCAACGATAGAGTTTACCCGTAGCAGCATCATGGCGATGCTAGCGACTAGAGTGAGCTTTATGAATGAGATGTCACGTTTGGCTGATAGTCAAAATGTCGATATCAGTCAAGTCAGTCGTATTATGGGATTGGATGATCGGGTAGGCAGCAGTTATCTAAAAGCAGGATGGGGGTTCGGTGGTAATACGTTGCCCACTGAGCTGGCTAAATTGCAACAATCAAGCCGTACACACAGTTTGGATATGCCTTTATTGCAATCTATTATGCATATTAATGAAGATCAGAAAGAGCTGATATTCCGTAAATTCTGGCAATATTTTGATGGTTTTATTGATAATAAAACAGTCATGATTTGGGGCGGTAGTTATAAATCAGGTTCAGGACGTACTGCTGGCTCAGCTATCCATCCGTTATTATCATTACTGTGGTCTTATAATATTCGTACACTGGTTTATAGTGATAAGGCACAGCACGAGCTTGCCGAGCTTTATCAGCAACAGCCATTGCTTGAGCTGATTACTAGTCCCTATCAACAGCTTTGCGATACCCATGCTATCTTCATCGTTAGTTGGTCACCGCGAGATCAATTAGATATCGCCCAAATCAATCAACAAGCCATGCCAGTATTTGATGCGCAAAATGCCCTGACACGCTCACAAATTAATAGCTTAGTAGGTGACTATATGGGTATTGGTCGAACTAAATAGTTTGATTTAAGGTTTTCTGTGTATAGAAAAAAGGCTCGCTAATACTCATTAGTGAGCCTTTTTCGACTGACAATCAGAATTATTTTACTGGGGTAATCACTTTATGCTGGTACGGCACCTTGTGTTGCTAGCCATTGCTGAATCTCTTGAGTTTTAGCAGCCAGTAACGGTTGATCACCGCGACTTTCGATATTTAATCTAATAAGTGGTTCGGTATTCGAGGCACGTAGATTGAAGCGCCAGTCACCAAAATTCAGACTTAAACCATCAAGTGTCGATTTAATTGGGCCCTGTAAGCTGAACTTTTCTTCAATAGCGCTGATGATAGCCGGTGCATCATGAGTGGTGAGACGAAAGTTTAATTCGCCTGAGCTGGGATAGGCGGCAATATAGCCTGTGACCAATTCTGATAAGGTTTTACCAGTGATAGACAACAGCTCAATGGTCAATAACCATGGAATCATGCCACTATCGCAATAGAAGAAGTCTCGGAAATAGTGATGGGCAGACATTTCACCGCCATATACAGCACCTGAGTTCCGCATGACCTGCTTGATAAATGAGTGTCCAGATTTACTAATGACAGCCTTACCGTTGTGTTCCTCTATCACTGCTTCGGTGTTATAAATCACTCGTGGATCATATACGATTGATTCACTCGGGTATTTATTCAAAAAAGCTTGAGCGAGCATACCGACGATATAGCTACCATCGATAAATTCGCCATGTTCATCGAATAGGAAGCAGCGATCAAAGTCACCATCAAAGGCGATGCCAAGATCCGCGTTGTTTTCCAAAACGGCTTGCTGGGTGGCCACTCTATTGGCTTCAATCATTGGATTGGGGATGCCGTTAGGGAAGCTACCATCTGGTGTATGATGCAATTTAATCACTTCAATCGGTGCATCTGCTTGTACTAATTTATCGATTAATAAATCGACCACAGGACCTGCACTACCATTGCCTGAATTAACGATCAGTTTAAGTGGTTTTAGTTTATCAGTATCGATAAAAGTCATAACATGATCGATGTACGCGCTTTTATCCGTCAATAACTGCAACTTGCCTGATTGATTATCCGTAGTGAATTGCCCAGATTCTGCCAGTGTTTGAATCTCTGCCAAACCGTCATCGGCACTAATTGGTTTTGAATGTTCCTTGACCAGTTTTAGGCCATTATAATTGATAGGGTTATGACTGGCAGTTACCTCAATACCACCTAACGCCTGATAGTGACTGGTGGCAAAATATACTTCTTCCGTACCACTCATACCTAAATCAATCACATCAACGCCTGCATCCATCATACCTGTGATAACGGCTTGTTTTAATTGCTCACTAGAGTGGCGAATATCACTACCTATAACGATAGCAGGTTTTAGAGTTGCTATATCATCGGCTTGATTCTGAGCCGCTGCCTGATAACGTTGATATAAAATCTGTGCAAACGCGCGCCCGATACGGTAGGCAATCTCCTCATCGAGATTGACCCCAAGTTCACCTCGAATGTCATAGGCTTTAAATGAACTGATAGTAATAGGGTCGAATGTCGCGGCTGGTTGATAGCTGGTGGTCGCAGAAGTGGGCATAATGATAAAGTTCCTCGCGCATGAGCAGTGGTAAAATGAAGTCGTCAGTAGCACAATTATAAGCCAAGCTGTGTTCAATGATACACTAACTATTAAACGAATCAGCAAACAATACATAAAACGATAAGAGCTATCCTTATGAGTATTTCAGACAATAAAACTACCGTGCCTAAGCCCGTGCAAGGAACGCCAGACGCTACTGGCGAGCTTGCTGATTTGTTAGCGTTGATGGCACGACTAAGGACAGATTGTCCGTGGGACAAAAAGCAAACCAACCATAGCCTTATTCCGTATGCCATTGAAGAGGCTTACGAGCTAGGCGAAGCGGTACAAAGCGACGATGATGAAGACATCAAAGGTGAGCTTGGTGATGTGCTGCTGCAAGTCATCTTCCACTGTCAGATGTATGCGGAGCAAGGGCGCTTTGATATGAGTGATGTTATCAGTACTTTGCAAAAAAAACTGATTCGCCGTCATCCACATGTGTTTGAAGCCGAAACGCTCAAAGACGATGCGGCAGTAAAAGTACGCTGGGACGAAATTAAGCTCGAGGAGCAGCAGGCACGCGAAGCACGTGGTAAATCAAAGCGTCGCTTAGATCAAGTCAAAGCGGGTAGCGCATTGATGCAGGCGCAGGATGTACAAAAGCAAGCGTCAAAGTTAGGTTTTGATTGGGAAGGTATTGCAGGTGCTGTAGACAAGTTAGACGAAGAGATTGCTGAGCTAAAACATGAGCTAACAGATAAGTCTACAGCTGAGGTCAAAGCTAACATCAGAGAGGTCGAAAAAGAATTAGGCGACTGTATGTTTGCACTCGTAAATGTTGCACGCAAATTAAACCTTGATGCAGAAGCGGCTACCTTAACCTGCGTGCACAAGTTTAAATCTCGCTTTGGTTATATTGAGGAGCAGCTAGAACTCTCTGGCAAGCGTATTGAAGACAGCGATATAACAGAAATGGATGCACTGTGGGAAGCGGCGAAACGACATGAACGCTCATCGTAAATTTTCATTTACCAGCTTACTGACGACCACCGCTCTTAGTTTCCTACTGTTTGTGGTCGCGCTCAGCAATGCGAATGCAGATCCTTGTTTTGATGACCCAAAACGTGCCTATGAGTATTTAATCAAAAAAGAAAAAGCTGTTACACAAGCGCGTGAGCAGAAAGTTGTCAATATCAATCGAGCCAATGAAGGTGAGCTGGTTTCGTTAGATGGTATCGGCAGTAGTAAAGCGCAGGCGATTATTTTATATCGTGATATGTTTGGTGATTTTAAGACAGTGGACGAGTTAGCAAAGGTGAAAGGTATCGGTGTAAAAACAGTCGAGAAAAACCAAAGACGTTTGAGCGTGCGCGATTAACGATGGTGTTTTGCATTAATTAACCCCAATATTGACAAAATAGCATGTAAGTAAATGTCATAACACCCCCAGTAGGTCCAAAATTTGTTAAACTAGCGGGTACATCCGCCTGATAAACGCTGTGTTATTCAGGGGTAGTTAAAGAATACCGGCGAGGAGTAGATGCATGGCCGAGCGTGCCGCCAAGCAGTTAGAACTGAACAAATCTGAATTACCCAATTCCATTACTGAAGTGATTGCCACATTGACCCGTGCTGGGTTTGATGCGTATATCGTCGGTGGTGGTGTGCGCGATACTTTATTAGGTCTGCGCCCGAAAGACTTTGATGCCGTCACCGATGCCAAACCGCATGAGATTAAAGATGTCTTTGGCAAGCGCTGCCGCATTATTGGTCGCCGCTTCCAGTTAGCGCATGTATACTCAGGTCGCGAGTTGATTGAGGTTGCTACTTTCCGTGGTCCACCAACCAGTGATGCCAATACCAATCAAGATGGTATGATTCTGCGCGACAATGTTTGGGGCGATATCCAACAAGATTTCTCCCGTCGCGATTTCTCTATTAATGCGCTTTATTATCAACCGCTCAAAGGCATCGTCCATGATTTCTGTGGCGCGCTTGATGATATTGACAACAGAATCATTCGTTTATTGGGCAATGCGCCAGTACGTATCGAAGAAGATCCTGTGCGCTTGCTAAGAGCCTTACGTTTCAAAGCCAAATTAGGCTTTGAGTTTGATGAAGCGTTGTCCGAGCAATTCAATGACGGAAACTGGGCGCTGCTTGAGCAAATATCACCGCATCGTCTTTATGATGAAACGCAAAAGATGTTTACTGGTGGCTATCTAGTACCCTTATTGCCATTATTGTTTGAATCAGGTGCGATTGATAGCCTCATTATCTATCCACCGTCTGAGCCAAGTGCTTTAGTCAATCAGGTAGCTATCAATACCGATAAGCGTATTGCAGCGGGCAAGAGTATCAACCCTGCGTTCTTCTATGCTGCCTTACTGTGGGAAAATTACCTACATCAATTGGTAAAAGCTAAGAAACGTAATATGCCGTTTGCCGAAGCGCAAATGCATGCGGCTGGCAAAGTCATCGACCGTCAGCGTATCAAAACCGCTATTCCGAAATTTGCTGAGCAATTCATTCGAGATATCTGGATATTGCAGCCAAAACTTGCGGCTCCGCGTAGCAAGCAAATCGTTCAGCTCTCTGAGCATCCGCGCTTTCGTGCGGGTTTTGACTTTTTATTATTGCGTGAGCAATGCGGTGATGCTGAGCATCCATTGTCAGAGTCGACGAATGGCATGGGCGAGTGGTGGCAGACGTATCAGACATTGTCTGAACGAGAGCAGCAGCAATCGATTGATGATTTTGATGAAAATATTCGCCGCGGTGCCTATAAAAAAGGGCAACGTGGTCGCGGACGTAATCGTCAAGAATCAAAAACACAGACTACTGATAATGCAGCACCTAATCAGAACAGTACAAAGCAAAACAAAGCTGATGACCGTGCTGAAAAAGGTAGAAATGATCAAACAATGGTAAATAATTCGTCAAATATTCCAGCCTGTCGTCGCCGTGCTGCCAGCCAATCTAAAGCTGGCCACAATGACAGCGGAAGACACAACGTGCAGCAAGTAGAGCAAGACAATAATGAGCTTGCTCAGCTACAGCAGTTGTCTCTTGCTAATAACAAGCAATCGGCAAGCCAACACGCAAAGCCTAAGCCATTATTTGTTATCGAGCACGAGAACGTTGTGCCGCCGTTGCAGAAGCAACTGTCAGCTGATGATACGTCGAAGCGCAGCAAAGCACCTGTACGAAAGCCAGCATCAACCAATCAAGATGCACCAAAGCAAGCGGTTAAGTCTGAACGCTCAAATAACGTTCAGCCGTCTAATACTAACCAACTAGAAGCTCAAGCGTCAGCTAGTCAGGCTAGACCAGCTCGCTCGATCGCAAGATCACCTGCGTTAGTTAGTATGAATAACGAGCCGATCCCGCATAAGCGTCGCCGTCGTCAACCTACTGTAGATAGTGCGAGCCACATCGAAGTACAAGGCAATAGCGATGTGAAGGGCAGTAATGACAAAGCGCAGCCAGCAGCGAAGTATGCGAAAAAAGCGCCTAAGCCTGCAGTTGAATCGACTAATAAAAGCGATACTAAAAGTGTAAAGGAAGTAGCTAGCAAGGCAGTAGCTAGCAAAGACGCGACAAAAACCGCTGCACCTGCGAGAGCCAAGAAATCGGTGAAAGCAACTACTGCAAAGGCTGCTAAAGCGAAGCAAGATACAAATGATCAGATGCCTGCTGTGAAAGTAACTGATAACAAAGGCCCTGTACCGTCGAAGCGCCGCCGCCGTCAGCCTAGTACTGAAAGTGCATAATATGGATAACAGTACAGATAATAGTAACTGGGTTACCTGTTATGTGGGCTTGGGTAGCAACCTCGCTAATGAGCTAGGTTCACCTACCGATCATTTGCAGCAGGCGCTTGCAATGATGCAAGCACATAAGCAGGTACGTGAGGTAAATGTCTCTTCTTTTTACGCTTCAGCACCGATGGGTCCGCAAGATCAGCCGGATTTTGTTAATGCAGTAGCTGGTTTTGAGACAACGTTTGCCCCTTATGAGCTGCTTGCTTTTTGTCAGCAGTTAGAGAGCATGGCCAAGCGGGCACGTTTGCGCCGTTGGGGTGAACGTAGTCTGGACGTTGATATTTTGCTATACGGTGAGATACAGATTACTGATCCAACACTGACAATACCGCACGCTGGCTTAAGTGAGCGCAATTTTGTCTTAATACCACTGCGAGAGGTGGCACCAAATTTAACCATCGCAGGTAAGTCGATAAGTGACTATTCACAAAGTCGTGATTGGAGAGGTTTAACATTACTATCAAGCGATTGATTATAAATAACTAATGCTAAGTAATAGGTGATTGGGATATTGGTCTAAGACATCTCAATCATAGCTAGAATAGTAGCAATATTGATAATCAAAGGCATTGCAGATTAATTGAGGGTCATATGACAACATTATCTACTCTAAATAAGTTTAAAAAAGACGGTACCAAGTTCACGTGCTTGACCTGTTATGACTCGATGTTTGCACGAATGATGGAAAAAGCCGAAATTGATACGATTCTAATTGGGGATAGCTTGGGCATGGTTGTACAAGGTCATGACTCAACATTACCTGTGACAGTCAATGATATGGCTTATCACACTGCCAATATTGCCCGTAGTAACAAGCATGCGTTGATATTGGCTGATCTACCGTTTATGAGTTATGTGACATTGCCGGAAGCCGTCGCTAATAGCCGCACGCTGATGCAAGCAGGGGCGCATGTGATAAAAATCGAAGGCGGTAGCGAGCTTTGTGAATTGGTAACGACCTTAGCGCAAGCAGGTACACCAACTTGTGTGCATCTTGGTTTGACTCCGCAATCAGTCAACGTGTTTGGTGGCTATAAAATTCAAGGTCGCGGCGATGAAGCAGCTGATAAACTACTTGCCGATGCTAAGGCAGTCGTCGATGCTGGTGCTGCATTACTAGTACTAGAATGTGTTCCAGCCGCGCTTGCAAAAGCCGTTACTGAAGCCGTTGCCGTGCCAGTTATCGGTATTGGTGCTGGAGCCGATACTGATGGTCAGGTATTGGTTATGCATGACATGCTAGGTATGGCGCATGGCCGAGTCCCACGTTTTATTCATGACTTCTTAACGGATGAGCGCAATAGTGCAGACAGTATCGAAGGTGCTTTTGCGCTCTATCAGCAGTCAGTACGCGAAGGTAGTTTCCCGACTGAGCAGCACCAATTTAGCTGATTTTGAAGTTATTTAAGTTATTTAAGCTATTGAACAACAGAACGTTTGAATAGAAGAAAAGTAATCATGTTTCCAATTATTTATCATGATATTTCGTCACTACGTGAAGCGCTTCAGCCTTATTGTGGTCAGCAAAATGACAAACAAGTCCGTCAGCAGCGCATTGCGCTAGTACCAACGATGGGTAATCTACATGACGGTCATCTTGAGCTGGTGAAAATTGCCAAGCAGTATGCAGATGCAGTGGTGGTCAGTATCTTTGTTAACCCTACGCAGTTTGGCGCTGGGGAAGATTTTGACAGCTATCCACGTACATTAGATGCGGATGTGGCCAAGCTTGCGACAGTGAATGCAGATTATGTGTTTGCACCTAGCATCGATGCGATGTATCCAGTATTACCACCACCTACTACTGTGTTGGCTGGTGCTATTGCCAATCAGTTATGTGGTCAGTCACGTCCTGGACACTTTGATGGTGTTGGTATTGTTGTCGCTAAATTATTCAATATCGTACAACCAGACGTGGCAGTATTTGGACAAAAAGACTATCAGCAGCTTGCTATCATTAAGCAATTGGTACGTGACTTGAGTTATCCTATTAATATCATTGGTGCACCTATTGTTCGTGCTGATGATGGCTTAGCGCTATCATCGCGCAATCAATACTTAAGTGCAGATGAGCGTCAAGCTGCCCCTGTATTACATCAAGCATTGCAAGAATTAGCGAAGCGTTTGAAAAGTACGGCTCTTAGTCAGCAAGCATTTGATAAGCTATTAGTAGAGACGCGGACACGTATTAGTGACGCAGGTTTTATTATTGATTATCTGGAAATAAAGACTGAGGAGTTAGGTTCTGTCGTAAGTGACTCCACAACCTTTAATATAGAAAACAAAAATGTCGTTATTTTAGTCGCAGCGTGGCTAGGAAAAGCGCGTTTGTTGGACAATCAGTTGGTAGTGGTAAGTTAGGTTTTTATGACATAGCAGTAGACTAGATACAATAGACTTGGATGAGTAGATCATGGGTGTAAGTCAGGATCAAAATAGTAATGCGGCAGCAACGATAGCGGATCAGACGTCTACGAATAAGCTCAGTATACTGGTGGTCTCAGGGCGTTCAGGATCTGGTAAGACCTCAGTATTGAATATCTTAGAAGATCTAGGCTATTACTCTATTGATAACCTACCGCTGTCTTTGTTACCTAATGCTGCTCATAAACTGGTTAATGAAAGCGGCATTCATCGTATTGCGCTGGGTGTCGATATTCGAACGCCACGTGCTGATTTATCTAACTTTGCAGTGACGTATGCTTCTCTCAAGGAGACTTATGGGCCCCATGCAGTACAAATTTTATATGTGACTGCACAAGAGAGTACGCTGATAGCTCGTTTCAATGCGACGCGACGCGTACATCCGCTAATGTCACAAGATATCGATAGTGATAATGCTAAGCATATTGCCTTTAATTTACCCGCTGCTATCAAAAAAGAAGTTGAGCTATTAGAGCCAATTGCTGGTCATGCTGATATTAGGATTGATACCAGTAGCCTAAATATCCATCAGTTAAAAGACAGTTTGCGTGAACACATAGGCATGGACAATCAGATTGTCATCAATCTACTGTCTTTTGGTTTTAAATACGGTAGCCCTATCGATGCTGACTTTGTATTCGATGTTAGAATTTTACCGAATCCGCACTGGAACCCTGAGTTACGTGACGCGACAGGATTAGATACCGAAGTAGGCGCATTCTTTTCAGATTATCCAGAAGTAGCAGAAATGATGGGTGATATTGATAAGTTTTTGACCCGTTGGCTACCGGAGTTTTTGCACAATAATCGCCATACGGTCACGGTTGCCATAGGCTGTACAGGCGGCAAACATCGCTCTGTTTTTATCACTGATCATCTACAACGACGCCTTGCTGATGCTATGCCTAAAGGCGTGAAGGTATTGGCAAAACACCGCGAAAAAAGCCGTTGGTAATGATATCAGACACTATTTAATTTATTAATTATTATTTTGGAAAGCTTTTATGATCGACTGGAAAGAACAGGATATGCGCGTCTCGCGCACAGAACTCAAAAAAGCCCATGAGCGCTTGCAGCAATTATCTATACCGCTTGCTAGCTTATCGAAAAAACAGCTAAAAGCCTTACCTGCCAGTGATTATTTTATGGCGGAGTTAATGGCACTTGCTGATATTACTAGCGCCAATGCTCGTAATCGTCAGACCAAACGTGTCGGCAAGCTTATGATTGAAGAAAATCGTCATGAGCTGATAAAGGCACTATTTGATGCCTTTTTTCCTAAAGAGCAAGTCTCAAAAATAGAAAGCTGGTACGAGCGTCTGAATATCAATGATGAAGGTACGCTCAAGCAGTTTGTGAAGCAATATAAAGCTTCTGAGCACCACAGTATGTATCAACTGTTATTATGGATAGAATATGCCAAACACATGCAAGATGATGAGTTGCTAGCAGAATCTAAAGCAGATTTGGCAAGTTATATTCGTGAAGTGGCTATTTTATCGCAGCTGAAGAAATAGCATCTATAACCAAGCTAGAAATCTATTACTTAGAATTTTATTAGTTGAAAGATTAGTAGTTAAAAATGAGTAATTAGAAGACGTATAGCTAAAAGGTCAAGATGCAAAAAAGCCAATCAATTTATGATTGGCTTTTTTGTGCATGACGTACGGATGTACTGTGCGTTATGTCTATTATTCAAGTATTTATTGCTTGAGTTATTTCTTTTCAGCACGGGCTTTGTCGACCAAGTAGTCGACGACTTTAGGTACTTTAGCACTCTCACCAGTGACTACATATTTGCCTTGCACCACCACAGCTGGTACGCCAGAAAGCTGATAACGTTTAGCGCCTTCTTGTGAGCGACCAATTTTTGTACCAACAGCGAATGAGTTATATAGGCTGTTAAATTTCTTTTCATTCACGCCTTTTGACGCGTACCATTTGCTCAATGATGATTGATCAAACAGTTTTTTACCATCTTTGTGGATAGCATCAAATAATGCAGAATGAGTTTTGTCTTCGAACCCTAAAAGCTGAGCCGCATAAAAACCGCGTGCATTGGCTTCCCAAACAGGGTTAAGTGCCGCTGGTGTTTTGAAGAATACGACATCTTTGTCTTTAGTCTTTGCCCATTTTTCCATATGCGGATCAAGCACATTACAATGTGGGCAACCATACCAAAAGAATTCACGAACAATGATAGCATCACCGCTGATTTTCTCTGGGTTGTCTAGCACACGGTAATCTTTTCCAGCGACATAGTCTGCAGCTTGTGCGCCCATAGAGGCAAGTCCAATGGCCATGGCTAGACCAGTCAGTGTGATGACACGTTTCATACTTTATCCTTGAGGTGTGGAGACTTAGAATGGGTTAAGAGGTTTGTGTCTATATGGTTGTTAAACATGTGACACTCTAAAATATATAGCTTTTAAAGCGTCTAAACCAGACAGTGTCGAGTATAATCGAACAATAACAAAGTATCGACTATGATAACGTAAAATGTATGTACTTGTGAATCGCATTCTTAACCGATAGTTGTAAAGCTGTTAGCTATTATTTAAGGTATATTGCTTGTTACTTTTTGAATCTACTGTTTCTCAAGTGTCTGCTTTATTTCTATATGGAACTTAAGAGATTCAAAAGTATCAGAATGCGATATTGTCACAAGGATACGTATCTTTTCTATATCAAGATACTGCCCAAAAAACAGGGTAAAGTTTAAGCCTATTCACAATCGCTGACGATGTGCTTACGACAAAACTGCTACTCTCATGCTAATATTAAGCACATAATCATGCACTGTAAACGATAATAACGATAGTGACAATCAAGGAACATACCATGAGCTCTGCTTTAAATTCTTCATCAACTTCAAATGATCAAAATAATAATAGCGCTTTCAATAGTACAGAGTCTACCACCATCAACGTAGATCCTAGCGAAGTCGAAAAATTTAATAACTTGGCGAGTGAGTGGTGGAGCAACACAGGGGCGTTTGCAACGCTACACGAGATCAATCCATTACGTTTAAACTGGATAGAAGAAAACGTCAAACGTGGCTATCAAAACGATGCTAATAAAACCACTGAGCAAGGACTTTCTGGCAAAAAAGTACTCGACGTAGGGTGCGGCGGCGGAATATTGTCAGAATCTATGGCACGCCGCGGTGCTGATGTGACAGGAATTGATTTAGGTACAGAAAACCTAAAAGCTGCTGCGTTACATGCAGAGCAAAGCCAGTTAGAGAATACGCTTCGCTATCAGCATATACCCGTTGAAGAGTTGGCAAAAACACATGCTGGTCAGTTTGATGTAGTGACTTGTATGGAGATGCTAGAGCACGTGCCAGATCCTAGCTCGATCGTGCAGGCTTGTTATGAGTTGTTAGCTCCTGGCGGTGTCTGTGTACTATCAACGATTAATCGCAATCCTAAGTCTTATCTGTTTGCCATCGTTGGTGCAGAGTATGTACTGCGGTTGCTTGATCGCGGCACCCATGACTATGCCAAATTTATCACGCCAGCAGAATTAGACAAAATGGCACTCAATACTGGATTTGTTCGTCAGGATATTATCGGTTTGCATTATAATCCGCTGACCAAACGCTACTGGCTTGCCCAAAACGTCGATGTCAATTATATGATAGCCGTACAAAAGCCATTGGTTTAATGCTGCACGCAGCCATTTATTTGCCATACTTTCACTAAACACGTCATCAATCTCAAGAGCATTCACTATGACCCAATTTGTAAAAGCTGTTTTATTTGACCTTGATGGGACATTAATCGATACTGCTGCTGATTTTGTTCGTATCATTGGTAAAATGAGTCTCGAAAACGATTGGCAGACACCGCCTGAAGCAGAAATCCGTGAGCAAGTCTCTGCGGGTGCCTCAGCTATGGTGCAATTGATGCTAAGACACAATGATCAACTCGAAGTCAGCGAAGAAGCATTGCTTGAGTTTCGTCAGCAGTTCTTAGATGATTATGAAGCAGATATCTGTGTCGATAGCTGCGTGTTTCAGGCGCTTGAAGCGGTACTAACAGAGCTTGAAGCAAAGGGTGTGCCTTGGGGTATCGTTACCAACAAGCCGCGTTATTTAGCCGAGAAGCTATTAAGTGAGATGCAACTGGATCAACGCTGTGCGGTTTTGGTTTGTCCAGATGATGTATCACGTACTAAACCAGACCCAGAGCCAATGTATATGGCGCTAGAAAAACTCGGTATTCCGCGAGGAGCTGCGGGCTGCGTACTCTATGTCGGTGACCATGTGCGTGATATTGAAGCTGGCAACGCCGCTGGTATGCCAACGATTTTGGCCGCTTATGGATATATTCCACCTGAAGATCAAAAGTCTTTGAAACAATGGGGCGCCGACTATATTACGGACACGCCCGAGCAGTTAAATAAGTTGCTGCTATCGTCTGGTAAGTTTGAGTATTTATAGACTGCTATTTTCTAAGCTGCCTTAGTAGAGCTAGTAATAAAGCTAAAGCGCAAATTTTATAACATCGAATTTATAACCATAAGCACATATCCTCAACGATTTAATGATAAGTAGTGAGCAATGCCATGAGTGACAATAATAACCAACCAGTCGTTCCACAAGACAATAAAAAAACTGCTCAAAGTCCTATTCAGCCTTTGACTCATGATGATATTCGTAGCTTTGTACCGTCCAGTAATTGCCTAGATGGTAAGACTATTTTGGTGACTGGAGCAGGGGATGGTATTGGCCGCGTTGCGGCATTGACCTATGCTCGTTATGGCGCCACTGTCTTATTGTTAGGACGCACTAGCAGCAAGCTTGAATACGTCTACGATGAGATTGAGAGCCTTGGTGGTAAGCAGCCTGCTATGTTGCCGATGAATCTAGAAGGGGCGACTTACGCTGAAATGCAGCAGCTCGAAGGGTTAATCAATAAAGAAGTCGGCCAGTTAGATGGCATATTGCATAATGCTGGTGTATTAGGACAACTGACGCCGCTTGAGATGTATGACGTCGATACTTTTGCCCAAGTGATGAAAGTCAATTTCACAGCGACTTTTATGCTGACTCAAGCGCTATTGCCATTATTGAAAGATGCTGACCATGGCTCTGTTGTCTTCACCTCTAGCACGGTAGGTACACATCCTCGCGCATTTTGGGGTGCTTATGCACTTTCCAAACAAGCAGTAGAAGGTATGAGTGATATCTTTACTCAAGAGACGCAGAACACAACCAATCTACGTTTTAACTGCGTTAATCCAGGTGGCACTCGTACCAATATGCGTGCGCATGCTTATCCAGGTGAGAACCCTATGAGCTTAAAAACACCTGAAGATATCATGGCAGGCTATGTCTGTCTGATGAGTGATGAGAGCATTGGCGTACGCGGTCAAGTCATTGAGCTACAACCTAAAGATTAGTAGCAAAGTTTGTAAATCGATTACGTCATTCTTTATTGACGGTTTTATACACTATCGCAGGTTGCAATTAACCATAGCTAGCCCCATCTATTTGTTATTAAAGACATTTGTATTGTCTAATTATAATGAATAAAAAATAGGATAAGATTATGGCAGGTGGCTGGTCAAGAGATGGTGCTGAGCACGAACAAATGGATGCAACTGTAAATGATGCATTGGAACGAGCGCGACGTTCGTTACCGACAGGTGTGAGTGCCGAGCTGTGTGACGAATGTGGTAAGCCTATTCCAGAGGCACGGCGACTGGCAGTGCCCGGTATTCAACATTGTGTTAGCTGTCAGACGGAGCTTGAGCAGGAAGCAAAAGCAGCTGAGCTGTTTAATCGCCGTGGTAGTAAAGACAGTCAATTGCGTTAAAAATAGTTAGTTGCGTTGAAAAGAAAGTGCGGACATTGCTAGCTAAAATAGCAATGTCCGCACTTTTTTGTCTGTTTCTATATAACCAGTGCCATCAGTTCGCGATCGCACTCTTCCCAATCTATCCATATTGATGACGCTTTGGCATCATTCTCAGTTTCTTCTATATCTGTATTGGCAGCATTTGTATCGACAGCATTGTCTAATTGCAAAATAATTTCCAATCGACTATCCGTCTGTGGGTCGATGGTTTTGGTGGTTAGACTACCAGGGTTAAAATTGATCTGCATCCAGCCGTCAGAAGTATGTACCACGCCTTTGATACGTTGCCAGTTTGGCAGTGCTAATAACCAATCCTGTAAATCGTTAGCGTTTAGTATGTAGTGAGCGGGTAGTCGCCATCCAGCCAATTGAAAATCTTGCTGCTCTTCATGGTAGCGATAGGGCAGATCACTATTAGCACTGGTCTGAGGATTGGCCTGAGCCTCGCTCTCATCGGTAGATGAGCTCGATGATGGCGCAGCTGCTAAAGAATTGACTTGAGACTGTACACCAATCATCGATTTTTTAGGATTAGAGATACTGACTTTTCGTTGATTCGAAATGATAGAGCTGGGCTGATTCAGTTGGTCGTTCAACGTGGTCAAGTATGCCTCTGCTACAAGTTTATTTGCTACAAACTTATCTGATGAATGGACATCTGATGAGTCTGTTGTCTCAGATGCCGTTAGTCCTGATGCCGCCCAAATAATTTTTACTTGTGAATTTAGCTTGGTTATCCATTCTACCAAGGTTTGTTTTTCGCTAGTATTTAATTGGGTATAACGATTGATTATCAGCACATCGGCATCACGGACATGCGCTTGAAAACCATCATGGTCACGATACTTAATCTGTTGCCACTGCTCGCCACTCAGTACGGTTATCACCGCATTCATTTTTAGGGCAGTTTGCCAGTGCGGCGCACTAAGTTGTAGTATCAGCTCACGTGGATGTGCCAACCCTGTGGGCTCAATGAGTAATCGCTGCGGATGATGCTCACTGAGCAGACGACTGATTGCAATTTGCAAGGGTAGCTGACTGGTGCAGCAAATACAGCCACCACTAATCTCACGAATGGCAATATTTTTTTGGTTAAGATCGTTATCTTGGGAGCTTGCCAAGAGTGCGCCATCAATACCGATACGGCCAAACTCATTGATTAAGAGGGCCCAGCGTTCGTCATCAGGTTTCGAGGCCAGTAACTGATTAATTACGGTAGTTTTGCCAGCACCTAAAAACCCTGTCACTAATGTGCAGGGTGTGTTTTGAAAAATAATTGGGTTTTTCACAGGTATGCTCATCATATTGGCACGTGTTTGTGAGTAACCAAACACGGCCTATATTAAAAGAAATTAGATCAGTTAAAAGCTATTCACTTTTGATGGTTTCTGCGTCAGCTTCATCAGGAACGAATACATAACCAACGCCCCACACGGTCTGGATATAACGCGCTTGTGAAGGGTTGTCTTCAATCAGGCGACGCAGACGTGATACTTGGACGTCGATAGAACGCTCCATCGCACCCCATTCACGACCACGAGCAAGGTTCATCAATTTATCGCGGGTCAATGGCTCACGTGGATGCTGTACGAGCGCCTTTAGCACTGAAAACTCACCTGTTGTCAAAGTGACTACGTTACCATCGCGTTTGAGCGTACGAGTCGATAGATCTAATGTCCATGGACCAAACTCGACCACTTCCATTTGATGACTTGGCGCACCTGGCAACTCACGGTTTTGACGACGTAGTACAGCTTTGATACGAGCCAATAGCTCTTTTGGGTTAAAAGGCTTAGGCAGATAATCATCTGCACCCGCTTCTAGACCTGCGATACGGTCAGCATCGCCACCTTTGGCAGTCAGCATAATGATAGGAATATCTGCATTGTCTTCACGCAAACGCTTACAGATACTGATACCGTCTTCGCCTGGTAGCATCAAATCGAGCACGACTAAAGAGAAAAGCTCACGTTGCATGAGTTTGTCCATTTGACTGCCATCATGAGCAGTACGAACGACAAAACCGTCGTCTTCTAGGAAGCGTTGCAACAAAGAGCGCAGACGAGCATCGTCATCGACGACTAAAATACGCTGAGTTAACGTGTCAGGGCTGTTGTTATCAGTCATACAGGCATCCTTTTATAAAAATTATTGTTATCAGAAACTACAAGTAAATAGCTATGAGCAAAAACACTGCCACTAATTATCATTATTTAATTATTGGTTATGAATAAGCACTTCATAAAATTAAAAACTATTGTTCAATATGTCAGCACATATCAATATTTGTGTTATTGATACTTTAGTGTATAAGATTGCACCGAGAATTGCATCACCCATGATAATAAATGCTGTATGCGTTTGTTTAACAAGTCCATAGGATGTGTGATATAGAACGATTTGCGTCCTAAAATGCGCAATAAATAACGAAAAGATAAAAAGGATTTTTATTCATGCAGCTTTTGCTATAATGCAAAGCTACATTTCTCAACGATTGATACGTATATGAGTAGCACTGATACCTTAACGTCATCTCAAACCTCGACAAATGCACAGGTTTTAGATGCAACCACACACGCGAATATTCACGACAAGCTTGCTCGCGCGCTTGGCATTAAGACTGCTCAAGTCAATGCGTTTGTCAAACTTTATGATGAAGGCGCGACGGTTCCTTTTATTGCGCGTTACCGCAAAGAAAAGACTCAGAATCTTGATGATGCGCAGCTACGTGCTTTAGAGAAGTCGCTTAATTATGAGCGTGACATGGCAACACGTCGCCTCAAAATTACTGAGCTGCTAAGCACACAGGGCAATCTGACCGATGAGCTACAGACGCGTATCGATAATGCGACGTCTAAGCTTGAGCTTGAAGATATCTATCTGCCATATCGTCCGCGTCGTCGTTCACCTGCTGCCAAAGCTCGTGCCGCTGGTCTTGATACTGCTGCCCAAGCGGTCTTGACCCAAGAAATCACCCCGACGGATGCATTGGCTGATTATCAGATCCAGTCAAGTATCACTGATGACAGTGGTAATGAAATTGAGGTTGATTTTAGCGATATCGGAAAACAGCTCGCTGGCGTACAAGCGATTATCGTTGATGAATGGACACAAGCATTGGGTTTGTTGGACAACTTACGCAGTGGTTTTGCCAAAACTGCCAGTATCGTATCGAGCGTTGCGAGCGAAGAAAAGCGCGAAGTTGGCGAAAAATTCAAAGATTACTTTGAGCATAGCGAAAGCCTTGCTCGACTGCCAAATCATCGCCTATTAGCGATGTTGCGCGGTCGTCAAGAAAACGTCTTGGTTCTAAAAATTGAAGGCGAAGATGCACCGTTTATCGAAAAAATCATCAGCCATTTCGACGTCGATGCCAAAGCCCCAGCAGCATGCCGTGAGTTTTTGGCAGAGGCAGCCAGTAGCTTGTGGAAAGACAAATGGCGTCCGCATATCGAGCATCGCCTATTAACTGAAAAGCGCCTAGCCGCAGAAGCGGATGCGATTGATGTGTTCGCTAGCAACTTACAGCATTTGCTAATGTCTGCACCTGCAGGTCCTAAAGTCATCCTAGGTGTCGATCCTGGTATCCGTCATGGCGTAAAAATGGCTATCGTCGATGCGCAAGGTCATGTCATGTCAGATAGCGAAGAGAAGCCTGTCATCGCGACAGTGTATCCATTTGCACCTGATAATAAGATGGATGAAGCTAAAAAAGTCATCGATGAGCTATTAAGCACTTATAACGTTGATTTGGTCGCTATCGGTAATGGTACGGCAAGTCGCGAAACAGATGCGATGATCAAAGAGATTTTGTCTGCGAACGATGCACTAAAAGCCAAAGCCGTCATTGTTAATGAGTCGGGTGCGTCTGTTTATTCAGCGAGTGAACTTGCTAGTGATGAGCTGGGCAATCTAGACGTTTCTGTACGTGGCGCGGTTTCTATCGCGCGTCGCTTGCAGGATCCATTATCAGAGCTTGTGAAAGTTGATCCAAAAGCCATTGGCGTTGGTCAATATCAGCATGACGTCAATCAAAACCAGCTTGCAGACAGTCTTGATAAAGTAACTCAAGATAGCGTGAATGCGGTGGGTGTGGATGTAAATACAGCCAGCCCAGCTATTTTGGCTCACATCGCAGGTCTTAACCGCAATGTGGCGCAGCAAATCGTCACCTATCGCAAAGAGCATGGTGCATTTTATAGCCGTGAAGCGCTCAAAAACGTCCCGCGTCTAGGCGCTAAGACATTTGAGCAGGCAGCTGGTTTCTTGCGTATTCATAATGGTAGCAATCCATTAGATGCCACTGGTGTGCATCCAGAGAGTTATGCATTGGTTGATAGCTTACTCGCACAAGCGGGCAAGCCGTTGTCAGAAGTTATCGGTAATGATGGCGTGTTAAATACTATCGATACGACTACACTGGCTGCTAATGACGATAATGTCAGCGTAAAAGCGATTATCGAAGAGCTTGCTAAACCTGCTCGTGATCCTCGTCCTGAATTTAAAACAGCCAATTTCCGTGATGACGTCAATAGTATCAAAGATTTGAGCGAAGGCATGACGTTAGAAGGGGTAGTCACTAACGTAACGGCCTTTGGTTGTTTCGTTGATGTCGGTGTGCATCAGGATGGCTTGGTACATATCTCGCAGATGGCCAATGACTTTGTCGCCGATCCTATGAACCGTGTCAAACCTGGCGATATCGTATCGGTACGAGTTATCTCTATCGATGAAAAACGTGGTCGTATCGGCTTTAGCATGAAACCTGAATCTGAAAAACCTGTCCGTACTGATGCCAAGTCTACGACAGCTAGTACAGATGGCGAGAAAACCAGTCGTCCACGCAATAATAACGCAAATAGTGACCGTCCAAATAATAACCGTCCAGCTGCTGACAAACGTCCGTCTAAGCCACGTGGTAAGCGTCAAGATAAAGATAACGCGAGCAATCGTAGTAAGCCGGTGAAAAATGATAAAGCTGAAGCCCCAAGTAAAATGGGTACACTTGGTGCTTTATTACAAGAAGCTGGCGTGACTAAAACTAAGAAATAAATGCTGCTAAAAATAGCTAAAATTTATAGTTTGGTATAACAAAAAAGGCAGCCATATGGCTGCCTTTTTATATAAGTAATACGCTTACAAACTAATGAAATAAACTACTATCTGCTTAGCGTGATACAGCGATACGACGGTTTTCTTTGAACTGTACGTTTGCTGGCTGAGTAGCTAATAACTCACCACGCTTGTCTTTTTTCTTTTCTTGCAACGTACTAGCAGCATCTGCAACTTTATTCTCAGTAGCCGCTTCACCAGCGATTAAAGGCTGATAGTCTGCATTACTGTGTTGCATGTTAGGCGCTTGAGCGTTCTGGACAGGAGCCTGAGCAGTTGTAGCAGTAGTCATTGCTGGCGCATTGGCTGTTGCTTGAGCGTTATTCCTCAAAGCTGCATTGTCATCGCTTGCTTCATTATCCATATCGTCAGTTTCGTCGTTCATTTCATCTGCTTCGTTACCCATGTCCATATCGACATCAGCAGTATTTGACGCTTCGACATCTACAGTGCCAGGTTGAGTCGCGAGCAACTCACCATCAGGACCTTCTATTTCGGCTTGCACAGTGCTCTCGACAGGAGTATTACGCATATCTGCTGGCATTAGATCGCTATTGTTAACGGGTGCCGCCATTGCCATAGTTGGTAATACAAGGGTAGCGCCGACGATTAGTGATAAAACATTTTTTTTCATTATAAAACTCCATGATACATAATTAGCAATAGTTAAAAACGGTAACTCATATCCAATGATGAGCTGTTTTTATTTAAAGGTATAGTCACCTGACCACAAAAATGTTATAAAATAAATCAACTAAACGATTACCACAATAAATAACCATGACTTACTCCCTAGATTATCGCAAACAAGTCTTAAAAAGCTTAGATGAGGGCATGACCT
>Ga0207906_1000225_pt1 | contig 30135 bp, 28 predicted proteins | sample LinPmetageLP37_FD_184050 | JGI IMG/M metagenome (GOLD analysis project Ga0207906, IMG submission 184050) | Marine viral communities from the Pacific Ocean - LP-37 (SPAdes) | ecosystem: Environmental > Aquatic > Marine > Oceanic | place: Pacific Ocean | collected 2010-06-16 | reverse complement strand
AAAAATAATCAATTTAATGTTTATTAATATTAGAGTTAAGATATTAAGCTATATTTAACTGTTAATCTGAATTGTTTCATGAAAAAATTAAACCTTTTTTGGTAAATCTGATTTTAATTTTCAATCAAGTAATTAATCAGACATTTTATTTAAAAACAAAAAAACCACCTTCTATAAAGGTGGTTTTTAATATGTGCTTGATTGCTTAATATATCAGCGTAATAACTTATTTTATCATCTCGTAACTTCGCTTAATAAAATTGGTAAGTTCTTCCCCTTTTAATAAACCTTGAGACAGTCGTGCCAAATCTAAACTTTGTGTAATTAATCGTTCTTGTTTCTTTTTAGTTTTAGTAGCAAGAATTTCGCTTACCAGTTCAGAGTTTGTGTTCACCACCAAATTGTACATTTCTGGCATGTTGCCCATACCAAACATGCCACCTCCGCCAGTTGCTTGCATTTCTTTCATACGTCGCATAAATTCTGGTTGTGTGATAATAAATGGTGATGCATCACTATCCATAGGCTCTAATTGCACCATGAATTTTTCAGAAGGAATCACTTCTTTTAAAATTGTTTCCAACTCAGTTTTTTGCTCGTCGCTTAATTTTGAAATTTTTGTATCGTCTTTCTTAATTAAGTTATCAACGTTGTCTGCATCAACTCTTGAGAATGTAATGTTCTCTTTTGTACTTTCTAATTTTTGCATTAAATGAGATACTATTGGCGAATCTAACAACAAGATTTCATAACCTTTCGCTTTTGCAGCATCAATGTAACTGTGTTGCGCATCTTTATTTGAAGCATATAAAATGACTAGTTTGCCATCTTTATCTGTTTGATTAGCTTTTATCTTATTGAATAATTCTTCATAGGTATAATATTTGCCATCAACAGTTGGATATAAAGCAAAAGCATCTGCTTTTTCAAAGAATTTATCTTCACTAAGCATTCCGTACTCAATTACGATTTTTATATCGTTCCATTTTGCTTCAAAATCTTCACGATCGTCATTAAAGAGTGTCTTTAATTTATCGGCAACTTTTCTAGTTATGTATGAAGAAATCTTTTTAACAGCTCCATCGGCCTGTAAATAAGAACGAGATACGTTTAAAGGAATGTCTGGAGAATCAATGACTCCGCGAAGCATGGTCAAAAATTCTGGAACAATTCCTTCAACATTATCTGTTACATACACCTGATTTTGATACAATTGAATCTTATCTTTTTGAATATTCATGTCAGAATTTGACATTTTTGGGAAATACAAAATTCCAGTTAAGTTAAAAGGATAATCTACATTTAAGTGAATGTGAAATAAAGGCTCTTCAAACTGCATGGGATACAACTCACGGTAGAAACTTTTATAGGCTTCATCACTTAAATCAGCAGGTTGTTTTGTCCAGGCAGGATTTGGATTGTTTATGATATTGTCAACTGTTTTCTTCTCTGGTTTAGCATCTTTTGGAGCGTCTTCGGGAAGGGCAACATTTACTTCTTTTGTTCCAAACTTAATTGGAATTGGCATAAACTTGTTATACTTTGTTAATAATGCACTTATTCTTGAATCTTCAAGAAACTCAGTAGAATCATCAGCAATATGTAAAATAATTTCGGTTCCTCTATCTTTTTTCTTGCCTTTAGTAAGGGTGAATTCTGGGCTACCATCACAGGCCCAGTGGGCTGCAGGTGCATCCGTGTAAGATTTTGTAATAATCTCTACTTTTTCAGCAACCATAAAAGAAGAATAGAAACCAAGGCCAAAATGGCCTATAATTCCTGAATCTTTAGCAGAATCTTTGTACTTGTCTAAGAATTCTTCAGCTCCAGAAAATGCTATTTGGTTGATATATTTTTCAACTTCTTCAGCGGTCATGCCCAAACCTTGGTCAATAATGTGTATTTTTTTTCCTTCCTTATCTACTTTAACTTCAATTTGAGGATTGCCAAATTCAACTTTTGAATCTCCTACATTTGTTAAATGTTTAAGCTTTAAAGTGGCATCTGTAGCATTGCTTATAAGCTCACGTAAAAAGATTTCGTGATCACTGTACAGGAATTTTTTAATAAGTGGAAAAATATTTTCAACTGATACATTAATATTTCCTTTTGTCATATTATATATTTTTAATGTGTTTATTATTACTAACCCTTTTATAGACAAAAAAAGTACCAAGAGTTAAAAGGTGACAAACTGACACAATTTAAATTGACCTAAATTGCTTGAAAAATTTCATGTATGTTATTCAAAAATTAAAACTTTTAGAATTTATCATTCCATATTTGAAATTTAAAATGAGTTGTTGTACTTTGGTAATCCAATTTAGATTTTATGTATAATTCAAAAATTATAGGTTTAGGTAAATATCTTCCAGATAGTGTTGTTACCAACAATGATTTATCCAAAATAATGGATACGACTGATGAATGGATTCAGGAACGAACAGGCATCAAGGAGCGACGGTGGATAAAAGAAGGAAGTGATGATACGTCGGCAGTCATGGGTGCAAAAGCAGCACGAATTGCTATAAAACGCGCTGGCTTGACTAAGGATGATATTGATTTCATTGTATTTGCAACATTAAGTCCTGATTATTATTTTCCTGGATGTGGTGTACAAATTCAAGATTTATTGGATATGCCAACTATAGGTGCATTAGATGTTCGAAATCAATGCTCTGGTTTTGTATATGCACTTGCTGTTGCAGACCAATTTATAAAAACCGGTATGTATAAAAATGTATTGGTTATTGGTGCAGAATATCATAGCAATGGCTTGGATAAATCAACCAGAGGACGTGGCGTTACGGTTATATTTGGAGATGGAGCTGGAGCTTGTGTGCTTTCAAGAGAAGAAGATAATACCAAAGGTATTTTATCTTCACATTTACACAGTGAGGGAAAATATGCTGATAAGCTCATTGTAGCATCACCAAGTATCAAACATTGGGTTCCTGAAATAATTGAAGCAGAAGAGGAAGACATATCTTATTATCCTTATATGGATGGCACATTTGTTTTTAAACATGCGGTGGTTCGGTTTAGTGAAGTTATTATGGAAGGGTTGAAGCAAAATAACCTTTCTAAAGAAGATATAGACATGTTGATTCCACATCAAGCCAATTTAAGAATTGCACAATTTATTCAAAAGAAGTTTGGGTTAAGTGATGATAAGGTTTTTAATAATATTATGAAATATGGCAATACTACGGCAGCATCAATTATTATTGCTTTAACAGAAGCTTGGGAAGAGGGTAAAATTAAAGAAGGCAATCATGTGGTTTTAGCAGCATTTGGAAGCGGTTTTACCTGGGCTAGTGTCATTATAAAATGGTAAATTTTATAAAATAAAAAAAATCCGAAAATTTAAATTTTCGGATTTTTCTGCTATTAATCAACCACAGCTAACACTTAAAAATGAAATCTGATAATATTTAGACGTAAGAATTGAGGTTTTATTGCATTAGTTTTCAATTTTAACTTTTTTTAACATATGAAACTAAAAAACTCGAAATAGAGATTTCGAGTTTTAAGAGCTATTTTTTAGGGCGATACAAATCTTTTAAACGTTTTTGTATTATGTAAAGCTGACTAATTCTAAAATAATTATAAACAACGTTAGTTATTAGAATAGATTGTATCTTCAATATGAAACGATTAAATTTGCGATTTGTTGCATGTCATATGTAGTTTTAACAAACTTTAACATTTGAAGGTTAATTGGTTAGAGTTTTAGTTGAAATTAAAACCCAAAATATTTCTACTTTGGGTTTTGTTATTTAATAACCTAACATTAACACTAACCATCAACTATTATGAAGGTTATTAAATAGTATTTATATAAAACCTCCGCCACCGGATTTTTCATTGTCATCTCTGTTTTTACGTTGTAAGGCCCTGTATTTTCCGCCTCCAAATCTGTATGATATTGCAATGTTCCAAGTATTGCTTTCCCAATTAAATTCACCAACAGAAGGGAATGGTCTGTCACCTTCAAATTTAAAGTTCATGGTATTAAAAATATCATTGTAATTGAAACTGAAGGTTGCTCTATTGTCTTCCAAGAAGCTATATCTTAAACCTGTATTAACCAAAAACATGGGTTTTCTGGTAAATTGTAATCCTTTTTCTTCGCCCCTATACATGGTAAATAATGATAGATTTAATTTTTTTGTTGCTTTAAAGTTATTGAAGACTCTAAAATTCCAAACTACATTATCTACTTCAATGGTTGATATTAAAATATCATTTGCAGTTGCTGTTTCAATTGGAGCATTTAAAGTTTCTGCAATTCCTTTTTGTTTTCTTGAATACAAATCAAAACTAGCGTTAAAATTCCACCAACTAGTTGGTTTGTAATTTGAGCTTAATTCCAATCCAAATGCGGTAGTATTGTCAAAATTATCAAAGCTTAAAATACTTTTGTTTAAATCTAAACGATCAATAAATAGGGCTCTGTTAATTTCATCTTCAACTATTCTATAAAAAATGCCGCTGGTAATACTTCCTTTTTCAAAATTTCGAATATAATTCAGTTCAAAGGAATTTGTAAACTGTGGTTGTAAATTTGTATTTCCGTATGAAGATATTAATGGTGTACTCCATTCTCTAATTGGGTTTACTTGTTCTAATCCTGGTCTATCTACCCGACGACTGAAACTAGCTTGATATGATTTTTTTTCGCTCGGTGAATACGTGAAAAATGCCGAAGGATATATTTGAAAGTAGTCGTTTTTAAAAGGATTTATTTCTGTTGAATTTTCTAAAGTATTCACAGCATTGGCATCTTCAGAAACGGTTTCTGCACGAGCACCAATTTGAATTGACCATTTGTCAAATGATTTGTTATAGGTGGCATAAGCTGAATAAATGTCTCTTTTATAGGTGAAATATGTACTTGGAGTTGGTATAAATTCATCGCCATTATTTGAGATATTATCTTGATTTTCATTTACAGATAAACCAGTTGAATTATAATCAATGTTGGTTTCAAACAATCTAGCTTCTAATCCAACTTCTAATTTAGCTTTTTCAGATAGTGGATTTAAGTAATCAACGTTAGCAACAGTCTGGTCTCTTTTCGTGTAAACAAAGTCGGAGTAATTTTGTAGATTTTCAAAATTAAAGAAATCAAAATTGGCAATTTCATCTTGATCAAATGTACTGTAATCCATTTCAATGTCTAGTTTCTCACCTTCTTTCAAAAATTTATGATTGAAAACACCATTATATTGTGATGATAAATTATCATTGACGTTATCAAATATCTGAAGTTGTAGAGGTTGATTGATATACTGGACACCTGTTGAACCGGTACCTTTGCCATTATATTTATTTTGGTTGGTAAAGATGGAAAACGTATTGTTATCATTCATATAAAAATCAATGCCTACTTTATATAAATGGGATTTGTTATTATTTCCAAAATCAAATACTTGTTTAGAGTTGTCGTCTAAACGATCAACATGTCCATAATTGACTGAATTCCCAATATTATTGCCGTAATTCCCATAAAGATTGAATTTTCCGTTTCTGTAGTTTAAATCGACCGAACTGTTAAAATTGGCATTAATTTCCTTTGTTAACCCTACATTTAAATTACCATTAAAGCCAATATTAGTATTCTTATGTAAAATAATATTGATGAGACCACTCATGCCTTCCGGATTATATTTTGCTGAAGGGTTTGTAATGAGTTCAATGCTTTTAATAGAAGTAGAAGGAATTTGTTTTAGTAATTGTGCAACGGGTATATTTGATAATTTTCCGTCCACCATAACGCGCACATTTTCATTGCCGCGTAAACTAATATTTCCTGTTTGCTGATCAATACTAACCGATGGGATATTATTCATAATATCAGAAGCCGTGGGGCCAGATGTGGTTAAATCTTTCCCAACGGTAATAACTTTTCTATCTACTTTTTGTTGAATGGTTGAAATTTCGGCAACTACGGTGACTTCATCCAAACTTGCAATGTCTTCTTCCAGCAAAATATTGCCAAGATCAATATCATGGGTTTTTTCACCAACAACAATGGTTTTGGTAATTGTTTTAAACCCAATGTATTGTATTGTCACTATAGCTTTTCCTTCAGGGATTTTAGAAATATTAAAGGTGCCATCATCACGAGTAATGCCGCCGGTAATGATTTCATTGGCTACATTTTTAATAATAATATTTACATAAGGTAAAGGTTCATTGAGTGACGCATCCAAAATTTTTCCAGAAATAGAACCTGTCTTGGTTTCATTATTTAAAGGTTGAGCATTAGATAATGCACAAAGTAAAATTGCGCACCATAGTACGAGGTCTTTCATTTTTTGATTGATTGATTATTTTTTTGTTTATTTAATTATTTGAACTGATTAGGTTCTTTAATTAAAGACGACTAATTTTATATTCTGTTACTCTCATTTTAATCATTAACACTATTTTAACAAATGAAAAAGAAAACGTTGGTTTTAGGAGTTTCTTTAAAACCTGACAGATATTCTAATTTTGTTGTGCATAAACTTGTAAATCAAGGTCATGAAGTGGTAGCGTATGGATTGAAAAACGGGCAGGTTGCAGGAGTAACCATTGATACCGAATTAATGCCTTATGAAAATGTGCATACGGTAACATTATATGCGAACCCTAAAAGCCAAAAAGGGTACTATGATTATGTGGTTTCATTAAAACCTAAGCGTGTTATTTTTAATCCTGGAACAGAAAATCCTGAATTTTATAAAATATTAAAGGAGCATCATATTTTTTATGAAGTAGCCTGTTCTTTAGTTTTGCTTTCTACGAACCAGTATTAATCCTAAAAAGGTTAAGAACCCGTTTAAGATTAAAATAAAAAAGCCGAATTCAAAGCCGAACCATTTTGCACTATGTATGCTTATTATATAGGATAAAACAGGTGATAAAATGGCAATTAACGGAACCCATTTATCCTTCACTTTCCATTTGGTAAAAAGCCCAAATGAATATAAACCAAGTAAAGGTCCATACGTATAACCTGCAAAAACAAATAATTTTGCGATAACGCTTTCATCTTTAATAAGATATTTAAAAGAAATAATAACTAAAATGAGTAGCAGGGAAATAAGGATGTGAATTCGTTTTCTAATGACAACTTGTTTAATGGTATCATACTTTTTTTCAATATCCAGAATATCTACACTAAAGGAAGTTGTAAGCGCTGTTAAGGCACTGTCAGCACTACTATAAGCTGCCGCAATTAGGCCTAAGACAAAAAAGGAAAGTACACCAACACCTAAATGGTTTTTTGCTAAAATTGGAAATAAATCATCTTTATGTGCATCAATACCGTTTTGTTGTGCATAAACTGTTAAAAGAAGCCCTAAACTTAAAAACACAAAATTCACTATGGTTAGAACTACGGTAAACCAAAACATATTTTTCTGTGCATCTTTTAATGTTTTACAGCTTAAGTTTTTTTGCATCATATCTTGATCCAAACCTGTCATCACAATAGCTATAAAAGCGCCTGAAATAAACTGTTTCCAAAAATAATTACCAGCTTTATAATCCTCAAAAAAGAAGGTTTTTGATAAGTCACTATCCAAAACATAACCCAATAAATTACCTCCTTGTATTCCTAATTTTGTACTTACAAAATAAATGGTAACTCCCACGGCAACAAGCATAAATAAGGTCTGTAAAGTATCTGTCCAAATAATGGTTTTTATGCCTGATTTAAAGGTGTACAACCATATGAGTAAAACAGTAATGGTTACGGTTTGCCAAAAGGCAATGCCAAATTCATTAAACAGCATAATCTGCAAAACATTTGCGACTAAATACAATCTAAAACTGGCACCAATAACCCTGGATATCAAGAAAAAAGAGGCACCTGTTTTATATGAATAATTTCCAAAACGCTCGTCTAAATAGGTGTAAATAGATGTTAAATTTAGCTTATAATATAGAGGTAATAAAACAGTTCCAATAACAAAATACCCAACAATGTAGCCCAAAACCACTTGCATATAGCTGAATTGCGAAGCTTCAATCCAACCAGGAACCGAAATAAAAGTAACGCCGGAAAGTGATGCGCCAACCATACCAAACGCCACTATATACCAAGGAGATTGTTTGTTTCCCTTAAAAAAAGCGTCGTTGTCAGATTTTTTTCCGGTGATGAATGATATTAAAATAAGTACGCTAAAATATGCTGAAATGAGAAGTAGAATTTGTGTAGCCGTCATAGGTGTAAAATCAGGGGTCAAATTACAAATTAAAAAAACCAATTTCAAAATGATAATCTATAAAAGTGTTTTTAATACTGTTGCGTGTTAAAACAAAATAATTGTAAATTCGCAGCAATGGAATTTTCTTCAAAATTATTAGAACGTGCGGTGCATGAAATGTCACAGCTTCCCGGGATAGGGAAGCGAACGGCTTTGCGTTTGGTTTTGCATATGTTAAAGCAACCAAAAGAGCAAATAGTCTCTTTGTCTCAAGCGTTGCAAACCATGAGAAATGATGTAAAATATTGCAAATCCTGTCATAATATTAGTGATATTGATATTTGTGAAATTTGTTCAAATCCAAATAGAAATGAAGAAATTATTTGTGTGGTTGAAGATATTCGGGATGTGATGGCCATTGAAAATACCAGTTCGTTTAAAGGATTATATCATGTTTTAGGAGGGAAAATTTCTCCCATGGATGGTATTGGTCCGCATGATTTAAATATAGAATCACTTGTAAGTAAAGTCAAACAAGGAAAAATTAAAGAACTTATATTGGCATTAAGCTCTACGATGGAAGGCGATACCACTAACTTTTATATCTTCAAAAAAATTCAAGATTACAACATTCAAACATCAACCATTGCTAGGGGAATATCAGTTGGTGATGAGTTGGAATATGCAGATGAAATCACATTGGGGAGAAGTATTGTAAATAGAATTCCCTTTGAAAACACCCTAAAACTTTAAATTGAAACTCTCCATAGTAATTTTAAGTTCTAACGTACGCTATTTTTTAGAGCTATGTTTAAGTAGTGTGTCTGAGGCTATTAAAAATATAGATGCTGAAATTATAGTTGTTGATAATAACTCTGAAGATTCCAGCTGTGACATGGTTAAAACGTTATTCCCGAACGTTATTTTAATTCAAAACAAAGAGAATTTTGGTTTTTCAAAAGGAAATAACATAGGAACGTTAAGAGCCAAAGGTGAATTTATTTGTATTTTAAATCCGGATACCGTTGTTGCAGAAGATACTTTTATTAAGATTTTAAAATTTTCAAAAACCAAAAACAATCTTGGTATTGTGGGATGTAAATTAATAAACGGTGTTGGTGCATTCTTGCCAGAAAGTAAACGGAATGTACCGGTTATAAAGGCAGCTTTTAGAAAGCTTTTTGGAAATTCAAAGTATTATTATGCGACTCATTTAAATGAAAATGAAATTGGTAAGGTTGATGTTTTGGTAGGTGCCTTTATGTTTATGAAAAAGAAACTTTTTAATGATATAAAAGGTTTTGACGAGGATTACTTTATGTATGGTGAAGACATTGATTTATCATATACTATTTTAAATGCGGGTTATGAAAATTATTATTATGGCGAATCCACGGTGTTGCATTTTAAGGGAGAAAGCACACTAAGGGATAAATATTATGTGCGACGATTTTACGGAGCCATGCAGATATTTTATAAAAAACACTTTAAAAAGAATATAATATTTGATATGTTTGTTTGGTCAGGTATCCGACTTGTGTATATATTCAAAAAAACACATATTCAGAAATTAAAGTCTGTAAAGGAATATGTTTTTATTTCAGATTCAATGAATCCAAATCTTGAATCTGTTTTAGATAAAAAAGTGATTTTAAAATCAGGCATAAAAAATTTAGAAAAAGGAACTGAAGTTATTTTTGATGCTAACATATTGAGTTATAAAAAGATTATCTCTATGATAGAAAATAATGCTAATAATGTTGGCTTAACATATAAAATATTGCCAAAAAAATCTAACTTTATCATAGGAAGCGATGATGCCATAAGCCGTGGAGAAGTTATTATGATCAACTAGATTTGTTGAAAATAATATAAAGAAATTAAAGGTTTATGATTAATTTTGCAATCATAATTAAAAAAACGAGTAATAAATTGTAGATATGGCAAGATTTGAACTTAAGTTACCAAAAATGGGGGAAAGCGTTGCAGAAGCAACAATCACGTCTTGGTTAAAAGAAGTTGGAGACACCATTGAGCTTGATGAAGCCGTTCTTGAAATTGCGACAGATAAAGTAGATAGTGAAGTGCCCAGTGAAGTTGATGGCGTATTAGTTGAAAAATTTTTTAATGTAGATGACATTGTTCAAGTTGGACAGGTGGTAGCTATAATTGAAACTGATGAAGTTGAAGTTTCAGCACCTACTGATTCGCAGCAAGAAAATATAAAAGAAACTCCAAATGAGTCCGTTTCCCATTTAGAGCAAACGGTAGTTTCTGCTAAAGAAACCATTGTTCCGTTAGCGTCCAATGAAGATCGTTTTTATTCACCATTGGTTCGAAATATTGCAAAACAAGAAGGTATTTCACAAGTGGTATTGGATTCCATAGCAGGAACCGGTAAAGATGGTAGGGTGACCAAAAATGATATATTAGATTATATAAATAAAAAAGGAGAAAGTAAGCCTCAAGTGCAAACTGTTTTTAAAGAACCTGTTTCATCTCCTGTAGTTGCTGAAAAACCAAAAACGGAAACAGCACCCGTAATTTCCAATGGAGAAGATGAAATTATTGAAATGACCAGAATGGGCAAACTTATTGCTCATCATATGGTTGAGTCTGTTCAAACATCTGCACACGTTCAAAGTTTTATTGAGGCAGATGTCACTAATATATGGAACTGGAGAAATAAAGTTAAAGATGGTTTCTTCAAACGTGAAGGTGAAAATTTAACCTTTACGCCCATTTTCATGGAAGCTGTCGCCAAAGCACTTCGTGATTTTCCCATGTTGAATATTTCTATTCAAGGGGATACCATTATTAAAAAGAAAAACATCAATATAGGTATGGCTGCGTCTTTAGCTGATGGAAATTTAATTGTACCTGTTATAAAAAATGCCGATCAATTGAACTTGGTTGGAATGACCAAACAAGTAAATGATTTGGCAAATAGAGCCCGTACAAATAAATTAAAACCAGATGATATTCAAGGAGGAACATATACCGTTACAAATGTTGGTACCTTTGGTAGTATTATGGGAACACCTATAATTAATCAGCCACAAGTCGGAATTCTGGCGCTTGGTGCCATCAGAAAAGTGCCCGCTGTTATTGAAACTTCGGAAGGTGATTTTATTGGAATTCGATATAAAATGTTTTTATCCCATTCTTATGATCACAGAGTCGTAAATGGCGCACTTGGCGGACAATTTGTTAAGGCTGTTAAAGATTATTTAGAAGCTTGGGATAAAAATCGAGAAATTTAAATATTCAATAAAGAATATATGACTAAGAAACAAACCCAAAACCTAACCCTAAAACGGTTAGGTTTTTTTATTTTTGCAACAAATAAAGTCAATATTCAAAACAAAATCATTAATGAATCTTAATCTCACAAAACCCATCTGTTTTTTTGATCTTGAAACAACTGGAGTTAATATTACCACAGATCGCATTGTTGAAATTGCTATTCTGAAAGTTTTTCCTAACGGAAAAGAAGAAAGCAAAACCTGGTTGGTAAATCCGGAAATGATCATTCCAAAGGAAGTCATTGAAATTCATGGTATTACGAATGAAGATGTTGCTGATAAGCCAACGTTTAAGGAAATTGCAAAAGATGTTTATAACATGATTAAAGATTCAGATTTAGGAGGATTTAATTCTAATAGATTTGATATTCCTTTATTGGCTGAAGAAATGTTACGGGCAGAGATTGATTTTGACATGAAAAATAGATTAGCCATTGATGTTCAAACCATATTTCACAAAATGGAACAGCGCACATTAACTGCGGCATATAAGTTTTATTGTGATAAAAACCTGGAAGGGGCACACGGAGCTGAAGCAGACACCAATGCAACGTATGAAGTGTTAAAAGCTCAAATTGCCAAATATGACGCTATTGAAAATGATACCAAGTTTTTAGCAGAATTTAGTTCCAGAAAGCAATTTGCAGATTTTGCTGGCTTTATATCCTATAATAAAAAAGGAGAGGAATGTTTTTCTTTCGGAAAGCATAAAGGAAAATTAGTGACGGAGATTTTAGAAAAAGAACCAGGCTATTTTGGTTGGTTGCTAAATGCTGATTTTCCATTATACACCAAAAAAGTGCTAACAGCTATTAAACTTAGAAACTTTAATAATAAGTTAGGGTAATCTTAAAATCTAACCAGTCTAAAAATCTAATTATGTCTAGATTATGAAACTCATTTGTATTGGCAGAAATTACACAGAGCATATCAAAGAGTTGGAAAATGAAAAACCAACAGATCCTGTAGTTTTTTTAAAGCCGGACACTGCAATTTTACTTAAAAAACAACCTTTTTTTATACCAGACTTTTCAGATGATGTGCATCATGAAGTGGAGATTTTAGTTAAAATAAAAAAAGTTGGGAAGCACATTGATAAAAAATTTGCTCATAAATATTATAATGAAATTGGATTGGGCATTGATTTTACAGCGCGGGATTTGCAGAGTCAGTTAAAAGCGAAAGGATTACCATGGGAAAAAGCAAAAGCCTTTGATGGTGCTGCGGTAATTGGGGATTGGATGTCTGTTAAAGATATTAAAGATGTAAATGCCATTAATTTTTCATTATATAAGAACGATTCAATCGTTCAACAAGGCAACACAAGTCATATGCTATGGAAAATTGACGAATTGATAGAATATGTGTCAAAATATTTTACTTTGAAGATTGGGGATATTATCTTTACCGGCACTCCCGCGGGTGTTGGCAAAGTAATTGCTAACGATAAACTTAAAGGATTAATAGAAGATAAACAGATGTTTTCAATAACAGTTAAATAAATGGAACAACACTACAAATTATATAGAGTAAAAGAATTGGCGGACAATGATAATGATTTCATTATGGCTTTAGCAGAAGCCTTTTTGGAAGAAGTTCCGGAAGATGCTGCAAGATTAAAAAAGGCCGTTGAGGAAAAGGACTATGTCAACGCATACCAAGCAGCCCATAAAATGAAACCAACCATAGATTTATTTGAACTTGGGGTACTTGAAGATTTAATTGAAGTGCAAGATTGGGGTAAATTTCAGAAAACCGATTTAGATATTTCTGATAAATTAAAGATTGTTCTTAATGCGGTTGAACAATCTGTCAATGAATTAAGATCAGATTTTAATTTATAATGCTGGCTGAAATAATCACTATAGGTGACGAACTTCTTATTGGTCAGGTTGTAGACACTAATTCAGCATTTATTGCCAAAGAACTTAACAAGATTGGAATATCTGTCTATCAAATTACTTCTGTTCAGGATGATAAACATCATATCTTAACGGCACTAAAAGATGCAGAATCCCGCGTTGATGTCATCATAATAACCGGTGGTTTAGGACCAACCAAAGATGATATCACCAAAAAAACCATGGCGGAATATTTTAATGATACGCTGGTTCATAATGAATCTGTTTTAAAAAATATTGAAAACATCTGGAAGCTATATGTGAGGCAAACCCTGTTACAGATTAATAAAGATCAAGCCCTTGTACCTTCAAAAGCAAAGGTGCTTATGAATATTAATGGAACAGCACCCGGTATGTGGATTGAAAAAAACAACAAAGTATTTATATCACTTCCTGGAGTCCCATTTGAAATGAAAGCCCTAATTCAAAATGAGGTGATCCCTAAACTTTCAGAAAAGTATAAATGTCCTTTTATTTTGCACAAAACATTATTGGTTTATGGTTTGGGGGAAAGCACATTAGCAGCAAGAATTGAGGCTTGGGAAAACGCCTTACCAGAATACATAAAACTGGCGTATTTGCCAGATTTAGGAAGAGTTCGGTTGAGGTTGTCATCAAAAGGGTTTGATAAAGATCATATTGTAAAAGAAGTACAAAATCAAATTGATGCCCTCTTACCATTAATTAAAAATGAATTTTTTGGTTATGAAGATGAGGATGGTAATGAATTCTTAATTGCTAAACAACTTAACAAATCAAAGCAAACCATAGCGGTTGCTGAAAGTTGTACAGGTGGGAAAATTGCTGAAAGAATAACGATACATGCAGGTGCGTCTAGCTATTTTAAAGGAAGCGTTGTAACCTATGCAACAGATTCTAAAATAAATGTTTTAGGGGTTTCAAAAAAAGTTATTGATGCACATTCTGTAGTAAGTTCTCAAGTAGCCGAAGCTATGGCGCAACGGGTTTTAAAACTATTTAAAACTGATTATGCCATTGCAACAACAGGAAATGCAGGGCCAACAAAAGGTGATGCAGATGCAGAAATTGGAACGGTGTTTATTGCCATTGCCACAAAAAACAAGGTGTATTCAGAGAAATTTATGCTTGGGAATCAGCGTGAAAAAGTGATAAATAAAGCGGTAAATAAAGCCTTTGAAATGCTCTTGAAAGAAATTTTTAAAAATTGATAAAATTTAGATTGTCATAAATTAAAGATTTTGTATATTTGCACCTCGTTTTTAAACAACAAAATTTAAAGTTATAAAATAATGTCAAGAGTTTGTGAGCTTACAGGAAAGAAGGCAATGGTTGGAAACAACGTGTCTCATGCATTAAACAGAACTAAACGAAAATTTAATGCCAATTTAATTAAGAAACGTTTTTACATTCCAGAAGAAGATAGCTGGGTAACTTTAAAAGTTTCAACATCTGCTTTAAAAACAATAAACAAAATAGGTATTGCGGCAGCCATTAAGGACGCAAAATCTAAGGGATTTTTAAAATAATAAAGGATGAGATTTCCGCCTTCGCGGAAATGACAAATAAAATAGTTTTACAATGGCAAAGAAAGGTAGTAGAATACAAGTAATATTAGAATGTACTGAGCACAAAGAGTCTGGACAACCAGGAACTTCAAGATACATTACAACTAAAAACAAAAAGAATACGCCAGATAGAATGGAGATAAAGAAATTTAATCCAATCTTAAAACGTATGACCGTTCATAAAGAAATTAAATAAATTAGAGATTTTCCCTTTAGTGAAAATGTCAAATAACTCATAAAGTCATGGCAAAGAAATCGGTAGCATCATTACAAACAGGATCAAAAAGATTATCAAAAGCAATAAAAATGGTAAAGTCTCCCAAAACAGGAGCTTACATGTTTGTTGAATCTATAATGGCACCAGAACTAGTAAGCGAATTCTTAAATAAGAAATAAATTTACTTTTTTATATAGTATTAGCTGCTTTCAAAATATGAAAGCGGCTTTTTTTTTATATTTACATGCCATTCATGACAATGTTGCAGAAATTAAATTAGGCAAGAAAGTTGTTACATAATTATTATGGCGTTACCGTGCAAAAGCACGGTCAGGCTTTCCGCTGTATCTTTTGCAAAAAAGCAAAAGGATGTCGCTGCAATCCTTAACGCAAAAACAAGTTGATTAAACCATTCAACTTAACAAAAAACTAATAAACTTTAAATGAGCATTTTTAAAAAAATTTTTTCATCAGAAAAAAAGGAAACACTTGATAAAGGATTGGAAAAAACTAAAACCACTTTTTTTAATAAACTAAGTAAAGCGGTAGTTGGAAAATCAAAGGTTGATGATGAGGTATTAGATAATCTTGAAGAAATTTTGGTATCAAGTGATGTTGGTGTGAATACGACATTAAAAGTAATAGAGCGCATAGAGGCACGAGTTTCTAAAGATAAATATTTAGGAATCGATGAGCTTAATGTTATTCTACGTGAAGAAATAGCAGGTTTATTAAGTGAAACCAATTCTGGTGAAGAAACGGATTTTTCTATTCCACGTGGTAAAAAACCATTTGTCATCATGGTTGTTGGTGTGAATGGTGTTGGCAAAACAACTACCATTGGCAAATTGGCTTATCAATTTAAAAAACAAGGTTTAAACGTTGTCTTAGGTGCCGCCGATACTTTTAGGGCTGCTGCCATAGACCAACTTCAAGTTTGGGCAGATAGAGTAGATGTGCCATTAGTAAAACAATCTATGGGATCTGATCCGGCATCCGTGGCTTTTGACACACTGAAAAGTGCAGTTTCCCAAAATGCTGATGTAGTTATTATTGATACCGCCGGACGTTTGCACAACAAAGTGAATTTAATGAACGAACTTACCAAAGTAAAACGCGTGATGCAAAAAGTGGTGGATAATTCACCACATGACGTGCTATTGGTTTTGGATGGTTCAACCGGACAGAACGCATTTGAACAAGCCAAACAATTTACTATGGCGACAGAAGTTACTTCGTTGGCAGTTACAAAATTAGACGGAACAGCAAAAGGTGGTGTGGTTATTGGTATTTCAGACCAGTTTAAAATTCCTGTAAAATATATTGGGGTGGGTGAAGGTATTGAAGATCTGCAAGTGTTTAATAAATATGAATTTGTAGATTCATTTTTTAAATAGGTCGTTTTGTCATTCCCTCGAAGGAGGGAATCTCATCCTAATCTATAAAAGCATTAATTTTTCCCCAAAGATCATTATCAAAAGTAGAAAGCGCAAAATTGGAGCTATCGCCCGCATCTCCCATTCTAATAATAACTAATTTTTTACTAGGCACTACATAAATTTTCTGATCGTTTTTACCCAATGCAGCAAACATATCGACCGGCGCATTCGGAATTAATGATCCATTAAACTGCAGTTGACTTTGTGGTAAATGATAACTTGATTTTCCGTTTAGCCACCATAAATATCCATAAGCTTGATTAATATCTTGCGAAGTATTGGTAGCTTCGTTTAAATAACTTTCAGGAACAATTGGCGTATTTTCCCATGTGCCTTTGGCATAAATCATCAAACCAAAACGCGCCATACTTCGGGTATTACTCCAGTAAACACTTAAGTCCCCATTAGGAATCCAAGTTCCAGACATTCCTATTTTATCTCGTAATTTGGTGTTAAAATAGTTGCTCCACGTTTGGTTGCTTGCTGCTGCAACTACATCCTGCATTTTTACATACACATTATGGTATGCCCAACGGGTGACTGCATCTCCTTTATATTGAAGGTTTGAGGGAGACACATCATCACCTAAACTATCATCTAAACCAGAAGCCATTGACAACAGATTTTTACAGGTGATCAGATTTTCTTTGGCAATGGGGGCGCTCGTCCAGCCTGTCCCTAAATAATCAGACACTTTGTTATTAATATTCAGTAAACCTTCTTCTTGCGCAATTCCTGAAACGGCAGATGTTAATGTTTTTCCAGCACTTGCCCAATACCATGGAGAGGTTGCCGAATGTCCATTAAAGTAATTCTCTACAACAATCTTCCCGTTGTGAAGTATCATGAAACTTTTGGAGTTTTTAGTACTTAAATAATCTAATAATGGTTGTAGTTCATTTTCATTCCAACTTAAATCTGCAATAGATTTTGTTTCCCAAGTATCCGAATTTATTGGTGGAAAATAAATAGTATCTGCAGTTGGGTCTGGGTTAATAGGAGTGTTGTCCTTGGAACAGTTAAAAAATAACATCATGACAACAAACGACAAAAAGAATATACGTTTCATAAAGTAGGTTTTAAATATAAGATACTCAAATATATAAAAAGTTTAATTGCAGCATGAATTTGACGTTCAGAAATCGTTAATCCGTAATCATTATGTATCTTTGCGCCCTGATTAAAAAAATTATGCGCACAAAATCTTTAAAGAAAAACAGAATAAATGTGGTAACCCTGGGCTGTAGTAAAAACGTATACGACAGTGAAGTGCTCATGGGGCAATTAAAGGCCAGTGGAAAAGATGTGGTACATGAAGAAGAAGGCAATATTGTAGTGATTAACACCTGTGGTTTTATTAATAATGCCAAGGAAGAGAGCATCCATACTATTTTAGAATATGTGCAAAAAAAGGAAGATGGCGAAGTTGATAAGGTTTTTGTAACAGGTTGTTTAAGTGAGCGCTATAAACCAGATTTATTAAAGGAAATTCCAAATGTTGATGAGTATTTTGGCACTACTGAACTACCAGGTTTGCTAAAAGCATTGGGTGCTGATTATAAACATGAGTTGATTGGTGAACGCTTAACCACAACACCTAAAAATTATGCATATTTAAAAATTGCGGAAGGTTGTGACAGACCCTGTAGTTTTTGTGCCATTCCTTTAATGCGTGGAAAACATAAAAGCACACCCATTGAAGAGATTATTATTGAAGCTGAAAAATTAGCAGCCAAAGGTGTTAAAGAACTTATTTTAATTGCGCAGGATTTAACCTACTACGGATTAGATATATATAAAAAACGAAACTTAGCCGAACTTCTTGAAGCCCTTGTGAAAGTAGAAGGAGTTGAATGGATTCGTTTGCATTATGCATTCCCAACAGGGTTCCCAATGGATGTGTTGGAGGTCATGAACCGCGAGCCTAAAATTTGTAATTATATAGATATTCCATTACAACATATTTCTGATAGGATTCTTAAAAGCATGAGACGTGGAACCACTAAAGAAAAAACGACTCAGTTGCTTAAAGATTTTAGAGCAGCTGTACCAAATATGACCATTAGAACCACCTTGATTGTTGGTTATCCAGGTGAAACCGAGGAAGATTACCAAACACTTAAAGAGTGGGTTAAAGAAATGCGTTTTGAACGTTTGGGATGCTTTACATACAGTCACGAAGAAAACACGCATGCTTATAATTTAGAAGATGATGTACTGGAAGAGGTGAAGCAAGTACGTGCCAATGAAATTATGGAAATACAATCTCAGATTTCTTTTGAATTGAATCAGGAAAAAATAGGAAAAACCTTTAAAGTGGTTATTGATAGAAAAGAAGGTAATTATTTTGTTGGTAGAACCGAATTTGATTCACCTGATGTGGATAACGAAGTGCTTATTGATGCTACTAAAACCTATTTAAAAACAGGTGAGTTTGCTACTGTAAAAATTACTGAAGCTGCCGATTTTGATTTGTATGCCGAGGTTGTATCTAGCTAAAATTGGTTGACAGATTTGTTTTTTTATTCTTTAAAAGTGAATTTTTGCTTAGTCGTAAATTGCGAGAAATTTCCCTGTTAAAAACATGAAGTAGCTTGAGTGTCTGCAAGCCTTGATGCTTAGTATTTACACGTCCATTAATTTTACAAAATGCTATCAGTTAGCATTTAGTTACAATTTAATTTCAACTAATTTATGTCATCTTCATATGTTCTTTGGTCCCGAATTCTTCTAAAACAATTGTTTGTTTTAAAAATAGAACACTATATTCTGTAACCTATCGCAAGGCCCCAAGTAATGGCAGTATGAGAACCCTCCTTAATATCATATAAAAGTTCAGGTGATAGTTCCCAATTAACTCCTATTGAAAAGCTGTACTCCATACCAAGTCTAATTATTCTAAGATCTTTTGATTTCTCAAATTCATAGCCTACACCTGCAATAACCGCAAATTTATCATAGAATTCATAGCCTAGTGTAACAGTACTCAAAAAGGCATTTTCCCTAACTCTTTCTTCTCCTTCTTTATTTTTTAAATTATAGCTTAAAAATTCCAACTCATTTGTCCATTTAACGAAAAATTTGTGGTTAAAGTTGTATTGGACATCAATACCATTTGTGGGTATTAATTGTGCGCTTTCACTTTCTTCATTTAAGTAAAAAGAAGGAATATAGGTTTGTGCAAAAGCTAATGAGATTTTAATCTTTTTGAAATCTTCATTATGACTATTAATTAAATTTGAATGATCTTGAGCAAACCCAATAATAGGAAATATTAGTAATAGATGTAAAAGAAGTTTTTTCATTGCCTTAATTTTGATTATAAATATTGTTTTTTTCAGTTAGATATATTTTAAATTTTATTTGCCTTATTGATCTAAAGACTTAGAGAAAATAGGAGGTTTTATTCAGAAAAAAATATTTACCAAAAAAAACATAATATCTTTAAGTAGAACATGATTTTTGTTAGTTTAAGTAATGAAGCGGTTTAAACTTTTTTAATTGGCTAAAAAATTACCCTTTTGCACCTATTTTTTGTCTTTTTTCGTTCCGTAGCGGTGCTATGCAACTTAAAAAAGCCTTCAATTAGTCACAAAATGACTAATCTTCGCCTCAATCCAAAAAGTTTAAACCACTTCAATAATAAAGTTTCGTAATTCTTTATTTTTTAAATGGTTCAAGTTGTTTAAAATTTCCATAAAGTTTATAATCTTAGATTTTTTTCGGAAATTAATCAACAAAAAATAGGACAAACCTTTAAAGTGGTTCTTGATAGAAAGGAAAGAAATTATTTTGTGGGACGAACCGAATTTGATTCACCTGATGTGGATAACGAAGTGCTTATTGATGCCACAAAAACCTATTTAAAAACAGGAGAATTTACTACCATAAAAATTACAGATGCTGCCGATTTAGACCTATATGGAGAGGTCATTAAATAAAGTTGTACAATTTTAACTTTCTTCTTGTTTCAATTGTTTATTAATTTTTTTAATAGCGGTTTCTATAGATTTCTCCGGTTCAATAATGTTGTATTCACCCCAAAATTCAGGATCAGAAAACCCGGAAGCTTTATCGGTTAAAATAACATTGGGTTTTAATTTTTCACCAGAATCAATCATGTCATTATTTATTTTCAAATCCGTAATTGCCATTTCTGCACTTAGAGTATAAACATTATTAAAAAGTTTCTTTTTCCAGTTTACTTTAAATGTTAATTGAATATTGCCATAGCCAAAAGACCATTTTCCATTCCGGGTTCTATAATCTACCCTATAGGAAGCCTCGGTTGGGTAAACAGTCACTTTATTTGGTTTTCTTCGCACAAACATTTTACTTGCTAATTCTTTGTCTTCAACATTTAAATTATAAACAGCACTGGTTAAGGCTAATGTTTCTGAATCAATAAATAGCTTTCCATAATATAAAGGATCTTTATTGTTCATTTTTTGTTTAAAATTCACAACATACACAGATCTGTTATTAATTTGGGTTGGCTTATCAAAACTAAACAGATAATCAGTTAGGTTGTCTTTATCAAAAATATACTGTGGATATTTTATCATATCTGTATAAAGCGTACTAAAAGGGCCTCCTTGAAGTTTTAATGCCAAGGTATCAAGTCTTGAATAATCTGTACTTTTCCTGGATTTAAGAAGACTGATATCATCACGTTTTGAATTGGAATAGGGTTGTTTATAGATGTTTAATAAGGTTTCAGAAAGACTGGCATTTCTATTTCGCTTTTTAATGGTTTCTCTGTAAAAAGCGGTCATAATGGTATTGTCGTTATCATAATATTTACTTTTTCTGTCTAAAGTTGCACGTACTAAAGATTCTGCGTTTTTAGCACCATAAACATTGATAAAATTCAATTCGGTTAAAGAGGCATATAGAAGTATTTTTATGTTTTCTTTTTTTAATTCTGAAATAGGAATTTCAATTTTTTTGTAGCCTAACAAGGAAATAATAATCGTTTTATCTAAATAATTTACTGGGACCTTCAATGAAAATTTACCTTCATTATTGGTAATTGTGCCAATATTTGTTTCACTAATATTAATGTCTGCATATGCCAATGGATCATTGGTTTTAGCATCCAGTACACGGCCTTTAAATTCTTTGGTTCTTTGGATGTCTTGAATAACGGGTTCTTGAAGAAAGGTGCTCGCCAGTATATTGTCGTGATGGGAAATAAAGAGAAAAACCATAAAGGAATAAAGGAAGATGTTAATTCTTTTTTTGTAGTGATTATTTTTCATAATGACATCACTTAAGGTGATAATATTGACTAGGTTAAATTAATGAAATACATTTGTAAACGCAAGGCTTTTATTATAAAATTAACTTGAATCTCCGATTATAAAAATGGAATGTAGTTGAAAATAAGTCGCTATTGTTTTATAGGGACATAAATCACTTTTAAAACCTTAAGTCTTAACGTAAATTTTTGAATTTAAAATTGGATTAAATGTATCTTTACACTTTCAAAGTTTAAAAGTAATTATGCCAACTGAAAACATTTCATTTAAAAAGACAGGATATTTTTCACCACTTATTTGTGATTATATTAATGAAAGTTCAGAAATACAAAAGTTTTACAGTCATTTTCCAAATAATGAAAATTTTAAAATTCAAATAGCAGAAAAAAGAAAATCTTTCAATTCAGTTTCAAGAAGTGTTTTAGTAAGCGTTTTAACCAATCAATATACTAATCTTACCCCATCACCACTTACACTAAAAAACATTAAATCTTTAGAGCAAGAAAACACGTTTACGGTAACCACCGGACATCAGTTAAATATTTTTACTGGACCACTTTATTTTTTGTATAAAATTATTTCTACTATAAACCTTGCGAAACAACTTAAACAATCGTATCCAGATTGTAATTTTGTCCCCATTTATTGGATGGCTACTGAAGATCATGATTTTGAGGAAATTAATTATTTCAACTTCAAAGGAAAAAAAATTAAATGGAATAAATCTTCAAGCGGTGCAGTTGGAGCTTTGTCAACAGAAGGATTGAAGGATGTTTTTGAGGTTTTTTCAAAGGAAATAGGTGTTGGAAAGAATGCTGATTATTTAAAAAATCTATTTTCCAAGGCATATTTAAATTACGACAATTTAGCAGGTGCGACACGGTTTTTAGCAGATGAACTATTCTCAGATTATGGTTTGGTGATTTTAGATGCCAATAATTCTGAATTGAAACGACAGTTTATTCCTTTTATTAAAGAAGAATTACTGAACGAAACCTCTTTTAAATTGGTTTCTGAAACCAATAAACAAATTAATGCATTATCAAAAGACTATCAAATTCAAGTAAATCCTCGTGAGATTAATTTATTTTATTTGACTGAAAATTTGCGTGAGCGCATTGTTTTTGAAAATGGCAAATATAAAGTTGTTAATACCACTATTTCATGGAGCAAAGAGGCCATTTTAAAAGAAGTTGAAATGAATCCGGAACGGTTTAGTCCAAATGTGATTATGCGCCCTTTATATCAGGAAGTTATTTTACCGAACCTTTGTTATATTGGCGGAGGCGGTGAGTTGGCGTATTGGTTTCAACTAAAACAATTATTCAATGAAGTTAATGTGCCATTTCCCATGTTATTGTTGCGTAATTCGGTTTTAATTCAATCTGAAAACCAACATAAAAAGCTTCAAAAACTAAATATTTCTTCGGAAGATATATTCCTAAAACGAAATACTTTCATCAATAAAAAAGTTCGGGAAATTTCAAATATTGAGATTGATTTTTCTACTCAAAAAGAATTACTTCAAAAGCAATTTCAAGAATTGTACAAATTAGCAGATCAAACAGATAAATCATTTTTGGGTGCAGTAAAATCTCAAGAAATGAAACAATTAAAAGGATTATCAAATCTTGAAAAAAGATTGTTAAAAGCACAAAAAAGGAAGCTACAAGATCAGGTGTCAAGAATGACTACGATACAAAATGAGTTATTTCCAAACCAAAGTTTACAAGAACGCAACACTAATTTTTCAGAATTTTATTTGGAATACGGCGAGGAATTGATTCCTAAGCTTATGGCGAGTTTAAAGCCTTTACAATTAGAGTTCTTAATACTAACCTTATAATTTAAAATGCATAAAATAGATATTGATTTGGTTGAAATGACGCTTGATGTCATGAAATATGCCATAGATAGAATATCAGCGACAGAACGAAAGATTGGGAAACCAAAAAAAGAGGAAGAATTAAGAGCGCTGGTAGGAGAAACCATCACAGAAAAAGGAATAGGAGGGGAAAATGCTTTTAATTTATGGAAAAAGCATTTATCAAAAGCCAATGTACCGGTTGATCATCCAAGAAATTTAGCATTTGTTCCGGCATCGCCAACCAGAGCGGCCATCATGTTTGATTTGGTCACATCAGCATCAAGTATTCACGGAGCCTATTGGATGGAAGGCGCAGGTGGTATTTTTTGTGAAAATGAGGCCATGAAATGGATTGTGTCACTAACAGGATTACCTAATGGTGCATTTGGTGTATTTACCAGTGGTGGTACTGCGGCTAACTTATCAGCTATGGTTACGGCACGTGAGCATTGGCGGGAAAACGATATTTATAAAAGAGAAAAAGGACTTGTTATTACCTCTATTGGAGCGCACTCATCAATAAAAGCTATGGCCAAAGTTGTAGATGTGGATGTGTTATTGGTAGATACTGAAGACCGATTGGAAGGTGAGGCATTACAACATACCATTGACGGTTTAACCGAGCATGAAAGAAAACGACTATTTGCGGTTGTAGGAACAGGTGGTACAACCAACGCGGGCATTATTGATGATTTAGATGGAATTGCTGCCATTTGTGAGCGTGAACATTTGTGGTTTCATGTGGATGCCGCTTATGGCGGTGGCGCCTTAGCAGCAGATTCTGTAAAACATTTATTCACTGGAATTGAAAGAGCAGATAGTATCACCATTGACCCACATAAATGGATGTTCTCTCCGTATGACTGTGGCGCTATTATTTATAAAAGACCTGAATTGGCAAAAAAGGCGCATTCCCAGGAAGGCTCTTATTTGGATATTTTTAAAGATGAAGGGGCTCACGGATTTAATCCAAGTGATTATCAAATACAATTAACACGCCGTGTTCGTGGATTGCCATTATGGTTTTCATTGGCTACCCACGGAACCGATAGATATAAAGAAGCTGTAGAACGTGGTATTGAATTAGCGCAAATTGCAGGTAAAATAATTGAATCAAAACCCTTTGTGGAATTGGTGAGAGCACCTAGTTTGTCCTGCGTTTTATTTAGAAGAATAGGATGGCAACCTCAGGATTACACCAATTGGACCTATGAGAATCACAGAAAAGGATTTGCTTTGGTAACCCCAACAAAATGGAAAACTGGAAACACGTTTGAAACTGTGTCCCGTTTTTGTTTTATCAATCCTGATACCACAGAAAATGATATTGAGATGATATTGGATTCTATGGTGTAAACGTGTCTTGCGTTAGGGATTGCGCCTTTTTTACCAGTAAAAGCAAAAAAGATATAGCGGAAAGCCCGACCTCCCGATAGATTCGGGAGTGGTAACGCCCAAATAATGATTTTAGCCCGGAATTACTTGTAAAATATTTGTGTATTCGTGGCAATAAAAAATTGCAAAAAACTATTAACCGTAATTCGTCAATCTAAAATCAATTACTATTTTTGCGCATGCAACACAACAAGGTATTAATTTTAGACTTTGGGTCACAATACACCCAACTTATTGCCCGCAGAGTTAGAGAACTCAATATTTATTGCGAAATTCATCCATACAACAAAATGCCGTTAAATATTACAGAATATAATGCTGTAATATTATCTGGTAGTCCGTTTTCAGTAAGAGGTGATGATGCGCCACATCCAGATTTATCACAAATCCGTGGAAAAAAACCGATTCTTGCGGTCTGTTATGGAGCTCAATATTTTGCTCATTTTTCTGGAGGTGAAGTAGCACCTTCAAATACCAGGGAATATGGTAGGGCTAATTTATCCTTCATAAAAAGCAATGAAGATTTCTTTGCAAATATCAATAAAGGTAGCCAGGTTTGGATGAGTCACAGTGATACCATCAAGCACTTACCAACCAATGCGGTTTTATTGGCAAGTACCAATGATGTTGAAAATGCAGCGTACAGAATTGATGGTGAGCAGACTTATGCCATTCAATTTCATCCTGAAGTATATCATTCTACTGATGGAAAACAATTATTGGAAAACTTTTTGGTACGTATTGCAGGTGTTCATCAAGATTGGACCCCGGCTTCCTTTGTTGAAGAAACGGTAGAAGCTATTAAAGAAAAAGTTGGAAATGATAAAATTGTCTTAGGCTTATCAGGAGGTGTTGATTCTTCAGTAGCCGCGGTATTATTGCATAAAGCTATTGGGAAAAATCTGTATTGCATTTTTGTTAACAACGGTTTGCTTCGTAAAAACGAATTTGAAAGTGTATTGAAACAATATGAGGGCATGGGGCTTAACGTAAAAGGCGTTGATGCTTCTAAACGATTCCTGGGTGCACTGGCTGGAATTGATGATCCTGAGAAAAAACGTAAAGCCATAGGCAATGCTTTTATAGAAGTTTTTGATGATGAAGCGCATCAAATACAAGAGGTTAAATGGCTGGCTCAAGGCACCATTTACCCAGATGTTATTGAAAGTGTTTCAGCTACCGGTGGACCTTCAGCTACTATTAAAAGTCATCATAATGTTGGTGGCCTACCAGATTTTATGAAACTTAAAATTGTAGAACCACTTAAAGCTTTATTTAAAGATGAGGTGCGCCGTGTAGGTGCAACTTTAGGCATTGATCCTTTGCTTTTAGGGCGCCATCCATTTCCAGGGCCAGGATTGGCAATTCGGATTTTAGGTGATGTTACTGCTGAAAAAGTAAGAATTCTTCAAGAAGTTGATGCCATTTTTATTAATGGCCTTCGTGAATGGGGCTTGTACGACAAAGTATGGCAAGCTGGCGCCATGTTATTGCCCGTAAACAGTGTTGGTGTGATGGGTGATGAACGTACTTATGAAAAATGTGTAGCGCTTAGGGCTGTTGAAAGTACGGATGGGATGACTGCAGATTGGGTGAATTTGCCTTATGAATTTCTACAAAAAACCTCTAATGATATAATAAATAAAGTGAAAGGCGTTAATAGAGTAGTGTATGATATTAGCTCAAAACCACCTGCAACTATTGAGTGGGAATAATTTTTGGACGATACACTATTTATAAACTATATTTATAATTTTGATGGTATCTTGTTTTTGCAAAATAACCGTATATAATTAAGTAAGTTCAAATATATTGTTAGTCTGGAAGTTATATCTTTTAATTTTTTGGCATATTATATGATTAACATATAAATAAGAATGAGAAGTTTTCCTGAGCAAAGTAAATAACTTCCATCATTTTAAGCAATTTTTAAAAAAAATAGATTACATGTTTAAATTCTTTTCCATTGTATTTTTAGCGATCCTGTTAAGTGTTAACACCACCAACGCACAAAATTTTAAGACCCATAAGGTTAAACAAGGAGAAACTATAGAAGGTATTTCTAAACAATATTTCATCACCCCCAATGATGTTTATGCTTTAAATCCGGATGCAAAAAAGGGATTAAGACCAAATTCGCTATTAATCATTCCAAACCCGAAAGTAGCCGTTGAGCCTAAAGTAACAATTACAAAGGAATTAAAAGGATTTAGAAAGCATAGAACCAAAAAAAAGGAAACCCTGTATGGCATTGCTAGAACATATAAAATTGCAGAAGAAGATATCAAAAAATACAATACTTTTTTATATTCAAATAATTTAAGAAAAGGGGATAGACTTCAAATTCCAATTTTTGAAATAACAGAGATTGTTGAGACCAATGCCTTAACAAAACCATATAAAGTTTTACCTAAGGAAGGCAAATGGCGGGTTGCTTATAAATTTGGTATTACTCCTGCTGATTTGGAAGCGCTAAATCCTGACTTAGGAGAGGTTTTGCAAGAAGGTGAAATTATCAATGTGCCTAACATTACCGATGAAAATGAAAAAGTAGTCGATGAAAAATATAGCTATTATAAAGTATTACCTAAGGAAGGATTCTACCGATTAAAACTTAAATTAGGGATAGGGCAAAACGAGTTGGAAACTTTAAACCCTGGATTAAAGGAAAGTGGTTTAAAAGAGGGCATGATTTTAAAAGTGCCATACTCCACTAGTACTTCAGAAATAGAAGAATCTTCAAATACAGTTAATTTAATAAATAATATCCGTGATTATAGAACAAAACATATTGCTGTTATGTTGCCTTTCAGGTTAAATAAAATAACCTATGATTCCATTGCAGAAACGAAAGCACAAATTAATAAAGACCCATATTTAAATGCCTCTTTAGATTTTTATTCTGGGATATTAATTGCCATCGATTCATTACAATCATTGGGGGTTTCTCTCAAGGTAGATGTTTATGATACCAAATATCAGGTTAGTGAAGTGTCAAAAATTATTAATGATCATGATTTTGAAGATGTTGATGCTGTTATTGGACCCTTAACACCAAATAATTTTGATGTAGCTTCTTCTGAGTTAAGAAAATATAATGTTCCTGTAATTTCACCAATTGGTGAAAATCTCAAACTAAATGAAAACGTTTTTCAGACCAGACCATCTGCGGAACTGTTAAAAAACAAGATTGTTAGTTATATACGAACAATTCCAGATATAAAAAACATTATAATTATTTCAGATAGCAAAAATGTAAATGTTGCCAATGAATTGAAACAGGATTTTCCATACGCAATTCAAATTCGTTCCAGAAAAAATAAAGATGGAAATGATCAAAATTATATTTTAGTAGATGATGTCAATTCAATTTTAAAAGAGGGATTGAACGTCGTATTTTTAGAAACCCAAAACGAAGGATTTGCCTCAAATGTAACGGGTATTTTAAACTCTTTAATTCAAAAAGAAAACCGTGATGAAAATAAAGTGAACATTAATATTATGTTGGCAACAACCAACATGAATTCTGTATTCGAAAGTGATGAAATATCAAATGAACATTTATCAAATTTAAAATTCACATATGCAAGTACCTCTAAAACTTATGATAGTGATACCAGTAATTCATTTGTGAAAAGGTACAATCAAATCTATCATGTAACTCCAAATAAAAGAGCTGTAAGGGGGTTTGATTTAACTATGGATATGGTTTTGCGTTTAGTAACATCAAGCGATTTATACATATCAGTGAATGAGAGTCCTTTAACGGAATATGTAGAAAATAAATTTGAATATAAAAAGAAATTATTTGGTGGTTATTACAATAATAGTGCTTATTTGGTGCAATATCAGGATTTAAGATTAATAGAAATAAAGTAATGACATCAAAAGTAACTTATTTAGGAAATTTACGTACCGAAAATGTTCATATAAAATCAGGAAGCACATTTGTTACTGATGCGCCTTTAGATAACAATGGAAAAGGAGAAGCGTTTTCTCCAACAGATACCGTTGCCAACGGATTGGCATGTTGTATGTTAACAGTTATGGGTATTAAAGCCAGAGACTTAAACGTTTTTATGGAAGGAACCACTGCTGAAGTAACAAAATTTATGGCTGATAAACCCAGACGTATTTCAAAGATAGAAGTCATTTTAAATCTTCCTTTTAAATCCGATAATAAGACTCAAAAAATATTGGAACATACTGCCAAAACCTGCCCTGTACTGTTAAGTTTACATCCTGATATTGAGAAAAACATCACTTTTAACTGGAACGGTTAATGTTACTTAAGCCTGATAAAAATTTCCTCATAACATTAGCACATACCAAAATGCCATTTGGTAAATATAAGGACAGATACCTTATTGACTTGCCAGAATATTATGTGGTTTGGTATCATAACAAGGGGTTTCCTAAAGGGAAATTAGGGGATTTGTTACAAACCGTATATGAACTGAAATTAAATGGTTTGGAAGATTTGATCCGGAATATTAAAAAACAATACCCTAAATAGGGTTCTTAATATTTTTTTAAATGTTTGATTGGGTAATGCTTCTGTTTGAGAATTAAATGTTAGTTTTAATTTTCAGGAAAAATAAATTCATTGTTTAGAACCTGATTAATAACCTTTATAAGGTTTTTAGGAACTTCAGGTTTATGTATATACCCATTAAACCCATTGGTTTTAATATCTTTAATATAAGCGTTCTCTATATCCATACTAATTGCTATCAATAGTATATTTGGATTGTTATTACGAATATGCATTGCCGCTTTTAGCCCATTCATTACAGGCATTTGTATATCTATAAGTAATACATTTGCTTTTGAGAGATTTGAATTATTTATTAACTCTAACCCATTTATACAAGTATCAATTATTTTAAAGTTTTTATTTTTTAAAACCATAATACTTAAGGCATCAATATATCTTTGATTATCATCTGTAATAATTAATTTAATTTTTGAATCAGAATTCACCTTAAACACCTTTTGTGAA
>Ga0207906_1000222_pt1 | contig 30339 bp, 28 predicted proteins | sample LinPmetageLP37_FD_184050 | JGI IMG/M metagenome (GOLD analysis project Ga0207906, IMG submission 184050) | Marine viral communities from the Pacific Ocean - LP-37 (SPAdes) | ecosystem: Environmental > Aquatic > Marine > Oceanic | place: Pacific Ocean | collected 2010-06-16 | reverse complement strand
CTGGATAATTAAAATTGGTTGTGAGCTCTCTATAGGTTAAATCACAATCCAATTGCTCACTTACATAAAAACTTCTATTAAATAAAAAAGCACTTGTAAACTCAAAATAGGCAATAGGTTGTGGCGTTCCTACCTGCAGTTCTAATAATTTGTTGGCATATTCAAGGGAGCGTTGTGCTTTACTTTTTCTAAAAAATTTATATACAATTTGGTTTATTACATTCGGTTTTTTAAATGCTTTTATATTTAAATTAATGCCATCAAGATTAATGATTTTAATAATATTTCGATCACCTACTCCTCCTTCAAAAGTATCAAAATCGTGAATTACTTTATTTAATTTCTCTTTAAAATCAATCTTTAAACCTTGATTAAAAACCTTTTTTTCTGTCATTTGAATTAAATCTTTTCTTGCATGTCATCTACTTTTAATTAAAGCGAAAACATTATAATTTTCTGTCGTAAATTTGCAGCATTGCAAATATAAGATTCATAAAATGAATGAAGAAATAAATAAAGCACTACAAATTTTAAAAGAAGGTGGGCTTATTCTCTACCCTACTGATACTGTTTGGGGCATTGGTTGTGATGCCACAAACACTGAGGCTGTTGAAAAGGTGTTTAAATTAAAACAACGCCATGATAGTAAAGCATTAATTTGTTTAGTTGCTGATGATAGAATGCTCAAAAAATACGTCAAAAAAATACCTGACGCCGCTTTTGATATTATTGATATTTCTGAAGACCCCATTACAATAATTTATGATGATGCACAAAATTTAGCACATAACCTTGTTGCGAAAGATAATTCCATAGCTATAAGAATTCCCAATGACGATTTCTGTTTTCAACTATTAAGAAGATTTAATGGCGCTATTGTTTCTACATCCGCAAATATAAGTACGGCTCCTTCACCAAAATCATTTAAAGAAATATCACTTGAGGTTTTAAAAGGTGTTGACTATGTTGTAAATTTGCATCGCGAAAAAATTTCCAGCAAACCATCATCCATTATAAAATTAAGCAATGATGGACAAGTTAAGGTAATACGAGCATAAAAACTCAAATTTCAAGCACCAAACTCAAATATAAGCTGGTTTGGAATTTGGGATTTGATTATTGGAATTTAATTGATGAATTACAAAGAGGCATTACAACACAACATCTTCAAGATTATATCACAATCTGCTAAAGAATTAAATTTAGATAGTTATGTGATCGGTGGTTTTGTACGTGATTATTTGTTAAATAGAGGAACTGCCAAGGATATTGATATTGTTGCCATTGGTGACGGCATCAACCTTGCTAAACAGGTGGCGAAAAATCTTCCAAATAAACCTCAAGTCCAGGTTTTTAAAACATATGGAACTGCCATGTTGCATTATGATGGCATTGAAATTGAATTTGTTGGAGCCAGAAAAGAATCATATAGTGAAGATAGCAGAAATCCTGTAGTTGAAAATGGCACTCTTAAAGATGATCAAAACAGACGGGATTTTACAATAAATGCACTGGCACTTAATTTAAATGAATCACATTTTGGCGAATTGCTTGACCCTTTTAATGGTGTCCAAGATTTGCAAGAAAAAATTATTCGTACACCTTTAGATCCAGATATTACATATTGTGATGATCCATTACGAATGATGCGTGCTATACGTTTTTCGGCACAACTCAAATTTACAATTGAAAAGGATTCTTTAAATTCCATTGCTAAAAATTGCCATAGAATAAATATTATCACCAATGAACGTATTGTTGTTGAACTCAATAAAATTCTTGAAAGTGATAAACCTTCTAACGGATTTATATTGCTTGAAGAAACTGGGTTATTAGAATATATTTTACCTGAATTAACTGCTTTAAAGGGCATTGATGAAATTGAAGGGCAAAGACATAAGGATAATTTTTATCATACGCTTGAAGTCGTTGATAATATTTCAAAAAACACTTCTGATTTGTGGTTACGCTGGGCAGCTTTATTACATGATATTGGAAAAGCACCCACTAAAAAATTCAGTAAAAAAGTTGGATGGACTTTTCACGGACATGAATTTAAAGGCTCCAAAATGGTATATCATTTATTTAAACGATTGAAAATGCCATTAAATGACAAAATGAAATTTGTACAAAAAATGGTATTCATGAGTTCAAGACCCATTGTTTTGGCAAATGATGAAGTCACTGATTCTGCGGTACGAAGATTGGTTTTTGATGCGGGAGAATATGTTGATGATTTAATGACGCTCTGTGAAGCAGATATTACCACAAAAAATTCAATTAAATTCAATAAATATCATAACAATTTTAAGATTGTTCGAGAGAAAATCATTGAAGTTGAAGAGCGGGACCATGTCCGTAACTTTCAATCACCAGTTTCTGGTGAAGAAATTATGGCCACATTTAATTTAAAACCTTCAAAAGAAATAGGCATTATTAAAGAAGCTATAAAAGAAGCCATCCTTGAAGGTGATATTCCAAACGAATACGAAGCTGCCTTTCGGTTTATGTTAAATGAAGGAGAACGGTTGGGATTGAAAGTGAATAAGGAACAAAGAAACAAAGTGGCAAAGATGCAAAGTGGCAAAGATGCAAAGTGGCAAAGTGGCAAAGATGCAAAGTAGCAAAGGAACAAAGATGCAAAGAAACAAAGTGGCAAAGACTTTGAAACTCTGAAACTCTGAAACTCTGAAACTCTGAAACTTTGAAACTTTGAAACTTTGAAACTAAAAAACATGAAAAATCATACATATAGAAAATTATTAGTTTGGCAAAAATCAATGGCTTTTGTTACCAAAGTTTATACTGAAACAAAATCTTTTCCTAGTGAAGAGTTATACGCACTAACTTCTCAAATTAAACGCTCTGCAACTTCAATCCCTAGCAATATTGCTGAAGGATATGGACGAGATGGGAAAAAAGACTATTTACGGTTTTTGAATATTGCCCTAAGTTCATTATTTGAATTACAAACCCAAATTGAAATTGCGATGAATTTGGGCTTTTTAAATGAAACTTCCTTTCATGAATTATATGAAGATTCTAGAGAAATAGAACGCATGTTATCTAGCTTTATAAACAAAATAAAACTTTGAATCTTTGAAACTCTGAAACTTTGAACCTTTGAAACTCTGAAACTCTGAAACTTTGAATCTTTGAATCTTTGAAACTTTGAAAGAAACAAAAATAATCTATTGGCTATTAACAGGATGCCTACTAATCTTCATCATGGTTGTTGTTGGTGGCATTACCAGACTCACACATTCCGGATTATCCATATCCAATTATAAATTAATTTCTGGTGTGATTCCTCCAACCAATGATGTCGAATGGCAAGCAGCTTTTGATTTATACAAACAATATCCTGAATATAAAAAACTTAATAATCATTTTGCTTTACAAGATTTTAAAGACATTTACTTCTGGGAATGGTTGCATCGTGTAATTGGCCGATTTATTGGTCTGGTTTTTTTATTGCCATTTTTGTATTTTTTAATTACCAAACAACTTACTAAACCTACGATTAAAAAAGCTATTATTCTATTAGGACTGGGAGCTTTTCAAGGATTTATGGGTTGGTTTATGGTTAAAAGCGGGTTGGTTGATAATCCGGATGTGAGTCATTACCGTTTGGCAGCTCATTTATTAACGGCTTTCATCACCTTTGCATATACGTTTTGGGTTGCATTGGATTTAATTTTTCCAACTAAAAAAGACATCAATAAATCATTTCGGAATTTTATAAGATTCGCATTAGCCGTTTTATTGCTTCAAATTATTTATGGTGCGTTTGTTGCTGGTTTAGATGCCGGCTATATTCATAATCATTGGCCAATGATGAGCGAAGGAAAGTTTATGCATGAAACCGTATACATTGAGCAAAGTCCCATTTATAAAAATTTTATTGAAGGAAAAAGTGGCGTGCAGTTTGTACACAGAATATTAGCCTATTTTGTAGTCCTCTTTGTGTTTGGTATTTGGTTAAAATCAAGAAAACTCACATTGACCAAAATGCAATCAAACGGCATATCATCTTTATTGATTATAGTGAGTATTCAATTTTTATTAGGTGTATTTACAATTATTTTACAAGTACCTGTTTGGCTTGGTGTGGCACATCAAATAGGCGCTTTTTTATTATTAAGTTCCATGATATTTACCTTGCATCGTTTTAGTAAATAATTGAAAAAGCCTACCTTTGCAACTTAATTTTTTAATATGATTTATAGATTTAGGGTAATTCTGGATAATGATACTGATGACGATGTTTTTCGTGATTTAGAGATTCAAGAAACAGATTCATTAGAAGATTTGCATAACCTGATAACACAGTCTTTTGGATTTGATGGAACCGAAATGGCCTCATTTTATGTAAGTGATGACGCGTGGAATCAAGGACAGGAAATTTCATTATTTGATTTGAGTGAAGACGCATCAGCACAATTAATGAATGAAACCACTATAAATAGTATTGTTTACGAAATGCAAACAAAACTTATTTATGTGTACGACTTTTTTAATTTATGGACTTTTTATGTTGAGTTGGCTGAAATAGTTGAAGAAACCAATGGCACGGGTTATCCTAATTTAATTTTTTCAAAAGGTCAAATCCCTGATGTGGCTCCTGAAAAAATATTTGAAGCAGATGCCCTTGATGATTTTGATGAATTTGATGATGGCATTGATGTTGACGATTATGAAGGTTTGGACTTTGATGAAAACTGGAATTAATTTGTAAGCTACTTTAAGTTGTTAGGATTCACATTTTCATAATTTCTAAGCACATAAGCCAACGCATTTTTAATGATTTGCCCCATAGTTTTGCAGCGCTTAAAATTCATATCAAGTGTAAATTCATAAATTTTTATTTTAAGGGAATCAACGTTTTCTTTTGTTGAAATGGTATCTACTACCATACAATCCATCAAATCTTCAATCCTGTCATGGTAACTTTTTAATCGTTTTGCCATGATAGATCTTTCTTCAATTTTATACTGGTCAATTGACAATTTCTGGAAACTTTCAGAAACTAAATTCACCATCACAAAATTCTCTTTAAAAAATTGCGGTCTATAAATATTGATTTTCCCTTCATAGGATTGTTGATCAAAATCTATCGCTCTTATTTTATATACAACCTGATCAAAATCATGAGTGGGTACTATCACATAATTGTAAGAGCGCATATCACCTAAGAGTCTAATCATACAACGTTCATTAAATTTAACAAACTCTTTAGCAATTTGAGATTTTTCAGACTTTGAACATTTTGGTAGCATATTTTTAATAAATTCATCACCAGGAATACCGGAAATGTGCTCTTCAATCAACGTGTTTTTATGCACTAAAAAATTTAAGTTATAAGGTGATAACATGTGTTCCAACTCCAGTCCATAAACACGTGAGGCATCTGCCATTTTAACATAAAAATAGGTAAAATTATCATTTAATATATTTCTTATTTTTATTCTAAAGGGCCTCGAATTTCCAAAAGTGCAATAATCAATGGCATCTACATTAAGAAAAGGCAATGAACTTTCATTACCATCAGAATGTAAAATGGTATATACTTTTTTTAAACTTAAATCAATTTCTTCACGTTCATAATCATTATAATAAACACGTATCCATAGTGTGTCATTTTCAAATTTATCATACACAACAATAGATCCTTGAAACCTCAACAAATCTTCATAAAATATGGGCAATTTAATATTTCTGTTGTATTCAGAAAGATAGTCGTGCAATTTATCACTTATCTGATAAGACGGTTTTCTTTTCGAAATTTTTAAATCATCCATTTTGGAAATTTTTTGAATATTAAAATTTATATTTATACTGCTGTTTGTAACAAATTTAAGCAACTATCGTCATATTTTATAACTAACCTGTTGATATAACATCAACATAAAAATTTGTATATCTTGGATTCTATCCTAACAATTACCAATCTAACAAAAAAATTTGGTTATTTAACTGCTGTGAAAGATTTATCGTTTACCATTAATAAAGGTAACGTATATGGAATTTTAGGACCAAATGGAAGCGGAAAATCTACCACTTTAGGTGTTGTTTTGAATGTGGTGAACAAAACATCAGGCAGTTTTAAATGGTTTGATGGCAATGTCTCTACCCATAACGCATTAAAAAAAGTAGGCGCTATCATTGAGCGACCTAATTTTTACCCTTATATGACGGCGTATCAAAATTTAAAATTAGTATGCAAAATTAAAGAAGTTGATTACAGTAAAATTGAGGAAAAACTTGAAATTGTTGAGCTTATTGATAGAAAAGACAGCAAATTCAGCACCTTTTCATTGGGTATGAAACAACGATTAGCCATTGCTTCTGCCCTTTTAAACGACCCGGAGATATTAATTTTAGATGAACCCACAAATGGATTGGATCCGAAAGGAATTCATCAAATCAGGGAAATAATTAAAGAAATTGCCAGTAAAGGCACTACTATTTTACTGGCCTCTCATTTACTTGATGAGGTTGAAAAGGTTTGTACACATGTTGTTGTTTTACGTAAAGGTGAAAAATTATATTCCGGACGCGTTGATGAGATGACTTCCAGTTATGGTTTTTTTGAATTGAAATGTGCTAAACAAGAAGAATTAATTAAGTTTCTTGAAAATCATAAATCTTTTGGAAATGTAAATGTGAAGGACCACTTAATAACCGCCTTTTTAAATGAACCATTAGAATCTGCTTCCTTTAATAAATTATTGTTTGAACAAGGATTTACATTATCGCATTTAGTGCAACGTAAGGCAAGTTTAGAAGAACAATTCTTAACCTTAACAAACAATAAATAATATGTACAGATTACTTAATATAGAATTTCAAAAATTAATGCTTAACAGGGCAAGTAAGATTTTAATACTGACTTATTTTATTTTACTTACGTCTATAGCGCTTATAGCTGCAATAAAGTTTGATATTGGCCCCATAAAATTTCATTTAGCCGAAATGGGCATATTTAATTTTCCTTATATATGGCATTTCAATAGTTATATAGCAGCCATTTTTAAGCTTTTTCTTGCCATTGTTATTGTATCCATGATGGCCAATGAGTATAGCAATAAAACCTTGAAACAAAATTTAATTGATGGTTTAAGCAAAAAAGAGTTTATATTAACTAAGTTTTATACAGTTCTGGTCTTTTCGGGTATTTCAACCGTATTTTTATTTGTTGTTTCTTTAATTTTAGGATGGTGTTTTTCCAATTACACAGAATTGGGTATTGTTTTTTCTGATTTGGAATATCTTCTTGCCTTTTTTGTAAAACTGGTCGGGTTCTTTTCATTTTGCTTATTCTTAGGGATTTTGGTAAAACGTTCAGCCTTTGCTTTAGGGTTTTTATTTGTATGGCAATTTATTGAAGGGATTGTTTTCGGGTTATTACGATGGAAAACGGATGCAGAATTTGCAACATCTGTCATGCGTTTTTTCCCTTTAAACTCTATGTCTAATTTAATAAAGCAACCTTTTTCGCGATTAAATGCAGTACAATCAGTAGCCAATCAAGTTGGTGAAAAATTTGATTTTGATTATGCCGTACACTGGTACGATGTAATTATTGTTTTGGCTTGGACTGCGGTATTTATCTTTTTATCGTTTAGGTTATTAAAAAGTCGTGATTTATAATATCTTTGGAAGCTATTGCTTTATAAAAGATGAAAAAAACTTTAGTTTTCCTATTATGTTGCGTAGTTTATAATATTTCTGCTCAAAGTGAAGCTTCTAACTGGTATTTTGGCGATAATGCCGGTATTCGATTTAATGCAGATGGAACCATTACTTCGCTATCCAACGGACAGTTAAGTACTGAAGAAGGCTGTACAAGTATTTCTGATAATAATGGCGATTTATTGTTCTATACAGATGGTAGATTTGTTTATGACAGAAATAATAACATTATGCCGAATGGCAGCAATCTGTATGGTGATAAATCCAGTACACAATCGGCCATTATAATTCCAAACCCCGGAAATCTAAATATTTATTATGTATTTACTGTTGACACTTCAATAGGACAAGCAGATCCAGATTATGGGTTCAATTATTCCATAGTAGATATAAGTCTCAATGGTGGTTTAGGTGATGTTGTATCTAAAAACCTCCCTTTATTATCTGATAGTTCAGAAAAAATTAGTGCAGTTGTTAAAGATTGTCAAACAAAATCGATTTGGGTTATTACTTTTGCCTCTCAAGATGGTTTACCAAAAGATCCCAGTTCATTCAATACTTTTTATGCTTATGAAGTAACAGCTTTGGGTATAAATACGACTCCTGTTAAAAGCACGTTTAATATTAATATCAGTGATGGACGGGGTTATTTAAAATTTTCACCAGATGGCACAAAACTTGTATGTGCCAATGCAACTTCTGGGTTATATCTGTATGATTTTGACACATCTTCAGGAACAGTGAGTAATCAGAAAGAAATAACCATTAATTTTTCACCAAGTGCATCAAAACCTCAATCGGCCTATGGAGTGGAATTTTCCCAAAATAACAATGTATTATACGTATCGGCATATTACAATTCAAATCAACAAGATTTTGATGATGCTTCTGCTCAATATGGGTCATTATTGCAATATGATTTATCCGCACCTAATATTAGCAGCAGCGAAATGGTAATTGATAAAAGACAGATATATAGAGGTGGATTACAATTGGGGCCTGACGGTAAAATTTATAGGGCTATGAGTATCACTTACAACAACGGCTCTCCTTTTCTTTCAGTTATAAACAGTCCAAATGTCATAGGCATTGGTTGTAATTATGTACATAACGCCATTCCTTTAACAAGAAACTCAAGGCAAGGATTACCTCCTTTTATAGCATCCTTCTTTTCTCAAAAAATAGATATTATTGGTAATAATTCAACATCTACAAATTTACAACTATGTAATGGAGATACGTATATTTTAAAAGGGGATGAAATTCCAGGTGCCATTTACCAATGGACCTTAAATGGAGTGGCTTTAACTGAAACTGATTTTGATTTAAATGTTTCTCTTCCTGGGTTATATAAGGTTTTAATTGACCCCAATAACGGTGATTGTGATAGGTTTGAAGGACAGGCTTATGTTGTATTTAATCCAAACCCAGAAGCTTTTAATGTTACATTATTACAATGTGATGAAGACGGGATTGTTGATGGGAAAACTTTATTCAATTTGAATGAAGCCAATGCCAATTTAACTGGCGGTGTTGCAGGTCTTTCCACAAAATTCTATACGGACCCTTTAAGAACCATTCAAGTAGATGCTAATCTTTTTGGCAACACAACTAATCCTCAAACTATTTATGTAGAAGTGTTTAATGTAGCAACTGACTGTTTTGATACTTCTGAATTAATTCTTGATGTTAGCATTACGGATTCTAATAACACAGAACTTATAGTATGTGATGATGATGGCATAGAAGATGGTATTTACAATTTTAACTTAGAAGATGCTGATAATGCGGTGGTTAATGGACTTCCATCTGGATTGAATATTTCCTATTTTGAAACTTATGAAGATGCCCTTTTAGAACAAAATAATCTAGGCGCTTTTTTTAAAAATAATTCTAATCCTTATTCTCAAACCATATACGCCCGAGTAGAAAATACTAATAATTGTTATGGCATCAGTGAAGTGCTTTTAACCGTAAATGAACTTCCGGATATTAAAACCGAAGATATTACCTATTATTGTTTAAACAGGTATCCTGAAACAATTACCATTAACGCGAGCATTTTAAATGACTCGTCAAATAATTATACTTATGTCTGGTCAAATGGTGAAACCACTTACAGTATTGAAGTTAATGAACCTGGGACCTATAAAGTAAATGTAACAAATGCAAACAATTGCTCTAAAGAAAGAACTATAATGGTTGATGCTTCAAACATTGCATCCATTCAATCTATAAATGTAGTTGATGCTTCTCAAAATAATATCATTACTGTAAATACTTCAGGTGAAGGTACTTATGAATATCAACTTCTTAATGAAAACAACATTGTTTACAGACCATATCAAGACAATCATGTTTTTGAAAATATAACCCCTGGCTTTTATACGGTTTATGTTAAAGATGTAAAAAATGATTGTGGAAGCGTCAATAGCTTAATCTCAGTTATTGGATTTCCAAAATATTTCACTCCAAATAATGATGGATTTAATGATACTTGGCAAGTTTATGGTGTGTCAAGTTTATTTCAACCTAATTCTAAAATATATATTTTTGACCGTTATGGCAAACTTCTAAAAGAATTAAATCTTTCTGGAAAAGGTTGGGACGGTTCATTTAATGGTGAAAAATTACCCACAGATGATTATTGGTTTTCTGTTACTTTGCAAGATGGTAGAATCTTTAAAAGTCATTTTACTTTAAAACGATAACACATATATTTTTATGTAATTTTGCAAAATGCAATTTAAAATTGAATCAGAATTTAGTCCAACGGGGGATCAGCCACAAGCCATAATAGAGCTTGTAAATGGCATCAATTCCAATGAAAAATACCAAACGCTTCTTGGTGTCACGGGTTCTGGGAAAACCTTTACTATTGCCAACGTTATAGAAAAAGTTCAAAAACCCACTTTGGTTTTAGCGCATAACAAAACCTTGGCGGCACAGTTATATTCTGAATTCAAGCAGTTTTTTCCTAACAATGCCGTTGATTATTTTGTGTCTTATTATGATTACTATCAACCTGAAGCTTATATTCCCGTTTCCGGTGTTTTTATAGAAAAAGATTTGTCTATTAATGAAGAAATAGAGAAAATGCGTTTAAGTGCCACTTCTTCCCTTCTTTCCGGTCGCAGGGATGTGCTAGTCGTTGCCTCAGTTTCTTGTATTTATGGTATTGGAAATCCTGTTGAATTTCAAAAAAATGTCATAACCCTGAAACGCGATCAGGTCATTTCTAGAACCAAATTATTGCATCAACTTGTTCAAAGTTTGTATTCAAGAACTGAAGCAGAATTTAACCATGGAAATTTCAGAATAAAAGGAGATACCGTTGATATATTCCCAAGTTATGCCGATGATGCCTTTAGAATTCATTTTTTTGGTGATGAAATTGAAGATATGGAGTCTTTTAATATTCAAACAAATCAGGTTATTGAAAAATATGATGTATTAACTATTTATCCTGCAAATATGTTTGTGACCTCTCCAGATGTTTTACAAGGTGCCATTAAAGAAATTCAGGATGATTTGGTAAAACAACATGATTATTTTAAAGAAATAGGCAAACATTTAGAAGCAAAACGATTAAAAGAACGTACGGAATTTGACTTGGAAATGATTCGTGAATTAGGGTACTGTTCAGGTATTGAAAATTATTCGCGTTATCTGGATGGCCGTTTACCCGGTACGCGCCCCTTCTGTTTACTGGATTATTTTCCAGAGGATTATTTAATGGTTGTAGATGAAAGCCATGTCACTATTTCTCAAGTGCATGCCATGTATGGCGGTGACAGAAGCAGAAAAGAAAATTTGGTTGAATATGGATTTAGACTTCCCGCTGCCATGGATAACAGGCCATTAAAGTTTGAAGAATTTGAAGCCATCCAAAATCAAGTCATTTATGTTAGTGCTACGCCAGCTGATTATGAATTAAAAAAATCGGATGGCATCTATGTAGAACAAGTTATTCGGCCTACAGGTTTATTAGATCCAGTCATAGAAGTGCGCCCAAGTTTAAATCAAATTGATGATTTAATTGAAGAAATTCAGCTTCGTGTTGAAAAAAACGAACGCACTTTAGTAACAACGCTTACCAAACGAATGGCTGAAGAATTGACCAAGTATTTAGATAGAATTCAGATTCGATGCCGTTATATTCATAGTGATGTGGATACGTTAGAGCGTGTGGAAATCATGCAGGATTTACGTAAAGGTTTATTTGATGTTTTAGTGGGCGTTAACCTATTACGAGAAGGATTGGATTTACCCGAAGTATCTTTGGTTGCTATTCTAGATGCCGATAAAGAAGGTTTTTTACGTTCCGCACGATCATTAACACAAACTGTTGGTAGAGCCGCTAGAAATTTGAATGGCAAAGCCATTATGTATGCTGATAAAATTACAAATAGCATGCAAAAAACCATTGATGAGACCAATTACCGGCGTGAAAAACAAATTGCATATAATACTAAAAACAAAATTACACCAAAAGCATTAAATAAAAGTTTAGATAATGCGCTGTCCAAGAATTCCGTTAGTACTTATAGCTATGAACTTGATGCTTTAAAAGCTGCTGAACCTGAAAGCGCTTATTTAAGCAAACCAGAATTAGAAAAGAAAATAAGGGAGAAACGGAAAATCATGGAGCAAGCTGCTAAATCATTGGATTTTATAGTAGCGGCTAAATTACGTGATGAGATTAAAGCTTACCAATCTAAATTAGAAAAGCTAAACGTATAACATACGAATAGCTTTTTCTAATTCAGAACACTTCGAATTAAACTTAGCAAATATTATTAATTATATTGTGTTTTAAATATATCTATCAATACATCTGGCGGCACTATTTTATTTGGAAAACTTTCCATTAAGTATAACACCTTAGAAATTGATTCATGACTTAATCCCATTCTAAGTCCGAAATTATATAATTTTATAACTTTTGATGAGGCATGTTCATGATCAATATTCATTAATAACACTAAACGATGAAATTGAACAATACGCTCACTATGGGATTTTAAATGAATATAGTTTATTGGGTGCTCCAATAAGTATTCAAAATCTTCACGACAAATGTCTAATTGTTTAGCAACGCCCAACAAAAAATTATATTCTATACTTTTTATATCCTTATCGTACTTCGCAAAAGCGATCATTTCCGAAAGAAGACTTAGTTTTTCTACTCTATTAATCATGAGGGAATGGATTAATTAATTACATTATAAAGATACGACAGAAACGTATTTTTATAATCGGTGATATATTGTAACTTATCGAAAACAGGGGGTTAATTCATCGATAATAATAATTACTTTATCATATATTTTCAATTTACTCAAAATAAATCAATCAAAATTCACCCTTTTTTCGTTTGTTTTATAATAACAATAATCAATGTATATTATTGTTATTCAATTAGTTAATTAATTTTTATATAATAAAATCAATTAAAATATTTTAAAAAATATTATGTGACTCCATAAAAATGCAGAAAACGCAGAAAACCTCCATGTATTCAATTAATTTTGTAAATAAATACTATTTACTTTTTTGCATAATATGGATATGACAAATAATGATATTTTAAAGAAATTACGAGTTGCTTTAAAACTCAGGGATGATGACATTGTAAAGATTTTAGAGCTTGTGGATTTCAGAATATCCAAAAGTGAACTTGGCGCTTTTTTTAGAAGTGAGGACCATCCAAAATATATGGAATGTGGCGACCAAATATTAAGAAATTTTTTAAATGGTTTAATTATACATTTACGTGGTCCTATGCCAAAAAAGGGAGAAAATAAAGTGCAAAAAAAACGGAACGATTAAAAAATCATTCCGCTTACTAATTTTAAAAATTATTATTTTAAGCTAAAACAGCTTGTACTTTATCTGCTGCTTCTTGAAATTGCACGGCACTTTGTACATCTAAACCTGATTTATCAATAAGGTCTTTTGCAATATCGGCATTGGTTCCTTGTAAACGCACTATAATGGGCACGTTTATGGTTCCCATATTTTTATAAGCGTCAATTATACCTTGTGCAACCCGATCACATCTTACAATGCCACCAAAAATATTTATTAAAATGGCCTTTACATTAGGATCTTTTAATATAATTCTAAAGGCTGCTTCAACGCGGGCAGCATCAGCAGTTCCGCCTACATCCAAAAAGTTTGCCGGCTCTCCGCCTGCTTGTTTAATTAAATCCATGGTTGCCATGGCTAAGCCAGCACCATTTACCATGCAACCAACATTTCCGTCCAAATCCACATAATTCAATCCAACTTCTTTAGCTTCTACTTCAATTGGGTTTTCTTCACGCAAATCACGTAAATTAACATAATCTTTATGTCTGTAAAGAGCATTATCATCAATGGTCACCTTAGCATCAACAGCCATTATTTTATTATCACTGGTTTTTAAAACCGGATTGATTTCAAATAATGACGCATCAGATTTTACATAAGCTTCATAAAGACAAGCAACAAATTTGGTCATTTCTTTAAAAGCTGTACCAGATAACCCCAAGTTAAACGCTATTCTTCTAGCTTGAAAAGGCATTAAACCAACACTTGGGTCTATTTCTTCAGTAAATATTAAATGAGGTGTTTTCTCTGCAACTGCTTCAATATCCATCCCACCTTCAGTTGAGTACATAATCATATTTCTACCAGTTCCGCGATTCAGCAATACAGACATATAAAATTCATCTGTTTCACTTTCTCCGGGATAATAAACGTCTTCAGCAACTAAAACTTGATGAACCCTTTTACCTGTAGCCGATGTTTGAGGCGTGATTAAATTCATGCCAATCATTTTTCCTGCAATTTCTTCAACTTCTTGTAAGTTTTTTGCAAGTTTAACACCGCCACCTTTTCCGCGACCACCCGCATGAACTTGAGCTTTAACAACATACCATTTTGATCCGGTTTCTGTAGTTAAATGTTTGGCTGCTGCAACGGCTTCATGTGCATTTTGGGCTACTATACCACGTTGAATACGCACTCCAAAACTGCGTAATATTTCTTTACCTTGATATTCGTGTAAATTCATAATTTGCTTGATAGTTTATGTGTCACAAATGTAAATAATACCAATTAATTACACTAATGATTTATAAGGTAATGCAATTTATATTTTATAAATGTTATATATTTAACAAATTGTTTAATAAGTGAAATTTTGTTATTAAAAATTTTTAATATTGATAAAAAAAATATCTTTGTAAAAAAAAGGAAGTACTACCATGTTAAATTCACAATTGCTTAAAATAACTGAAAATTTTGGAAGTCCTGTTTATGTTTATGATGCCGAAAAAATAGCTTCACAATATAAACGTTTAACCGAAGCCTTTAAAGATGTAAAAAAGCTTAAAATAAATTATGCTGTTAAAGCACTATCAAATATTTCTGTATTAAAGTTTTTTAATACGCTTGGTTCTGGTATAGATACCGTTTCAATTCAGGAAGTTAAGTTAGGGCTGGCTGCTGGATTTTTACCGGAGCAAATTATTTTTACACCAAATGGTGTTTCTTTAAACGAAATTGAGGAAGCTACCAAATTAGGGGTTCAAATTAATATTGATAACCTATCTATTCTAGAGCAATTTGGAACAAAGCATCCACATATTCCTGTTTGTATTAGAATAAACCCACATGTTATGGCTGGTGGAAACAGTAATATTTCTGTAGGCCACATAGACTCTAAATTCGGTATTTCCATTCATCAAATACCTCATTTATTGCGCATTATTGAAAACACTAAAATGACTGTTAACGGTATTCATATGCATACTGGAAGTGATATTTTAGATATCGATGTGTTTTTATATGCCAGTGAAATTTTATTTGAAACGGCAAAACAATTTAAAAATTTGGATTTTATTGACTTCGGATCGGGTTTTAAAGTCCCTTATAAAGTTGGTGATATTGAAACCAATATTGAAGAGTTAGGAAAAAAACTGAGCGAAAAATTTAACGCTTTCTGCAAAGAATATGGTAAAGATTTAACATTAGCTTTTGAGCCAGGGAAATTTTTAGTGAGTCAATCTGGTTATTTTTTAACAAGAGTAAATGCTGTTAAACAAACAACATCAACTGTTTTTGCTCAAGTAGATTCTGGATTTAATCACTTGATAAGACCCATGTTTTATGGTTCTCATCATGATATTGTTAATATTTCGAACCCAAAAGGAAGAGAACGATTTTATACAGTAGTTGGTTACATTTGTGAGACGGACACCTTTGGTAATAATCGAAGAATCCATGAAATCAATGAAGGTGATGTATTATGCTTTAAAAATGCCGGAGCCTACTGTTTTTCAATGGCAAGCAATTACAACTCGAGATTACGTCCAGCTGAAGTTTTATGGTATAATAAAAAAGCACATTTAATAAGAGAAAGGGAAACATTTGATGATATTCTTAAAAATCAAGTGGTATTGGATTTTGAATCTAAAAAAGAAAAAGTCCTAATCAAGTAAACATTATAAAATATAATTTGAAAAAATGCTCAATAAATGTTGGGCATTTTTTTATTTCAAAATATTAATTGAAAAAAGTCTAACTAATTAATCATTAGAAAACTATTGATAAAAACCAAAAAAAAATACTATATTTATAATCTCCCAAATATTTTTTAACAAAAATTAAGTTTAATTAATAACCTGATTTTAAAAATATTCCTTAAAGTTCATTACAAAACTTAAGGATTGCCCAAGATTGATTTTTTTTTTTGATTACCAATGTAGTTAGACTAAACCCTAAAGCAATTATATATTAACCATTAAAACCAATACTAACTAAAATCAAAATTATGAGAAAATTATTGTATTTATTACTGTTACTACCATTTGTGGTTGTATCGCAAGGAAATGAAAGTTTTTTATTGAACTTAACAGAAATCAATGTAAAACAAGGTCATGAAGCCCAATTTATTGAAGGCGTAAAGTCCTGGAAAAAATGTTATCAGGACAATGAAGGTAAGAACAAATGGAATATGTGGAGAAGAGTACAAGGTGAAGGTTCTGTTTATACATTAACAAGCAGTATGGCTAAATGGGCAGAAATGGACGAAGACAACGATATAGCAGGACAAAAATGTCGTATAAAAGTTGTAAATTTAATTAGGCCACATATAAAAAGCACGAACTACAATATTGCCCGTTCTATGCCAGAGGTAAGTAGGACAACCCCAATGCCCGAAGACACAAAACTTGTTTGGGTATACAATGTAAAAACCAGCAACTCAGATAGTTTTAAAGAGGCAGTTAAAGAAATAAGTACTGCTATAAAAAAAGCTGAAGGAGATTCAAGAGCAACATGGTATAATGTTCAAGGTGGACAAGGAGCTGATTATTTTGTAGCTGTGCCATACAAAAACTTTGCGGAAATGGATGTGGACCGTGATGGTGTTTGGAAAATTTATGAAAAAGCTAATGGCAAAGCTAAAACCGATGCTTTAAGAGCAAAATTTAGAGCTTCCGTTTCAAGTGACTGGTCATATATGTATACCTTAAATGAAGAACTATCTAATTAGTCATTAAGCTTGTTGTATTAAATTTTGCAATTAAAAATGACAAAGTTCTTGTAAAATAGGAAATCGGAATCTTTAATTCAAAATGTAGAGGCTGTCTAAAAAGTATATATTAACCGTCATTACGAGAAATTTTTATTTCGAAGTAATCTGTAAATCAATAACTTGAAATATACAGATTGCTTCTCCCGATAGCTATCGTGACTCGCAATGACTACTTTTTAGACAGCCTCTTTTATTTTTTTAAAAGTTGATTTGAAACAAAATTCTTTATTGTTGTTATTATAATTCTTAATTATAAACCACTTATGTTGTAAATACTTAATCCAAGAGTAGTTGCTACTACTAAATCATTCCCTTGTTTGTCTATACTGTTTACAGAAATATCTGGAGCCATAATAAACACGTGCGTCAAATCCCCCTCCAAATATTAAATTAGTAGTACTAATAAAATCAATGGCATCAATATCCCTATCCGGCAATACTAAGGTTCCATCAAGATTCACATTTCCTGATCTATCAACACTTAACACGTCTACTGCGCCTGAATATGGTTCACCAATAAGGCTATATGAAGCTGCAATTCTTTTATTTTTAACAGCCACCTGATTTGCATTTAATAATACGTTTTGTCCATTTATATCAATATATATTGGATCTAAAGTTGCATTCAACTCAAGTGAAATAGAACTGTTTTTGGATATTAGTGAATTTTTACCAGTTTTTCCAGTTGGAGTTAAATTCACAAAAGTATTATACAACGTTAATCTGGAATTGTCTTTGGTAATATCTATACCGCAACCTTCACAAACTAAATCTGGTTGCAATATTTCTTGTTGTGGAGTTATATTTAAATCTTTTTCACAAGAAACTATGAAAAGTATCATACAACACAGTAATGTAATTTTTTTCATGACTGTTGATTTGGGTCTAATAATCTTCAAGGGATACTGTTACAATTATTTTTGCTATGCTCCTAGCAAATTTCAATAAAAATGTTAATTATGTCGTCTTTTTTATATATTTCATCGATGTTTTAATAAAATATCCAGATTTTAATCCTTATTTTTAATTGTCTATTTAATCTAATGAATTCCCCGATGGCTGTGCGGGGATAGTCGATTTCAAGAAATTTTTTATTTCCCCTTAATAAGAATATTACCGGCATTAATAGGCTTGCTATTTTAAACAGGCCAATACTAGAAAAGATAAAAAATTTTTCAAATTCATAATATTTAGTATATTTAAACAATATTTCCCCTAAGTCTTTTTTTAATATTTATTTATAGCGAAAAGACTGTATGATACATTTATGTCCTAAATTTTATTTTAGATTAAAATTAACACCCTTAATTTTTCTATTGTTTTTCCAATTTTCGCTTGGACAAAACACAGCCATTGATAGTCTTAATAATTTACTTTCAAATGAAACCATAGTCACTCAAAAATTTCCCTTATTAGAACAAATCGTAACTATTGCTTCAAATACCGATTTAAAAAAAGCCTTAGTTTATGCAAGACAAGCCGTAAAACTTGCAAATAATAATCAAAGCCAAAATTGGCAACCTAAATTCAACGAAATGAAAGGTAGAATTCATGCCAATTTACTTGAATTGGATTCTGCTTCTTATCATTTTGATAGAGCTTTAAATGAATATATGGGGATTGAAGATAAGAAAGGACAAGCCACGACCCTTTTTAAAATTGGATGGGTTTATAAAAAAAGAGGCGATATAGAAAACGCCATGCAATGCGACATAAAAGCGTTACGACTCATGGAGTCTTTAAAAGATAAAGCGGGTATTGCAGGTGCAAATAGCAGAATATCTGAAGATTTATGCCGGCAGGAACGATTTAAAGAAGCCTTAGAATACGCCAATAAAAACATAGAATTTTGTAAACAAAACGGATTAAACGAAGATTTGGTTTATGCCTATACGGATGCAGGAAGCGCTACAATTGCTATGAACAATCCAAAAGATGCTTTTTTGTTTTTTGATAAAGCACTCACTTTAGCAACATCATTGCAGTTTAATCCAATGAACTTATGTGATTTTATGAACAATCGTGGAAATGCACTTAAAAGACTGGGAAGATATCCTGAAGCTTTAAATGAATATGAAAACGCGCTGGCGCTTTCAATACAAACAAACTATAGAAATGCCACTGCCACAGTATCTGCCAATTTAGGCGAAATTAACCTTTTAACCGGTAATTATCCTGAAGCATTAAAATACCAACTTCAAACGGTAAATTTTCAAGAAGAAGATAATGATTTAAGTAATTTAACTGAAAATTACGGACATATTAGCACTATTTATGAAAAACTTGGTAATTATCCCTTAGCATTAGAATATCAAAAGAAAGCCAGAATCATGAGAGATAGTACCGCTAAAATAGAAAGCGATAAAACGATGTCAAATCTGTTAACGCAATACGAAACCGAAAAAAAAGAAAATACCATTGCATCACAAAAAACGCAACTTGCACAACAACGGTTAGTACAATGGCTGAGCATAGGTTTTGCCACCTTACTCTTAGGATTTCTGTTTTTTGGATATAGAAGTTACATAGCCAGAACAAAAAGCAATACATTATTAGCAGCTAAAAATAAGCAAAATGAATTATTGCTAAAAGAAATCCACCATCGGGTTAAAAACAATTTGGAACTTGTAAAAAGCTTAATTGCATTACAATCTGCACAATTAGAAGACTCTGCCACCAAAGACGCTATGATAGCCAGCCAAAACCGGGTACAATCCATGGGCATCATTCATCAAAAATTATATCAAGGTGAAAATTTAGAAAGTATTGAAATGAAAGACTATTTCATTAATTTGGGCGAAGGCATCCTAGATACTTTTAATGCGGACGATAAAGTTAAAATTGAATGCGCCATGGAAAATCTGGAATTGGATGTGGACACTGCTGTCCCAATTGGACTGATTGTTAACGAACTACTTACCAATGCTTTAAAATACGCATTCCCAGAAGACGCTAAAGGAAACATATCCATCAGTTTATCAAAATCAAACCCAGAAACGTTAACTCTAAAAGTAGTTGACAATGGCATTGGAAAAATAAAAGGGTTGGCACCAAAAGGCACCGGTTTTGGTTCGCAGCTCATCAAACTGTTAACCCAGCAACTTAATGGTGAAATGCAGGAAGACAACCAAAACGGCACTTCTGTGTTGTTTCACTTTAAACTAAATACAGCAGCATAAATGCATAAAAAACAATGACTTCCACAGGTTCAAAAAGCGTAAAAAGAAACATCCAACTGACTATGAAAATTAGTTCAGCACTCTTTTTTATTCTTGTATTCAACGGTGTTTTTCCACAAAATGGTACGGATGAATTTTTGGAACAAAGTAAAATATTTCAAAATAAAGCTTTGTGGTTTAATGACATGCCACAATACAATCAAGACAGCAGTCGCTATTATTTTAATAAGGCCATCCGTTGCCTTGATAAAAATAACCTCACTCATTTTGAGCAATTAGGGCGCGTTTATATGGACCTGATTATTTATTCAACCACTATGGATCAATTGGATTTGAACGCTCAAACCGGGTGGTCCTATGTTGAAAAACTACCGGAAGATATAGAAAGATATCAGATCCTAAAATTTGATTATCTCGCTTTATGGGCTGTTTTAATAAAACTGGATATTGCCGAACCAAAAGAATCTCTGGCTTTATTCACAAAAGCCCTTTCCTTGCCTATGCCAAACCTTAGTGAAGAATTACAAGCAAGAATACAAATGTACAAGGGCATTTTTCACTACAAATATGGACTAACTGATGAACGGGAACTGGCGCATCAATATTTACTGAAAAGCTATACGTATTACCAAAATCATTCTCCACAGAAAAATATCTGGAAAATTTTTAACCTCAATCAGTTTTTGCTTTCGTACCATACAGATGTAAACAACGATTCTGTCCATCATTATATGGCAGACATGAAATCCTTGCTAAAAGATTATAAAACCCCGTATGCACATACTTGGTATTATTCCAAAGTTGGTCGCGAATTGATTACTTATCCACCGTCTGGAATGGACAGCATCAGCCCTGCACAATTTGATGAAGGTAAAAGACATATCATGAAAGCAATCAAAATTATGGAAACCTACAATAAAGATACCAGTATTTATCCTTATTGTTTCGGATTGCTTGCCGATCTTGAGCTTAAGGACAAAAATTATGACGCTGCCATAGACTATTATAAAAAAAGCAGGGAATTCCATTTAAAACATAATAACAGAAAATCTGCCTTAGATATTTTGATATATATTGGTAATGCTTATCAAAAAAAAGGAGATTTAATAAATGCCTTAAAATATAAAGAACAATATTATTCAGAATTACTTGATTTTGAAAAAGAAACGAACGAAAGAAGTTTGCGCGAAAACGAGCTCGAGGTCAATTTGCTTGAACAAAACGAAGTATTGGAACGGAAGTATTCCCAACAACGTATTTTCATTATCGCTTTGGTCATTGGCGCACTTGTATTGGCTTTGGTTTACCGCAATTACCGCCTGAAACGAAAGACCAGCCTTCAACTTGAAAAAATCAATGGAGAACTACAAAGTAAAAACAGCCTATTGGACACCAGAAATGCAGAAAACGAATTGCTTTTAAAAGAAATCCACCATCGTGTTAAAAACAATTTGGAACTTGTAAAAAGTTTAATAGCTTTACAATCGGCACAGTTAGAAGACTCTGCCACCAAAGATGCCATGATAGCCAGCCAAAACCGGGTGCAATCCATGGGGATCATCCATCAAAAGCTGTATCAAGGCAATAATCTGGGAAGTATAGAAATGAAAGACTATTTTCTTAATTTGGGCGAAGGCATCCTAGATACTTTTAATGCCGATGATAAAGTTAAAATTGAATGCGCCATGGATAATTTAGAATTGGATATTGATACAGCAATTCCTATTGGATTAATTGTAAATGAATTGCTTACCAATGCTTTAAAATATGCGTTTCCTGAAAATGCAACAGGAAACATCATGATAAGTTTATCAAAATCAAATCCAGAAACCTTAACACTAAAAGTGTCCGATAATGGTGTAGGTAAAATATTCGGTTTAGCTCCAAAAGGAACCGGTTTTGGTTCGCAACTTATCAAATTACTGACCCAACAACTTAATGGTGAAATGAACGAAGAAAACCAAAATGGAACTTCTGTTTTATTTCACTTTAAATTAAACACTGCAGCATAAATGAATCCAGTTACTAAAATATTAATTATTGAAGACGAAATGATAATAGCAGCGAACATTTCGTTACAACTCACAACTTTAGGTTATGAAGTAACCGGCATCATTCCAAGAGGTGAAGAAGCCTTGGTTCATATTGAGCAACACCAACCAGATATTTTGCTTTTGGACATCAATTTAAAAGGCAATATGGATGGTGTTGAACTGGCTCAAATAATGCAAAAATCTTTTAACATTCCCATCATTTACCTAACAGCCAATGCAGATGAAGTAAATTTTAATCGAGCAAAATCAACAAATCCTTATGCCTTTATTTCCAAACCTTTCAAAAAATTAGACCTGGAACGCGCCATAGAATTAACCATAAACAGGGTTAAATCTGAACATGAATCAGCGACTCATTCAGTTGAGAAATCAGCTCCATTTATTTTAAGTGATAGCATTTTTGTAAGACATCTTGAAAAAATGGTACGGGTAGATATTAAAGATATCCTATACATTGAAGCAGAACGTAATTATTGCCGTATCTACTGTAAATTAAAAGAATATTTATTGGTAATGACATTGAAAGATCTTGATGAAAAATTACCTCAAAAACACTTTTTAAGAGTACATCGCTCCTTTATTGTGAACCTCTCCCAAATTGATGAAATAGCCACTAGTCATATTGTAATTGCTAAAAAAGCCATACCTGTAAGTAAGTCTTTAAAAGATGAATTACTCAACAGATTGCAAACCATATAAGTACCGTTTGACCTGAGATTTAATTAATAGCACTTTGATAAATAAAATGGAGTCTTCGGACATTTAATACGATATTTCGTCCTAACCTCCTTTGCTTTTATAATGATTATGAGTTACTTAGACAAGGAGTCACAAGTGATTCTTATTTGACTAACCATTAAAAACTATTAATTATGAAAACTTTAAAATCAACCTTGGTATTGGTAATCTTACTCATGTTTACTCCAATGCTCTCAAATGCACAAGACATGTATCGTGTACACGAAGATATTGTAAAACCATCTCATGTTATGGAATATGAAGGAATTCTCGCAGAAATGATGGCTATGGTAAACAAACATCAAATTACAGATGCTAGTTGGCTATGTTCTGTGACTTCTAATTCACACTATTTATATGTTTCATCAATTAAAAATTATGCAGACATAGATAAGCCTTCATTCATTACTCAACTCATAGAGAAAGAAGGAAGAGATAAAATTGCAGATCTCTTTAATAGGATGGATAAATGCTATGATACAGAACTTGATTACATCATTTCGTTAAACAAAGATCTAACGTATATGCCAGAAGGTATTTCGCAAACTCAAGAAGGCCAGAACTACCGAAATTATCATATTCTTTATGTTTCCCCTGAAAATAGAACTATAGTCAAAGAAAAATTAAAAGAGCTAAAAGCACTTAATGAGGCCAAAAAATCCAAAGTGTATTACAGGGTATATAACAGTGGCTTTGGAACAGATGGCGAATATGTTATGGTGGCCATTTCAGCAAAAGATGCCCTTGATATGGAGCAAACAGGAAAAGAGAATGATGCCATTGTAGGTAAAGAATCGCAAGACATCATCAACCAAATGTATTTTAATTGTTTAAGATACGAAAAACTGGAAGCGAATATCAGACCAGATTTAGGATATACATCAAAATAATAACCAACCAACCTTTACAGTTTTTTGAAAACCTGTGGGGTTTAAATTAAATTAATCCATTAAATTAAATAATCATGAAAAAATCAATCCAAAAATCAGCAATCGCCATAACCGCACTGGTAGTATTGGCATTAATGATCCCAACAAAAATACTGGCGCAGGACGCCACAAAAGTTGACCCAAAGCACTACACCGTAGAATTTGAAAACGATGAAGTTAGGGTACTGAGAATTAAATATGGCCCGGGCGAAAAATCGGTCATGCACAGTCATGCCAGAGGCTATGTGTTTTTTGTAACAGACTATGAAGCAACATTTACCTTACCTGATGGACAAATTATTGAGGCATCAGGAAAAGCAGGTTCGACCATGTGGACCGATGCCGCACAACATCTTCCCCAAAACATAGGCAAATACCCAATGGAAGTCGTCCAAGTGGAATTTAAAACAAAGGCCAAGAAAAATAAAAATTGATCACAATAATTATTAACCAAAACCAAATATTATGAGAAAATTAATGTATTTAATTGTATTACTACCTGTTTTAGCATTAGCTCAAAACAATGAAAGCAGCTTGTTGAACATGACCGAAATCACTTTAAAACAAGGGCACGAAACACAATTTATTGAAGGTGTTAAACTTTGGAAAGAATGCTACCTGGAGAACAAAGGTCCCGACAGTTGGAATTTATGGCGACGTGTTCAGGGTGAAGGTGTCGTTTATATCTTTACCGGTAGGATGAACAACTGGGCAGAAATGGACGAGCCAACCACAGAGGTCAATAAAGCATGCAGGGCAACCATTAAAGATTTTATTATGCCTCATGTTAAAAGTGTCAATTACAATATTGCACGTTCTATTCCAGAAATTAGCAGACCACCTATGGCTGACATGAAATTAGTCTGGGTAGCATCATTTAAGGTCAATAATTCCACAGAGTTCAATAGTGTCATCAAAGATGTTACTTCTTCATTAAGATCTATAGAGGGGCAACCACGCGGGTTTTGGTTCAATGTAATGGGAGGCGCTCCCGATCAAGCCGATTATTTTGTATCCATTCCGTTTAAAAATTTTGCAGGGCTGGATATTGATGTCGATGGTGTTTGGGAAGTCTATGAAAAAGTACATGGTAAAAAGAAAACAGATGCCACTAGGGCCAAATTTAGGGCATCCGTAGATAGCAACTGGTCATACATCTACACGTTAAGCGAAGAGATAAGCCATCAAAATAAATAAGTAAATTAATTTTGTTAACCAACCAACCCAAACCTGGCAGGTCTTAAAAACCTGTCGGGTTTAAATAACAACCAACCAATGAAAAATATAATATTATTGGGATTTGCAATAGTCCTTCTCTCATCATGTAATAACGAGCAACGTTATACACAAAACGCTCCTGAAATTGAAACTTACAAAGCTGGAATTAAAGATTATACCGATAAAAATTGGGAGTCTTTGGTGTCTCATTATGCCGATACGGCCAATGTCTTTTTTAACACCAATAAACCAATGAAAGCCCTTGACATACCAGCCTTTCATAAAAATAATGAAACATCATTTTCTTCAAGAAAAATCATTGAAAAAGGTCAAGAATATGAAATGGTGGTGGACAATAAAGGACGTACCTGGGTCAACTTTTGGGGCAGCTGGCAAGGTACATTGGCAGCAAACAACAAACAACTTAACATACCTGTTCATTTAACGGCACAATTTATAAACGGTAAAATTGTTAGGGAATATGGATATTGGGACAATTCACCAATTGTTTTGGCCATTCAAGAGATTGAAGCAGCAAAAAACATGTCGGTTGAAGAAAAAACCTTGAAATCATCTATTGAAACCGTGGTAAAAGCCTGGAATACAAATGATAAAAATTTGATGGCTTCTGCAATGGCAGATAATTTTGTGAGAACAGAAAATGGAAACGTTATTGCTAAGGGTTCTGCCGAATATGGTACTAATTTAATGGATGTATTCCATGGCTCATTTCCCGATTTTAAAGTCAAGTTAAATGACTATCAAATAACAGAAAACAAAATACATATAAATTGGACATGTACGGGTACAAACACCAAACCTTTTCAAGGTAATCCAGCCACAAACAAAGCCATAGTTACCCATGGCCATAGTATATGGACCATTCAAAATAACGGTAAATTCTCAAGAGAAGATGCTTTTTATGATAATCTAACCCTATACAATCAATTAGGATATACACAAATACCGCCCAAATAAAGTATAAATAACAGGCAGCTATTTTTTTGTGGTGATAAATGCGGCAATAGTTAAAAAGAAGTTTTCAGTTTTTAGTGTAAAAAAACAATCAACCAGAGCATTTCCTTTCTGTCCAGGCAAATTTATACTGATCTCCCAGATTTGATAAATAACTGACTACTCCCTGAAGATTAGCTTAACAGAATGATGGGTTCAATCAATTTATATTTTGGATAAACTTTTAAAACAAATAAAATGAAACAATTTTCTATTATTATTCCAATAATCACATTTGCTGGATTATTGACCATTGGCTGCGGCAACAATAATACCGCTTCAACAGACACCGCTACAGATAGTGCTTCATCCTTTGACATAACCGCATTGAAAAAAATCATTGAAGAAAAAAACAATCAGTTTACAAAAGCACATATAACAAAGGACACTGCATTTTTGAACAACATCTTCACACGGGATGCCAAATCGTTTCCACCCAATTCCAACGTTGTGACAGGACGTGCTGCCATTTCAGCTGTAAATTTAGAATGGGTGAATTATGGTATCAAAGAATTTAGTGAAGTAACCACGGCTTTTTATGGCAACGAAGATTACCTGATTGACGAAGGCAGCTATTATTTGCGCTTTACCGAAAACGATCTCATTGACATAGGAAAGTACATAAACATTTGGAAAAAGGAAGATGGCACTTGGAAAATATTTTCCAATATATGGAATACCAACATGCCTGCTGCCCCTGAAACTAAATAGTTCAGTAAGCAATTGAAACGTTCATCCAAAGAATACAATAGCATTATTGATAATGAAATTAAAGAGCACTAAATGTAAATAACAGGCAGGTTTTTGGGAGAGAATATGGCAATAGTAACAAATCAATTTTTGTTTTAATGTTTATTTGAGTTAGTCACCAAATGTTGCCAACTGCCTGTTTTTTTATCATCATAAACCTGTCTGGTTTATATAAAAATAAAAATTAACAATTTCCCTCCCGATAGCTATCGGGATTCAAGGGAATGAAAACACATTTTCAATGAAAAAAGTAGGCATAATAGGTGGTTCGGGCTTCATAGGAAGTTATATAACCAAACGTTTTTTAGAAAAAGGATTTGAAGTAAAAGTTTCAACTACCAATATTTCAAAACAGGAGAAATATGAACATTTGATGAATCTTGACTTTTCCGATCATTTGTACATTAGTGAACTACATGTAGAAAATAAAACGGAATTAAAAGAATTTGTGAAAGACTGTGATATTGTTATTCATGGAGGCACACCATTTCAATTAGACTTTAAAGATGCCAAAACCGAATTGTTTGATCCAACCATAAACGGGACCAAAAATTTTCTTGAAGTAATCAAGGAAACACCAACCATTGATAAAGTTGTACTCATAGCATCAGTTGCTGCTTGGAACACTAATTTCCCCATGCCGGCAGGAGGCAAAACACCAAATGACAGCTTTAGTGAAAATGACACACCTTTTATGAGTGAGGAAAGCCATCCTTATGCACAAGCAAAATTTATTGCGAATCAAACCGTAAATAATTTTATAAAAACCCACCCTAATCTTGATTTTGAAATTACAAGTGTGTCGCCTGTAGCAGTATTTGGAAAATCTTTATCCAACCGAGAAGATTCTACATCAACAGGATTACAATTTTTATTGAAAAACAAAATAGCTCCTAACCCGTTTGTTCAAATGCTTTTTGACACCGATGCAGATATGGCTATAGTTAATGTTAAAGATGTTGCCGAAGGTGTTTACAAAGCAGCCACTATTTCTGGGTTACATGGCAAAAATTATTTATTAAGTAGTGCATCCTATCCGGTTTCAGATGTTTCATTGATGTTGAATAATAAACAACCAAAACATCAACCAAAAATAATTTATCAAAATACAATGGCAGAACATGATTTGGGATTGCCATTTCAGTCAGTTTTGAAAACTTTAGAACAATACAATGCATAATTAAATATCACATTCAAAATTTTAAAAAAATGAAAAATGAATTATCACAATGGTCAAAGGAAGAGCTGAAAATTTACATTTTGATGCTTTGTGCAAAAATAGATAGTGAAGAATCAAAGATTGAAATCAATTTAATAAAGTCTAAAGTAGATTCAAAAATCTTCAAAAGAATATACAAAGAATTTAGAAATGATGATGAGGACACTTGTTTTGAAAAGATTGAATATGTCATAGGGAAACACGAATATTCACACAAGGAAATCAACGATTTGAAAAATGAAGTCCTTGAAGTTTTTAATTCAGACAAAAATTTTCAAAATCAGGAGCGCTATTTGTATAAGGTACTTGACAATATTTTATATTAAAATAACATGAAATCAACAATCCAATTAAATTTTAAATAAAGAACCCGTCTTGACTTTTTGTGTTTAACCTAAAGTCAAGATAAGTTCAATATAAAACAATAATAATTAACCATTAAAAACACCAGTATCATGAAAACAACAACCAAATTTTTAGCACTAACCGTAGTGGTATTATTACTATCGGTAACAGCTTGCAAAGAAGAAACAAAAACAGCTCCCTCCAAACCAGCCACCATTGAAGAACTCGGGCAAATGAACCGGGATTTTGCAAAAGCATTGGTTGCAAAAGATGCAACTGCTGCAGCAAATTTATATACTGAAAATGCATCGCTCTTACCTCCAAATGAACCCATGGTTACCGGACGCGAAAACATTAAAAACTATTGGCAGGGAGCTATTGATGCTGGATTAATTGCAGCTTCGGTAAAAACTTTGGATGCTAAAAGTGATGGCATTTTGGGTTACGAAATTGGCACCTTTGAGCTACAATTTAAAATGGAAGACGGCACCATCATTACCGATATTGGAAAATTCACCGAAATTTTAGAAAAAAATGCCGAAGGAAAATGGATTTCTACTTACGGCATGTGGAGTGCGAATGAAGTAGCAAAATAGATCAAAAAAACTGCAAGGCATTCTTGTAATTAAAAAAATAGAAATATGAAAGACAAAGTCGTATTAATCACCGGAGCCAGTAGTGGCATAGGGAGAGCCACCGCCCTTGCTTTTGCAGCAAAAGGTGCCAGCGTAGTAGTTGCCGCAAGAAGGGCAGACGAGCTACAAGAGTTAGTAAAGGAAATTGAAGCAAGTGGGGGCAAAGCAAGTGCCATTGTTACCGATGTTTCAAACGCCAATAGCGCAGAACAAATGGTGGCTCATGCCATAAAAGTATTTGGACGTATAGACTACGCCGTAAACAATGCAGGTATTGAGGGGAAATTTGGCGGAGTTACAGATCTTTTAGAAGCAGATTGGGACGAGGTCATTGATATCAACCTCAAGGGAGTGTTTCTTTGTATGAAGTACGAAGCCAAAGCCATGCTTAGTGCTTCTAACGGTGGTGCAATAGTAAACATTGGTTCTGTTAATTCTTTTCTTGGTTTTCCAACTGGATCTGCCTATGTTACCTCAAAGCATGGACTAATCGGATTGACTTCAAGTGTTTCTGCGGAGTTGGGACCCAAGGGAATAAGGGTGAATCTTTTATGCCCAGGTGTGGTGGATACTCCTATGCACCGGCGGTTGAGGGGACTTATAGGTGATGACCTATACGACAAAGGCTTACTCCCTACTGTTCACTTGCAAAGAGCGGCTCAACCTGAAGAAATAGCTAAATCAATTGTATTTCTTTGTTCTGAAGATGCTAGTTATATTACAGGTTCTACACTTCTTGCAGATGGTGGACTTACCTTAACTTTATAGTGAAAACCACTTATAAACAACAAATAATATAGAAACAATGCCTTGTACCGTGAGGTACGAGATATAAAATAAAATAAACCATTATGGATTTGAAATCCATAGTTTTAAAACAAAAGAATGAAATTCTTTTTAAAGTTAGCTTGTCATTCCGAATGTTACTGAAATCAAAATATATTTTGATTGAAAGTACATTGCGGAGCAATCGAAGA
>Ga0207906_1000219_pt1 | contig 30588 bp, 28 predicted proteins | sample LinPmetageLP37_FD_184050 | JGI IMG/M metagenome (GOLD analysis project Ga0207906, IMG submission 184050) | Marine viral communities from the Pacific Ocean - LP-37 (SPAdes) | ecosystem: Environmental > Aquatic > Marine > Oceanic | place: Pacific Ocean | collected 2010-06-16 | reverse complement strand
CCTGATCTTCTCTTCAGATGAATAGTGCCTGCGCGTTGCACGCTTGATGTCTTTGACGATCTTCTCGCCGGGGCTCTTCGTTGTGTTTCTCATCGTCCACTCCTCAGTGGCTACGATGAGCAACAAATGAAGCCTTCGATTTCATATTTTGGCAGCAGGCGCGAGCGCGTCAGCGAGACCCATGCGGTCCAGGCGATGAAGCCGTAGACGAAGATCAGAACTGCGATGAACGAGGGCGCCAGAACCAATTTGGGCGTGTTTTCTTCAAGCCACTTGATCATTTGATTGTCCCGGATTTGGCCTGCCCCCATGAAAACGCGGGGGCAGGAGCAGGCGTTACATGCTGTTCGCGATACCGTCTGCGAGCATCTGGACCGCATCGGCAGAGGACATGTCCGAGTTGAAATGCGCCGTCACCACATCGGTGATCGCACCGGCCTGTGCGCCGCGCAGGGCCATGCCATGTGCATAGCTTGGCAGCAGCGCATCACCGTCGGAACTGGCTTGCATGTCATCGGCGGAAAGACGGGCGCAGTCGTCGAATTCATCCAGCGCTACATCGGTGCGGGCGGGGATCGACCCTTTGTTGAGGTTGAACACCTTTTGGAAGTTCTGACCGACGACCAGTTCAGCAAGCAGTTGCTGCCCGGCTTTCTTGTCTTCGCCATCCACGTCGAACATCGCGAAGCTGTCTACATTGTAGAGGAAGCCTTCGCCCGGCGCAGAGGCACAGAGGAAGTCTTCGCCCGGCACTTTGCCTGCGGCCATAAACTCACCCTTGGCCCAGTCGCCCATGATCTGGAAGGCGGCTTCGCCGTTCATCACCATCGAGGTGGCGAGGTTCCAGTCACGGCCCGAGAAGTTGCTGTCGACAAAGCCACGCATGATGCGCATCTGGTCGAACACCGCAATCATAGCATCGGAAGTGAGTGTCTCTTTGTCGAGCTCTACAAATGCCTTGCGATAGCCTTCTGGCCCGAGGATGCCCAGAGCCACAGCCTCAAAAACCGTGGCGTCTTGCCAAGCCTGTCCACCATGCGCCAGCGGGATGATCCCGGCCTCTTGCAGTTTCTCGGCGGCGGCGTTGAACCCTTCCCAAGTCGTCGGCATCTCAATGCCATTGGCGCTTAGTACTTCTGCATTGGCCCAGATCCAATCGACCCGGTGCACGTTAACGGGGGCGGCACACCATGTGCCTTCACACTTCATATGGCCGGCGATGGAGGCGGGCAGCACTGCGTCCCAGTTGTTGGCTTCAGCAACATCAGAGATATCGGCCAGAACGCCTTCTTCGTACCATTCCTGAATTGCGGGGCCTTTGAGCTGCACCGCCGTCGGCGCATTGCCCGACAGCACGCGGGCGCGCAGTGCGGTCATCGCCGCGTCACCACCGCCACCGGCCACCGGCACATCGGTCCAACTGCCGCCTTTGTCAGCGAATTCTTTTTGCAGAACGGCAACAGATTTGGCTTCGCCGCCAGATGTCCAATAGTGCAGCACTTCGGCGGTCGGTTCGGCAACAGTCGAAGTTGCTACAATCATCGACAGAGCAGAGACTGCCCCAGTTACATAGGCTTTCATTAGATGTCCTCCCGTGGAAATTACGGCCCTCCCAGACCGGATAACGGGAGACTGAGCCTGAAGGGCAAAGCATGCAATGCGGACATAGCGGGTATCTGCGCCCGACATGCATTTATTCCCACCGCCCGTTACAGCTTGTTACTTAGCCGTGGATTTTGTTGCATCATATTACATAAACGAGGGGCGAGGCAGCGGTATCCCGCGCCAGCCTAAGGAGGAGAGCGGTTGACGATTCCCCGAATTCTGGTGGTCGATGACGACCCCGAAATGCGTCAGATGATGACGCAATTCCTCCGTAAACACGGGACAATTGCGCTGCCCGCTGCCACGGAAGCCGAGGTTGCGGCTCATCTCGAAGGCGGGCGGGTCGATCTGATTTTGTTAGACGTCATGCTGGGGGACGAAAACGGGCTCGATATCTGTGGGCGGCTGCGACAGGAGCAGGATGTGCCGATCATCATGGTGTCGGCCCTTTCGGCAGATCACCAGCGCATGGAGGGCTATGCGGTGGGGGCCGATGATTACATCGCCAAGCCTTTTAACCCCGAACTCCTGCTCGCCCGCGTAAAGGCCGTGCTGCACCGAACGCGGCGGTCGTCTTCGCTGGTGCATCGCCGCAACACCAAGACGTTCACCTTTTCCGGCTGGACCTATGACGCAAAGCACAACGAAGCGCGCTCTCCTGCCGGGGTGCAGGTTTCCCTTTCCCGGCGCGAGACTGCCCTGCTGCGGGTGCTTCTTGCAAATCCCCACATACCCCTGACCCGCGAGGAGATCGCCGTCGCGCTTGACGTCACAGGCGAGGCAGAACCGCAGGGCGAAGGACTTGGTCGCGCCATCGACGTGCTGGTCGGGCGGCTGCGCTCAAAGATTGAGGCAGACCCCAAGCACCCCAAATTTCTCAAAACCGAACGCGGGGTCGGCTACGTTTTTGCGGTCGACGTGATGGAACAGGACACGTGATCAAGCGCCGCAGCCTTCGGACCATCGGCAGCCTCCTCGTTATTGCGGCCTTCATAGCGGGCGGGCTTGCCGTCTGGCTTTGGAGCAATTCAAATGCAAGCTGGCGGGCGCATCAGGAGCGGGCCTATGTCGCGGGCATCAACCTTTACTACGCCGTGCAAAACGGCACCGTCCCGGCCGAAGAGGTGCAAATTCGTGCCCTGTCACCGGAAGATCAGGCCCACGCCGCTAACGGGGCCTTTCGCCAGATTTCCCAAGCCCCTCACGCCCCGCGGGTGACCATCGTCTTGATCTCTGCCGACAGCGCCAACAGTCAGACCGGTGCGCCCCTCACCATGGCGATCTTGTCGCCCGATCTTACCTACAAACTGGCCGAGATCCCTAACCGGGCCAATCAAACAGCAGCGGAAAAGACCGGCGAGGTGTTTCGACTGGTAGCCTCCTATTGCAGCGATCCGGTCGTGCTTGCCCAGATGGGCAGCGCCCCGTGGTTCGAGATTGACGGCGCTTCGGTGCTCAACTGCGACGCAGCGCCCGCCGACCACCGCATCTGGGCAGTTCTGCTTACCGCACTTTCCATGGGGGCGATCCTCACGGTGATCCTGAACCTCTCGGCTGAGTTTTCTCAATTCGCCGAACAATTGCGCAGCCGCCGACGCATCGGTGGCCCGGCGAGCTATGAGTTGCCCGGACCACAAGAATTGCAGGAGATCGTCGCCGCCGTGAACAGTTTCCTCGAAGATGAGCGCCAGCAATTGTCCAGCCGCGCTGCCGTCCTTTCAGGCGTCAGTCACGACCTTGGCACACCCGCCACGCGGCTCCGGCTGCGGACTGCGCTGATCCCGGATTTCGAATTGCGCCAGAAGCTTGAGGCCGATATCGACAGCATGACAGGCATTATTGAAAGCGTGCTGACCTATACGCGGGCTGAGATGAATGTCGAAGCACCCCGTAAGCTCTCGCTCGGCTCGCTGATCGATTCAATCGTCGCGGACTATCAGGATATGGGCAAGGATGTGACCTTCCGCGAAGGCTCTGACATTATCGTGCAAGGCGCGCGCTCGGTCTTCACGTCGCGGCAGGGCCAAAGCGTATTCGCACCTGACCGGGACGTTACAGTGATGGGGCGGCCGATCTCGCTTGAACGCGCGGTAGCAAACCTCATCGAAAATGCCCTCAAATACGGTCGACGTGCCACCGTCGCGTTGGAAGCCGATGCCCAGACGGCAACGATCGTTATCGAAGACGAGGGCTCGGAAAGCTCTGCTGCGGATATGGAAGCTCTGATGGCGCCATTCCAGCGCGGTACCAACACAGCAACGATCGACGGTTATGGCCTTGGCCTTACAATCGTCGCGGCGATTGCGAAACTGCACGGTGGATCGCTGTCGTTCAAGGACACGCCCGTCGGCCTATCCGCCTGCCTTTTGATCGATAGAGGGTGATTAAAGAGGTTAATTGGTGCCGCGCAGCGGCTTTCAACGTGGTGCCGCGTTTGGAACATTCACGGTGACGAAAAGCGCGCCGTTGCAATCGCTGCTCTTTATCGCGATTGGCAACACCGTCATAGGCGCAGGTATCTCAACGCCGTTGCGCATTTCGTTGCGTTTTATGATGGCGTATTGGTCGATGTCACGGGAGATCCCGGCACTGATTTCAATCGCGTCCATTGGGGTGGGCACCGCGAATTGACGTTTCGCCCGATCTGTCGACCTTCACTCTTCGGAAATGTTGCGCCATGCATGGCCGGTTTGGTGAAGCTACACTGCAGCGCTCGGCCGTGAAGCGAACGGCAGGTAAGGGCCGGTATTCCCTATCAAAGCGAGTAGAAAGTGGCTTGCCAACGTGACACTCGGCAGTCGAATACCCCGCAAGGGACTGGCATTGGCGGCGTGCATGGCAAACCGGCCTTGAGGAAAATGTTTGCAATGATAGGCGGTGGGCGGATATTTCGGCTAACTGGCGCGGCCCCAAGCGTTGAGGAGCATTGGCAAAAGCTCTCCCAACCATAGGCTGGGCCTATTTGCTTGGAATCCGTGATCGGTATTTCTTCTGCGGCAATCAATGCTCAACAGGAGAGACCCAAATGAAAGCCCCCACCACCCTTATCAAAGGCGGCCTGCTGGCGGTTAGCCTTGCGGCCTTTGCACCGGTTGCCGCCTTGGCTGCCGATGTGTCCATCCGACTTGGCCACGTTCTGCCGGAAAGCCACAGTTGGCACACCGCTGCAAGCGGGTTCGCGGACGAAGTGAACAGCCGCACCGAGGGCCGCGTCGCGATTGAGGTCTTCCCGTCGGGCCAACTTGGCAGCGAAAAAGAAGTTATCGAGGGCCTACAATTCGGCTCGGTTCAGGCCGGACTGATCGGCTCAGGCTCGTTTCAAGGGATCGAGCCGCGCATGGGGATTATCGAGATGCCCTACGCATGGGGCGCCCGCGAACAGGCGTTTGCCGCGCTTGACGGCGATCTGGGTGCCGCGCTGGCCGAGATGATGGATGCCAAAGGCATCAAGGTTCTGGGTTGGTGGGAAAACGGCTTCCGCAACATCACCAATAATGTCCGCCCAATTGAAAATCCGGAAGACCTCGCCGGTCTAAAAATCCGCGTCACACCAGACAAGGTGCGGCTTGCTACGTTCGAAGGACTGGGCGCTGAGCCCGCACCGCTGTCCTTCGGTGAGCTATATTCAGCGCTGCAACAAGGTCTGTTCGACGCGCAGGAAAACCCGCTTGCGATCATCTACTCGGCCTCCTTTTTCGAAGTTCAGAAGTACGTCTCGCTGTCTGAGCACATCTGGGGTGCCGCGACGCTGACCATGTCGAGCGCGACGTGGGACAAAATCTCGCCCGAGGACCAGACCATCGTGATGGAGGCCGCCACTACTTGGGGTCTGAAACAGCGCGATATGGTTGCCGCCGCGAATGACGAGTTGATTGCGCAGCTTGAAGCGAAGGGCATGGCGTTCAACGAGGTCGACAAGGCTGCCTTCATCGAAGCGGTCGCGCCGATCTGGGAAAGCCAGAAGGACGTCTATGGCGAGGATCTTCTGACCATCCTTGACCAGTACCGCAAATGACCCTGCGGCCTGAAATCACAGAAGTTGCATCGGTGGAGCCGGTGCAACTTTTCGACTTTACACAGAAAGTGCTGTTTTCACCGGCGGCGCGCGGCGAGGGCTTTATCAAGCTTTCCGTGACCACCGGCCGAAAGGGTGCGAAGTCCACCGCGCACAGCCATCCCCGGGACGAGGTTACGCTGACACTTAAAGGAGAGGCGATCCTACGGGCAGGGGGCGAGGAATTCCACATGACCGAAGGCACCGCCGTGCGCTTGCCGCCGGGGCTTGATCACACGGTCGAGGTGATCTCAGACGAATGGGTCGTTGTCGCGGCCTATTGCGACGAATGCATGCTCTGTCGCGGACCGGAAGGATTTCTGAAACCATGACACTCGGGACCGGGTCGCTGCGCGCGGCCACTTTAATCGACCGTGCTGCGCGCTGGTTTGGCGCTGCACTGGTGGCGGGGTTTGCCGCGATGGTCGTCTACGTCGTCATCTCGCGCTACCTGTTTTCCTCCACACCGCGTTGGGCCGAGGAACTGCCCCGGTTGGCGCTGGTCTGGCTTACCTTCGTGGGCGCGATCTCGGGCTTTGTGCGCGGCTCTCATTTTCGCGCCGGGCTGCTCGACCTGATCGCCATGCCGCCGATGCTGCGCCGTGGGCTGGCCGTTCTTGCCTGGCTGGCGAGCTTTGTTTTTCTGGCGGTGTTTATCTGGACGGGCTGGAAGCTGACCGGGATCACTTGGTCACACCAGACGACCGCGCTCTCGCTACCCGTAGGTCTGTTCTACCTTTCCCTGCCGGTCTGCTGTGGCCTCGCCCTTCTGGGCCTCATCCTGAAAGGGGGCCGGACATGAGCCTTGCGCTTGCTCTTCTTCTCGTGGTCTTCGTTGTATTGGTGCTGCTGGACGCGCCGATTGCCGTCGCGTTGGGCTTGTCGTCGATGTTCTACCTGCTGATTGCCGATGCCGCGCCGATGATCGTTGTGGCCCAGCGGGCTGTTGCAGGGATTAACAGCTTTACGCTGCTGGCGATCCCACTGTTTCTTTTGGCCGGGCTGTTAATGGTCCATGGCGGGCTCGCACCCCGGATCATTGCGCTTTGTTCGGCGCTCATCGGGCGGCGCACTGGCGGGCTGGCGATGGTCATGATCATTGCCTGCATGATGTTCGGCTCGCTTTCCGGGTCTGGCGTGGCCGATGTAGTGGCGATCGGGACGATGATGCTGCCTGCAATGCGCGTCCAAGGCTATGCGCCGGGGTTCAGCGCGGCGGCTCTGGGCTGCGCAGGGTCGCTCGGCACCGTGATACCGCCCTCAATCGTGCTGATCGTCTATGGCACCGCCACCAACAGCTCAATCGGCCAACTTTTCGTGGCCGCGATCATACCCGGCATCCTTCTGGGCCTCGGGCTGATGTTGGTAGCGTGGTGGATTTCGCGCCGCAATGGATGGCAGGGCGGAGAGCCGTTTTCTTGGGGTGAACTTGGCCGTGCTGCCAAGGGCTCGATCCTCGCGATGCTGGCACCGATCATCATTGTCGGCGGGATCCGACTGGGGATATTTACCCCGACCGAAGCTGCGGGCATCGGCGTGGCCTATGCGCTTTTTATCGGCATTTTTGTCTATCGCGCGCTGAGCCTCAAGATGCTGGCCCAACTGTTGCGCGAGACCACGGAAATGACCGGTGTGATCTTGCTGGTGATTGCCGCGGCGTCGGTCTTTGGCTGGATCCTTGCTGCCGAACAGGTGCCGCAGATGGCTGTTGCAGGGATCACGCAGGCGACCGAAAGCGGCACTGTTGCCTTGTTGATGATGATGGCGGTCTTGTTGATCCTCGGCACGTTCATGGAAAGCATCGCGATCATCCTGATCCTCGCGCCGGTCTTCCTGCCGATCCTTGGCCACTACGGTATCGACCCCGTCTACTTTGGCATTCTGCTGACCATCAACCTTGCCATCGGTGCGAACACCCCACCGCTTGGCATCGACCTAATGGCCGCCTGCCGTGTAGGGCAAATTCCGCTTAGCGACTCGTTTAAATACCTCGTGCCGCTGCTTGGCGTGATGGTCGGCGTGTTGCTGCTGCTTGTCCTGTTTCCCGCATTAATTACCGATCTTCCGGGCCTCCTGTTCTGATCCCGGCTCTCAAGAAAGAAAGTTTCTCATGTCAATAACTCCCGATACCCGCGCTGACCTCGATCGGTTCTGGTCGACCATTGAAGCCTCGGCAGAGATCGGCAAGGGCCGTCCGGGCGGGTTGTCGCGCCTGACGCTGAGCGATGACGACCAAGCCATGCGCAACCTGTTCCGAAAGTGGTGCGCAGATGCCGGGCTTTCGGTCGAGGTGGACGCCGCGGGCAACATCTTTGGCCGCCGCGAAGGTACCGACAATGACTTACCGCCAATTCTAATTGGTAGCCATCTGGACACCCAGATCAACGGCGGGCGCTTTGATGGCATCGCAGGCGTGCTGGCCGGGCTGGAAGTGATCCGCAGCCTCAACGATGCGGGCCATGTCACCAAACGCCCTATCGTCGTTGTCGATTGGACCAATGAGGAAGGCGCGCGGTTCTCGCCGCCGATGGTCGCGTCGGGTTGTTTCATCGGAAAATACGATATCGACTGGGTGCATGACCTAGTCGGCGACGATGGCGCGCGCTTTGGGGATGAGCTGGAGCGGATCGGCTACAAGGGCGACCGCGCCTGCAAGGCGGGGGAGATCGACGCCTATTTCGAGCTGCATATCGAGCAGGGGCCGATCCTTGACGCAGAAAATAGGCAGGTCGGCATCGTCACCGGCGGTTACCCCGTGCGCGGCATGCGGGCGTCTTTCAAGGGCCAGACCTCGCACACCGGGCCGACGCCGATGGATCTGCGCAAGAACGCACTGGCGGCAGGGGCGCGCTGGCTGACGGCGGTGGACGACATTGGCTGGGATTTCGCGGTTCATGACGGCAAGGCCACCGCTGCACGGTTGACCGCCTGGCCCAACAAGCCGGGCATCCTGTCGGACACCGCCGAGGCGGTTTGCGACGTCCGGCATCCCGATCCGATCACGACCCGTGCAATGGCGGAAAAGATGCGCCGTGCGCTTTATGAATCCGCTGCGCGCTGTGGTTGCGAGGCGCAGATCGAAGATGAATGGGAATGGGGGGGCGACATCTTCGATCACGAGATGATCGACGGCATCCGCGATGAGGCGATCCGAATGGGTTTCAACTGGCGGGATATCCAGAGCCAAGCAGGCCATGACGCCTATTTCCTCGCCACCCATTGCCCGACCGCGATGATCTTCACGCCCTGCGAAAACGGCATCACCCACAATAACGAAGAAAATTGTACGCCCGAGAATTTCGTCGCCGGGCTGAATATCTTGCTGCATGCCGTCGTCAATCGGGCCGATCGATGAGCGCATTGATCGGACATGAGACGCTTGAAGCCGCGCTGGGCTGGCCCGATCTGATCGGGCAATTGCGCGACTGGTACTGCGGCAACGCGGTGCAGGCCCCGGACCGGCAGGTGCTGAGCATCGCTCAGCCCGATGGCAGCGAAGCCTCGCTTCTGATCATGCCCGCATGGGTTCCGGGTGAAAGCATCGGCGTCAAGGTGGTGACCTTTTTTCCCGGCAACGCCGCCAAAGGGTGCCCGACGATCAATGCAGGGTATCTGTTGTTTAATGGCGAAACCGGACAGATGCAGGCGGCGCTGGATGGCGACGCATTGACCGCGCGGCGCACGGCGGCGGCCTCGGCACTGGCGGCGGATTTCCTCGCACGTAAGGACGCCCGTCATTTGCTGATCGTCGGCACCGGGCAGCTTTCGCTTGCCGTGGCGGCGGCGCATTGTGCGGTGCGGTCTTACACAACGGTGTCGATATGGGGGCGCAGCCGCGAAAAGGCGGAGGCTGTCGCCGAAGCGCTCTGCGCACAGGGTCTGCCTGCGCAAGCCGCGCGTGACCTCGAGGTGGCGTGCCGAGCCGCGGATGTGATCAGCACAGTCACCGCCTCGACAGCGCCGATCATCCATGGCCACTGGCTTAAACCCGGCAGTCACCTTGACCTGATTGGTGCCTTTAAGGGTGATATGCGCGAAAGCGACGATCAGGCGATCACGCAGGCGGAGCTGTTCGTTGATCTGCGCGCCGGGGCCTCTCTGGCGGGTGACCTTGCTCAGCCGCTGGACGCAGGGCAGATCACGCCGGGCCACATCCGTGCCGATCTGACCGAATTGTGCCAAAGGGCGCATCCGGGCCGGAGGGATGACACAGCACGCACTGTGTTCAAATCCGCAGGCATGGCGCTTCAGGACTTGGCTGCGGCCAATCTAGCGCGCGATCACGCCATATCGGGGTAAAGCGCCAGTAGTTCCTGCGCGATATCGACGAATTTCTGTTCCGAGGGCGACAGCTTCTCTCTCGGGGCGTGCACGAGATAGACATCGGCGCCGATGGCCTCATCGGTGATCTTGAGCGGCCAGAGATCGCCGCGCCGGATGTCGTCCTGCGCGGTCATCAGCGGCAGGATGCCAACGCCAAGGCCGGCCACGATCATCCTGCGAACCTCTTCGATGTTGGTGCTCAGCCCGTTGATGCGGCTGCCCAGCCGGGTGCCTTCGCGCAGAACCGACATCGGCTCGAGCCCCATGCCTTCGGTGGCGCAGGCGAAGCTGATGAAGGGCTCGTGCCTGAGATCGCGCAGTGCCACGGTCTCCTGCCCGAAGAGCGGATGCTCGGCACCGCAAAAGACGAGGAACTCTTCTCGAAAGAGGCGGATCGACGGCAGATTGACCAACGGTTTGGCCAAGAGGCAAAATCCGATCGTGCCGCGCCCCTGTTGGATCGAGCGGACGATGGACTGGCTGTTCTGGACCTCGCTTTGAAAGGCAACGGAAGGATAACGCTGATGATAAAGCCGCAGCAACTCGTCCAACATCGGTGACACCAGATTGCTGATGATCTGATACCGGACCTGCCCCCGTTCCTCTTCTTCAGCATTGCGCACCAGAAGGTTGATCCGCTCGGCACTGTGAAAGATATCGCGGCATTCCTGAAAAATCTTGTCGCCGCGTGTCGTGAGTTCGAAATGGCGGCTGTCGCGGAAGACCAACTGGCAATCGAGTTGCGCTTCGAGCTTTTGCAGCGCATTGCTGACCGAAGGCTGGCTTAGGCCCAGTTGCCTTGCCGCCTTAGTGATGCTCTGCTCTTTCGCAATCATGTAGAACATGCGCAGCAGGTTCCAGTTCAGGTCGGATTGCGATTGGGTGATCATGGGGGCGACTCGATTTTGTTCGGGTTGGCTGAGAGTGCCCTATTTTTGGTCACTGGCCACATAGTCAATGCGAATGCCTGTGATTGACAGCGCCTATGTGGCGCAACTGTGCGCTTCGCCCGCCGTCGGATAGGCTTGCCGCTCATTTAATCGGAAAGCGAAAAGCATGAGCATCACACGACTGCACCCAGGCCCGCGCATGAGCCAGGCCGTCATTCACAACAACACCGTCTACCTCGCCGGCCAAGTCGGCACCGCCGGTGCGGATGTCGCCACCCAAACCCAGGACTGCCTGAACGCCATCGACCGCCTGCTGGATCAGGCAGGCAGCAGTAAATCCAAGCTGTTGCAGGTTATTATCTGGCTGGACGACATGGCAAATTTCCAAGAGATGAACGCGGTCTACGACGCATGGATTGATCCTGCCAATCCGGCCGCGCGCGCTTGTGGCGAGGCCAAGCTGGCCACGCCTGACTACAAGGTGGAATTCATCGTCACCGCGGCGGTCTGAGCACCGCATCCCGGCCCGGGGGTTATGCCTGTCATAACTCCCGGCTATTTGACCCATTAGCTCTCTCGCCGCCATCCTTTTCCTAGAAAACAGGCGACAGGACAGAGCATGACACCCCAACTCGACCTCTCGGACATCGAAACGGCGACGCTGGGCCATTTCCTTGAAACCGGCTTCATGGCGCCGTCGCTGCAGGGGCTGTTGCCCGGCCGTCGGGTATTTGGCCCGGCGCTGACCGTGCGCATACAAGGCGACGATGGCGCGATGCTCACCGATGCACTCTCTGCCGCGAAACCCGGTCAGGTCATTGTCATCGACCGTTGCGGCGATCTGCGCCATGCCTGCTGGGGCGCGGTTACCACCGCCGCCGCCAAGGCGCGCGGCGTGGTGGGCGCGGTGATTGATGGCTTTGTCACCGACCGGTCCGCCATAGAGCACGAAGACTTCCCAGTCTGGTGCCGCGGCCGCTCGCCAATCACCACCAAGCCGCGCCGGCTTGGCGGCGACTTCAACGTGACCGTGGGCTGTGGCGGTGTCTCCGTCCGGCCTGGCGACATGATCCTGGCCGACGAAAACGGCGTTGTCGTGCTGGACAAGAAACAGGCCGCAAACCACGCGGCGCGCGCCCGCAAGATGCAGGAAGACGAGGTCGGGATTCTCGAACGCCTGCGCGCGGGCGAGACACTGGCCGACATCACGCGGGGCGCAAAGCAGCCTTCCTAGAACCGGAAAACCGGCACCACCTTTCTTCACTTCACTCAACCGACAGAGAGACCCATGATTCAAACTGTATCTAGAAAACGTTTCACCGGGATGGCGGCGCTTGCCGCCAGCACAGCGCTGATGCTGGGCACGCCCGCATTGGCCGACAAGGCATCCAATACGCTCAACGTGGCCTTCGCCGCCGAACCCGAGCCGCTTGACACCTATAAGATCGCCGGTCGTCAGGGCCTGATCCTCGCGCGGCACATCTATGACGGGTTGCTTTACAAGAACCTCGACACGGGAGAGATCGTGCCCGCCTTGGCGGAATCTTGGGAATTCACCGGCCCGCTGACGATGGAGTTCACTCTGCGTCAGGGTGTGAAGTTCCACAATGGCGCCGATTTCACCGCCGCCGACGTGGTCGAAACGCTCAACACCGTGATCACCCCGGAATACGGCACCCGCTATTCGATTTCGGTCGACTGGATCGACAACGTCGAGATGCTGGGCGATTACAAGGTGCGCATCAATATGTCCAAGCCCTTTGCCGGCGCGGTCGAGATGCTGGCCGATGCGCTTCCGATCTATCCGCATGAGTTCTTTGCTGAAAACGGGTCTGCCGGGATAGCCGCCACGCCGATCGGCACCGGGCCGTACAAGCTGGTGAGCCAAGAGCCGGGCATTCGATACGAGATGGAGCGGTTCGAAGATTACTACGCCGGCAGCCCCAAGGGTGGCGCGACCATCGACAAGATCACCGTCCGTACCATCCCCGAAATGAACACCCAGTATGCCGAGCTGATGTCGGGCTCGCTTGACTGGATCTGGCGCATTCCCCCGGATCAGGCGTCGCGTCTGGAAGGCCGGGTTCAAATCATCAGCGCGCCGATCATGCGCATCGGATATGTGGGTTTTGCTCCAGAAGCGATGGCAGGCGACACGCCGATTGCCGACAAGAAGGTACGTCAGGCGCTAATCCATGCCACCAACCGAGGCGCGATTGTCGAAGCTTTCGCGGGCGGCGCCTCCGAGGTGCTGAATACCCCCTGCAACCCCGCCCAATTCGGGTGCGCGCAGGACGTTGCGGCCTATGAATACGACCCGGAGAAAGCCAAGGCTCTGTTGGCCGAAGCAGGCTATGAAGACGGCTTCGAGATGGAAATGGTGTTTGCCGCCATGCCCCGCCCGACGGCCGAGGCTGTGGCTGCGGACCTCGCGAATGTCGGCGTGACGCTGGAGTTGAACGAACAGCAATATTCCTCGGGTATCGGCAAGTGGCGCGCCAAGGAGCTTCCGGCGTTCTTTTCGAACTGGGGCAGCTACGGCATTGGCGACACGGCGTTTATCCTGTCGAACTTCTTTGGCGGCGGCGCGGACGATCTTGTGCAGGACGCCGAACTGGCTGAATGGCTGACCGAGGCCGATACCGCATCCGACCGCGAGGTGCGCGCCGAGAACTACGCCAAGGCCGTCAAGAAGGTCGCGGACGAGGCCTATTGGATGCCGATGTACAACTTCAACGTCAACTACGGGCTGTCCAACGACCTGAACTTCACCCCGCACCCCGACGAGTTTGCCCGTTGGTGGGCGGCCAGCTGGAAATAGGCTGACCCCTTCTGCGGAACAGGGCCGGGCGGACCGTTCTCCACCGTCCGGCCTCTATTAATGGAAAGACCGATGCTCTCTTTCATCTCCAAACGCTTGGCCGTGGCGCTGCTGGTCTGTTTGACCGTTTCGGCGCTGAGCTTCGGGCTGATGTTCCTGTCGGGCGACCCGGCGATTGCCATCGCGGGCTCCGGCGGCAGGGCTGAGGACGCCGAGGCGGTCCGTATCGCCTATGGCTTCGATAGGCCGCTGATTGTGCAATATCTCGATTGGATCGGCAGCGCGCTGACCGGAAATTTGGGGCAGAGCATTTATTTCAACGTGCCGGTGACCGAGATCATCGGCAACCGTGTCGGCGTCACCCTGACGTTGGGGTTCGTCTCCTTCATCGTTGCCTTGGTGATCGCCGTGCCCTTGGGCGTCGCGGCGGCGCTGCGGCCGAATGGCTGGATTGACCGCCTCGCGCTGGTGATCGCCGTCTCGGGACAGGCGATCCCGAGCTTCTGGCTGGGGCTCATGGCCATCGTCGTCTTCGGTGTCTGGTACGGCATGGTGCCGATTTCAGGTGCGGACACCTGGCGGGGCTATATCCTGCCGGTGATCGTTCTGAGCTATTACGCCATCCCAGAACTTATGCGGATCACCCGCTCGGGCATGATCGATGTGCTGGCCACAGAGTACGTCCGAGCGGCCAAAGCCAAAGGGCTGCCAATGCACTTGGTGATTTCACGCCACGCGCTGCGCAACGCGGTGCTGCCGCTGGTATCGCTGGCGGCCGTGCAACTGGGCCAGCTTCTGTCCGGGTCCATCGTGATCGAGAGCGTTTTTGCGCTGAACGGGCTGGGGCGGCTGGCTTGGGAATCGCTGCTGCGCAGTGACCTGCCGGTGATGCAGGCCATTATCCTGATCCTATCGCTGCTCTACGTCGTTCTGACCACATTGGCCGACATTCTGAACGCTGTGCTTGATCCGCGCCTGCGGGGGGCTTCCTGATGTCCGAAGTCACCATGGAAACCGCACGGCCCAGCCTTTGGCGCAAGATGCGCGGAAATACCGGGGCGCTGATTGGTGGCACGCTGCTGGCGGGGATCATTCTGATCGCGCTGTTGGCGCCGTTGCTCGCCCCGCATGACCCGATCGCGCAGGATCTGACACGCCGCCTTCTGCCGCCGTTCTGGCATGACCGTTCCGTGCCCGAACACCTTCTAGGCACCGATCACCTTGGCCGCGACTACCTGTCGCGCCTGATCTATGGCGCGCGGGTGTCTCTGGGTGTGGGGCTGGGGGTTATCCTCGTCTCGGGCGCCATCGGCATCACGCTGGGCCTTCTTGCAGGTTATTTTGGCGGCTGGATCGACATGGTTATCAGCTTTGCCATCACAACCCGGCTGTCGCTGCCCATCGTGCTGGTCGCACTGGCGGCGGTGGCACTTGGCGGCGCGTCGCTGATCACGCTGATAACGGTTCTGGGTCTGCTGCTCTGGGATCGGTTCGCCGTCGTCACCCGCGCTGCCGCACAAAGCCTTCGGCATCAGGAATTCATCATGGGCCTGCGGGCCATCGGGGCGAGCCGAACCCGCATCCTATTCCTCGAGATTCTGCCCAATATGCGCGCCACGATCCTTGTCGTCGTCTCGCTGGAGGTCGCAAACGTGATCCTTCTGGAAGCCGCGCTCTCCTTCCTCGGGCTGGGGGTGCGCCCACCGACGCCAAGCTGGGGGCTGATGATTTCCGAGGGTCGCGACAATATTCTGTTTGATCCGTGGCTGATCGCCCTTCCCGGATCGGCGCTCTGTCTGCTGGTGCTGGCTGTGAACCTCTTTGGCGACGGACTGCGCGATATAACGGGACCTGCACGGAAATGACCGAGATGATGCTTGATATTCGCAACCTGCGCGTTTTGATCCCCACCGACCGGGGCATCTTGAACGCGGTTCGCGGGGTGGATCTGCAAATTGCCAAGGGCGAGACGCTCTGCCTTGTGGGCGAGTCGGGCTGCGGCAAATCGCTGACCGCGACCTCGATCATGGGACTGCTGCCGCGCTACGCCAAGGTCACATCCGACCGCTTTCAGATGGCGGGTCAGGACCTGACCACGAGGACCGATGGCAAGCTGGCAAAGCTGCGTGGCCGTGACGTTGCGATGATCTTTCAGGATCCGACCAGCGCGCTGAACCCGACGCTGACCATCGGGCGACAGCTGACCGAAGGCGTCGTGCGCCACGAAAAGCTGAGCCGTAAGGACGCTGACACCCGCGCCATCGAGATGCTCGACCGCGTGGGCATCGCCAATCCGGCGGCGCGGCTGACGCAATATCCGCACGGGTTCTCCGGCGGCCAACGCCAGCGCATCATGATCGCTTCGGCGCTCATGGGGCGGCCCGGACTGCTGATCGCGGACGAGCCGACGACCGCGCTGGATGTAACCATTCAAGCCCAGATCTTGGCGCTTCTGGGCGAGCTGCAAAGCGATCTTGGCCTATCGCTTTTGCTAATCACGCATGATCTGGGCGTGGTCGCGGCCATCGCTGACGATGTCGCGGTGATGTACGCCGGACGCATCGCCGAACGCGCGCCCGCCGCTGACCTCTTTGCCGCGCCGCGCCACCCCTATACCCAAGGCCTACTTGCTGCGATCCCGGTGCCGGGCGTCACCCCGCGCGGGAGCGAATTGCCCGCCATTCCGGGGCGCGTGCCGGGGCTGATCGGCACGATGCAGGGCTGCGTCTTTCGCGACCGCTGCGCCCTTGCGGGACCGGGCTGCATCAATGACCCGGTGCCGCGCGTCGACACCGGTCCCGGCCATTTCGTTGAATGTGTCAAGGCAGCGGAGGTGGCAGCATGACGCCGCCCATGATCCGAATGACCGACATCCGCAAAGCCTACCGTCTGCGCCGCGGCATGTTCGCTCCGACCGAGGAGCTGGTGGCGGTCAACGACCTGTCGCTTGAGGTGTCCGAGGGCGAAACGCTTGGGCTCGTCGGCGAATCCGGTTGCGGCAAAAGCACGGCGGTCAGCATTATGCTGGGCCTGTTGCAGCCAGACCAAGGCGAGGTCGAGATCGCGGGCCAGAAGATCGGCGCCATGCCGGTGGCCGACCGCGTGCGGCTGATCCAACCGGTGTTTCAGAACCCCAATGCCTCGCTCAACCCGGTCAAGCGCATTCAGACCCTCGTCGGCCAGCCGCTGCGCCTGCACGGCGGCACAAATGTCGATGCCGAGGTCAAGCGAATGCTCGATCTGGTGGGGCTGCCCGCGCGACTGGCCGATGCCTATCCCGGCGAGCTTTCGGGCGGGCAAAGGCAGCGTGTCGCCATCGCCCGCGCGCTCATCCTCGGCCCACGTGTGCTGATCTGTGACGAGCCGACCTCGGCACTTGATGTCTCGGTACAGGCGCAGATCATCAATCTGCTGCTTTCGCTCAAGAAAGAGCTTGGCCTCACGATGGTTTTCGTCAGCCACAATCTGGCCGTGGTCGAGCATTTGGCCGACCACGTGGCTGTCATGTACCTTGGGCAAAAGATTGAAGAAGCCGGAACCGATGCACTTTTCGAAAATCCCTGCCATCCCTATACACGTGCCCTTCTTGCCGCGACCTTGTTGCCGGACCCACAGGTAGGGCTGCCGGAACAAAAGCTGGGCGCGGCGGCGGCGGACCCGTTTGCCGCACGCCGCGGGTGCCTTTTCGCGCCGCGCTGTCCGGATGTGCGGGAAGGCTGCGTCAAAGGCCCGCAAGAGCTCCGGGAGTTGCACGACACCCATGTCAGGTGCGAGCGGGCGGCATGACGTCGTGTTCCTTCTGCGGCTGAACCACGCCGGTGAGCATTTCGGCAAAGCGCTGTTTTGCTTTGCGTGCAGGAACGAGACCCGCAGCCCCGAGCCCTTCGCCAAACATAAGGGCAGGCTGCGGTAAATCGCGATCAATCGGCAGAACCTGCGCGAGGCGCTAGGCGGTAATCCCCCCACTGAAGCGGACCACCCCTGCAGGCCGGTCTTGGCAAGCTTTTTGAGCAACGCCACTCACGTAGACTTCTTCGACAGCGCGGTCGTCCCCCATGATTTGCAGCACGAACAACTCCTCCGCGAGGCTCTCAGCGCGCTCCATGCGCAGGGCCATCGCGCTTGTGGCAGATGAGTTCAAAATCACAACGTCTGCCTCTGTTCCCGATGCCAACGTACCGATTTTGTCCTCCAGACCCAGAACATTGGCGTTGCCTCGTGTCGCCCAATCGAAAGCTTGGAGCGGATGCATAGATTGCCCCTGTAGCTGCAGAATTTTATAGCCCTCCTTCAGAGTTTGGAGCATCGAATAACTTGTGCCCGCGCCCACGTCCGTCGCAATCCCGCTCTGAACGCCATGCGCAGTTAAGTTGCGATAATCAAACAGACCACTGCCGAGAAAAAGGTTCGAGGTGGGGCAGAACACGGGGTGCGCGCCGGTTTCCGCCAGCGCGTCAACCTCTCTAGGTTCGAGATGAATGGCGTGCCCTAGCAGTGTGTTGTCCCGCAACAGGCCGTAGGACTGGTACACATCCAAATAATCACGCGCCTGCGGATAGAGCTCTCTGGTGAAGGCGATTTCTTCTTTGTTTTCGGATAAATGCGTCTGGATGTGGCAGTCAGGATGCTCCGCACTGAGCGTCATCGCCGTTTCCATCTGCTCTGGCGATGACGTGATGCCAAACCGGGGCGTTATGACATAGCCGTTCCGGCCTTTGCCGTGCCATTCGGAGATCAACGCCTTTGTTTCATCATACCCTTTCTGCGGCGTGTCGAGAAGATCGGCTGGCGCATTGCGATCCATCAAAACCTTACCGCCCAGCATCCGCATATTGCGCCGCGTCGCTTCTGAGAAAAAAGCATCCGCCGAGGTCTTGTGAACCGAACAATATGCGGCGGCGCTGGTCGTGCCATGCGCAACCAACTGATCAAAAAACGCCTGTGCCATGCGGTGACTGTGGTCTTCGCAGGCAAAGCGCGTTTCTTCCGGGAAAGTGTAATTGTTGAGCCAGTCCAGCAGTTGCGAACCCCATGAGGCGATCACCTGCACCTGGGGAAAGTGAATATGGGTGTCGATGAAGCCTGCCATCATCAAATGAGGGCGGTGATCCGTGATTGGCGCATCGGGGGCTTTGGCCAGTATACTGTCGAAGGGACCACTGTCTTGAATGATGCCATCGCTGATCAACAAACCGGCATCTTCAAGATAGGTGTAGGCTTGGGTATCAGAGCCATCTTGCGGCGCGCGGTGAAAGGTCAACAGGCGACCGCGAAGCAGTTTTTGGGTCATAGGTTTCTCAAATCTAGGGAAGAGTTTAGAGGGGCGGCGACCTGCCGCCCATCGTTTGGTTACGCCTGATGGGCGGGCATATCTTCGTCCATGAAGTCTGGCTCATCGGGCACAACAATGCGGTGCTCTAGGTCCTCTTTCGGTGCGACCAACGGATATAGGTACATGAAGGCGCCGACGATCAAGTAGCCTATGGTGATCGGGTCCAGCTGCGGCAGTTGCAGCTTGTAGGAATGAATGATCCCGACCGACGACATCAAAGACGCTGCGATTGCAAAACCGCCTGCCATTTTGAAGCGGCCGTCAATGATGTCAGCGACGATCGCACCCCAGATAAGTCCGGTGATAATCGCCCCCTGACTAAGCGCCAGATGGCCTTCGTAATGCGCGCCTTCCATCAAAAGCGCGGCGGTGAGCGCTTCGTCACCCAAAGATGGCAGACCCTCAACGCCGGAACTGCGCAGGGCATTCATCAACGAACCCCATTTGGTCACCAAGAAGGCCGAGATATGCGGCAGGATGGCGAAGGACACGGCGGCCATATGCATCGGCTTTACCGCCCATGCCGTATTGGTGATCAGGCTGACGGATACGAAGACCAAGACCGGTGCGGCCGCGGCAACCGGGATCAGACCTGCAAGGAACGACAAGAGCCCGACAAATGCGGCAGCGGCGATGACGACAGCAACACCAATGATATAGCCCGCATGTGCGTCAAGCCGTTTATAGGCGGGATGGCCGATGTAGACAGTCGTCGGAAAGGGCGATCCAAAGAGTGCGCCCAGCATCGTGCCCGCCCCATCGGTAACCTGACACAGACCGACTGGATAGTGGTCGCCTGCCGCTTCCGCAGATTCCACGTTGTTCATGGTTTCGATGAAGTTGTAGATCTGCACCGGGATCAGCACGAGGAACAGTTCAGGGTTCGCGAACAGGTACTGAATGCCGGCAAGTAGATCGCCGATGTAGGGAACCGGCGGGTAGAATCCGATTCCGCTCACGTCAACTTTGGACTCCCCCAAGACAATGGCGATCACTGTACCCGCAGCGATTGCCACCAGACCGGCAGGCAAGTTGCCCGGAAGGCGAAACCGTCCGATCAGCCCCCATAGGATGAACAACAACGACGTGAAGGCGATGATCGGGCTTTCGAAAATCTGTGCCAAGGGCACCGAGCCGATAAACACAAGCGCGATGCCGCATAGGGTGCCCAGCATGCCCGCGCGCGGCGTGATCTCTTTCAACCACGGCCCGACGATAGCCCCAAGTGCAGCGACGACACCGCCCATGAAGCCAGCCCCGATGCCGACCTGCCATGCCAGCAACGGGTCGTTCGTGGCCCAGTAGATTGGCCCGATGACTCCGAATAGATAGACGAACATCACGGGTGTCGAGATGCCATAGGGCAGGGCGGTCACGTCTTTGCCCTGTTTGTTGGCGGCCCATTTGGCCATATAGGTATAGACCGCAACACCGGCCAAAATGGCGATGGCCGCGCCGGGTACGATGCGGCCAAAAACGATCTCGGGTGACATCTGAAACACGAACTGGCAAACGCCAGTCAGGATCAGCAGGTTCACAAGGTTGTCGGTAAATAACGCCCAAAAAGCGTTAAAATCGCTGCGTGCAAACAGCTTGTAGTTATAAGTCCTCCCGTCCATGACGGTCTCCTCCACTGATAGGGCGGAACGCCTCTGGCCAGTCAGGCCAGTCTCCCCGTTCGGCCCAGATATGCGCGCCCCAGGGGCGCTTCTATTGCCCCGATCGGGGCGGTTGCGGCAGTTTCAGTGGTCAATTCAGCGATCACCTCGGCAACCACGAAGGCTGCAATGACGCTGGGCCGCTTGTCGCGGCTACCGCATGCCCCAATAGGGCAATTCAATTGTTCGATTGTTTGGCCGTCGCAGTGCATGCGCGCCCAGTTTTTAAATTTCGCGCGCTTGGTCGCCGAGCCGATCATACCGACGTACAAGGCATCACCCCGTTCCAACGCGGCGGAGGTCAGCAGAAAGTCTAACGCATGATCATGGGTCAGAACGATAAAGGCACTGCCTGCTGGCGCGCTCCAGATATCGGCTTCTGGCAGCACGCTGATACGGGTCTCTACCGCTGCCGTGTTGAGGGCGATCTCCTCGGAACGGGTGTCAATCAGGATGCATCTGACGGGCAAATGTTGAAACAGGTCGGCCAAGGCCCGCCCGACATGACCGGCCCCCATGACATAGACATGAGGCAGGGCGGCTTTTGTCTTAAGAGCCCGGTCCGCTGCGGCGCGCTTGTCTGATGACCGCATCCGCGTCAGGCGGATTTCGACCCTTCCCCCGCAGCATTGGCCGATCTCAGGGCCAAGCGGCACGTCCAACTCTCGCACCAAATCTCCGCTCTGCAGCATGTCCCGCGCTGCTTGGATGGCCAGAAATTCCAGCTGGCCACCGCCTATCGTTCCCCAAAGCCCTTGGGCAGAGGCAAACATCTCAGTTCCCTCGTTCCGGGGGGAGGAGCCACGCACGCGGGTCAGTGCGACGCGAATGACCGATGCATGTGCCGCAAGAAATTCATCCAAAGAAACGGCGTTATTCGACATGGTTCACCCCTCGGCCTGCAACCGTGCCACAGCCAGCAACACCCGTTCCGGCGTGGCCGGCGCATCAAGACGCGGACACGCGCGGTAGTTGGCCACTGAAGCGACGGCCATCGACAGCGCTTCGAACACCGAAATGCCAAGCATGAAGGGCGGCTCTCCTACCGCCTTGGAGCGCTTCACGGTCAGTTCGCGGTTCTCCGACCAGTCGGCGAGGTTCACGTTGAATATGCGGGGGCGGTCGGAAGCGAGGGGAATTTTATATGTAGAGGGCGCATGGGTCCGCAGTCGTCCGGCATTGTCCCACCATAACTCTTCGGTTGTGAGCCAGCCCATGCCCTGGATGAACGCGCCTTCGACCTGGCCTTTGTCGAGCGCCGGATTGAGGGAGCGGCCCACATCATGCAGGATGTCGGTACGCTCGACACGGTATTCGCCCGTCAATGTGTCGATTGTCACTTCAGAGCATGCTGCCCCGTAAGCATAGTAATAGAACGGGCGCCCTTGGCCTTTGGCGCGGTCCCAGTGAATTTTCGGCGTCTTGTAGAAACCGGCCGCCGAAAGCTGCACGCGGGCAAGATAGGCCTGCTTGATGAAGGCCGCAAATGTCAGGATGTCTTTGCCAATAAACACATGATTGGCGTGGAAACTTACCTCTGCTGCGGTGACACCCCAAGTTTTTGTTGCGAACTCGACCAACCGCGCCTTGATCTGTTCTACCGCGTTGAGCGCGGCCATGCCGTTCAGGTCGGTTCCGCTGGAGGCGGCAGTCGCTGACGTGTTCGGCACTTTCTCAGTGGTGGTCTTGGTAATCTTGATCTGCTCAAAATCGACCTGAAACGCCTCGGCGACAATCTGTGCCACCTTGGTGTTCAACCCCTGACCCATCTCTGTGCCGCCGTGGTTCAGGTGAATCGACCCGTCGTTATAGACATGCACCAATGCGCCAGCCTGATTGTACCACGTGGCCGTGAACGAGATCCCGAACTTGACCGGGGTCAGGGCAATCCCCTTTTTGAGCACCGGCGAAGTCTCATTGAAGGCAATGATGTCTTTGCGGCGCTGGCGGTAGTCAGAGGTGGTTTCCAACTCCTCGACAAGCCGTTCGAGAATGCTGTCTTCGACTTTCTGATGATAGGGCGTGATGTCTCGCCCTTTGCCGCCGTAGAAGTTCGCCTTGCGCACGTCCAGTGGATCTTGGCCTGTGGCATAGGCGATCTCTTCGATAATTCGTTCAGCCGCCACCACACCCTGCGGGCCGCCAAAGCCACGAAAAGCCGTGTTGGAGACTGTGTTGGTCTTCATCGGATGGCTTTCAAGCCGCACATTCGGGTAAAAATAAGCGTTATCGGCGTGAAAGAGGGCACGGTCGGTCACGGGGCCCGAGAGGTCGGATGAAAAACCGCACCGTGCAGCAAAGCTGCCATTCACCGCTTCGATGCGTCCCGCCGCGTCGAAAGAGACATCATAGTCGATTACAAAGTCGTGGCGTTTCCCCGTAGCCGTCATGTCTTGGTCCCGGTCGGGGCGGATCTTCACGGCGCGGTTCCACTTTTTCGCCGCCATAGCGGCAACAGCGCAGAACAGGTTCATCTGGCTTTCCTTGCCGCCGAACCCGCCGCCCATGCGGCGCACGTTCACCACAACCGCATTCGAGGGCACGCCGAGAACTTGAGCCACCATATGCTGCGCCTCGGAGGGGTGCTGGGTGGAGGAATGCACGATGATATCATCGTCTTCTCCGGGAATGGCCAAGGCGATATGCCCTTCGAGGTACATGTGGTCCTGTCCGCCTACAGCGATCCTGCCCTTGATCCGATTGCTGGCGGTTTCCAACGCCCCATCGACATCGCCGCGTTCGAGTTTCAACGGAGCGGTGACGTGTGGGTATCCCGCCTGTTGCGCCTGAATGGGATCAAGCGCATGGGGTAAAACATCACAGTTGATCTTGGCTTTTTCTGCGGCGTGGCGCGCAATGTCCCGTGTCTCTGCGATCACCGCAAACAGGGGTTGGCCATGAAATTGAATCAAATCAGTGGGGAAAACTGGCTCATCCTTCAGTCCCGTGGGGCTTAGGTCGTTGACGCCTGGCACATCCTCGGCGGTTAGGATGCCGATCACGCCCGGAGTTGCCAGAACATCGGTATAGTCGATGTCCAAAAGCGTCGCATGGGCAACATCCGAGACACCTAGATAGGCATGCAACGTGCCTTCGGGCAGCGTAATGTCGTCAGTGTAATCTGCCGCGCCCGTGACGTGTTTTGACGCGCTGTCATGAATGCGGTCGCTGTGGGCGGTGCCGGTGATGGAAACGTTGTCTTTCATTCTGGCGTCTCCTTGCATTAAGCGTTGATGAGTTGAACGGGAGCGGCGCTTTGCGCATCCTGTTCCAGATAAAAACGGCGCAGAAGATTCTGAGCAGAGAGCTTTCGATACGCCGCGGAGGCGCGCCAGTCCGTAAGCGGTTCGAAATCCTCGGCCAGCGCTGCTGCGGCGGCCTCGAAGTTTTCTCGCGTCCAGCGCTGACCATTCAGCGCAGCTTCTGCCGCCGTTGCACGTTTAGGTGTCGCGGCCATGCCGCCAAAGGCAATGCGGGCATTGCTGATGACGTTTCCGGTTACCGTCATATGGATGCCAACGGCCACCGACGAGATATCCTCGTCGCGCCGTTTGGAGATTTTATAGGCGGCGTTCAAATCATCGGGGCCGGGCAGGGGAACCTGAATGCTCTCGACAAATTCCGCCGGTGCGCGGTCCTGCTTGCCATAGTCTATAAAGAACTTTTCAAGAGGCACGTTTCGACGGGCAGCACCGTGGCGGAGCGTGATCTCTGCGCCAAGCGCGATCAGGACGGGCGGGGTATCACCGATAGGAGAACCATTGGCGATATTGCCCCCGACCGTGCCCATGTTTCGCACCTGCCATCCCGCGATACGGTTCCAATAGGGGAGAAGATGAGGCAGGTGCTCTGACAGAATGGCCTGACAATCGGTGTAGCTGGCCCCAGCCCCGATTTTTAGCTGCCCTCCTTGACGCTCAACTGTTTTCAGCGCGTTCAGATGGCCGGTGAAAATCGCGGGCCCGATTTTGCGCAGAAATTTTGTGACCCAAAGCCCGACGTCTGTGGACCCCGCCACGATGGTTGCGTTCGGGAAGCTCAAAAGGCAATCGGCCAGATCATCCACGTCAGCCGGGATGATGCTCAGGTTGTCTTCGGGTCCGGAGACGATGCGCTTGCCATGCTGAAGCGCTTGCAGTCGTGTCATTATCTGCGCGCGTTCGGCATTCAGAAGATCCGATGATGGCGTGCCATAGCGCGACACGGCCACCGCTGCCTTGATGATGGGCTCATAGCCGGTGCAGCGGCACAGGTTCCCCTGTAGGGCCGTCTCAACCTCTTGCGATGTTGGTTCGGGCGTCTGCATCCAGAGCGCATAAAGCGACATGACAAATCCGGGCGTGCAGAAACCACATTGGCTCCCGTGATGTTCAATCATTGCTTCCTGAACAGGGTGCAGCCGACCTTTCGGGCCGGAGAGATGCTCGACCGTGACCACATGACAACCGTTGATCGAGGCCAGAAACCGAATGCAGGCATTGATGGGCTCATAGACCAGCCCGGCATTGCCAAGCCGGCCCACCAGTACGGTACAGGCGCCGCAATCGCCTTCGGCGCAGCCTTCTTTTGACCCGGTCAGACGGCGTTCGAGCCGAAGAAAGTCCAAAAGCGTTTGGCTGGCTGAAACGTCGTCCAGCGCCACGTCTGTGCCGTTGAGAATGAAACGGATGTCGCGTTGATAGTCCAAGGGGTGCCTCCCAATCGCCAGTCTGGCTGTGATCGTCGCCGCTACGATAGACACAGTTGTTTAGGTAAAAAAATCACCTGAAACGCTAAATACTTTCAACAGAACGTTGAAAATTCATCGGACCTTGGGCATGTTCATGTGGAAGGAGGGGCGCCGTATGTCTTATATCGAAAGCTTGCGCGTCTTCGTTCGCGTGATGGACTTGGGAAGTATCACCGCGGGCGGGCGGGACCTGAGGCTGACGCCTGCAGTTGCCAGCAAACGTTTGAAAGAGCTAGAGAAACATCTGGGCGTGCGACTGTTTAACAGGACGACCCGCTCGATAACCCCGACAGAGGTCGGTACCGTTTTTTACGATGAGGCCCATGCTATTTTGCAGGCGCTGGATAACGCCGAGGCCCGGGTCGCCAGCTTTTCCGACGCCCCGCGAGGGGCCCTGCGGATCACGGCACCGCTTGGGGTCGGGCGTCGAATAGTTGCGCCATTGGTCCCGGAATTCTCTGAAACCTATCCTGATACTGAGATAAGGATGCGGCTGTCCGACCGACGGGTAGACATCATGGCAGACGGGCTCGATATCGCTTTCTTTATCGGGGAGCCAAGTGATTCCACGATGAAGCTGCGAAAGTTCGCGGATTGCGATCGGGTCTTATGTGCCTCTCCGGATTATCTTTCGCGTAGTGGAACGCCGATGACGCCTGACGATCTTCATGATCAGGCGCACAACTGCCTTTTGCTGCGGTATCCAAGATCGCCAGAGTATTATTGGACACTTCAGACCGATATGGGCCCCCGAAAGCTGGAGGTTCGCGGTCGGTTCGATGCTGATGACGGTGATGTACTGACCGATTGGGCGCTGGCCGGGCGTGGGATCATCAACAAGCCGCGCTTTGATGTGCGTGAACACCTCAAATCGGGACGACTTGTCGAAGTATTGCCGCACACTCCGCCAAAGCCGACCATTTTTGGCTGCCTGTATCCCCACAAAAAGCTTCAGGATCCAAAGGTTCGTCTTTTCGTTGATCACATTGCACGAAACAGCAAACGCTTCTTCGTCTAAATTCGGCGCCCGTTCAGCGTTGCACTCTGGTGTGACGGATGGTCAGGCGTCTGCCGCCGCGCCAAAGGTTTTTTGGCAATTGCAGTAGTGAACGCGCGCTGTCGATGCCGATAATTCTTTGAAATAAATGCGGAATGAGGAGCGTTACTGGCTACGCACTTCGCGCACCCAAGCGACAATATTGCGTCGCGCTTCCTCGTCCATTTGTACGGCATTTGGCGGGGGCATGGCGTGGCTCACGCCCGCTTGGAGATAGATCTGGTCCGCATGACGCGCGACGTCGCCGGGGGTCTCAAGGTAGACCCCCTTTGGCGCCCACTGCATGTTGCCCCAGACCGGCTCACGGGCATGGCACATTGAGCAGTTGCCAATGACGGAGTCGTAGGCGCTCTCAAACCCCTCAGCAGAGGCATAGGCCTGCTCATATGCCGTCAGTTCTCGGGCTTCTGCGCCCTCCCATGTCTCCCCCGTTCTGATGGTGGAAAGCCACGCGATCAAAACCATAAGCAACACGGTCACCGCCCAAGTCCAATGCGGACCGGAACCGGTTTTGTGCATCGTGTTGAAGTAGTGGCGAATGGTGACACCGGTCAAAAAGATCAGGCTGGCAATGATCCAGCTGAACTCTGTTCCAAATGCCAGCGGGTAATGGTTCGACAGCATCAGGAACACCACCGGCAAGGTAAGGTAGTTGTTGTGGGTCGAGCGCACCTTGGCGATCTTGCCGTATTTCGCGTCAGGTGTGCGACCGGCCTTAAGGTCTTCGACAACGACCCGTTGGTTGGGCATGATCTGAAAAAACACATTGGCGGTCATGATCGTCGCCGTGAAAGCGCCGAGATGCAGCAACGCCGCCCTGCCGGTGAAAATTTGGTTGTATCCCCATGACATGATCACAAGGATTACGAACAAAAGCAGCATCAGAACTGTGGGGTGGTCGGCCAATTTGGATTTGCACATCGCATCATAGAGCAACCAGCCAATCGTCAGGGAGCCGCCGGAGATCAGGATGCCCTGAAACAGCGAAATATCGGCTTTGGTGGGGTCGAGTAGGAACAATTCACCGCCGACCCAGTAGATGATCATCAAGAGCGCCGCCCCTGACAACCAAGTGCTGTAGCTTTGCCATTTGTGCCATGTCAGGTGCTCTGGCATCCGGGCGGGCGCGACCAGATATTTGACTGTGTGATAGAACCCCCCGCCATGTACTTCCCATTCTTCGCCGTAGGCGCCGTCGGGCAGGGCGTCGTTTGGTTTAAGCATTAGATCGAGCGCGATAAAATAGAACGACGCACCGATCCACGCCATAGCAGTGATCACGTGTAGCCAGCGGACGCTGAACGCGATCCAGTCCCACAGAATTGCCAAATCGTACATGGCTGGTCTCCTTAGATTCGAATTTTCTAACACCCTAGGCGAGACAGGTTTGTTCTGGTATCGCCGTAAAGGACCAAGCAGCATCAAAAAAGACAGAATAATGTCCTACTTCGATAACATCCGCACTTTTGTGCGCGTCTATGAACTGGGCAGCATGTCCGCCGCGGGGCGGGATTTGCGGATATCTCCAGCTGTTACGTCGTCACGGATTTCGCAATTAGAAGAACGGCTTGGCGTGAGGCTGTTTCAACGGACGACACGCAGTCTATCCCCGACCGAGCAGGGCAAGTCGTTCTACCGCGGCGCGACTGAAATACTCGAAGCCGTCGAAAGCGCCGAGGCGCAGATCGTCAACATCACCGAGAACCTGAAAGGATCGCTCTATGTTGCGGCGCCTTTAGGTGTCGGTCGTAGGTTAATCGCCCCGCAAGTCCCCGGTTTCTTGAAGAACTATCCCGAAGTCAGCGTGAGGTTGCGTTTGTCCGACCGGAAAGTGGACTTAACCACAGAGGGTCTGGATTTAGCATTCTTTCTGGGGCAGCCCGAAGATAGCAATCTGCGCATCCGGAAAATCGCAGACGTGGAGCGGGTGCTCTGCGCATCGCCGGACTATATTGCGCGCCGTGGCATGCCCGAGAGCGGAAGCGCGCTGGTGGCGGAGGGACATGAATGCCTGAGCCTTCGCTTTCCGGGGGCGACCGAATTTCAATGGCGGTTAACGACACCGGATGGCCCCAAGCGATTTCGTGTCTCGGGGCGCTATGAGTCAGATGACGGGGACGTGCTCACCGATTGGGCACTTGCCGGACATGGCGTCGCAATGAAGCCCGTTTTCGAAATTGCAGAACACTTGCGGACCGGCGCTTTGGTGCCTGTCGCCGAAAAGACGCCTCCCGAGCCGATCCAGATGGCGTGCCTATTTACGCATCGTCGTAGACAGGACCCGAAAACGCGCCTTTTCATGGAGTTCATGATTGATCGCATCGCTGCGACAATCTAGCGAAGCAATCAGTAGGCCGAAGCCTCAGCTTCCGCGATATGTTGAGTATCCGAAAGGAGAAAGCAACAAGGGCACGTGGTAGTGCGATTGCTCGGACATCCCAAAGCGGATCGGTATGACGCCTAGAAACCGGGGGTCTTCAGGCGGGGTGCCGCTTGCATCCAGATAGGGGCCTGCGTGGAACACCAGTTCATACTCGCCCACTTCGAACTCTGCTTCAGGCAGGATTTGTTCGTCAGTGCGCCCGTCGTTGTTCGTCGTAAGCGTTTTCAACAGATGCCGTTCAACACCGCTGATGCGAAACAATTCAATTTTCAGCCTTTCGGCGGGGCACCCAAGGGCGGTGTCGAGGACATGGGTTGTAAGATAGCCGGCCATTTTTAACTTCTCCTGAAACGCTGTCTGTTTCTAGGCTGAATGCCTTTAAGTGACAAATCTCCACTAACAGAAGGCTCCTTTAAAATTTTTTTGAAAAACAGATCCATTTTTCCTGTTTAGGTTGGGTTTTAGAAGAAAAGGAATATTTGCGTGAAACGTTACCCAAGAGATATGACCGGCTATGGTGGCGCTGTACCAGCGGCGCAATGGCCGAATGGCGCAAAAATCGCCGTTCAGATCGTGCTGAACTATGAAGAAGGTGGGGAAAACAATATTCTCCACGGTGATGCTGCGTCTGAAGCGTTCCTATCGGAAATCACCGGGGCCGCTCCCTGGCAGGGTCAACGCCATTGGAACATGGAATCGATCTATGAATACGGCAGCCGCGCCGGGTTCTGGCGTGTTCACAAACTGCTCAAAAACACGCCAATTACTGTTTATGGTGTAGCAACCGCTCTTATGCGGGCGCCCCAGCAGCTCAAGGCGATGAAGGAGGCGGGCTGGGAGATTGCCAGCCATGGTCTGAAGTGGATAGAACACAAGGATATGGAGCCGCAGGAAGAGCGCGCCCAGATCCGCGAGGCAATCCGCCTTCATACCGAAGTGGTGGGGGAGGCCCCGCGCGGCTGGTACACCGGACGCTGCTCCATGAACACTGTGGACCTTGCCGCCGAGGAGGGCGATTTCGCCTATATCGCCGACAGCTATGCAGATGATTTGCCCTACTGGGTGCGGGCTGGCGGTAAGGACCAGTTGATCGTGCCTTACACGATGGACTGCAACGACATGCGCTTTGCGATTCAAGCGGGATACACGAACGGTGATCAGTTTGAGAGCTATCTCAAGGATAGCTTTGACATGCTCTATGCCGAGGGGGCCGAAGGTGCGCCCAAGATGCTTTCGATCGGCTTGCACTGTCGTCTCATTGGGCGTCCGGGGCGCGCAATGGCATTGAAACGCGCCTTGGAACATTTCGCGAAACACGACGGGGTCTGGTTCGCCACACGGGAACAGATCGCCGATCACTGGGCAAGCCTGCACCCGCCTGCCGAGGGGACCGCGCCATCTGAAATGGACAGGGAAACTTTTGTCGCGGAATTTGGTGGCATGTTCGAACACAGCCCTTGGATTGCCGAGGGTGCCTTTGATCTTGAACTCGGCGCGACCCATGACAATGCAGCAGGCATTCACAACGCACTGGCGCGTGTGTTCCGTGACGCATCCGAAGAACAGCGGCTGGGTGTGCTGACCGCCCACCCTGACTTGGCGGGAAAACTTGCGGCAGCCGGGCGCCTCACAAAGGAAAGCACTGCCGAACAGGCGGGTGCCGGACTGGATTTGCTGACCGACGAAGAACGGGAGACCTTCCAGAACCTCAACGCTGAATACGTTGAGCGGCACGG
>Ga0207906_1000217_pt1 | contig 30912 bp, 26 predicted proteins | sample LinPmetageLP37_FD_184050 | JGI IMG/M metagenome (GOLD analysis project Ga0207906, IMG submission 184050) | Marine viral communities from the Pacific Ocean - LP-37 (SPAdes) | ecosystem: Environmental > Aquatic > Marine > Oceanic | place: Pacific Ocean | collected 2010-06-16 | reverse complement strand
TGTCCCCGCCGATCTGGCGGCGCGGATCGCCCGTGTCACCTCCGCCGCCCAAGGCACATGGGCCGAGGCCCGTGCCGCCGACGATTTCGCGGCCTTCGCCCCGACCTTGAAAGAAGTGATTGCCCTCAAACGGGAAGAGGGGGCCGCGCTGGCCGAGGGGCGCGATATCGGTATCTACGACGCGATGCTAGAAGACTATGAGCCCGGCACCACAGCGGCGGACCTCGAAGCCATGTTCGGCGCGCTGCGCCCAAAGTTGGCCGAACTGCGCGCCGCCGTGCGGGAGGCCGAAGCGCCACCGGTGCTGGAAGGGGGTTTCGACGAAGCGGCGCAGATGACCCTGACCGCCAAACTGGCGCGGCGCTTTGGCTATGATCTGGCCACCGGGCGGATCGACAAGGCGGTGCATCCTTTCTCATCGGGCTCGGGTTTGGACGTCCGGATCACCACAAGGACTAATGCGCTTGACCCGTTCAACTGCTTTTATTCGACAGTGCATGAGGTTGGCCACGCCGCCTATGAACAGGGAATCGACAGCGCCTACCTGCTGACCCCGCTGGGGCGCGGGGTGTCGATGGGGGTGCATGAAAGCCAGAGCCGAATCTATGAGAATCAAATTGGCCGCAGCCGCGCCTTCACCGGATGGCTCTACGGCGAGATGACGGCTGTCTACGGCGACTTTGGCGTGCCGGATGCCGAGACATTTTACAGAATCGTCAACCGCGTGTCGGATGGCTTCATCCGAACCGAGGCTGACGAGCTGCAATATAACCTTCATGTCCTGCTGCGGTTCGACCTTGAACGTGCGCTGATGTCGGGCGATCTGCAGGTCGACGGGTTGGAAGCCGGATGGAACGATCGGTTCGAGGCCGATTTCGGCTACGCGGTTGACCGTCCCTCAAACGGGGTCTTGCAGGATGTCCATTGGTCCGTCGGACTATTGGGGTATTTCCCAACCTACAGCCTCGGCAATGTCTATGCGGGATGCCTTCATGAGGCACTGCGGAAAGCGGTACCTGATCTTGATGACGCCTTGGCAAGAGGAGATACAAGCACGGCCACCGCATGGCTGCGCGAGAACGTGCAGCAGCACGGCGGGCTCTACGAGCCGCGAGAGGTGATCGCGCGGGCTTGCGGAAAGCCGCCGACGGAGGCGCCTTTGCTGACTTATCTGGAGAATAAGTTCAAAGATTTGTACAATATTTAAGGATGCAAGACCGGGAACAATCGAGCGTTGACGGGGTTGCTTAAACAGCGGGCACTGCTTTGGTTCTTAACTATGCCTTAACATTTCGCCTTTGCGCTGCTCTCGTTTATATGCGATGGTGCAGTGAGTTTAAAATTTGACGAGATACAGGAGTACCTAGACGTGAAAATTCTTGCAACGGTGGCGGCGACTATCGCTCTTTCGGGTGCTGCATTCGCCCAAACGACAACACAGGCAGCTGTTCTTGGCGCATCGGACGATAGCGTCTATTCGCTTCAGGTTCAGGGCGCTAACGGCATCATCTACAACTGTAAGCCGAATCCAGTGACGGTTGACGGCAATACCGCACGTGTTTGCGTTCGTGCTGATGGCGCTGGTCTCTTCGAAGCGGGCGCTGGCCTGGGTGGTGGCGCTGCTGCAGCCGGTGCGGCTCTGGTCCTGATTGCGATTGCGTCGGGCTCGTCCTCATCGACTACAACAACGACTACCAACTAAGTCTTAACGAAAGCTTAAGTTGGAAAAACCCCCGCGCTGATAGCGCGGGGGTTTTTTTTATTGCTGGACAGTCTGTCGAAAAAAAACGCCCCCCACGTTTTGCGCAGGGGGCGGCGCGGCTGCCGATTAATCGGCGGCGCTGCTTCCTTCTTCGCCTTCATCTTCTTCGTTGCCCTGATCGGCGATCCAAGCGACGCTGACGACTTCCTCGTTTTTGCCAGTGCTGAACACCTTCACGCCGCCTGCACTGCGCGAGCGGAAAGAAATCCCCTCAACCGGGACGCGGATCGACTGGCCTTTGGAGGTTGCAAGCATCACCTGATCGGACATTTCCACCGGGAAACAGGCGACGATAGGGCCATGGGCCATGGCCTTGGTCCAAGCGGTCACACCCATGCCGCCGCGGCCTCGGACCGGGTAATCATGAGCCGAGGAAACCTTGCCCGCGCCCTTTGCGGTGATCGTCAGGATCAGATCTTCGGCTGCCGACATTTCCGCATAGCGTTCGGTGCTGAGCTGCCCGGCTTGTACCTGCTCTTCCTCGTCGTCGCTGCTTTCGTCATCGGTCAGCCCGGCCATCAAGCGGCGCTGTTTGAGATAGGCGACACGTTCTTCCGAGCTTGCCTCGAAATGCCGGATCACGGACATGGAGACGAGGTTATCTCCTTCACCCAAACGGATGCCGCGCACACCGACGGAGTTGCGCGAGTTGAAGACCCGCACGTCGGTCGCCGGGAAGCGGATTGCCCGGCCTGCGTCGGTGACCAGCATCACGTCATCGTCGTTCGAGGCGATGCGCGCGTTGATCAGCGTGGTGCCCTCGTGTTCGCCTTCGAACTTCATCGCGATCTTGCCGTTGGACTTCACATTGGTGAAATCCGACAGCTTGTTGCGCCGCACGGTCCCGGCGGAGGTGGCAAAGATCACCTGTAGGTCGTCCCAATCCTTCTCATCCCGGTCCACGGGCATAATCGCGGCGATGGAAACCCCGGCGGGTATGGGCAGAATGTTCACGATGGCCTTGCCCTTGGCGGTGCGGGCCCCCTGTGGAAGGCGCCATGTCTTCAGCTTGTAAACCATGCCATCGGTGGTGAAGAACAAAAGCTGCGTATGGGTATTGGCAACGAAGAGGTTGGTGACAACATCCTCTTCCTTGGTCTGCATGCCCGAAACACCCTTGCCGCCCCGGCGCTGCGCGCGGAAGTCGGCCAGCGGCGTGCGTTTGATGTAGCCGCCGGAAGTCACGGTCACGACCATGTCCTCGCGCGCAATGAGGTCTTCGTCGTCCATGTCGCCCGACCAGTCGACGATCTCTGTCCGGCGCGGCACGGCGAATTGCTCGCGCACCTCGCGCAGCTCGTCCGAGATGATGCCAAGGATGCGCTCACGGGAGCCGAGAATTTCGAGGTATTCCTTGATCTTACCGGCCAACTCTTCCAGCTCGTCGGTGACTTCCTTGACGCCGATCTGGGTCAGGCGCTGCAGACGCAGTTCAAGAATCGCGCGGGCCTGCGCCTCGGAAAGGTTATAGGTGCCATCGTCATTCGCGGTATGGGTCGGATCGTCGATCAAGGCAATATAGGGCAAGATGTCTTCGGCGGGCCAGCGGCGGGTCATCAGCTTTTCGCGTGCCTCGGCCGCGTCGGCAGAGGCGCGGATGGTGGCGACAACCTCGTCGATGTTGGTGACGGCCACGGCCAAACCACAAAGGATGTGGCTACGTTCGCGTGCCTTGCGCAGCAGATAGGCGGTGCGGCGGGCGACAACTTCTTCGCGGAAGTCGATGAAGTAGCTGAGGAACTTGCGCAGCGTCAGCTGTTCGGGGCGGCCCCCGTTCAGGGCCAGCATGTTGCAGCCGAAATAGGTCTGCATCGGCGTGAAACGGTAAAGCTGGTTCATTACCACTTCGGCAGTCGCGTCGCGTTTCAATTCGACCACCACGCGCACGCCGTTGCGGTCGCTTTCGTCTTGAACGTGGGAAATGCCCTCGATTTTCTTGTCACGGACCTGTTCGGCGATCTTTTCGATCATCGAGGCCTTGTTGACCTGATAGGGGATCTCGTCGATGACGATGGCCCAGCGGTCTTTGCGGATTTCTTCGACCCGCGTTTTGGCGCGGATCACCACGCTGCCACGCCCCTCAAGGTAGGCTTTGCGCGCGCCGGAACGCCCCAGCATGATGCCGCCTGTCGGGAAATCGGGGCCGGGGACGTAGTCGATCAACTGCTCAGAGGTGAGGTCCGGGTCGTCAATCAGCGCGAGGCAAGCGTCGATCACCTCACCAAGGTTGTGCGGCGGGATGTTGGTTGCCATGCCGACGGCGATACCGCCCGCGCCATTGACCAGCATGTTGGGAAAGCGCGCGGGCAGGACAGTCGGTTCCTGCTGCTTGCCATCATAGTTGTCTTGGAAATCAACGGTTTCCTTGTCGATGTCCGCCAAAAGATAGGCGGCAGGCTTGTCCATGCGCACCTCGGTGTAACGCATCGCCGCCGGGTTATCCCCGTCCATCGAGCCGAAGTTGCCCTGACCGTCCAAGAGCGGCAGCGACATGGAGAAATCCTGCGCCATCCGCACCAGCGCGTCATAAATCGCACTATCGCCATGCGGGTGGTACTGGCCCATGACATCGCCCACCGGGCGGGCAGATTTGCGGTAGGCTTTCTCATGCGTGTTGCCGGTCTCATGCATCGCATAAAGGATGCGGCGGTGCACCGGTTTCAGGCCATCGCGGAGATCGGGAATCGCGCGGCTGACGATCACGCTCATCGCGTAGTCCAGATAGGACGTGCGCATCTCGTGTTCGATGGTCACCGACGGCCCGTGAAAGATGGGCTTTTCGTCTGCGTTTTCAGGGGTATCCGGCGTATCGGTCACGTATCTTGCCCACCATTTTTATGGTTCTATATCTTGGGGTTTTCTATAGCAGACGGGGCATATCAGGTGCAATGGCTGTGGCCGAAACGCACTGGCAGCACTCTGGCTCAAGTGCCAACATGCTGTTTTCATTGAAAAGTAATTCTCACCGCGCAAACTTGTCATACAGAGGCAGCAAAGGAGGCGCAACATGCCCCGCAGTGAAACCGAAATGATGCTGAAAGGTTACGGGCTGACCACGGCAGAGTTCTTTTATCATATGCCCGACTATAGTCATGTGCTGAACAGCTATATCTGGCAGGATTACGACATCGCGCCAGACCATCCGCGCCTTTTCGAATTCGTCGAATTCTGGCGCGCGGAACTGGATGGGCCGCTGCATTCGGTCCGTTTCACGCATCGGAAACTAATCGGTCCCGGTGAGTGGCAGAACCAAGTGGGCGAGTTCACGCTACATTAAGCCAAAAGGCAGCCATCCAAAGGGCAGGGGCGTCAGGCCGAACAGCTGGCCCCGCCCAAGACACAGAACTTTGCACAGTGGGGGTGGTTCAAAGCCACATCACGCTCCGCCTCGGCCAAGGTCGTGCCAAGCTCGAACTCCGGGTCGTAGGGCAGCAAGGTGCAGGCCAGCACGGCAGGCTTCTCAGCGCCTTTGCGTTTGACCACCATACGAGAGGAAGAGCACATCACCGCATTTGGCGAAATATCCAAGATGCCCCAGCAGGCGGTGGTAATCTCTGGAACTTCAACGGCTTCGTCCATCTCAGGGAAAAGTACGGTCATGCCGGGGTCTTGGGCGTCGATGTCAAAGCCGTGCTCTGCGTAAAAGGCGGCATAGCCCGCGCGGCTATCGGCATCGCTATCGGCAAAGATCGAGCGCCCCGCCACGGCCATGCGGAACCCATTGTCGCGCAGCCATTCCATGCCGAGCAGCGTCTTGTCAAAAGCGCCTTCACCGCGCTCTGCGTCATGCAGATCGCGGCGGTAGTGATCGACGGAGATACGAAAGGTCATCTTGCCGGGATAGGCATCGCGCAGTCGCAACAGACCGTTTTGCACCGATTTGCGCATCATCGGGCGCATGGCGTTAGTAAGGATCAACACCTCATAGCCGCGCGCCAGTGAGGCTTCGGTGATCTCAACCATCTGCGGGTTCATGAAGGGCTCGCCGCCGGTAAAGGCGATCTCGCGTACCGGCCAGTCACGCTCGACGATTTGATCAAGGTAATCGCGCACTTCATCGGCGGTGATATAGACCAACGCGTCATTCTTGGGGCTTGAGGCAATATAGCAGTTCACGCATTCGATATTGCACAGGGTGCCAGTGTTGAACCACAGCGTCTCCGCGCCGCGCAGGGCTACGGTGGCGCGTGGTTCCCCCTTGGCGGTCACCGCCGGGTTCTGGAACTTGCCCTCGTTTGCTTGCGCGATATCTTTCATGATTGGTCCTTGCGTGATCCCGTATGTTCCTATCCAGTTGTGGTAAGCTATTGCGACCCTGCCTAAAAGTCCAAGCCGCGGGGCGCACAGTCTTGTGAACTGGGTAAAAATAAGTATGTTTGCGCTAACTCTGCTATCTCGCACAGACAAGGATTGATCAATGGTTTCGCGTGTTATCCCTGTCGACCCTTTCGATCTGGTCATCTTTGGCGGCACCGGAGATCTGGCCCGCCGCAAGATTTTGCCCGGTCTATACCGCCGTTATTGTGCGGGCCAAATGCCCGAAGAAGCGCGGATCATCGGTGCCGCGCGGACCGAGATGGACGCCGCAGGCTACCGCGAGATGGTGGCCGAAGCGATCGAAGAGTTCGGCGGCAAGGACGCCTGCGACAACCTCGATGCCTTTCTGGCCAAGCTCGACTATGTCGCCATTGACGCACGCGGAGAGACCGGCTGGGCCGAGCTGCAAGACCTGATGTCCGGCAAGGACCGGATCGAGGTCTATTACTTCTCCGTCGCGCCGGGGCTTTTCGGCGATCTGGCGGAACGGTTGCAGCAATGGGGCATGGCGGGCGCGGAATGCCGGATTGTTGTCGAAAAGCCCTTTGGTCGCGATCTGGAGAGTGCGCGCGCGCTCAACGCGACATTGGCGACCTATTTCAAAGAACAGCAGATCTATCGGATCGATCACTATCTCGGCAAAGAGACGGTGCAAAACCTCATGGCCGTGCGTTTCGGCAATATGCTGTTCGAGCCTTTGTGGAACCGCCAATATGTCGACCACATCCAAATCACCGTGGCCGAGACTGTTGGCGTCGGCGGGCGTGGGGAATACTATGACAAATCCGGTGCGATGCGGGACATGGTGCAAAACCACCTGATGCAGCTTTTGTGTCTGATCGCGATGGAGCCGCCCGCGCGTTTCGACCCCGATGCGGTGCGTGATGAAAAACTTAAGGTGATCCGTGCGCTTGACCCGGTGTTGCCACATCATCTTGTCCGTGGCCAGTATGAGGCCGAAGAGGGCAATGAGGAAGAGGCCCCCAGCTATCGAGATGCCGTCGGCAATCCACGCTCGCGGACCGAGAGTTTCGTGGCGCTCAAGGCCCATATCAGCAATTGGCGCTGGCATGGCACGCCGTTTTATCTGCGCACCGGCAAACGCATGGTGGCGCGATCCAGCGAAATCACCGTGGTTTTCAAGGACACGCCGCATTCGATCTTTGCCGAAGACGCAGGCCGCCACCGCAATGTGCTGTCGATCCGCCTGCAACCGAACGAAGGCATCACCCTTGGCGTGACGATCAAGGAACCGGGGCCGGGGGGCATGCGTCTGGTCGATGTGCCGCTCGACATGACCTTTGCCGAGGCGCTCGGCCCCGATGGGGGCGATCAGGTTGATGCCTATGAGCGGCTTATCATGGACGTGATCCGGGGCAACCAGACATTGTTCATGCGCGACGACGAGGTCGAGGCCGCCTGGGCCTGGACCGATCCGATCATCCAAGGCTGGGAGGCCCGTCACGACGTGCCCAAACCCTATGACAGCGGCTCTGCCGGGCCGACGGATGCGACAGAAATGATGCGGCGCGATGGCCGTGAATGGCGAAAGGTATCCCCATGAACATCATCGAATATGCGGACCGCGAAATGCTGGTGATGAATGTCGCCAACAAACTGGCGGGCAAGCTGAAATCGGCGCTTTCGGGCAATGACCGCGTGTCTTTCGCGGTGCCGGGCGGCTCTACCCCCGGGCCGATCTTTGAAATGCTCAGTGCCACCGATCTGGATTGGGACCGGGTGGATGTGATGCTGACCGATGAACGCTGGGTCGATGAGCATGATCCGCTGTCGAACGCACGTCTGGTGCGCGAGCATCTGTTGAACGACCGCGCTGCCGCGGCACGGTTCATCCCCTTTTTCCGTGCTGGTCTGTCGCCGGGCGAAGGGGCAGAGGCCGTGGCCCCCAGTCTGGCCAGCCATATGCCGATCTCTGTGCTGCTGCTTGGCATGGGCGATGACATGCATACTGCATCGCTTTTCCCCGGCGACCCCGGTCTGCCTGACGCCTTGGCCGCTGATGCGCCACTGCTGTGCCCGGTCTACCCCGAGGGGCAGCCCACCGCGCGGGTCACGCTTCCTGCGCATGTCTTGGATGGGGCGCTGAACAAACATCTCGTGATTTTCGGGGAAGAGAAACGCGCCGCCCTTGAGCGCGCGCAGGGGCTTTCCCCCGATGAGGCGCCGATCGCAGCGGTGCTGGATGAAACCGAAGTTTACTGGGCGGCATGATGAGCATTTGGCAAGACCTTCAAGAGCGGCAAAACGCCGTGGCGGACCGCAAGATAACCGCGCTGTTCGATGACCCGAACCGCGCCGAGGATTTCTCGCTCCGCACGCAGCACATGCTGTTTGACTACGCAAAGACCAATATTGACGCCGATGCCCGCGCGGCGCTGTTGCAGCTGGTAGAAAACGCCAAGGTCACTGAGCGTCGCGATGCGATGTTCGCGGGCGCGCCGATCAATGAAACCGAAGGCCGCGCAGTATTGCACACGGCTCTGCGCAACCTTGATGGCGGGCCGGTCGAGGTGGCGGGCGAAGATGTCATGCCGCAGGTCCGCGACACGCTGGCGCGGATGCGCAGCTTTGCCGATCAGGTGCGCGGCGGCGACATCACGGATGTGGTCAATATCGGGATCGGCGGCTCGGACCTTGGCCCCGCCATGGCAACCCGCGCACTGACGCCCTATCACGATGGGCCGCGCTGCCATTTCGTCTCCAACGTCGATGGCGCGCATATCGCCGATACGCTGCGGGGGCTGGATGCCAAGACGACCTTGGTGATCGTCGCCTCCAAGACCTTTACCACCATTGAGACCATGACCAACGCGCGCACCGCGCGGGCGTGGATGCAGGACCATGGCGGTGACCCGGCTGCGCAATTCGCAGCCCTCAGCACCGCTGATGACAAGACCGCCGAGTTTGGGATCGACCCCGCGCAGGTCTTCGGCTTTGAGGATTGGGTCGGTGGGCGCTATTCCGTCTGGGGGCCCATTGGCCTTTCGCTGATGATCGCCATTGGCCCCAAGGCCTTTGACAGCTTCCTGCGCGGCGCGCAGGAGATGGACCGCCATTTCTGCGCCGCCGATCCGGCTGAAAATATGCCGATCCTTCTGGCGCTGGTGGGCATCTGGCACAACCAAATCTGCGGCCATGCCACACGTGCGGTGCTGCCCTATGACCAACGGCTTGAGATGCTGCCCGACTACCTGCAACAGCTTGAGATGGAATCGAACGGCAAGGGCGTGCAGATGGACGGCTCTGACAGCCCGCGCCACACCGGCCCGGTGGTCTGGGGGGCGGCAGGCACCAATGGCCAGCACGCTTTCTATCAGTTGATCCACCAAGGCACCCGTGTGATTCCTTGCGAGTTTCTGGTTGCGGCCAAGGGGCATGAGCCTGACTTGCAGCATCACCACGACCTGCTGATCGCCAATTGCCTCGCCCAATCCGAAGCGCTGATGCGCGGGCGGTCATTGAAAGAAGCGCGGGCCATCATGCACGATGCCGGGCTGTCGGGCGATGAGCTTGAGCGCCAAGCACGTCACCGCGTTTTTCCCGGCAACCGGCCCTCAACCACGCTGGCTTATGAAACACTTGATCCGTTCACCCTGGGCCAGATCATCGCGCTTTATGAGCATCGCGTCTTTGTCGAGGGGGTGATCCTCGGCATTAACTCGTTCGATCAATGGGGCGTGGAACTGGGCAAGGAATTGGCCAAGTCGCTCCAGCCGCTGGTCGAAGGAGAGGTCTCCGCCGAGGGTAAGGATGGCTCCACCGCCGCGTTGATCGGCTATATCCACCAGCATCGCGACTAGGGACTGCATCCAGAGTTGATGGAAAAACCGCGCAGGCAAACCCCGCCTGCGCGCTCTATTTTGCTGTCTATCGTTGCCGATTTCAACTTGCCGGAGGGGAAGGCTTGCAACTGTCCTGACCTTTGGACAGTCTCAAAGCAAATGATTGGAGGATCCCCATTATGCTTGGCCAAATGATGTCGCAGCCGCTGCTGATCTCAAGCTTGATTGCCCATGCCGAACGCTACCACCCCGAGGGGGAGATTATCTCGGTTTCGACCACGGGCGGGGTTGAGGAAACCAACTGGGGCAAGGTGGCCGAGAACGCGCGGCGCTTGGGCTCGGCCCTGACCGATTTGGGGCTGTCACCGCAGGCGCGCTGCGGGACCATCGCGTGGAACAACCGCCGGCATTTGGAGATCTACTTTGGCACCTCCGGCGCGGGCTTTGTCTGCCATACGATCAACCCCCGTCTCTTTGCCGATCAACTGATTTATATCCTCAATCACGCGGCGGATGAGGTGCTGTTCATCGACAAGACCTTCGTGCCTCTGGTCGCCGCAATCCGCGACAAGCTGGAGCATCTCAAGTATCTCGTGTTGATGTCCGGCCCTGATGCCGAGGCCGCCGAGGCGCTGCCGGGGCTGATTTTCTACGACGAGTTGGTGGCCTCAGGAAATGCCGGTTTCGACTGGCCCAATCTGGATGAGAACACCGCGTCGAGCCTGTGCTACACCTCCGGCACCACGGGCAACCCCAAGGGCGTGCTCTATTCTCACCGCTCGACCGTGCTGCATTCCTTCGGCATCAACATGGCCGACAGCATTGCCATCTCTGCGCGGGATATCGTCATGGCGGTGGTGCCCATGTTCCACGTCAACGCTTGGGGCTGCCCCTATGCCAGCGCCATGACCGGCGCGCGGATGGTACTGCCGGGGCCGAACCTTGATGGGGCGTCGCTGGTTGGCCTGATCGACACCTACCGTGTTTCCTTGGCGCTTGGCGTGCCGACGATCTGGCAGGGGCTGCTCGCGGCGGCCAAGAAGTCGGGCAGCGAGCTCACGAGCCTTGAGCGCACGGTGGTCGGCGGTTCGGCCTGTCCGCCGTCGATGATCAAGACCTTCCGCGAAAACTATGGCGTTGAAACGATCCACGCTTGGGGCATGACCGAGATGTCGCCGGTGGGCAGCGTCAACAAACCCTTGGCAAAACATGGTGAATTGCCCGAAGACGCCCAGCACAAGCTACGCGAGAACCAAGGCCGCCCGGTCTTTGGTGTTGAGCTTGAGATTTGGGACGACGAAGGCAAGCCGCTGCCCCATGACGGCGAAACCCAAGGGGCGCTGGTCACGCGCGGTCATTGGATATTGGACGCCTATTATCAATCCGACCGCGACAGCACCCTGCGCGATGGCTGGTTCGACACTGGCGATATCGCGACGATGGACAAGGACGGCTATATCACCATCCGTGACCGTGCCAAGGATATCATCAAATCGGGCGGCGAATGGATCAGCTCGGTCGAGTTGGAGAATATCGCCATCGCCCATCCCGATCTCGCCGACGCCGCGGTGATCGGCGCGACGCATCCCAAATGGGACGAGCGCCCGGTCTTAATTGCCGTGAAGGCCGATGGGGCCGATCCGTCAGAGGCGGATATCCTCAAGGTTTTTGAGGATCAGATCGCCAAATGGCAGGTGCCCGACAGGGTGGTTTTCACCGAAGCGCTGCCGCGCAACGCGACGGGCAAAGTGCTGAAGCGCGATCTGCGGGACCGCTTTGGCGATGTGCTGATGCAGGGCCAAAGCTGAGGTAGGCTGCCCCGGTCCGCTTTGGGCTGGGGCGTTTTTACCCGCGTTTGGCGTCAAGCCGAGCGACGCATCTCGCTGTCGACCAAGGGCCGGGGCAGGGTCAGCCGGAAGGTGCTGCCGACGCCAACTTGGCTTTCCAACGACAGCCCGCCACCATGCAGGGTCGCCAACTGCTCGGCAATCGCCAGTCCCAGACCCAAGCCGCCATTTTCCCGTGACATCGATCCGTCAACCTGCTGAAACCGCAGGAAAACGCGTGCGAGATTGTCCTCGGAAATGCCGCAGCCCGTGTCTGTCACGGCAAAGGTGATCTCCTCTGCGGTCTGATGCATCTTGAGGTGGATGTTGCCGGTGCGGGTGAATTTGATCGCGTTTGAGATGAGATTGTAGAGGATCTGCCGCAGGCGGACCGGATCGGCGTTGGCACTGGCTGTGCCGTTATCCTCATAGGTAAGCGTCAGCCCCTTGGCCTCGGCATCCGGGCGCAGGTCATCGGCGACCGAGCGGGCGATCTCGCTGGTTTCGATTTCTTGCAGATCAAGCTCCATCTTGCCGCGCGCGACTTTGGTCCAATCCAGCAGGTCTTCGACGAGACGCAGCATATGTTTGGACGATCCTGCGATACCGCCCGCTTGGTCCGAGACGAAGTTCTGGAATTCGTCCACGCTGTGGCGGATATCGGGCGTGGCGTTGGCGCTGTTGTTCAGCGCGGTCTGCAAGCGACGGGCCTGAGGCAGTTTCTCGGCATGTTGCAAGAAGGTCGCCCGGCCTGAGATCACGGTCAGCGGGGTGCGCAACTCATGGCTGACGTTGTTAAGGAATTCGGTTTTCTCGCGATCAGCCGCCTTGGCCGCGTCCAATGCGCGTTTCTCAACCGTCACGTCGGTCCAGATGCCCACGGTATAGCCATGCGGCGTGCGCGATTCCGTGACTTTGAGCCAGAAGTTATCGGACACCTCAAGGATAAAGGCGCCAGTCGGATTGCGGAACCGCGCAAGGCGCTTGGCAATCCATGCCTCACGCTCCTCGACCTTCTCGGGGTGCTGATGGCGGGCGACCCAATGGCGCAAAAGCTCTTCGATGGTCTTTCCGGGGATCAGAAGGTCAGCGATTTCAGGGTGATACTCAAGAAACTTGCTGTTAACGGTGACCAGGCGTTCTTTCTCATTGAAGGCGATGAACCCCTCTTGGATCGAACCGATGCCCTCGGCCAAAAGCGCATGTGCCTCTTGCTTTTTCAGCGTGACCCGGCGGAAGGCCCAGAGCCCCGCCATCAGTGCGATGGTCGCGATCAGAGCGAAAGCCACGAGGTAGGGGCTTTGCGGGGCATAAGGAGGCAGGCCGTTGGCAAGGCTTGCCGTGGCCTCCCATGTCTTGCCCAAAAGCTCGAACCGGGTGCGGACGGGCGCTGCGGGGTCGATGGTCGCGGGCGCAATCTCGTCCGGCATGACACCTGTCGGGAAGGCGCGCAGGCTATAGATATAGTCAGCGGCTTGATGCGGGTTTTGATGCAGTTCAAACAGCCGGTCAGGCTGGAACACGATGGACATCACCCCCCAAAAGCGCGGCGCGCCAAGGCCGATGGGGCGCTCGAACACCGGGTAGTGCATGATATAGCCCTTGCCGCCTTGAACGAGGTTCAGCGGCCCTTCGATGGTTGGGCTCTGGCGGCGGTAGGCGTTTGCCACACCTGAAAGCTGCGTCGGAATGTTCTTATATTCCAGCCCGATAACCCCGGCGTTCGGGGTTTTGGGATAGCTATGGGTGATCTTGAGATCAGGGGCGAGGGCGAAGGCCTGAATGCCGGGGTTCCGATCCCGCAGCTCTTTGACCAGAAGTTCGATTTTCTTGTCTTTGAAGGCTTCGCCGGACAGCAGAATATTCTCGATGTTCTTTGTCACCAGAATGGTTTCTTGGAACTGGTGCTGCACCTGATTGCTGACTTCATGCAGCGTCTGCCGCGCATCCTGACGGATGCTGGCGATATGTTGTTCGTAATCCAATTTGACGATCGAATAGCTGATGCCAGCGACGCAGCACAGCACGATGAAATTGACGATGATATACGCGTTGGATGTTGCGTAGTCCCTGAACGCGTTTGCCACGCTTTTTTCCTTTGCCTGCCAGCGCATCTGACTTCGTTGGGCCATTTGCGCGTAAGTTACTTCCCTGCTGATTGCTACTTTTGCGGGCAATCATGGCGAAATTCGGACCAGAATGGGCTTTTCGTGGGTGACCCTAGGTAAGTTCGCGTGCCTTGGCCGCGATCATCCATGGTCGGCTTGGAAAGGGAGGTTAGCGTGGAGCGGGTAACGAACTCCAATAGCATGTATCACGCCAGTGTGTTCCAGTATCAATTAGCCAATAAAATATAGGGGTTTGCGTTTATCCTTGTATCACGCTGCACCTTCCCATACCTATGAATTACGTTATTTTGGGCGGGTCCAATGTGGGGTAGATATGCCAAGACGTGCTAAGGAACTATCTGCGATAGAGGTTAGACGGCTAGGCCGTGGCGTTCACAACGTGGGCGGGGTGGCGGGGCTTTTGATGCAAGTATCTGACAACGGCGCTCAGTCTTGGCTGTTGCGCGTTCGGGTTGGCGACAAGCGGCGCGAGATCGGTTTGGGTGCGTTCCCTGAGGTGAGCCTTGCAAAGGCGCGTGAGAAGGCTGGCGAAACCAAAGAGGCGATCCGCAATGGCATTGATCCTGTCGAGGCACGCAAGGCCGCTAGATCGGCTCTGCTATCATCGCAGCGGCAAGGGCTGACATTTGTAGAGGCGTTTGAAAAATACTGTCTCAAAAAATTGCCAGAACTTAGGACGGACCGTTATCGCGCCCAATGGCGGGCAACTGTCGAAAAGTACGCTTTCCCTGAATTGGGCAACATGCTGGTGCAGGACATTACCCGCGAGGACGTTTTGCGCATTTTGCATCCTATATGGGAAAGCAAGACTGAAACCGCGACAAAGGTACGCCAGCGTGTCGAAAAGACGTTGGATTATGCCAAGGCGGCGGGGCATCGAACTGGCGACAATCCGGCGGCGTGGCGTGGCAATTTGGAATTGGCGCTGTCTGCACCAACCAAAATTGCGCCGAAAGAGAACTACCCAGCGTTGCAACTAGATGATGCGGCGCGTTGGTGGGTTGATCTGCAATCCCGCGATACGATTGGGGCAACTGCACTGGCGTTTCAGGCTTTGACCGCTTCACGGACGGGGGCCGTTCGCTTTGCGACTTGGGATGAAATCGACCTAGAGGCGCGGCTCTGGACAATCCAGCCGGGGCGGGCGTCGAGCAAGATACCACCAACGGGCAAACCGCACCGCGTTCCCCTCACTGATGCTATGATTGCACTTCTTGAAAAGCTACCGCGCATAGGCGATCTGCTGTTCACTTCCCCGCGTGGCGGCGTCCTGTCTGATGCGACTTTGGGCAAGGTAATGCGGTCAATGCATGAGGTTGATTTTGAGCGCGGCAATGCGGGCTATCTGGACGCCAGAACAAAGGTGCAGGCCGTTCCGCATGGATTGCGAAGCTGCTTTCGCGTTTGGGTATCTGAGCGCACCGAATTTGATGGCGATATGGCAGAAATTGCATTGGCGCACATGGTCGGGAGCAAGGTTCGGCAGGCTTATGACCGTTCGGACATGATCGAAAAACGGCGGGCCATGATGGCAGCATGGGGGCGGTTCTTGAGGGGGATGCAAGATGAATGAGTGGGGTGTACCTGATTGGCGTGACGCAACGGCTTATGTTGGAGAACCTGACTGGCACTTGGCCCGTTGGAAGTGGGAGTTTCTGAGGCGGCGCAGCGATCTAAGGATAGAGTTTGATAGTAAGAAAGCGGCCTCTTATGAGCAAGATGAAGCTTGGACACAGATAGATGATACAGTGCCTTTCTCGGAATACCCAAGCCCTGAAATGGCGGGTTTTTGTGTATCAACCTTTTTGATTGAGCCAGACTTTCCAGCACCGACACGCCTTCCAAACCCTAGGATTGGCAACCAGCCCTCTGACTGTTTGCCGCGATTGAAGGATGGTACTTTGACTAAGGTGGGAAAGCGTCACCTACCTTTTGACAGTGGGTTTTATCGAGTTGATTTTGACTTATCACGACCAATAGAACCTCAATTAAAAGCGGCTAAGAAGGCCTTGAAATCATTTCAAAAAGAGTATGCTGGCAAAGTGATCGGTAAGCGTAGGCACCCTGAAAAGTGGCCCACGTATTTGCGGGTGTTAGATGCAAGGGACGCAGGCGCGTCATGGGCGGAAGTTTCTGAAATTCTAACGTATTCAGCGGCAACTGAACAAAACGCCCGCGACATTCATAAGCAGGCCCTAGCCTTGTGTTTTAATTTCTAGTTTTAAATCACAATCCCCAAGCGTGAAATAAGAGGGCAACTAAAGAGCAACTTGTAACAAGGAGTTGCTCTTATGCCTGACACATATCTTTCAGATAAAGACCTGTCCAACCGCTACAGTATTACACGCAATACCGTGTGGCGCTGGCATCGTGAGCGGGCAGACTTTCCCCGCGCGGTTAAACTCTCCCCGAACTGCACACGCTGGAAACTGAGCGAAATTACCGCTTGGGAAGCCTCAAAAGTCGAGGTGGCAGCATGATCCCCCAGAACCAACGTAACAACTTTGAACGCACATCGGACCTTTTACACGAGGCGCGTGTACTGCTGACCGCTCTTGAATTGGCAGATGATAACGCGCCCGACCGCAACAATCTGGACCAATACGCTCAGGCGGTGCCTGCGCTGATCCGCATGTTGGAACTCAAGCTGATCGAAGCTGAAAAGGGTCATTCTCTTGAGTGGGTCGGCATCGGTGGCAAGTCAAACGACCTGACTGACGACGAAATCAAAACGGCGCGGGGTGAATGATTTGAATACTCTGACAAAAGAAAACGCCGCGAACCTTGCAGGGTTCAACGGCGCTCAAGACGTTGTGGAAGGCGTCTGTAATTTTGCTGATTATATCGCGCTTTTTCCCATTTTGGCAACACATTGGGGGGCGTTGGTATGAATATTCCATACATCCCGTTCAATACCTTTCCGGTTGGTCCTGACAAAAAGCCATTGATTGCAGGTTGGCAGGCAAAGGCCAACCGCGATCCGCACATCATTGCGCAATGGCAGGCCCACGGCGCTCAGGCATGGGGCATCCCGTGCGGTGAAGCTAACGGCCTGTTTGTCATTGATCTGGACTTGGACAAGGTGACGGGCGAACCCGTTGGTGAGGCGTCTTTGAAGGCCTTGCCACGCTATGCGGCGCTGCTGGACCGTGCAAACGTGCATACCCCCTCAGGGGGGCGTCACATCTATTGCCAGCACTTTGACGGGGCAAGGAATACACAAGACAAGATCGGCCTGAAAATCGACACGCGGGGCGAAGGCGGCTATGTGGTCGCACCCGGTTCGTTCACTGATGGAGGTTCCTATATCGGGTTCTTTCCCGACACGTTGCCCACGGTTCCGATGGGATTGCGGGCCAAGCTGTTGCAATCGCCACCAACGCCAACGCCTTCCCGCGCCTTTGACCGGATCACGCCAACGGGTGAGGTCGAGGAACTGCTGTCGCACCTTCCCGCTGATCTGACCTATGGCGACTGGGTGTCTGTCCTGATGGCCCTGCACGACCGCTACAACGGTTCTCAAGAGGGATTGGCCCTTGCCGATGCTTGGAGCGCCACGGGCGCGAAATACAAGGCTGGTGAGGTTGCTGCCAAGTGGCGCAGCTTCAAGCGCAAGGGGGTTTCATGGGCAACTATTCCGGCACTGGCACGGCAGCACGGCGCTGACCTTTCTGCAATAGCGCGGGGTCACATGTAATGACCGTTATCAACCTGAGCGGCATGAAACCAAACCGTGCAACCGAAATCGAGAACCGCCTTGTGAGCCTGTCGGCAATCGAGGCGGTGTTGACCAGCAACTACATGGTCAAAGGTTGGCTGGATCGTAATTGCCTGTCGATGCTCTACGGCCCGTCTAACGCGGGCAAGACGTTTGTGGCGCTGGATATTGCCATGCACATCGCGGCGGGCAAGTCATGGCGCGGGTTGCGCGTGAACGGTGGGCCTGTCCTCTACATCGCTGCTGAGGGTGGCGCGGGTATCCGCAACCGCCTTGCGGCGATCAAGCGTGAACGCCCTGACATGGCGTCTGCACCCTTCACCCTGTTACCTATCGGGCTGGACCTGCACGGGCAAGGTGACGCCTTGGCGGTCTGTGAGATCATGCCAGATGAGGCCCCCGCGTTGGTGGTGGTGGATACGCTGGCCCGGTCAATGGGCGCGGGCGATGAGAACACGGCCAAGGATGCGGCAATGTTTGTGCGCAACTGTGATCTGATCCGTGAGGCCACAGGTGCGCACGTCATGGTGATCCACCACACGGGCAAGGATGAGGACCGTGGGGCGCGTGGTTCGTCTGCCCTGAGGGCGGCGGTGGATAATGAACTGCACGTCACATCCGAATGGGAAATCATATCAAAGAAACAGCGCGATCAAGCACCGCCTGAGCCGCTGCACTTCAAGCTGCGCTCAGTCACGCTTGGCATGGATGAGGACGGTGAGTCGGTCACAAGCGCAGTGGTGGACGCCACTGAGGCACCAGCCCCCACGCGCAAGCCAATTCGGGGCAAGAACGAGGTGGCTATTCAGGCGCTCAATGATGCGCTGCGCGATCACGGCACAACTCGGAGCGGCAATAGCTACCCGACCAACCGCAAGGTGGTTGATGTGGACAAGTGGCGTGAGGCGTGTGGCGTCCACGGCCTGACCACGGGTGCAACTGATGCAGCGGCTCGGATGGCGTTCAAGCGGGCTAAGGACAAGCTGATGGACATGGATGAGGTGCGTGAGTTTGGCGGCCATGTTTGGAGGGTTCAAGACGATGATTGAGCGTAACAAACGTAACACATGCGAACGGTTCGTAACGTGTTCGGACCCCTCTGAGCGTAACGAACGTAACACACCTCTAGGAGGTGTTACGATTGTTCGCGGGGTTGAAACGGTCCCAATGCCCCCTTTTGATAGTGGGCCTGCTACCGTCATCCTAACTCTTGCGTTCTCTCTCCCGAAAAATCGGGGGAAAAATCATGGATAGGGCATCAAAAGAAGCATCGGCGGCGCTGCGCTTTCTACCCAAGCTGGTTGTTCCTGAGGGGCGGCTTGCTGGTAAAAAGGTCAAACTGGCAAAGTATCAAAAGCAATTTGTGCGCGGTGCCTTTGCCAAGGGTATCGAGGCCGGGGTTTTGTCGATTGGTCGCGGCAATGCAAAGACAAGTTTGAGCGCGGGCTTGGCCTTGGGGCATTTGATGGGCGAGATTGCCCCCCAACCAAAGCGTGAAATCATCTTTGCAGCGCGAAACCGAGACCAAGCCAAAACTGCTTTCGGGTTCCTGCTGGGCTTTATCGAGGGCTTGCCCGAGGACGAACAAGCGCAATTCACAATCCGGCGCGGGTCTAAACTTGAGGTAGAAACCTCAGAGAATGGGGGCGGTCTGGCCCGTGTTATCGCAGCGGACGGCAAGTCTATTCTTGGCGGTGCGCCCACGCTGGCAATCTTGGACGAACGGGCGGCATGGGAACGCGAAAAAGGCGATGCGCTGGAAAATGCGATCTTGTCCGGTCTGGGCAAACGGGATGGTCGCGCCCTGATTATCTCAACATCGGCCCCCGATGATGCAAACACATTTTCACGGTGGATGGATGAGCCGCCCCCCGGCACCTATGTGCAGGAACATCGCCCCGCGCAAGGCTTGGCCCCCGACGATCTGGAAAGCCTGTTAGTGGCAAACCCCGGCGCGGCTGAGGGCATTGGCCCCTCTGCGGAATGGCTGGTGGCACAAGCGCGGCGGGCGATTGCACGGGGCGGCTCTGCCCTGTCCAGCTTCCGCAACCTTAACCGCAACGAACGTGTGGCCTCTGACAATCGGTCTGTGTTGCTGACGGTGGATGAGTGGCTTTCTTGCGAGGTGTCGCCTGACGATCTGCCCCCGCGTGACGGGCCTGTTGTTCTGGGCATCGACCTTGGCGGGTCGCGGTCTATGTCGGCGGCGTCCCTGTATTGGTCTGAGACTGGACGGCTGGAATGTGTCGGGGCTTTCCCGTGCAAACCCGGCTTGGCGGATCGTGGGCAAGCTGACGGCGTGTCTGGGCGCTACATCGAAATGGCGGATCGTGGCGAACTGGTGACGATGGGCGATGCAACCGTGCCTGTTGCCCGCTTCATGGCTGACGTTGTGACCAAGCTGGACGGTCAAAGCCCGGTGGCAATCGTGGGCGATAGGTTCCGACATGCTGAATTTGTCGAGGCTTTGCGCGATGCGGGCCTTGAGCGGGTGCCTTTCATTTGGCGTGGATTTGGATGGAAAGACGGCTCTGAGGACTGTGAACGTCTGCGCCGTGCCGTGTTTGAGGGCGAGGTTAAAACTATGCCGTCACTGTTGCTGCGCTCTGCATTTGCGGACGCGATCACATTGGTTGACCCAGCGGGCAATCACAAACTGGCCGCTGGCCGTTCCACATCGCGGATCGACCCCGTTGCGGCAACCGTTCTGGCCGTGGCGCAGGGCGTTCGTATGCGCCGCGCACCCACACAAACAAAAGGGAGATTGGCATGGGGCTGACAAAAATTGTATCGCGCCTGATTAAAAAGCATGGGCAGGCGGCAACATTGCTGCGTTTAGGCGAGGAAATTGGCGACGATGGATATGGGAACGTCATTTATGGCCCCGATACATCTTACCCCGTCACGCTGTTGTCTGCGACCTATGCAATCGAATTGCAGCTTATCGCGGGCGGTTTTTTGGACGTTGGCGATCAAAGGGTGCTGGTGTCTGTCGAAGGGCTGACGGTTGAACCCGCGACCACGGACAAGCTGTTGATTGACGGCACCGAATTTGAGGTGCGGCGGGTTGCCCCGCTTTCCCCCGCTGGGGAGGTCATATTCTGGGAAATGCAGGTGCGCGATGACGACTAAGCGCAAAGAGCATGTGCGGCACTCTGCGCGGATCACACGCGGCCCCCGCTGGCGTTCTGTGCGCAAACAGGCGCTTGAGCGTGACGGCTGGGCTTGCGTCCAGTGTGGCACCCACAAGCGGCTTGAGTGTGACCATATCAAGCCCGTCCGAACACACCCCGAACTGGCCTACACGCTGACCAATTTACAAATTCTCTGCGGTGCCTGTCACACGCGGAAAACCCGAATTGAGGTGGGGCATAAGCCCCTGACCCCAAAGCGCCAACAATGGCGCGACCTGCTGCAAGACATGCAGCGCAACCCGTCGAGCATAGGAGATACATCATGCTGACATCGAAAAAACTGGAACTGAGACGTTCCGAAATCCGCCAAAACCTTGCCGAACTGGCAAACATCGAAACCCCGTCTGAGGACGAAACCCGCAAGATGGGCGAACTTGATATGGAATACCGTGCCAAGGAAACCCAATACCGTGCCGCGCTTATCTCTGAGGATGAGCAACGTGACGCGGCAAAGGACGAACTTGAAACCCGTTCCGGTTCCGAATGGGCCGAAATGATGGGCAAGTTTGAACTGCGCCAAGTGGCATTTGCGCTGGACGAAGGTGCAGTAATCAGCGGCGCGACGAAAGAGATTATTGACGAAATGCGCAGCGCGGGCGGTTATCAGGGTATTCCTATCCCGCTGGCAGCTTTGGAAACCCGTGCGGGCGAAACCGTGGCATCGGGCACAATCTCGCCTGAAAACATCCGCCCTGTGATCGACCGTATTTTCCCCGGCTCTGTCGCTGAAAAGCTGGGCATCCAGCGGATCAACATCCCGCAAGGTTCGCTGGCGTTCCCTGTCGCAACTGGCGGGGCCTCCTTTGGCTGGCAGACATCTGAGACGGGCAACGTGGGCGCGGCGGCGGCTTATGCGACGACTGAGCGCAGCTTGTCACCTGACCAAACTGGCGGGGCGCAAATGGTTATCACCCGCAAGGCGCTGAAACAGTCTGGCGAGGGCTTGGAAGCGGCAATCCGGCGCGATCTAAATGCCGTTATCGGTGCAGAGTTGGACAACATCACTGTCAACGGCTTGGGTTCCTCTGGTGAACCTCTGGGCATCATTCCCGGCGCTGTCACTTATGGCATTGAATCCGAGGACGTGAGCGCAGCGGCCTCTTGGTCGGCTTTCCGTGCTGAGATCGTGGCTTTCATGGAAGCCAATGCAATCACAAGCGCGTCACAAGTCAATCTGGCCTTTGACCCTACTATCTGGGCTGATTTGGATGATGCGCTTATCTCTGGCACCGCTGTCAGTGAATGGGACCGTCTGACAAAACACGTTGGCACCCCCGCAATTAGCAACATCATCCCGTCCGAAACGGCGGTAATGACAGCCAATGTGCAGGGCGTCGCACCGGGCTATCTGGGCATTTATGGCGGCATCGACCTGATCCGAGATCCGTTCACAAAAGCGGCGTCCGGTTCTCTTGTCCTGACGGGCCTTGTCACTGCTGACTTTACAGTGCCACGCGGCTTGCAAACCCGTATTTTGACCAACTTGGCGGCGGGTTCCTAATGCTCTGGGGCGGTTCCAAAGGCGGGCTTGAAGTCCGCACCTCTGCGGACGGTTCTACCGTCCTCAGGGGCCGCTTTCCCTACGCAATCCCGACTGTTTTTAGTGATGGTCGGGAAAAGCGGCGGGAAGTATTTGAGGCGCGGGCATTTGGCGCGTCCGTTGCCGATGGTGGCGACGTTCACTTGCTGGTACATCACGACATGAATAAGCCTCTGGCATCCCGTGGGGCGGGTTCCCTGACCCTTGAGGATACCGACGACGCGCTGACATTTGAGGCTATTCTTGCGCCTGAAATGCGGTCTGTCGGGTATGTCCAAGACTTTCTTGGCACTTTGGCGGCTGGGCTGGTCGGTGGGATTAGTCCAGGCTTTCGGGTTTCCCAAGGCGGCGACTATGTGAAGCGATCCAGCGGCGGCGTTATGCGTGTTGTGCGATCTGCGGACCTGATCGAGATAAGCGCGGTCACAAAGCCCGCTTATCCGGCGGCGCAGATTGAGGCCCGCAACTGGACGCCTGACCATGCCGTGAAACCCCGCACAAACGCGGCCCAACGGTGGAGGGCATAAAATGACGGACCTATTGCAAGAAAATGAAGCGACCCCGGCAAGCTATCCGGCCACGCCTTCCGGGCTTTCTATCCCGGGGGCGGCGTTGGATGCTGAAATGATTTGGGAACGGATCGAGGCATACACCCGGACCCGCTACACGGCCCGCGAATTGGTGTGGACTGTCGAGGGGAGCGAAGGCGAGAGCTGGACGCCCCCGCTGTCGCCTATCGCGTCTCACACGGCTGAGAAGTGGGAAAACGGCGCATGGGTATCAACGGCATTGCCTGACGGCCCCGTGGGACTCTGTCTGCCCTCTGACGGTGTGTTCAAGGTCACGGCGCAAGTGGGTGACGGCACCCCGCCTAAGGCCGTCTCTGAAGCGTTCCGGCGGCTTGCTGAATACATGGCTGACGATACCGACCGGGCGGGCGTGTCCAGCTACAGCGTGAACATGGGCGGGGCTATTCAGGAAAGTTATCAGCGCAATGCGGCCCACGCGGCCCGTGCGCTTGAAAATAGCGGGGCGGCTGACATGCTGCGCCCATATCGGAGGCAGAAATAATGTGGCCATTCAAAAGCAAAACTGAAACGCGGGCAGCATCCGGCACCGGATACACCGCGCAAATGATCCAAGCCCGAACGGCTTACATCACAGGCACAAGCGGGCGGGCAGAACTGACGGCCACGGTCCAAGGTGCGGTCACATTATGGGAAAACGGCCTTTCCGTTGCTGATGTGGAAGGCACTGACCTGCTGACACGGCGGGCGCTGGCAATCGCGGGGCGGATGCTGGCGCTGCGTGGTGAGGCGCTTTTCTACATCACGGATGAGGCGCTTATTCCGGTGTCAGATTGGGATTTGTCGACACGGCTTTCCCGTCCAACGGCTTACCGCCTGACCTTGCCTGACATTGGCGGCGGCAAGTCTGTCACGGCGCTTGCGGGTGAGGTGCTGCACTTTCGGATCGGGGCGGACGCAATCCAGCCTTGGTTTGGCACCGCGCCCTTGAAACGGTCCAGCTTGTCGGCTGATCTATTGGAAATCATCGAGCGGGCGCTTGTCGAGGTTTACGGTGACGCGCCTTTGGGTTCGTCTATCGTTCCAATGCCTGAAACGCCGGAAACCGACCTTGCAGATATCGCGCGAGGCTTTCGCGGATCACGGGGCAAGGTGCTGGTGCGTGAATCGGTGCAGGTGCAAGCGGCTGGAGGTCCAGCCCCGGCGCAGGATTGGCGGGCTAACGATTTGACGCCTGACCTTTCCAAAGCATTGCTAGATAAGACGCTGGACCAAGCCCGCGACCAGATCAACGCGACCTTTGGCATTTTGCCCGGTCTAAATAACAAAGCGACCACGGGCCGATGGTGAGGGAAGCACAACGCCACCTTGCAAGCTGGACCCTACAGCCAATGGCAGAGGGCATGGCAGAGGAAGCCACGGATAAGCTGGGCAACACGGTCACGCTGGACGTTATGCGTCCGCTACAGGCGTTTGATAGTGGTGGACGTGCAAGGACGGTCACGGCGCTTGTGAAGGCGCTGGCAGAGGCCAAGGCGGCGGGCGTTGATCCGGCTACGGCGCTGCATTTGGTGGATTGGCAGGAATAGAGAATAACTGCGGGGCCAGTTTCGACACGGCCCCGCGTGAACTATTTGGGATACTTCTTATACCCGTCTGTTTTCGCACCGCACCAAGGGCAAAAGCTAATACTAATACCATCAGAACGCGCAAATTCGCCTTCATGGTTCAGCGTCATAATGTAGAATGAGTTTGACTTATGATCGTCTGGACCGCCAACGAAGTTGCTAACAAACACGAATTTTTCGCCGTCCACAGCGTCTTTGAACATGTCGCAACAAGCAGGTTCCCGTTCCCATTCAAACGTGCCACCTACGTGCTCGCTGTTTAGTCCTAATTCCATCGCCATTTGATCACCCTTTAAACATTAGCTGAATACACTATCGGCATAGGATGGAACGAATTTAGGAGCCTTACAACCCTTCGCTGAAGTAAACCGCTAACCAAAATTAAGCGTTTTAGGGTTGGCGGGTTTTTGGGCGGGTTGTTCCTGATCGTGAGCTTAAAGTTTATACTTATCAACCTGTTGTGTAAGGTTTTGGAGCGGGTAACGAGAATCGAACTCGTAACTAAAGCTTGGGAAGCTGCCGTGATACCTTTTCACCATACCCGCGCGCTGAGGTTGGGATAATCGGCGCGCCGGGGAAGGTCAAGTCAGGGTTTCGTCGCGGTGACGAAATTGATTTCGGCGGGCAGGCGCAGGGGGCCGTTTTGCGCGTAGGGCCGCAGGGCATCGGCAATGGTCTGCCGCAACTCGGCGACTTGGTCGGGGTTGGCGTCAAAATGGGTGATCGCGCCGCCGGCCGGGCCAATGTCACACATCTGCCGGGCAAGGTCATCGACCGTGCCTGCGGGGGTGAGGTCAAGCTGGGTCACCTTGCATGCGATATCGGCAAAGCCCGCAGCCGCGAGGATGGAGACAACACGTTCGGGGTCACGAAACGCAAAAGGGCCGGGCGCGTCGGGGTCGCTTTTGGGCATGACACCGATGGTGGCACGGGCCGCGCGGGCGGGCAGGGTAAAGAAAGGATTTTCGGAGATCTGCCCCCAGGCGGCAAAGCTAAGCCTTGCACCGGGGCTGAGTTGCGCGGCCATCCGCGTAAAACTCAGCACCGGATCCGCAAAGAACATCACCCCAAAGCGCGAGATCAGCCGGTCGTAGGCGGGCTCAAGTTCAAGCTCGGTCGCGTCGCCATGGTGAAAGGCCACTTGGGGCAGGGCGGCGGCACGCTGCCGCGCGAGGTCCAGAAGCGGGGCAGAGACATCGACGCCGAGCACCGCGCCCTCATCGCCCACTGCATTGGCCGCCGCAAGACAGCCAGCACCCGCCCCACAGCCGATATCCAGCAAGCGCAGTTTCGGCGTCAGTTCGGCGCGGGCTAGCACGCCGTCAAGCACCGGCTGCATGAGGATATCCAGCTCCGCCTGCCGCGCGGCCCATTTCCGGCCCGCCGCCGCGCTCCAGAATTCAGCCTGATCGCTGTTGTCGGGCGTGCTCATCACGTGGCCTTTCTTCTGCGGCGGCGTCCGCCGCGCTCGCCTGCGGCACCGCCTGTGCCGCCGCCGCCGGTATTAAAGGTCACGTCCGGCAGGGCAACGAGGCTGTTGAGAATGGGGAAGGGTTCCACTGCATTGGGAATGGCAGAAGCATTGACGAAATGTTCTTGAAAGCGTGGTTCGACGGCGGTCTCGATCTTGTGGATGGCGCGCACAGTCGCCTCAATCTCGGCCCGCGCATCTGTGTTGAGCAGGGCAATCCGCGCACCGGTGCCTGCGGCATTGCCCGCGCTGGTGACCTTTTCGAGCGGGGCGTCGGGGATCATGCCCAGCACCATCGCGTGTTTGGGGCTGATATGGGCGCCAAAGGCCCCGGCCAGCACCACCCGGTCGACTTTGTCGACGCCGAATTTGTCCATCAACAGACGGGCCCCGGAGTAGAGCGCCGCCTTGGCCATTTGGATTTCGCGGATGTCGCGGTTGGTCACCGTGATCTTTGGGCCGCCCTTTTCGGTGCCGTCGTAGACCAGATAGCTGTTGGTGCGCCCATCGGCGAAAACCGACGCCGAGCCGGTCTGCTCTGGGCTGCCGATCAGCCCCGGCGCGTCGACGATGCCGTGAATGCGCATCTCTGCGACCATCTCGATGATGCCCGAGCCGCAGATGCCGGTGATCCCAGTGCTCGCGACGGCCTCTTCAAAGCCTTCCTCATCGGACCAAAGGTCGCAGCCGATCACCTTGAACCGCGCCACTTTTGTCTCGGGGTCGATCTCGACCCGCTCAATCGCCCCCGGTGCCGCGCGTTGGCCCGAGCTGATCTGCGCACCCTCGAAAGCGGGCCCGGTGGGAGAGGAACAGGCCAACACCTTTTCCTTGTTGCCCAGCAGGATTTCCGCATTGGTGCCCACATCGACCACCAGCATCAAATCATCCGATTTTTCCGGCGCCTCTGACAGGGCAACGGCGGCGGCATCTGCGCCCACATGGCCCGCAATACAAGGCAGCAGATAGACGCGGGCGGAGGGGTGGATGTTCAAATCCAAGTCTTCGGCCCGCAGGCGCAGCGCGCCAGAAGTCGCCAGCGCAAAGGGCGCTTGGCCCAACTCAAAGGGGTCAATGCCCAGCAGCAGGTGGTGCATCACAGGGTTGCAGACAAAAACTGCATCGACGATCAGATTTGGCTCTATAGCGCCTTCTTCGGCGATCTGGGCAAATAGCGTGCTCATCCCCTCGCGTACCGCGCGGGTCATCTCCTGCGCGCCGTCGGGGTTCATCATCGAATAGCTGACGCGGCTCATCAGGTCTTCGCCAAACCGGATCTGCGGGTTCATGACCCCCGATGAGGCCATGACCTCTCCGGTTTGCAAATCACACAGATGCGCCGCGATGGTGGTAGAGCCAAGATCGACCGCCAGCCCGTAGACCGTTCCTTCGTAGTATCCCGGCCAGATGTTCATGATCCGGGCCGCGTTCTCTTGATCGCCCAGATGCACAGCGACGGTCACCTTCCACGCGCCCTTGCGCAGGACCGGCTGCATCATTTGCAGTATGTGCAAATCGGCGGTGACTTTCTCCAGTTCCCACTGTTCGGCCAGCGCGGTGCGCAGGCGCTCCAGATCGCCCGAGGGTTCGTGCATGTCGGGCTCTGTCACCTCGACGTAGAACAGTTTTACCGATGGGTTCAGCACGATCTCCCGCGCCTCGGCGCGTTTGCGCACGACCTGTTTGTGCACTTGGCTCTCTGGCGGCACGTCAATCACCACGTCGCCCTGCACCGTGGCCTGACAGCCCAGACGGCGGCCCTCTTTCAGGCCGCGCTTTTCGTCATAGCGTTCCTCGACCGCGTTCCAGTCGCTCAGCGCGTCAGGTGCGACGGTAACGCCATGTTTGGAAAACTGCCCGTAGCCGGGCGAGACCTGACATTTCGAACAGATGCCGCGCCCACCACAGACCGAGTCCAAGTCAACGCCCAACTGCCGTGCAGCGGTCAGCACCGGTGTGCCTTTGGGAAAGCGCCCTCTCTTGCCAGAGGGCGTGAAAATCACGAGGGGATCACTGCTCATCGGGGCCGTCCTTTGTTTCTTTGCGCCACCATAGCGTTCCGCGCGGCGGGGGAAAGATGCGGGGCGGCAATTCGTGCCGCGCCTACGTCATTCCATGTTCATGCCTTACGCGGGGGAATAGGCCTTTCCAATCCCTGCCATCCGTGAAATAGGAAACCGCCAAATGAACCCATCCAGACCCGAGGTGTTAAATGGAGATTCGTGAGGCCCTGACCTTTGATGACGTACTGCTGGTTCCCGCGGCGTCTTCTGTGTTGCCATCTACCGCAGATACAAGAACCCGCGTCACGCAGAGCATCGCGCTCAATATCCCGCTGCTCAGCTCGGCCATGGATACGGTGACCGAAAGCCGTATGGCGATTGCGCTGGCGCAGGCCGGGGGCATGGGGGTGGTGCACCGCAACCTCACGATCGAAGAGCAGGCCCGCGAAGTGCGCCGGGTCAAACGCTTTGAATCCGGCATCGTCTACAACCCGATCACCCTGCGCCCCGACCAGACGTTGGCGGATGCCAAGGCGCTGCAAGAACGCTACCGCGTGACGGGTTTCCCGGTGGTGGATGAACATGGCCGCGTGCTGGGCATCGTGACCAACCGTGACATGCGTTTCGCCTCTGACGACCGCACGCCGGTGTCGGTGATGATGACCTCCGAGCGGCTGGCGATCTTGCAAGAGCCTGCCGACCGGGACGAGGCGATCAGCCTGATGAAATCCCGCCGGATCGAGAAACTGTTGGTCACCGATGCCAGCGGCGTGCTCACCGGGCTTTTGACCCTGCGCGACACCGAACAGGCCGTGCTGAACCCAACCGCTTGCAAAGACGATCTGGGCCGGCTGCGCGTGGCTGCGGCGACCACCGTGGGCGACGCGGGTTTCGAGCGTTCTGAGGCGCTGGTCGATGCGGGCGTCGATATGATCGTGATCGACACGGCACATGGCCATTCCGAAGGCGTGGCCCATGCGGTGACCCGTGCCAAAAAGCACTTCGGCGATGTGCAGGTCGTCGCGGGCAACGTCGCCACCGGTGCCGCCACCCGCGCATTGATCGACGCGGGCGCGGATGCTGTGAAAGTAGGCATCGGCCCCGGCTCCATCTGCACCACCCGGATGGTCGCGGGCGTGGGCGTGCCGCAATTAACCGCCATTATGGATTGCGTGGCCGCCGCCGGTGACGTGCCGATCATCGCCGACGGTGGCATCAAGTTCTCCGGCGATTTCGCCAAGGCGATTGCCGCTGGTGCCTCTTGCGCCATGGTCGGAAGCATGATCGCGGGCACCGACGAAAGCCCCGGTGAAGTCGTTCTGTATCAAGGCCGTAGCTTCAAAAGCTACCGTGGCATGGGCAGCATGGGCGCCATGGCGCGCGGCTCGGCGGACCGGTATTTCCAAAAAGATGCCGCCTCTGACAAACTGGTGCCCGAGGGCATCGAAGGTCAGGTGCCCTACAAGGGCAGCGCGGGCAATGTGCTCCACCAGCTTGTGGGCGGTTTGCGCGCGGCGATGGGCTATACCGGATGCGCCACGGTCGGTGAGATGCGCCGCAACTGTAGCTTTGTGAAGATCACCGGCGCGGGGCTGAAGGAAAGCCATGTGCATGACGTGCAGATCACGCGTGAGTCGCCTAATTATCGGATTGGGTAAGTGCCATATTCCATTGATCTTTTGTGAGGTTTGATGGGCTAATTTACGTTGAGAACTATGCGAGAACAGGACCGAACATACCCAGAACTGGACACTGCATCAGTGATTTAACTGATGCAAATTAGGATAGTGATAGGCGGTAGCTGATGCATGGTTGTCGGATCGGCAGAGCAGTAGGTGGAGGTGGCAGGATCATCGATCCTGCCACCGACAATGAGTTCCATTAGGTGAAACTTCAATCTTTCTGGCACGATTGGAACAGAGAGCCTAACCGATAATCTGATATCTGGAATTGACAGCACGGTTAATGCCGCTCGGCTAAAGAAGGATCGGGCGGCCATTCCTCAACAAGATCTGTGTCGGCTGGGTCGGATAGCCCAATTTGCGTTGTGCATCCCTATCGCTCTCAACGGCCATCCCGCGATCCACCGCGCGCGCCGTCACAATGGCCGCTTATGCCGTCGTTCTTGAACGCTTTATTTCAAATCAAACCGTTGTTTCTCTGAACGTCTTGAGAACCCAAGTCCCTTGGAGGCGGATATTCGCTTCATTAAATCGCAAGTAGACAAGACAAATGAACACAAAATACCCTCACATCGAAGTGCCAATGGTAGGGGAGGACGGAAATGCCTTCGCAATTCTTGCACGTTGCGCCCGTGCAGGCCGGCGTGCGGGTTTGGATCGGTCCGAACTCGAAAAATTTAGGAAGGAGGCCACCTCCAGTGATTACGATCACCCGATCCAGGCCGTTCTTCGCTGGTTCGACTACTATTAAGGTGTGGTTGCGTCGTCTCAAAGCTGAAGCCTCTGGGACAACACACAAGATATTGCGCATCATGAATGGGTCGATGGCGCCGTTCGCTTTCGGCGATATCGGAAACTGAGCTAACCATCGCATGGTGGACCCACTGCAAGATCAATGCATTGAGTTTGCGGATCAGACGCAAGCCCGAGAGCTGGGTGTCCGTCAACAGCGCTGGACTTTCTCGTCTGTAGTTGTCGACCACGGTCTGAGTTGAGCCTGCTGCACAGGCAGAAGTTTACCACTGCTGGAGACGTCAACGAGGCTGTGAGCTATGCTAAGATGGAGGGACGGAGCGCCTTCACTCGCATCGAGGGTCGCATAGCCTATGCACAAACGCTATCTGTAACAAGAAACCCAAGAAGGGAACGCTCTGACAGCAGGGGCCCAAGAAACAGGCCTCAACCTGTTGATTGTCACTGAGAACTGACCCGGTATTTTCACCGAGATTTGACCCACCCTCAGTTATGCGTCGTGGTCTATGATGCGGTCAATGTTTTGGCCTCCTTTGCAGTTTTCTTTGCTGCCTCAGAA